>OIYT01002119.1_pt1 | contig 12686 bp, 11 predicted proteins | sample 1588201 | NCBI WGS metagenome assembly OIYT01 (sample SAMN03283260) | human gut metagenome | biome: human-associated habitat; material: feces | host: Homo sapiens | place: USA | collected 2013
GATAATACTGTAGTGAATATAGTATAATATACTTCACAAGGAATTCTAGTTTTTGATAGTTATTAAAAAATACGAATTAGAAAAGGATTAATGAATTGTCAATTTTTCTTGATCATACAAGTGATTGTTTTTTTTGGCGGTAATCATTGGATTCAAAAAAGTTAAATAACCTTTTCTAGGATGAGGGAGGAATTATGCTGAATAATGGTTTGTTAAATGCAATAAGTAAAATGATATTAAAATTTCAAAAATATAATGTTAATGAGCAAATAAGAATATCAAAATCCATTATAAGTTGGATAAATAATTATTCTAAAACCGGATTCTCAGATGAAGACAATTTAAAAGTAAAACAAATAATATATGTTGATTTTGGTTTATCCATAACGCCAGAGATGGCATATTGTCATCCAGCTTTAGTGTTAAAAGTAGAAAATCATAGATGCGTTGTTTTACCTTGTACTTCGAATATAGAAAAGTTTGAAAATGCATATCATCCTGTATATAACAAACATGGTAACAAATCGTTTTATAGATTATATGTTAAAAATGGGGGACTTGAAAAAAATACTGCTGTTGATATAACACAAATACGAACGATTAGTTTTGGAAGAATAAAAAAAATATTTGATATAAAGGGTATTGAATTACAAGATTTTAAAAACATTATTTTTTTTAGCACATTCTCGATTTTTTAATTATGAAAATCAAAAGATTATATATCAGACTAATGATATAAAAAAACTGAAAAAGGAGAACTCCTATTTAATGATGTGCCTTGCAATGCAGGAAATAGCGGATTTCTATAATATCTTCGAGATTAATGAGCTAAGTAGTTTGATAGACATTGATAATGAAAAATATACTATTATATTTGGAAATCCTGTTTTTAAAGAATGTACAAAGTATGAAGTTGAAATTAAATTAAAAGATAGGTATGGACAAGAAATAAGCAAAATGATTCAATATGATTTAATTGCTAAATGACATAAAAAATATATTAAATATAAAAAACCTGAAAAATCTCAGGTTTTCTTAGCCTTTTAAGGCATCTAATTCTTCTTGAGTTAATGCTCTAAATTCACCTAATGGTAAATTATCTAGTTTTAAAGGACCAAACTCAATACGTTGAAGATAGGTAACAGTGCAGTTTGCCTTTTCAAACATTCTTTTGACTTGGTGGAATTTTCCTTCATGAATCGTTAGATAGGCTTTGTTTGTATCTAAAATTTCTAGTTTTGAAGGGGCTGAAGTAAATTCTTCAAATTCCATAGGCTGATTAAAGAAGTCTACGGCATTTTCTGGTAGAGTCCCATCAAATTCAACATAATATTTTTTGTCTACATGTTTTTTAGGAGATAATACTTCATGAGTTAACTTTCCATCATTGCTGATGAGTAACAAGCCTTCTGTATCTACGTCAAGTCTTCCCACAGGATATAGATCGTGTCTTTGACTTTGAATAAGTTCCATGACAGTCGGATAGAGCATATCTTCTGTGGCGCTCACATAGCCTTGTGGTTTATTCAAAATGTAATATTCAAATTCTACATAGCTTACGGGCTCATCATCCACAAAAACTTTATCATCTTCTTTTACGTTATAGTCTGCCTTTTTTATCGTTTCATCATTAATAGTAACCCAGCCGTTTTTAATTAATTTTTTAACGTCATTTCTTGTGCCAAATCCCATATGAGATAAATATTTGTCAAGTCTCATTGATAACGCCATCCTTTCGCATATTTATTTTTTAATGAGCCTTTAGAAAGTTTCGCAAAACCTAAAGGGAAGTTATTTACACAAACAAGTGTCCATCCAGATGTTTTTGAATCCAAATCCTTCACATCGAGAGTTTCACCTTTTAAGTATTTAATAACACGCTCATCTTCAATGGAAAAGTTTAATATATTTTTAAATTGTTCAGGACAAAGGGCAAGGGCAAGACTTTGGCTAGGTTCAAAATGTTTTCCTTTTAATTGACCTAATAATAAGCCAGATCTTAAGACGCGATAGCCTTTATAAGCTTGAAAATCTGTATTAAGCCAAATAACTTTGTCTTTTTTTACTTTAATGGTTCCTTTATTTAAATGAATGAGTTTTAAAAAATCAGTAACACAATTATCCAATTTATCGCTTGGTTCCAGTCTTACTTTTTTATGTTTTGTTTCTCCATCTTTGACAAGTAAAGCGACAAAGTGACCTTCTCCCTTGATTTTATGTGGATATAAACGAACGCATTCTTCCATGTTTATACCTGGCATCATACCATCGATTTTATTAATAGGAACAAGATGCAAGTCTGGATGTTTGTCTAATACATCTTGAATGACTTCTTCATTTTCGTGAATCGAGAAAGTACAAGTGGAATATGCGATGGATCCACCAGGCTTTAACATGGATATGGCCGCATTTAAAATATTTTTTTGAATCGGAGGATAGAATGTATCATCCTTTTCAATCCAGCTTTTAATTAAGTCTGGTTCTTTACGAAACATTCCCTCACCACTACATGGGGCATCCACTAAAATCTTATCAAAGGTTTCAGGATAATGTTGTTCCATATTTGTCAAATCTTCACTGGTTACCCAGGCATTGTCACATCCGAATAATTCAATGTTTTTTAAGAGTCCTTGACATCTTGAAGAACTGATATCATTTGAAATTAAAAGTCCAGTATGATTGAGCTTTGTGGCAAGCTTTGTGCTTTTTCCTCCAGGAGCTGCACACGTATCTAATACAATATCATTTTCGTCTACAGGAAGAACTTGTGCTGGTAACATAGCACTTGGTTCTTGAAGATAGTAAAGGCCTGCATAATAGTAGGGGTGTTTACTTGGTTTATCTTCACTTGAATAATAAAAACCATCATTTGTCCATGGGATAGGTTTTAGTTTAAAGGGAGAAATCTTTAAGAATTCTTCAACAGAAATCTTAAGTGTATTGATTCTTAATCCATAATATCTTTCATGATCAAAACTTTGTAGATAGTCTTCATATTCATCTTGAAGAAGTCCTTTCATTTGTTCTTTAAATTTAACTGGAAGTTCCATTATAGATCAAAGGCCTTTCCCAAAGCTTGAACCGCTTTAACTTTGTCTTTCTTTTCAATCGTTAATGAAATGGAGATTTCACTTGATGTGATCATATAATACTTAATGCCATTTTCACTTAAGATATTTAATACTTTACTCGCAATACCGGAATGTGTAGAAATTCCTAGACCAACTAATGATAGCTTGATATATCCAAGCATTTGATGTACAGGATATTCTTTTGAAGCATTTTCCATAATTTGATTACTTTGTTCTTCGGAACAATATAAAGTAAAGTTGGCTAGGCCTTCATCGTCTAATTGTTGTGAAATTGTATCAAGGTTGATATTTAAATCGGAAATCATCTTAAATAGTTTTCCTAAATAAACACCATCGTTAGGTAAGTGCATAAAGCGCATGATCGCATAGTCGTCTTTTACACTTAAACCTGTAATTGGCATATCTTCTAATTCTTTATGCATAATCCAAGTTCCTTTCTCTAAATCTGTTTCCAATGCTTTTCCTAAGAAAAGGGGAACATTATATTTACTAGCAAGTTCAACACTTCGAGTCTCTAATACTCCAGCACCTAAACAGGCCATCTGCATCATTTCTTCATAAGAAATCGATTTTAGCTTCTTAGCACGCGTATATAATCGTGGATCAATTGTGTAGACACCTGCAACATCTGTAAAGATATGGCATTGATAGTTTAGTTTTGCGGCAATCGCAACGGCTGTTGTATCACTTCCCCCACGACCTAAAGTAGTAATATCTCCACATTCAGTAGCGCCTTGAAAGCCGGCTACGACAACAACTTTTCCTTGGTCCAAATGAGATTGAATTGTGGTTGTATCAATATCTTTGATCAAAGCACGAGAATGGTGCTTGCTAGTAAGAAAACCTGCTTGATAGCCAGTTAAACTGATCGCATCCACACCTAGCGCATTCATCGCAATCGCAAGAAGTGTAATTGTTTGTTGCTCACCCGTAGATAATAAACTATCCAATTCTCGCTTGTTTGGATTGTTTGTGACACTATGAGCTAATTCTATTAATTTATTTGTGGTTTTTCCCATGGCACTGGCAACAATGACTAGATTGTGACCTTGTTCTTTCATGTGTTTGGCATGAAGCGCAATGGCTTGAATCTGTTCAATGGTTCCAACGCTGGTTCCACCATATTTTTCAACTATATTCATAATTTATTTTCTCCAACTACACCATTTTAACATATAAAAAGCTGTCTTAGACAGCTTATAGATATTATTTTTGATTAAAATGATATTTCTTCATAAATCGATCGAGTACAATCCATTCTTCTTTATCCAGGGAAATGAGTGTGTTAATGAATTTACGTTGTATCTTTGCTAAATCAGTATCAGACGACATGGCATTTTCAAAGAATGCTCGAATCTCATTTTCTCTAGATGTAGGAATAAACATTTCACCTTTTCCGTATAATAACCATTCTTCATTAATATTGAATTGTTTACATATAGAAATTAGATTGCTTCTTGATAGACTGTTATCGCCATTTTCTATTTTTGATACTGCTGCTTTTTTGATACCGATTAGTTCGCCAAATTGTTCTTGGCTAATTCCTTTTTGTAATCGAATTTTCCTAACTCTTTTGCCAATTTCATAATTCATTGTCATGTGCCTCACTATCTAATAATTATATATAAGAAAAGTATCTTAAATCAACATTTGAAATTGACTGAATATATCTAAGATACTATAATGTTTCTTGTAGATACTTAGGGAGTATATTATATGGAAAAACTAACTTTAGAAGAGTTGAAAGTCCTTGAGAGCATGCGAAAAAGCCTGCGAGAACTTCAAAAAAAAGATTTAGAAGAAGTTATAGATTTTTCTGAAGAATTAAAAAAAAAGAAATATTCCAAAAGTAAAGATTATAACAAGGAATGGGAAGGAATAAAATGAACAACAAGAAAACATTAACTAGTTTGGCAGCAGCCAGTATGGTAATCACACAAGCTGGACAGATGAGTGTATTCGCAAAAGGTGCTACAGCAGATCCAGAAACTCCAGCTGAAAAAGAAGAAACAAAAGTTGAAAAAACGCAGAAAGAATTATTAGAAGAAAAAATTAAAGAAGCACAAGAAAAATTAGATGCGACAAAAAAAGAAGCAGATGCAAAAAAAGCAGAAGCTGAAGCCGCAAAACAAGAAGCAGAAAAAGCAAAACAAGCTTACACTGCTCAAAACACAGTAGTACAAACAGGCTATGATGCTTTGAATGGATATATTGATGAAAGTTTACAGTCATTATTAAATGAGATTGCAGATTTAGAAAGTAAGATTGCTCAAATGACAGTCAATTTGAATGCAGAACAAAAAACTTCTCAAGAAGCAGAAAAGGCAAAACAAGAAGCTGAGAAAGAATTAGCTAACAAAAAGGCTGAATTAGAAGATTTACAAAACCAATTAGCAGCTATGAAAACTCCTGAAGAACTTGAAACAGAATATAATCAGGCAACTGAAGATGCTGCAAAAGCTCAGGAAGCAACAGATACAGCACAAAAGGAAGCTGATGAAGCTCAAACAGCTTTAGATACTGCTCAAAGCGATTTGACAGCTAAAGAAGATACTTTGAATCAGGCTCGTACTGATTACGAAAGTGCAACAGCTGAAGTAACAGAAAAACAAACAGCTGTGGATTCTGCTCAGGCTTTATTAGATTCTATGACAGATCCAGATGGAATGGAAGCTGCAAAAGCTGAATTAGAAACTGCAAAAGCAGATTTACAGACTGCACAACAAAAACAGACAGACGCTGAAAACGCATTGGCTTCTGCAAACTTAGCTTATGAAACGGCAAAAACTGCAAAGGAAGCTGCTGAGACAAATTTAGCGAATGCTCAACAGGCTGTAGCAGACGCTCAAAACAAGTTGAATGATGCAAAAGCTAAAGAACAATCGTCAAAAGATTCTTTAGATGTAGCAAATGCCGAAAAAGAAAAGAACGAAGCAGTAATCAAGGAATTAAACGCCAAGATTGCAACAGCCCAGAATGAAGTAAATCAGGCTCAAACAGCTTATGATAAAGCTTTAAACGATTTTAACTCGACGATGTCTCCGTTAGAACAAGCTAAAAAGAATTTAGCTGACTTTGAAGCGAAGTATGCTACGGAATTGGCTCGATTAAATCAAGGAAGTAAAGGATATTTTGATTCTATCGGAGCGTCTGAAGCCGTTAATTTTGTTTTTGATAAAAACGACTCTAATATGGCAATTGCTAATTTAGCAAAATACACACAAATGGGGCAAAAGGATGATGCAACTAGTTTAGAAAACATGCAGGCTTCTATTGCATATATGAAAGAGTGTAATGAAATCCGTAAAAAAGAAGGACTTTCTGAATTAAAGGTTAGTGCATGGTTGATGGCTGTTGCTCAAGTAAACGCAAATCGAGCAAAAGTAAAAATGAGCCACTCAGGAACATATGCAACAGGAGAAAATCTTGCATGGGGATATGGAAATGCAAATACAGCAGGAAGTCCATATAGAGGTTGGTATGACGAAGAAAAGGCTGAATATTTGGCCGGAAATCACAAATTCTCGGAGACTGGTCACTATCAAAATATTGTTGAAAAACAATATACTGTGACAGGATTTGCAGTTGGAACGAAAGGACAATTTTCTACAGCTCATTGCCAGGAATTTTTGGACTATACATTAGATGTAGATGGTGAAGTTGTAATGACTGTATCTGAATTTGAACAATCATTCAATAACTACTACAACAACTTGAAATCCGTAGATTCTCAGCACAAAACTTTACAGAATGCTGTCAACAATGCATCTGGTTCGGGTTCTAAAGACAACACGGCTGTAACGAATGCACTTAACTTGTTGAACGCTAAGAAAAACGCATTAACATCTTTACAAAACCAAAAAGCAGATAGAGAAAATGCACGTTCTGGTTTGGAAACACTTGTAAATGAGGCTAAAGGTTCTTACAACCAAGCTGTACAAAACACAAAAACAGCTAATCAAAAGGCCGAAGAAGCAAAGACAGCTAAAGCAAATGCAGAAAATGCTTTGAACAGTGCAAAAGCAGAGTTGGCATCTAAAGAAAACGCACGTCAAACAGCTTCGGTAAATGTGAATACTGCCAAAACTCAAGCCGAAGAAGCTCAGAACAAAGTGAATACTTTGAATGATAGAATCAACAACTGGACAGCAAACACAGAAAAAGCTGAAAAGAATTTAGCAGATGCAAAAGATGCTTTAGCAAAAGCTAAGACTAGAAAAGCTCAGTTAAAAGACACATTCGATACAGCAACAGATGAACACAAGAAAGCATCTGATGTATTCAATGATGCAAAAGCTACTTCAGAGGATGCAAATGCACACTTGGCAACAGCTAAAGAAAACTTGAGCAAGAAAGACGCATTGAGAAACGCAGCTAAAAAGGCTGTTGATACATACAATGCAGCTTCTGCACAAGTCGAATCATTGGAAACAGATATCGCAAAATTAGCAGATACAATCACTGCTAAAGAAGCTGAAAAGGCAAAAGCAGATGAAAACATCAAAGCATTGACAGATGACATCGAAGCAACTGCAAACGAAAAGGCTAAAGTAGACGCCGAAGCTGCTCCATTGAAGAATGTTAAAGTTGTGTTGAAAGACGTATTGATGAACGGCTCTAAAGCTGATATCTCAACAGTTGGAAATGAAATTCTAACAGCTAAGTTGAGCGCTTTACAGGTAGAAGTTGACAAAGCTCAAGCCTTGAAAGCGGATTTGGAAGCTAAAAATACTGCTTACAATGACAAATACAACGAATATTTGACAGCCAAATCAAACTTGGCAAAAGCAGAAGCAAACCATGCAGAAGCCATGAAAGCGTTAAGTGATTACTTGAATAAATCAGATAAAAACGATAAAACTGAAACAAATAAATCAGCTAATGTTGGAAATAGTGTCGATACTAGAAAATCTAATGGTGTAAATACATCTGCTCAAACTGCATTAGGATTCTATGCATTGAGTGGTGTATTAGGGCTTGCTGGTGTTGCATTTACAGGTAAACACGCTCGTAAAGAAGATTAGTTTATTACAGGAGAGATGAATGTCTCTCCTTGTTTTATGAGGTTAAATATGTCATTTAAAGTTAAAATACAAAATAATCGTGGGGACTGGTATCAAATTTTTCCGGATGATGAAGTACCTATATCATTCATTCGGGTGATGAAGAAACAAAATGCTACATTTTATGAAGATGGCACTTTTGAATGTAGTGTATATGAAATTCAATCATTAATTGATTGTATTGAAGAATATATCAAAGATAAACAAAGAGAGTTTAGTTCAAGTAGAGCTTTAAGAGAAAGATTAAGTAAGCGTAAAGAAGAAATGAATCAAGGGGTATATAAGGTTGTGTTGAATAGTATGTTTGATTTAACAAACGATTATGTACCATATACGCGAAACTATAAAACAGGATATGATCTTTATCCAACATGGCGAATTATTGAAATGAATGCGATGTCTTGGACAATGTTTATGTCTTATAATTTTATTAAATTTATTGAATCTTCAATTTATCGTGCGGATGAATTAAGTTTTAAATTGAAGGAAAAAGAAAGATTGCTAGTAAAAGGAATTGTAGAATAAAAGGTAAAAAGAGAAGGTCACCCCTCATCATGAAAGATGAGGGGTGACTCAATTTCTTGACCAAAATTTATACTATATGGGATAGTATATGTGCAAATTTAGAAATGAAATTGTCTTTTTTAAAATTGACAAATCCATTATGCTTTTATTATTTCGATCATAAAGTATGTTTGGTTTTAAAAATTCTTAGACAGCTTTTATTCCATTAATATATACATTTTTAATTGTATTATTCAAATCAATCAAACTTTTTGTACAAATAATAAAGTCAGCATCTTTACCAGATTTAATAGAACCTAAACGATTGTCTAAATGTAAGATTTTAGCTGGATTGATTGTGATAGCCTTGATTGCTTCATTTTCAGGTAGTCCTGCTTTATGGGCTAGGGCTGCATTTAATGGCAGATATTGTTGGGGATTGAATGGGGAATCGGTTGTGATCGCAAACAAGATTCCTTTTTCATACATCTTATTTGGTGTTTCAAATGAATCGTTGGCACATTCAAACTTATCTTTGTGACAAAGACTTGGTCCACAAATACATGGAAAACCACTTTCTTTGATTTGGCCTAGAATCGCTTGTGAATCGGTCGCATGATCTAGAGTGATTTCAATATCATATTCTTTTGCGATACGAATGGCGGTCAACATGTCATCGGCTCTATGAGCATGACACTTTAATGGAATTTCTTTTTTGATAACTGGAATCATAGCTTCGAGTTTTTGATCATAGTCTACATCTTTGCCTGCTTCTTTTTTCATCATGTATTCTTTTGTCTTAGCTAGAGTTTCTCTCAGTAATGCGCTAATTTGCATACGTGTATCAATATTTTTTCCTTTGTAACAATTTTTTGGGTTTTCGCCAAAGGCTGCCTTCATCGCAATTGGATTTTGAATGGTCATTTCATCAATACAATTTCCCTTTGTCTTATACGCAAAGAAAGTTCCACCAATCACATTAGCACTTCCAGGTCCTGCAGCTACTGTTGTGATACCGGCTTCTAATGCAGTTTGTACAGTTTCATCCATTGGATTGCATCCATCAATACCACGCATGTTGGGTGTAATTGGATTTGTGATTTCATTTAAATCATTGCCTTCAAAGCCGATAGCCGTTTCTTCCATACCCAAATGACAATGGGCTTCAACCATGCCTGGATATACATTGAATCCTGTAAGATCTTGAACATCTTCATCTTTGGGTTCTAAATTTTTTCCAATCTCTGTAAATATTCCTTTATTCACTCTAAAATCACCTACAAAAGGTTCTTGTTCCATCGTATAAATAGTGGCGTTTTTAAAAAGCATTAAGCGGCCTTCTTTCCGTCAACATAGACAGATTGAATTTCATTTTGAGTGTCTAGAATGTTCTTTGTACAAATGACAAAATCAGCGTCTTTACCAACTTTAATAGATCCAACACGATTATCTAAACCTAAAATCTTAGCTGGATTGATTGTGATGGCTTTAATGGCTTCATATTCTGGAAGACCCGCCTTTGCGGCTAGAGCAGCACTTAAAGAAAGGTATTGTTGAGGAATAACTGGAGAGTCGGTAATGATAGAGAATAAGATACCTGCTTTATAGAGTTCGTTTGGTGTTTCAAAAGACATATTCGCAAGTTCAAATTTTGATTTGTGCGTTAAGGCAGGTCCACAAATACATGGAAAACCACTTTCTTTGATTTGAGGAAGAATACATCTTGCATCTGTAACATGATCTAATGTAATCTTGATATTTTCTTCTTTTGCGATACGAATGGCCGTTAAGATATCATCGGCTCTATGAGCATGACACTTTAATGGAAGTTCTTTTTTGACAACAGGAATCATGGCTTCAAGTTTTTGATCATAAGCTACATCTTTACCAGCTTCTTTTTTAGCTAGGTATTCCTTTGTCTTTTCTAATGTTTCTCTTAAAAGAGCACTGATTTGCATACGCGTATCAATTTTCTTACCTTGATAACAACGCTTAGGATTTTCTCCGAATGCAGCCTTCATCGCAATTGGATTTTGAATTGTCATTTCATCAATACAATTTCCTTTAGTCTTATACGCAAAGAAAGTTCCACCAAGTACGTTAGCACTACCAGGACCTGCTGCAACGGTAGTAACACCACCTTTTAATGCGGATTCAATGGTTTCATCCATTGGATTACATCCATCAATACCGCGCATATTTGGTGTGATTGGATCTGTGATTTCATTGACATCATCGCCTTCAAAGCGAATGGCTGTTTCTTCCATACCTAAATGGCAATGACTTTCAACTAAACCAGGAAATACAAAGAGTCCATTTAAATCTTGTACATCTTCACCTTCGTTAGCTGTCAAATTTTTTCCTACTTCGGTAAATACACCTTTATCGATTTTAAAATCACCTACAAAAGGTTCTTGTTCCATTGTATAAATTGTTGCGTTTTTAAATAACATTATGCTTCCTTCTTTCCATTGACATATACTGTCTTAATTTCATTTTGTGTATCTAATATATTTTTTGTGCAAACGACAAAGTCTGCATCTTTACCAACTTTAATAGATCCAATACGATCATCTAGTTTTAAAATTTTAGCTGGATTGATTGTGATGGCTTTAATAGCTTCATATTCTGGTAGTCCTGCCTTATGTGCTAGAGCGGCACTTAAGGATAAGTATTGTTCGGGTACGACAGGGGAGTCTGTGATAATGCAGAATGGAATACCAGCTTTATAGAATTCATTGGCTGTTTCAAAAGACATATTTTTAACTTCGTACTTTGATTTATGCCCCAAACAAGGTCCTAAAATACATGGAAAACCACTCTCTTTAATTTGTGGAATAATGCTTCTTCCATCTGTTACATGATCTAATGTCACTTCAATATCATATTCTTTCGCAATACGAATGACAGTCAAGATATCATCGGCTCTATGACAATGACACTTTAATGGCATTTGTTTTTTAATAACAGGAATCATGGCTTCAAGCTTTTGATCATAGTCTACATCTTTACCAGATTCTTTTTTGAACATGTACTCTTTAGTTTTAGCTAGAGTTTCTCTAAGTAAGGCACTGATCTGCATGCGCGTATCAATTTTCTTTCCCTTATAACAACGCTTAGGATTTTCTCCAAATGCAGCCTTCATTGCCAAAGGATTTTGAATTGTCATTTCATCAATACAATGACCTGCAGTTTTATACGCAAAGAAAGTTCCACCGATGACATTAGCACTTCCGGGACCAGCCGCAACTGTAGTCACTCCACTTTTTAAGGCCAACTCAATCGTTTCATCCATTGGATTGCAGCCATCAATACCGCGAATGTTTGGTGTGATTGGATCTGTTACTTCATTTCCATCTTCCCCTTCAAAACCAATGGAAGAACATACCATACCTAGATGGCTATGAGCGTCAATGAGGCCAGGAAATACGTAGAGTCCATTTAAATCTTGTACTTCTTCATCTTTTGGATTTAAATCTTTTCCGATTTCTGTAAATACACCTTTATCGATTCTAAAATCCCCTACAAAAGGGTCTTGTTCCATTGTATAAATTGTCGCATTTTTAAATAACATTACACAGCCTTCTTTCCATCGATATAAACGGATTGAATTTCATTTTGTGTATCAAGAATATTTTTAGTACAAATAATAAAGTCGGCGTCTTTACCAACTTTAATCGAACCAATTCGATTATCTAATTTTAAAATCTTAGCTGGATTGATCGTGATCGCTTTGATAGCTTCATATTCATCCATACCTTCTTTGGCGGCAAGAGCGGCACATAAAGATAAATATTGTTCTGGAATAACTGGAGAATCGGTTGTGATGGAAACTAGAATTCCAGCTTTATTTAGTACGCCTGGTGTTTTAAAGGATTTTGATTTCAATTCAAATTTTGTCTTATGACCAAAACTTGGTCCACAAATACATGGATATCCACTTTCTTTGATCTGTTCAACAATACATCTTGCATCTGTCGCATGATCTAGAGTGACTTCAATATCATATTCTTTCGCAATACGAATG
>OIYT01002120.1_pt1 | contig 12685 bp, 7 predicted proteins | sample 1588201 | NCBI WGS metagenome assembly OIYT01 (sample SAMN03283260) | human gut metagenome | biome: human-associated habitat; material: feces | host: Homo sapiens | place: USA | collected 2013
GGGCTGTCCGCTCTCCCGCCGCCACTTGTCCGCCTCAAGGAGGACGCTGGGCGTCAACTGATAGTTGAAATTGTTGAGATGGATAACATCTGGTCGAAAATCATCCAGCACCAGCCGCAGCTTCTGCCTGGCCTCGGAGGAATAAATGGTCTTGAGCGGATATGTAAGCTTCGCCAGCCTGCTTCCGCCGTGGAAATCCATGCTGCTGGTATAAGCCCCCACCCGGTTGCCCACACAGCGGCCCTCGTGCTCCATCCCGAAATACTGCACCTCGTGGCCCATCTTTTCCAGCTGCTTTCCCAGCTCGAAGATGTATGTCTCTGAGCCGCCGTTGGGGTAGAGGAATTTGTTTATCATCAAAATTTTCATTGCCGTACTTCCCACTGTATCTTTCACCACAGCTTACAGCGCTTTACTGCACTGTACCCATGTTCCAAAGTCTCTCTCCTGAAAGCTCTTTTCCAGTAGACGATAGATTTCTTTTTCACTCTCATCGCCCACAAACGCATACTCTGCCTTTCCGGCAAAGGTCTTACTGATAAATTCTGCCGCCACGACAAAGGCGCTCTCAAGAATCTCACGCGACTCAAACTGTGTCAATCTGCCGTACATGATTGTGCTCAGATGCCACAAAATCAGTTGATAATACTCACTGTTATATATGTCTACTCCTATCTCCTGAGCGTGCTGTACAGCTTTTATCACAATCCAGAGTGCGTCAATGCCTTTCGCCGAATTTTTCTGTCGCTTATACAGACTGTTTTTGCCGCTTCGGAAACAGTAGCTCGGACTTCCCTCAAGATAAAATTTTTTGCATTGTGGGTAAATATCCAGATAAACAATGCTGTCCTCAAAGCCATAGCCCTCAAAAAACTGCGTCCTTTTCCAGAGCGAGGCTTTATACAGTTTGCCCCACGGCGTTCCCATTCCGTATTTTCTGGCTGACCAAAGGCTTTTTTCCTCCCGGCTTCCTTCAGTCCTCGGTTTTACAATGATTTCTCTCGAGGTCAGACACTTTGCAGTTTTTCCAATCACGATTTCTGCACCCGACTTCTGTGCATCGTCCAACAGCTTTTGCAGCACTCCCTGCGGCAGAAAATCATCTGCGTCTAAGAAGAATAGATACTTTCCTTCCGCTTTCTGCAACCCGCAATTCCTTGCACCCGCACCGCCGCGATTTTCCTCTTCTATTACCACAAGTTCCGGGTATCGTTTTTCATACTCGATCAAAATATCTGCCGAGCTATCTGTCGAGCCGTCGTTGACACAGATAACCTCAAAGTCCTGCGTCAATTTCTGTCCACAGACAGAGTCCAAGCATTTACTCAGAGTGCCCGCCGCATTATATACCGGAATAATAACAGATACCGCACAGCCGCCCCGGAATGTTAATTCTTCGCATTCCGCTTTTTCACATGGCCGTATCTTTTCCAGCACCTGCACTGCCTGAGTTGTATCTATGACAGCAGTTTCCTTTGTATACTGTTCCCGTTTCAATATCTTCCGCTGTTTCCTGTTTTGGAGCTGACCCTTCTTCTGTTTAAAAAATAGTGCTACTCGTGCCGCATATGCTAACATGTTCTTTCCTCTTTTCATCCATGCGGAACATCAGTCATCATAGACTGGTACTACCACCTTTTTTTGCCTGTATCGTAAAATCTCATAACACCATGTCATCATCACCAATCGGTATGTAACATTGATGGGAAAATAAAACGATGTATTATCCGTCAGATAGGTTGAAAAAACATAAACATTCATCGCCATCATGCCAAGCGCCGCTTCTGCATCGAACATCTCAAGCAGTCTCTTGACCCGGAACGACAGCTCATAGAAAAGCCATACAATCCAGCACCAAAAACCCGTCTCAATATACAGCTCCAAAAACACATTATGAACTACCGCAATAGGAATGTCTATATTCTCCATATGCGTTGAGCCGTAGTTGTAAATATATCGGATACCTTTTCCAAGGTAGGTCGGCGACAACCAATAAATATCCTGATAAAAAGTCCACAATCGGTCGCGGCTCATCAAATCTACGTCATAGCGTTCTGCAAGTTCAATAAAAAGGCCGCTCCGAATAATCATCAGATAGCCAAACAAACCCGCGATTGAAGCAACTGTGATTAAGGTAATGATTCCTCGCAATGGTCTTGTTCCAAAACGCTTTACGAACCATTTCATGACCCAATAGAATATCACCGCCCCCATCGCACCGGGAATTGCAACGCGCTTCATCGCCAGAGTAAAGAAAAAAATAGAAATGATAAATTTCCAGATGTCTTTTTCGCCTTTGAAGCTCCGGTGAATCATATAATACACGACATAAGTACCCCAGCCGTAAACCATGTCATGCAGTTCCATTTGGCGTACCGCACCACCAGTATCGTCCGCAAATGTCAACAGCAACGTAATGTATTCTGAAATAAGCCGGGGAAAACCTGTGCGTAGTCCGACTTGCACAAAAACCGCAAAGTTTGCAAATGCCATTGAAATAAGCGTATATGTTGTTGCATCTTCATCAAAAAGATATACTGCTCCAATCACATACAAGAGGTTCGTCAACATATAAATAATATTTTGCGAACCCCGCAGGATATACGGCCAGCTTTGAAACTCTGTAATCCATATTCCTGCCGACCACATCCAGAACATCAGGTACGGAAAGAAAAATAATACAAAAAAGCGCAGGCAGAACAGTGCGTGTTCGAATTGCGGAGAGACGAAAAAGGCCGCACAAGCCCATGCAAAAACCACAAGATTGATTCCATATTTCAAGCCAACCGGCAGCTTATAGCAAGCGCAGTAAAAGCTCAAAAAGGAAAGCAGAATGTAGAGTGCCGCGCTCCCATATCGTATCCATCTGCTCCGAAACGTCTTCATCCTGTTATTTTAATCCTTTCCGCTCAATTCACATCCACGACCACCAGTTCCGGCTGGTTGAAGATGCGCGGGAACGGCTCCGAATCGCCGAGGCCGCGGCTGATGACCACCTGCGACTCCCCCATCTGGTTGACCCCGCTGGTGTATTTGGGCAGAAAACCCTGACTGGTGGACCAGAGGCCTTGACTGCCGATGCGCACCTGTCCGCCGTGGGCGTGGCCGCTGAGCACAAGGTCGAACTGGTACAGCTCCAGCGAGGTGTCCAGAACCTCCGGGCAGTGGCAGATGAGGATGGTGCAGACGTCGTCCAGCTCGTTCGTCTCGCCGTTCATGGCGTCGGCCACTGCGCGGGAGTTTTCCCGTTCCAGCTGGGCGCGGGGCCACTCGAAAAAGCCGCCGATGCGCAGCTTCCTGCCCTTGAATTCCACGTCCTCATAGCTGCCGTTCAGCCAGTGGACGCCGGTGGCCTGAATGTCGTCAAAAAGGGCGTCGCTGCCGCCCGCGTACCGTCCCCCCCACTCGTGGTTGCCGGGGGCATAGTATACCGGCGCAATGTCCACCAGCTGGTGCATCAGGTCGAGCACGACGTGGTAATCGGTGTCCGTGTCGATGTTCATATCGCCCGCCACCGCGATGAGGTCCGGGGCAAGGTTCTGTATCTTCCGCACAAGGTCGGCATTGTCTTCGCCGTACTCGTGGAGATGCAGGTCGGACAGCAGAACGATGCGCAGATCTTCTACCGGCTTATCCACCGTGACCGAATAAAACGTCGTGATGAAGCTCTTATTCATCTGCAGATTGTACAGCAGGATGCCGCCCAGCACAAGCACGACGGCCAGCAGCCCTGCCAGAATTTTTTTACTCATCTTTCCCATAAATCACTCTCAGCTTTCGCTCTTCAGCGGCGACGACTCAGCCGCCTTCCTTGCATTTTCGGCCTCCTGACGGGCCTTTGCGTCCGCGCAGCGGCGGATGGCCAGCCTCAGCAGGGCGCGGATCTCGTAGGCGTCATCCTTCGCCGAGTTGGAGACGCCCGTAAAGACGCAGGGGCCAAACACGGCCAGCTCGGTCTTGGCCAGCAGATTGCTCAGGCGGTCGATGCAGTTCCTTGCCAAGTCGATGCTGCAATCTTCCAGCAGGACGATGAAGTGTCCCGCGCCGTTGTAGCCCACAAAGCCCAGCGTCCGGAAGACGTATTGCAGCTGGTCGCCCAGCGCCCGCAGCGCCTTGTCGCCGTCGTTGCGGCTCATCCCCGAGAGATCGACCTGAATGTGGATGACGGTGAACTGGCCGTTCAGACGAACGGTACTGTAGCGGTCCACCATGGCGTCGCAGCGCTCGCGGTTGGGCAGGCCGCTCTTTTTGTCCACATAGAGATAGTAGTCCACAAAATCACCCAGACGTCCGAGGAAGATGGCGCAGAAGCAGCCCAGAAAGAGGAACAGTATCACCGACAGGGCCGCATAGAGCTTCAGGTTGAGCTTCGCGTTGACCACGATGCTGTTCTTCATCTTGATGTTGTCCGCGCCGTTGACCTGATTGAACTCCTCGACGGTCTCGATGGAAAGCTCATACAGGCTGGTGAATTTCTGCACCAGCTCGTCGATGCGGTCGCTGGCCCACTGGGCCTCGGCGCTGGCGGGGTCGGTGTTCCGGGTCACGTCGGCGTAGGCGTCCAGGATCTCCTGTGCCTTTCCCTGCGCGATGGTAGCATCGATGCGCTCGGCGTGGAGGTCGGCGTAATGCCGGATGAGCTTATCGTAGGTGGTGGTGACGTTGCCGGAGGGCTGGGTGGTGTAGTCCCGCACCACATCGGTGATGATTTGGGTCTCGCCGCCGTCGGCGTTCCGGTTGGCCGAATAGACCGCTGCGCCGTCCAGCGTCTTGTCCCCGAACTGGTCGATGATGTCCTTGGCCTCAGAGATGTTGTTGTTCAGGCTGTCGATCTGAAGCTGGTAGCGCAGGATGGCGTTCTTCTTGGTGTTGACCAGAAGGGTGTGGTCCCGCACCAGCTTATGGTTGATAACGTAAGCGTAAAGGTCGTTCAGGGCATTCTTGGTCAGATATTCATACTCCGATACGAGGTCCGAGAAGGAATAGCCCGACTTCACGCTGTAAAAGCCGTATTTCTCTTCTGCCTTTTTTTGCAGGAAAGCCACGCTCTCGTTGGCGTTGTTGCGCAGGATCTCCACGCAATCAATATACTCGTAGTTCGCCACCGAGACGTTGCTGGCGTTGTTCGGGAAAATATCCGCGTCCACATGGGTCTCGCTGTAATACTGAAAGTAGTTCGTCAGCACCGAGTCCAGCACATTGCGGGCGTAGTCGGTGGCATCCTTGCTGTCCACCGTGAAGGAGACCGCGTAGGTCGTGGGATAATACTCGTATTCGTCGCCGTTGGAAAGGGCCGTCTCCTTTTTGGTCTCTTCATCCTCCGGGATGACCTCCTGCACCGAGATCCGGGGGCGGATGGACTCGGTGCTGGCCGTCAGGCCCAGATCCTGAATGGTCTTGTTGATGACCGATGCCGAGGTGATCTCGGAAGGGTCGATCCTTGTTCCGTCGGCGTTCAGGCCCTCGCTGACGTTGGGGCCTGCGTACTGGATAACGGCTGTGGCCGTGTACGACTGCCGCGACGAAATAAACTCATACACGCCCAGACAGCCCACTGCCGTGACGAGCATGATGACGAACCACCATTTTTTCAGGTAGCGCAGCAAATCAAAACTTTTCATTCTTCCTCCATCCTGTCCCAGAGACGGATATTATTCGTTCTCCATCCGCTGGCGCTGGCGCCGGACGCACGCTTGGACGGCTGCGCCCAGATAGCAGACCGCACAGACCAGCGCGGCCAGCATCACGCTACGTTTCACGTTATAGCGCTGCATGAAAGACCTCTGCGGCTCACTGAACATAAGATAGCTGCGGATGCGCTGGGCGTAGCAGTCGGCGTCCAGCTCCCGCGTCGCGCTCACGATGTCCGCGAGCTGCCGGGTGATGTTGTCCACCATGGCCTGCGCCATCTGTACCTCATACGACTCGGTGGGCTGTTCCAGCGCCGTGACCTTGGAGTTGTTGGTGGCGATGCTCTTCTGGGCCTCCACCGCCGAGCTGAGCAGCTCGTTGGCCTGCAGGGCCAGATCGTCGATGCCGATCTTGGTGCGGGACATATAGAACGCACCGTCGTTGTCATAGGTGGGGATGAGCACCGAGGAGACCATCTTGTTGTTGTAGTTGTCCAGAATGGTCATGTAAATCACGCTCTTCTGGGAGTCGCTCATCTCGTCCCACCGCAGGGTGCGGTTCAGCTCGTTGAGATCGTCGATGCAGCGGAAATTGTTTTTGGCCACGCCTTTTTCCCAGATGTAGCTCTGGTATTCCCGGAGGGTATAGCCCTGCAGGTTCTGTACCTGCTTCTTGATGGCACTGTAGCTCTGGCCGCTGGCGGAAAGATAGGAGCCGTCCTGATCGTTGCGCACCGTGAGGTAGTTGTTGACCCGGTCGATCATCATGCTGAAGTAGGAGCCGATCTCCTCGTAGTCCATGTCGCTGTAGTCATCGTCGATGTCCAGCGAGGTGGCGTTGACCCGGTAATCTGCGGTGAACCGCTTGAGATATACCCGGCATATCTCGTCGAGGAAGTCCTGCACCGTGATCTTCCCCCAGAGCGTCCACGGCAGCTTGACCGAGAGATAATAGGACGAGCTGATGTAATAATCGTCCTCCTTGGTCACGATCCGGCTGGTGGTGGGGCTGATGGAGATGCAGTCCGCGAGGTCAGCGGTCGTCAGGTCGTCCTGCAGGCCGGTGGCCTGTAAGATGGCCTCGAGATACTCCTGCGTCAGGAACTCCGACTCGCTGAAGCGTGCGCCGTTGGGCGTCTTGCCGGTGACACTCTCCTCATAGTTCAGGGACATGGTGGTGCTGGCCCCAAAGCTCTTGACGGTGGTAAGTACGAACATGAACCCCAGCGTGCACACCACGCCCACGGCAAAGAGCCAGCGCACCTTCTGCACGAAGACCTCGAACAGAAGGCGGAAGGAGAGAAGGCTGTTGAGGAAGTCGTGAACGGACGAAAAGGCCGGTCTCCTCTTCAGGCGGTGCTTCCAATGTCTGCGGAAGCGTCCTCGCTTTTCCCGGGGGGCTTCTGTCTCCTCGGCTTCGCTGTCCTCTTCCGGCTCGTCGCCCTCTTCGACGACGTTCAGCTCTGCCCAAGCGGCGCTCTCCTGCTCAGGCGGACGCGCCGACCCAGAGCCGCGCCCCCGTCTCTCTTCCGGGCCGACTTTTCTCTCATGCTTCGGTTTTCTTCCCGCAGATCTCATTCGCAGTTTTCCTTTTCACTCTCTCTATGGTCACGCCCTGCTGACAGATTCGTATAATTCAACTATTATATAATACCGCAATCCGTTCTTAATTACAACTACTCCGGAATTTTTCACCTCCGTTCTGCCGCATTTCAGAGCAAAAGAAAGCCCCTGCCTCCGGGGATACCGGAAGCAGGGGCTTCGCCGAATTGCGGCTTATGAAGAAGGTATTCGGAAGGTACCGTTATGCAGCCTTTGCGCCGTTCTTCTTGCTGGCGATGGTGTCGAGCATCAGCACGCCGACGCCCAGAACCACACCGATGATGGAGGAAATGACCTCAGGAGCGATGAGCAGCAGAGCCGCGATAAACAGGGCAACGCGCTCAAAGGGCTTGAAGTTGCGCTTGAAGTAGCCAGCGACAGTGACTGCAAGGAAGAAGGTGCCCAGCAGCATCTGGGCTGCGCCGATGACGATCTCAACGCCAGTGCCTTCCAGCAGGATAGCGGGATTGTAAACGAAGACAAAGGGAACAAGGAAGCCGACCATTGCAAAGGTGAAGCCCTTGATGCCGGTCTTCATCGCGTTCGCATCTGCGATACCGGCTGCGGTGTAGGATGCCACGCAGACGGGAGGCGTGATCTGAGCCATGATGCCGTAGTAGAAGACGAACATATTGGCGCACAGAGCGGAGATGCCCAGAGCACGCAGGCAGGGAACGAAGAGGATGACGCCGACCAGATAAGCGGCGACGGTGGGCAGTGCCATGCCCAGCAGCATGCAGCCGATCATTGCGATGAGCATTGCGGCAAACAGGTTGGTGGTGCCGAGGCTGCTGATGAGGGCGGAAAGGTTGGTGGCCAGAGAGGTCTGACCGGTGACGACGTTGATGATGATGCCGCAGGCAGCGGTGGGGATAGCGATCTCAGCGGCCTGTTTTGCACCGTCGAGGCAGCAGTTCCAGATGCCCTTCAGGTCAACGAAGTCCTTTTTCTCATTGATGAAGTAGCTGACGACGTCGCAGATGAGGCAGGATGCAATGCCCATCATGCCGGCGCGCATCAGGGAGGCGCCGCGGATGATCATGACGACGAGGATAACAGCGGGCAGCAACAGGTACAGGCGGGGAAGGATGGTGCGCTCGACCTTGATCTTAGCATCCTGCTCCTGAGCGGCGTTCTGGTGCTTGGCAGCCAGACGATCCACCAGCACAAAGACGGCGAAATAGTAAGCGACAGCAGGCAGGATGGCAGCAGCAGCGACGCGGCTGTACGGGACACCCAGCATCTCAGCCATGATGAATGCGCCGACGCCCATGATGGGGGGCATGATCTGACCGCCAGTGGAAGCGACTGCCTCAACAGCGCCCGCCTCCTCAGGCTCGTAGCCGACCTTCTTCATCATCGGGATGGTCATGACACCGGTGGTTGCGACGTTTGCGACAGCAGAACCGGAGATCATGCCCATCAGGCCGGAAGAGATGACGGCTGCCTTTGCGGGGCCGCCGGAGGACTTGTTGGAGAACTTCATGCCGATGTCGATCAGCAGCTGACCACCACCCATCGAGGAGAAGAAAGCACCGAACACGATGAAGTAGAACAGGGTATTTGCGGAGGTGTACAGCGGAGTTCCGAAGACGCCGCTCTCGCCCATCGTCATGCCGACGCAGAACTGCTTGATGAACTTTGCGAAGGTCTTGCCCTTGGTGAACAGGATGCCGGGCAGATAGGGAGAAGTGAAGGCGTACAGGATGAAGACCGCAATGAAGATGGCCAGAACGATGCCCAGCGTGCGGTACACGGCGATGAGCAGCAAAACGATGGTCATGACCATGAAGATGTAGTCGATGCCGTAGACCGGCTGCACAGAGACAAAGTCCAGCAGGCGGGCGTTCTGGCCGACAACGTACCACAGCATATAAGCGAGGCAGATGAACAGCAGGATGTCAAACCAGTTCATCCAAGCGTGGGCGTTCAACTTCTTTTCGTCCACGGGCTTGCCCTCAGCCTCGGCTGCCTTTGTCACTTTCTTGCGGTAAGCCTTGTCAGCCGGGTTGTACAGGAAAACCAGAGTCAGTGCAAGAATCAGATGCAAGGGACTCTGCAGCATGGGGTTGAGCTGCTTGACCAGAGCCAGATACATCTGAAAGGCGAAGAACACAACGGTGACGATGACGGCCAGCCAGTTGCGTATCGTTTTCTTTTTGGCGTCCATAAACGGTTTCCTCCTAAAGAATATGGATACATTTGCCTTATAAAAAAACCTGCCGGGCTTCGATGCCGCCCGGCAGGCCTTTTAAGACCTAGTGATTCGGAATGCGGGGCGGCTTATCAGTCGCACTCGTAGCCCATTTCCTCGTAGTAAGCCTTGGCACCCGGGTGCAGGGGGCAGCCAGTGAAGGCGGCAGTACCGGCGACAGTCGGGTCGAAGTATTCCAGAGATGCAACGGCAGTGGCCAGAGCCTCCTTATTCTCGCAGACAGCCTTGGTCAGGTTGTAAGCCACGGCAGCATCCATGTTGGCATCGACGAGGATGCACTGCTGGCTTCCGACCGTCTCAATATCGGTATCCTGCTTGTTCCAAGTGCCAGCCTCGACCGTGACAGGAGCGTAGCCCATCTCGCACAGCTTGTTGCGGGTGTCCTCGTTCAGCTCGACATCGTACATATCGTGGGTCAGGCACAGCTCGGTGGTGTTGGACTGGCCCTTGCCAATGTGGTCGATGGTCATATCATACAGATCATCCTGCAGGCCGCTCTTGATGGCGTCGCCGCCGGTCTTCTCGACATGGCCGCCCCAGCTCTCGATGTCGTCGAAGGTGATGCCCAGCGCCTCACAGACCTTCTCGGCGCTCAGCTCACCCAGCGTGCCGTTCTTCTTGATGACCATCTTGATGGGGTACTTATTAGCGACGACCTCCTCAAAGGTCTTGTAGCCGGTAGCATCCACAAACTTCTGAGTAAACATGATGTTGATGAAGTCATGGCCCAGACCGCCGGCGATGCAGGCGATCTCGGTGCATCCGCCATAGTCATACTCAGAGGGGCTCTTCTCATAGCTCCACTTAGCGGGGCCGGCATTGGACATGACGATCTCGCACTCCTCGCCTGCATTGACGACCATAGGTGCGCCGACGCCGCCGGGAGAGGTGGTGGTAATATCAATAGTAGAACCGGAAGGCAGCTGGCCGACCATGACGCTCTGCAGGGCAGCAGCGTAGTTGTAAGCAGCGGTGCCAACTTCCTGAGCGGCGAAGGTCAGCTGAATGGGGCCAGACAGCTCCATGCTGCCGGTAGCAGCTGCAACACTCTCAGCTGCGGAAGCAGCAGTAGAAGCAGCCGTGGAAGTAGCGGTCTCAGCGCCGGGAGCCATGCCGGAGCAGCCTGCCAGAGCGGCAGCAGCACCAACGACACCAGCAACCTTCATGAAATCTCTGCGCGTGATCTTCATAATGTTTTCTCCTTTTTCTTGGAACTCTCGTATGTCCGAACCGGACTGTGTCTTTCAACCTTCTTCTGCGGCGTTGCCGCTTTTCACAGTCTTTGTTCGTTTATGTTGTCTAAATTATATTCAAAATCCCAAACCCTTACAATGGCTAAATCGTCTCGTTTCTGTTTCAATATAGAACATCTTCAAGATATTTCATGAATGTTCCGTTAAAAGTGTAGCATTTTTGAACATTTTTGTAAAGCTGCACTTTGTTTATCGTTTCAGGATAGAACTTTTCTTTCTGTTTGTTAAGCAAGAAAACACCCGCTCCGCAGGCAGTCTGCGGAGCGGGTGCATAAAGAAGCTTTTCTGATGAAAAATTATGCGTTGCGGCCGGTCATCTTGACGGCATACTTGATGGCATTGACAAGGCTCAGCTCGTTGCCGTTGCCCTTGCCCGCATGGTAGAAGTCGGTGCCATGGTCCACACTGGCGCGGATGATGGGCAGGCCGAGGGTCACGTTGACGCCCTCGACTGCCTTCCACTCCTGCTTCTCGCGGTCATAGACAAAGCCCACGGTCTTGAGCGGGATGTGGCCCTGATCGTGGTACATACAGACCACGATGTCATACCAGCCGCCAAGAGCCTGCGAGAAGACGCTGTCCGGCGGGCAGGGGCCGACGACGCCGGTGATGCCCTCTGCCTTGGCTGCCTCGATGGCCGGAGTGATCTCCTCGATCTCCTCGCGGCCGAACAGGCCGTTCTCGCCGCAGTGGGGGTTCAGACCGGCCACCGCGATGCGAGGCTCTGCGATGCCCATATCCTTGCAGGCCTTGTTGGCGATCTCGATGACCTCGAGGACGCGGTCCTTCTTGACCCGGTCGCAGGCCTCACGCAGGGAGACATGGGTGGAGACATGGACCACTCGCAGGTCGTGGTGGGCCAGCATCATGGTATATTTCTTGGTGTGGGTATAGGTGGCATAGATCTCGGTATGGCCGTCGAAATGGGTATAGCCGTCCGACTTCTCGCCGTGATAGTACTCCAGCGCCTTGTTCATGGCTTCCTTATTCAGGGCGTTGGTGCAGGTGGCATCCACCTCACCGGCCATTGCCAGTTCGATGACCTTTTTGACGCACTGGAAGGCCGCATTGCCGCCCTCTACGCTCACCTTTGCCATCTCGAACTTGCTGATGTCCTCGATGAGGTCAAGGTGCAGCACATCAATAGTTCCGGGGGTGAACAGGGCGTCCGAGACGTTCTCGCAGCGGTGGATGACGATGTCCTCGCGGCCAACGAACTTCTTTGCCTGCTCCATCACCTTTACATCGCCCACCACGATGGGGCGGCAGTAGCTGTACTGCTCCGGGTCAGCCAGAGCCTTGACGGTGATCTCCGGGCCGGAACCGGCGGGATCGCCCATGGTAATACCGACAATGGGTTTATTCATAGCAGCCTTCTCCTTGCTTCAGCGCGTTTCAGTGCAGCCCCTTGGCCTCGTTCTCGGCCAGAACCTTCTTGATGGCTTCCAGACCCTCTTCGGGGACGTAGTTGAAGGGTGCGCGGCACTTGCCCACAGGGTGACCCTGCAGGGCCACGGCGGTCTTGATGATGGTGTTGGGGTTGCCGTACTTGAAGGTCTGCTGCAGGATGGCGATGGCATCCTGCGCGGCCTGTGCGCCCTCGAGGTCGCCAGCCTTGAAGCAATCGTAGATCTTGGCAACGGTCTCCGGCCAGATGTTGGCACGGCCCGCAATGCCGCCTGCACCGCCCTCCTTCAGGCAGGTCAGGATTGCGCCGTCGTTGCCCGCGAGGATGGCAACGTCCTTGTCCAGCTCACGGGTCAGGCGGATGTAAGCCTTCAGGTTCTCAATGTCGCCGCTGGAATCCTTTGCGCCCACGATGTTCTCCACATCGCGGCACAGCGCCTGCACAGTCTCGGGCAGCAGCTTGTTGCCGGTGCGGGCGGGGATGTTGTAGAGGATGATGGGCAGGTTGACGGCCTTTGCCACAGCCACATAGTGGTCGTACAGCTCCTTCTGGGAGGCCAGCGCGAAGCTGGGGGTGA
>OIYT01002124.1_pt1 | contig 12661 bp, 10 predicted proteins | sample 1588201 | NCBI WGS metagenome assembly OIYT01 (sample SAMN03283260) | human gut metagenome | biome: human-associated habitat; material: feces | host: Homo sapiens | place: USA | collected 2013
TGACGGCTCTTTCTATCGCCGGAATACGAGTTCCTGAAATGAAAAAAGCACCCAGCATTTATACTGTGTGCTACATCAAATTCATATTCAATTATTCAAATTAGCTCAAACTATGCCAAACTGCCACAGCCAAAAAACGAGGGGAAGGAGGGCTGAAAAGCACCCCAAAAATCGGCTCTCGGTTAACCACTTTGGGAACCACTTCCCCCTCTTTTTGCCCTCTTTTTAGCCAGTTAACCACTTGCGGACCACTAAAAATTGGATGAAATCGGCTCTCGTTTTGCCAAATTTGGTCAAACCATATCAGCCCGTTTAGATATAGCAAAAGCCCGGAAAACCTTGATTTTCCGGGCTTTTTGAACCATTTTGATATAGTCTGAGCAGTCGATTATCGCTTGCTGAACTGCGGAGCGCGACGAGCTGCTTTGAGACCGTACTTCTTTCTTTCCTTCATTCTTGGATCTCTTGTTAAGAAACCTGCCTTCTTCAGAACTGGACGATACTCAGCGTCTGCCTGCAGAAGTGCACGGGAGATACCATGACGGATTGCACCAGCCTGACCTGTTGTTCCACCACCATGAACGTTAACTAAAACGTCAAACTTGTCAGCAGTCTCAGTTGCTGCAAGCGGCTGACGTACAACCATCTTTAAGGTCTCAAGACCAAAGTAGTTGTCAATATTTCTCTTATTGATGGTGATATTACCAGTACCTGGTACTAAATATACTCTGGCAATACTGCTCTTTCTTCTACCTGTTCCATAAAACTTTGTCTTAGCCACTGTGATTTCCTCCTTACACTACCTATTAGAATGTCAATACTTCTGGCTTCTGTGCTGCGTGCGGATGCTCTGCTCCTGCATATACGTGAAGCTTTGTGTACATCTCTCTGCCCAACGGTCCCTTTGGAAGCATACCTGCTACTGCAAGCTCAACAACCTTCTCTGGCTTCTTCTCGATCATTTCCTTTAAAGTAGCGGTCTTGAAACCACCAACATATGCGGAATGGGTGTGATACAGCTTCTGCTCCATCTTCTTTCCGCTAACTACAATCTTCTCAGCATTGATAACGATTACATAATCACCTGTATCAACGAAAGGTGTGAACTCTGGCTTGTTCTTTCCTCTTAATACCTTAGCAACCTCGGATGCAAGACGACCTAATGTCTGTCCTTCAGCATCTACAACATACCACTTCTTCTCAACTTTTGCAGGATTTGCCATGTAAGTCTTCATTGGTTTCCCTCCTAAATAAATATATCCATTTAACTATACTACATTTATTGTAAGCAGTCTGTCTTTACCGGGGCTTGGCTTAGCCAGACACATACACGCTATCAACTGTGTCTAAACTATATTTAAACACAGCTTCCTTATTATATTACACTCTGCCGTGTGTGTCAACTGCTTTTCTTGAATTTTTCAAAAAAAATAAGGTTTTCCGTTACAGTTCTCCCCTCAAATCGTTACTGATTGCCCAGCATAGCTTTGAGGTAGCGAAACCAAACCCGATAAAAAGTTCGATTCATATGAATGCCATCATCAAGATAATTTTTCTGGCGCACAATCCAAGTGCTGTCCACATATGTAACATCATTTTCCTGACAGATGCTCCTAAGTTCCTGATCAAACTGTGGTGCCCGCACTAAATCTGCTCGCACCTGTCCAAGCGCATCTGATGGAGACAACAGGCTGCTTACGATAATCTTTACACCTGGTATGGATGCCTTTAGCTGCTGAAGCATCGTTACATAATCTCTCCTGTAATCCGCAATCTCAGTGTAATGATTACAGTCATTTAATCCAGTAAAAATTACAACCTGTTTCGGCAGCGTAGCCGCCACCTCTGGTATCTTTGTAATCAGCACATCAATCGTTGCGCTTCGCTGATACACTATATTCGTCATATCTAAGAAACCGTATTCACCGATTGCCTGTGTCATTGAATCACCAAAAAAGATCGTATTGGCAAAAAGAGTACGCACCGCGACCTGTTCCTCATCAGTAAGATTCGTTACGGTGTCTGCATCAAGCTCTTCGTTCCACTGTGCAATCATTGCATCAAGTGAGGTGCCACTCTCCTGTCCATTTTCTGTCTGAGCCTGTTCTTGGTTCTGGTCTTGTACTTGAGCTTGCACAGAATTTGCTGCCTCTACCGTTGTCTCGCCCTGTGCCGGATCCACCTGAGTCTGTTCTGTACCCTGTACCAATTCTTGCGTTTGCCCTTCATTCTGGGCCAAATCTTGTGTTTCTGCCTGTTCTAGCCCTGCAGCCTGTGTTTGCACCTCTGTCTGCTGCAATGCTGCCAGCTCACTTGCCGCATCAATCTCTGATTTTGTGCCTAAGTTTTCCACCAGGCTCTTTGCCTCTGCCGTGACCGTTGATTTCTTGATTCGAAAGGTAAATACCAATCCAAGCACCATAAAGGCAAGCAAGAAGCTTCCTAAAATTGACAACGCAATACGAAGCAAACGTGTATATTGTCTCATTCTGCTGCCTCCTCTCCTAGGACAAGTGCAAGTGACGAATCCTTTGCAAAGCTTTGCAAATTGTAGAGAATCAGAAGATCGGTATATTGATTTACGGCGATCTGCATATCAAGATCACTGCTGTAGTAGCGCGGATCGATGATATCAATTTCTGAAAAATATGGAGTCAAAAAGCCAATCATTGCATTCGCATAGGAATCCTTTAATAAAAGCAGTTTTCTTCCACTCTGCGAGCTAGTTTGAATATTCAAGAGTCCATAATTTCCACCTAAAAAGACCTCATATGGATCATTTCCAAGGAGTCCATCTTCTGAGTAAATAGTCGTTGCTGTCGTCTGTGCTTCTTTGTTGGTCACAAGAATTGTTTCCGGTTCCTTTGGCAAATAAAGATCAATTGTGTCTTTTGTTCCTGAATAAAAACCACTCGAAGACATCATAGTTCCCTGAAAATTGGCGTGAACAGTGTATGCCTCAAAATCATCTTCTTCATAGGGAATATCCATCTGCTTTGCAAGCTCTTTAAATGCAGCACTTGCACCATACGTTGTCCAATGGTGATCGGTTCGATAATAAATCTGATTAGTCTTTGCTGCCTCTGCCAATTCATCTGCACAGTCAACAACTGTAACATTGGGTAACTCTGAGATTTTCGAGGTTGAAAGCCAGCTCTCATACCAGCTCTTTTCGTCCCCCTGCGGTGCACCTGAAGGCAAGAGATCCTTTAAAATCCATGATGCTGTCGGTACAAGCATGACATAGCTTTGAAGTTGTGAATTGCGTTCTAAAAATGAATTCAAAATCTTCTGCTTTTCCTGATCCTCTTTATCAATTTCACTCTTTTCAAAACCTTGAATCAGATACCCATCCTTGCCTCGATAAATTCCATTTTGATAATCAATTCCAAGGATGCGGTTTTGCAAAGAATTTAAATAGACCCAAATGTCTCTTGCAGGATACTGATCCGCCAGGTAGCTTTCTACCTCATTTGAAAAAGTTCCATCAACAATTCCCTCATAGGAAAGCTTAGGACGCTGAGCAAGATTTCTACGCTCAGATGCAGAAAAACTTCTGGTCGGCCAGAACAGGCTGACGACACTCAAAAGCAAAAGCAGCAATACGCTGGTAAATGCCAGCAAGCAAAAATAAAAGCCTTTTCTTTTGCGAATTTCTTTTGTGTTCAAGGCAAACCTCCTTAGAATCTGAAATATAAAAATGGATTATATGTCTGGTAGACAAGCGCTGCAATACAAAGTAAAAATAAAAACACTCGAACTGCTGCGCTTACCTTTGGGTAACGTACAAAAATCTGCTCGCCGAGCTGGTGCATAATCGGCGTGGAAAAGAGAACACCAAGCACCAATAAAACAATACTTGTGCGCAGAAAATATCCTGCCGTTGCGTTAAAAAAGGAAACTTTGCCTATGCCAAACATCATACAAAAATATTGTCCAAGTGAAGCAAAGCTTGTATTTGCAAACAACATCCAGCCAATCACTACGGCAATGAGTGTAAATGTATGACCAATCACCTTATGCTTTTTTAAAAATCCGCCAATCAAATACTTTTCGATGATAAGCAACACACCATAGTAAAGCCCCCAAAGCAAAAAGTTAATGCCTGCGCCGTGCCATACACCAGTTAGTCCCCAAACAATCAGCAAGTTTCTGATATGCTTTGCAGTTGTCACGCGATTCCCGCCAAGCGGAATGTACACGTACTCGCGAAACCAGGTTCCAAGTGTCATATGCCATCTGCGCCAGAAATCGGTTATGCTTTCGGCGATATATGGATAATTGAAATTCTGTGGAAAACGAAAGCCAAACATTCTTCCCAGACCAATTGCCATATCCGAGTAACCGCTAAAATCGTAATAAATCTGCAGCGTATATAAAATAGCGCCGATCCATGCTGTCACAATAGACGACTGCACATTGCTTAGCGCTTGAATACGCACAAAAATCTGGCCTAACAAATTGGCAAACAATACCTTCTTCACCATACCTCGGATAAAAAACTCACAGCCCACGCCAAAGCCTGCAATCGTTACATTGCGGCTTCTAATCTGCTGCTCTACGTCCTCATACCGCACGATTGGACCAGCGATCAGCTGTGGAAACATTGCAATATATAGAGCAAAATTAATAAGATTGTTTTGTGCCTTTGTCGTCCCGCGATACACATCGACCAGATAAGAAATCGCCTGAAATGTATAAAATGAAATGCCAATCGGAAGTGCAATCTTTACAACTGGAATGAGGGACGGCAGCATTGTATTAAGTGTCTGCGAGATCCCGGAAACGTATTTAAAAATACCAAGTATCAGCACATTCCATAAAACTGCAAAACCCAAGTTCCAGACACGCATTTTTGACTGTGATGCTCTGTCTGCTTCTATAATGCGTCCAAAAACATAATTGATACCGATACTTAAAAGCATAAGAAGTATATTTCTCGGTTCTCCCCATGCATAAAAGAATAAACTTGCGATTAAAAGAATTGCATTTTTCATCTGCTTGGGACTAAGCATGTACACCAAAACCACAACAGGCAAAAATGCAAATAAAAATGTCATACTTGAAAATACCATTGTTATCTTCTTCTCCTATTTGTGATTTTATTTGGCTGTCGCATCTGCAAATGCATCTCTTGCCAGTGAGCTGTCCTTTGATACAATAAACAACATATAGTGGCCATAAGTGATTGTCATTGCATTGTTAATCAGCTCCATCTGATCGACACCATAGCCCTCAAAGCATGACTTTTGGTATTCGATTCGTTTTTGAATTGCTTCTTCTACTGACTCTTTCTGACTAGTATCTTTTAAATTGACTAACAAAAGCTCTGCCGCTTCCATATTGGAGTCTGGTCCATAGTAGACAAGTCCATTAAATGCATTGGCTTCCAAGCCAAACCGCTCTTTTACAACCATATCGCTCTCTGACACGACTGTATCTGGCATCAGCTCAACTAAATTTTGCGCCACTGTGTTTACATCGATTTCTCGATATTCTTTTTCCCTTGTAAGCAACCACACACAGAAAAGTAAGGCTATCAATGAGATCGCCTGAAAAAAATAAATAGATAGTTGTCTTGCTTTATTACCTGTTTTCTTGCTTATCGTATCGTTTTCCTTACTGTTTGTTCTCTTGTTCATAAAGATCCCTTTTTTTGTCTCTTGTCGTGTACCAAGTAGAGAGCATTTTCTCTTTCTGATAGCCCAAACGCTCATATAAGTAAATCGCCGGATTGCTATCTGCACATATCATGCTAAGTTTCTCATAACCATTCTCTGCTGCAAGCTGTTCAAACATCAAAAGACCTTCCTTGCCAATTCCTTGATTTCTGAAAGCTTCGCTTACGCCAAGACTTTCCAGCTCAAAAAATTCTTCGCCTGTCTCTTCGTTTTTGATCTTCTTTGCAGAAAAAAAACCTACCTGCGCATCACCTTTACAAAGTGAAAAACATCGTTCTCCCTCTGCAATATCCAAAAGCAGCTGCTTTGATGTTCTTTTTACACCACCTGGAACCTGCTTGAAGCATTCATTTTCAAGATTACAGTATTCCTCAACAAGTTCGCTGTCGCTAGTATCTAACGATACCGCTTGAATTGCCACTCCATTTGTTTTTGAATCTACCTTCGTTGTCTTGGCAAGCTTCCACTGGTTGTAACTGGTATCAAATGAGAAATACTCAGCCTGATATCCAATCTTTAAATGACCCGTATTGTCTCTCACATGGATCTGCGCAGCTCCATTTCGGGATGCCTGCTTAACAAGACGCACCATAAGCCTTTCAAAATCGCATTCATCGCAAGCATAAATTTGGATGTATGCTTTACCAAAACTTTCTATTTCGCCCTGATTGACACGGTAGGACCAATGCTCATTCTCCTCACGGATTACAGCCGGAAGCGTCTCTTCCTCGATGGAAATCAGCGTCAGTCCCTCTGCCGGTGCCTTTGGACCCGCCTTGCTTCTATCTCGTGCTTCAAGCGCCTCTTTGATCTGTTCTGGCTTCCAGAAACCGCAGCCCACCTTTACTAAACTGCCCACAATAATGCGCACCATATTGTAGAGAAATCCATTTCCGCTGATGCGAATGTCAATGCGGTCGTCTTCATTCTTTTTTATTGTAATCGAATAAATACGACGAACTGTATCCTCTACCTGCGTGCGGATTGAGCAAAAGCTCTTAAAATCATGCTCACCGACAAGGTACTGCGCTGCTTCTCTCATCTTATCCACGTCAAGTGCATAATAATAAAAATAGGAATTTAAACGCTGATCAGGCAGAGGCACTCTTCTGTTTAAAATGCGATACTCGTAAGTCTTTCTTGTATTGCGCTTTCGCGGATGATAATCTGGTGCCACCTCGCAGGACTCCTGAATTACGATATCCTTTGGCAGACGCTGATTAAGCGCGACACAGATTTTGTCAGCCGGCATACGCGCATGGGTATCAAACACCGCAATGTTGCCTCTTGCATGAACACCAGAGTCGGTTCTACTGGCACCGATCACCTCTATCGGCTCATTTAGCAGCTTGGACAGCTCACGGTTTAATACTTCCTCGATACAGATGCCATTTGGCTGCTTCTGCCATCCACAGTAATTCGTTCCATCATAGGCAACGACCATTTTTACTCGCTTTGTCATTATATTTCTCACTCTCAAAACTTATTTGGAAAAATCTATTTTCTTATCTGCTTACTTCCACATCACTGCTAACGCAACCATAACCACCATGTATAAAATCAGGCTGCCATATGCTTTCTTATCAATCGCTGCATATTTTAACGGCTTCATTTTTGTACGGTTCTCATCTCCATGATAGCATCTTGCTTCCATCGCCATTGCAAGATCGGATGCACGGCGAAATGCTGAGATAAAAAGCGGTACAAGAAGCGGCACCATCGCTTTGGCTTTTTTTATAAAACCGCCGCTCTCAAAATCGGCTCCTCTGGCTGTCTGCGCCTTCATGATTTTGTCTGTCTCTTCAATCAAAATTGGGATAAAACGAAGTGCAATTGACATGGTCATTGCAATTTCATGCACTGGAATCTTGACCTTTTTTAAGAAACCAAGGCTCTTCTCTAGGCCATCTGTCAGCGCATTTGGCGTTGTCGTAAGTGTCATGATTGATGAGCCAAGAATCAAAAGAATCAAACGTATTCCCATGTATACGGCCTTTTCTAAGCCCTCCCATGTTATATGGCGAAGCAGCCACACATCTATAATACTTGTTCCTGGTGTCAAAAACAGATTAAAAGAAACTGTAATCAAAAGAATAATTACAATACTCTTTAATCCTCTTGCCATAAATTTGAATGGAACAGTTGACAGATGAATCACAGCTGCTAACGCAAACACGGCTAGCAGATAGCAGATCGGTCCATCTGCTGTAAACAGACTAATAATATAGAGCATAGTACCTGCCAGCTTGACACGCGGATCAAGCTTATGAATTATAGAATCTGCCGCATAATATTGTCCTATTGTAATATCTCGAATCATACAGTTTTTTCCTCCGGCTTTCTACGTGATTCAATCTGACTCTTTTGATCTTGATTATTCTGGTCTTTGCTCTTGCAATCCTGTTTTTTCTTTCCCTGAAAATACATTAAAAGATTCTTTCTTGCCTCTTGTACAGTAATGGCATTTTCAAAAACAGGGTAGCCTTCACTCTTTAGCCTATGCATCAGCTGTGTCACCTGTGGAATCGCAAGACCCATCTCGTGAAGCTCTTTTTCATGTTCAAATACCTTTCGTGGTTTATCATCGAACACAATCTTTCCACCATTTACAACAAGAATACGGCTTGCATATTGTGCCACATCCTCCATGCTGTGTGAGACAAGCACTATTGTGATGCCGCGCTCTTTCTGCAGCTTTGCGATCTGACCTAAGATATCATCTCTTCCCTTTGGATCAAGACCTGCTGTCGGCTCATCTAATATTAAAATCTGTGGATTCATTGCCAACACGCCAGCAATTGCCACACGGCGCTTCTGTCCTCCCGACAGCTCAAATGGTGATGCTTCATAAAGTGATTCGTCAATTCCTACCATCTTAAGTGCCTCAGTTGCCATTGCCTTTACTTCATCTTCAATCAATCCCTGATTTTTCGGGCCAAAGCATACATCCTTAAAGACGCTTTCCTCAAACAGCTGATACTCTGGATACTGAAACACAAGACCTACCTTGCTGCGAAGCTCTTTTAACGGATATCCATCCTGCCATATATCTTTTCCATCATATGTGATTGTTCCGCTTGTCGGCTTCATAAGACCATTTAAATGTTGGATCAGCGTCGACTTTCCGGAACCTGTATGACCAATAATTCCGATAAACTCATTTTTATGAATAGACAAACTCACATCATTTAATGCCGGGAATGACTCTTTGCTGTCCGGGTCATAGACGTGTGTGACATGAGATAACTGCAGCAAAACCTGTTCCTGCTCACTATTCATTGTTTTTGAATAATTATTTTCTGAATAATTTTCTTTTCCTGAAACTTGTGCTCCATGAACAGAAAAATCGGCATCGCACACTCGCTTAAACTCATCTGTAAATTCATCTACACTGAGCACACCATCTTTAAATGGCAGGCCGTCCTTCTTTAACTCCCATGCAAGTTCCGTCACCTGCGGCACATCAAGATGATAACGCTTTAACTGCTCTACCTGCGAAAAAATCTCTCGTGGTGTTCCATCATCAACAATTCGACCGCCATCTACGACAACTACGCGGTCAGCATCAATGACCTCTTCCATATAATGGGTGATCAAAATGACTGTGATTTTTTCCTTTTTATTCAATTCATGAACTGTATCAAGAACTTCCTTTCGGCCGCTCGGATCAAGCATAGCAGTCGGTTCATCCATAACAATAATCTGTGGCTTCATCGCCATGATTCCTGCGATTGCAACACGCTGCTTCTGTCCGCCAGATAATTTATTTGGTGACTGCATACGGTATGCTTCCATACCAACAGCCTTTAAACTTTCATTGACACGTTTCCAGATTTCCTCTGTCGGTACGCCCATATTTTCTGGGCCAAATCCGACATCTTCCTCCACAACATTGGCTACAATCTGATTATCTGGATTCTGGAAAACCATACCGGTAGACTGACGTATCTTCCATAAGTTTTTCTCATCGGATGACAACTTGTCCGATATATATACAGTTCCCTCGGTAGGCAGCAGCAAGGCATTTAAATGTTTTGCCAGTGTTGACTTGCCTGAGCCGTTATGACCCAATATTGCAACAAAGCTTCCTTTCTCAATATCAAGAGATACCTGTTCTAGCGCAGTCTTTTCGCCAATCTCTTCACCATTGTCGCCATACTTGCTGAAACGGTGAACTAGATTTTTTATACTGATAATGCCCATCTGTGGCCTCCTCTCTCTAATACTCGATTATCATAGCATGATGCCGCCCAAAAAGCAAGCAAAGCTACAGTTCACAGGACGCCATTCACAAAACCGCACGTTCCGTGCTTCGTTGCTTCGCAACTCTGTTTTGTTCATTGACTGGCGTCCCCTTCATCCCGTTGATTCGTCAAATCCTCATGCAAGCATGGGATTTATCCGAATCTAACGTGATGTGTGAACTGTAAAACAAAATAAAGCCATGCAGATACCTGCATGGCTCATCTTCTATTCGTATGGAATTGTTAATGTAATGTTTTAATCTAAGGATTAAACTAACTCTAACAGTACTTCCATTGCGTTGTCACCCTTACGAAGACCGATCTTTACGATACGAGTGTAACCGCCGTTACGGTTAACGTACTTTGGAGCGATCTCATCGAAGAGCTTCTTCGGCATATCTACGGACTTTGTTCCCTTCTTCTTACCAGCGTTGGTAGACGGAACCTCAGTTACTCCGTAGAGAACCTTCATCATCTGTCTTCTTGCATGAAGTCTGGAAGCCTTATCCTTCTGGATTTCCTTCTCTACTTCATCATAAACAGTAACCTTCTTGCCGTTTACTACTTCCTTTACGTTCTTGCCATCAGCGTCCTTGCGGGCAACCTTAGCCTTAACAGTAACGGTCTCGTAGTTATCCTTTTCCTTAACAGCCAGAGCGATAAGTCCTTCAGCAACCTTCTTGACTTCCTTTGCTCTTGCTTCTGTTGTAACAATCTTGCCATTGTAAAGAAGACTTGTAACCTGGCCTCTGATCATGGCCTTTCTCTGGTTAGAAGTTCTTCCAAGCTTTCTGTAACCTGCCACTGTGATTTACCTCCGTTTAACTTACTCTTCACCGGACTTAAAATCCAACCCCAGTTCCTTCAGCTTTGCGTTAACCTCGTCAAGAGATTTCTTACCAAGGTTTCTGACTTTCATCATATCCTCAGCAGTCTTGTTGCAAAGTTCTTCAACTGTGTTGATTCCGGCTCTCTTCAAACAATTGTAGGAACGAACGGACAGCTCCAGTTCATCGATGTTCATCTCGAGAACCTTTTCCTTCTCATTGTTTTCCTTCTCAACCATGACCTCAGCGGACTTGGCGTTCTCGGAAAGATCAATGAACAGATTCAGGTGCTCATTCAGAACCTTTGCAGCCAGGCTGACTGCTTCATCTGGTGCTAACGTACCGTTAGTATATACGTCGAGTGTCAGTTTATCATAATCAGTAACCTGTCCCACACGGGTATTCTCAACAGTCACATTGACTCTCTCGATTGGTGTGTAGATGGAATCTACTGCAATCACGCCGATTGGCAGTTCACTGTTCTTATTCTTCTCTGCACTGATATATCCACGTCCCTTGGTAATGGTAAGCTCCATATAGAGACGGCAATCTTCTCCGCCGCTAAGTGTTGCAATTACCTGGTCCGGATTCATAATTTCAATATCCTGATCAACCTGAATGTCAGCAGCGGTAACAACACCTTCGCCCTCATGCTCGATATAAGCAATCTTTGGCTCGTTTGTCTCGCTGTTGTTCTTGATTTCAAGACTCTTCACATTCATGACGATCTCTGTAACATCTTCTTTCACTCCCGGGATAGAGGAGAACTCGTGAAGCACGCCCTCAATCTTAATCTGACTGACAGCTGCACCCGGAAGCGAAGACAGCATGATTCTTCTTAAGGAATTGCCAAGTGTAATACCATAGCCTCTCTCAAGCGGCTCCACTACAAACTTGCCATATCTGTTATCTTCAGACATCTCCTTAATTTCAATCTTGGGTTTTTCGAAATCAAACACTATTAGCCCCTCCTTATAGGATGCTTTAAGAGAAGCATTCAAATAAAATCAGCTTGTTTAGCAGTAGGCTGCAAAGCTTTGCAAAACCGTTACTGCTAAACAATGAAAAATTATTATTTGGAATACAACTCGACAATCAGCATCTCGTCTACCGGAACATCGATCATCTCTCTAGTCGGGATCTGCTTAACAGTTCCACTTAAAGCCTCGATGTTAGCCTCTAACCACTCCGGTACCATTCTGCTGCCTGTTACTGCTACGATGTCCTTATAACGCTGGGAATCCTGAACCTTTTCCTTGATGGAGATTACATCACCAGCCTTGATTAAGTAAGACGGGATGTTTACACAGGAACCGTTTACAAGCACATGCTTGTGGTCAACAATCTGTCTAGCCTCGTCTCTTGTACGAGCGAAACCAAGACGGAAAATAACATTATCTAATCTACGCTCCAGAAGAATCATCAGGTTCTCACCGGTCATACCAGTCTGACGCTCTGCCTTTGCATAATAATTTCTAAAAGGTTTCTCCAAAACACCATAGATAAGCTTTGCCTTCTGCTTTTCACGCATCTGCAGACCGTACTCGCTCATCTTCTTATTAGCTCTCTTAGACTGTCTATTAGACTTCTTGTCATATCCAAGATAAATTGGGTCCATATCAAGAGATCTGCATCTCTTAAGCACTGGAACTCTACTTACTGCCATCTTTAATACCTCCTAATTAAACTCTTCTACGCTTTGGCGGACGACAACCATTGTGCGGAACTGGTGTCACATCCTTGATGCTGGTAACTTCAAGACCACAAGCCTGAAGTGCACGGATAGCTGCCTCACGACCTGAACCCGGTCCCTTTACCATAACATCAACGGACTTTAATCCATGTATTAAAGCTGCCTTAGTAGCAGTCTCTGCTGCCATCTGAGCTGCATAAGGAGTAGATTTCCTTG
>OIYT01002127.1_pt1 | contig 12651 bp, 13 predicted proteins | sample 1588201 | NCBI WGS metagenome assembly OIYT01 (sample SAMN03283260) | human gut metagenome | biome: human-associated habitat; material: feces | host: Homo sapiens | place: USA | collected 2013
CGGACGGGGGTCAATGTGCATTTATACCTCGAACATCAGGTCGCCATAGGTCGGCACCGGCCAAATGTCCTTATCCACCAGCAGCTCCAGCCGGTCGATCGGACTGCGCAGCGCGCGCATGGCGGGCGTCACGCTGTCGTGGCAATAGGCGGCAAGCTGCTTTGCGCACTCCGTCCCGTTGGCCGTGTCCACGCACTGCCGCAGGGTGTCGAGCGCGCGGCTCGTCTCGCTCAGAAGCGCGCCGGTCTGCTCGATCAGCCGCTTCTGTACGCTCACGTCCGCCTCCGGGCAGGCGGCGTGTACCTTGTTGTAGCTGTCGCCGAGCCGAGCCGAATAGCGCACCACGGCAGGGATGTAGTGCTTGCCCGCCATGTGCAGCATCGTGCGCGCCTCGATGATCGTCATCTTCACATAGTTTTCATACAGGATCTCCGCGCGCGACTCCAGCTCCGCGCGGGTAAACACGCCGAACTTTTCAAACAGCGCGACCGCCTTCTCCGTCGTCAGGCAGGGAATGGCAGAGACCATGTCCGGATAGTTCGGCAGACCGCGCCGCTTGGCCTCCTCGCGCCACTGCTCGCTGTAGCCGTTGCCGTTAAAGAGCACGCGGCTGTGCTTGCGCAGGTTCTCGGCGATCACGCCGTTTGCCGCCTTCTCCAGATCACCGCTCGCTTCGAGCACGTCGGCCGCCTCGCCGAAGGCCTCGGCCACGATGGTGTTGAGCACGGTGTTTGCCGTCGCGATGCAGTCCGAAGCGCCGACCATGCGGAACTCGAACTTGTTGCCCGTGAAGGCGAAGGGCGACGTGCGGTTGCGGTCGGCAGCATCCTTGTGGATGAGCGGCAGCGTGGAAACGCCCGCATCGAGCCGGTCGCTGAAAACGCTCTCGGGAGCCTTGCCGGTCTGCGCGATCTGCTCAAGCAGCGCTTGCAGCTGATTGCCGAGGAAGATCGAGACGATCGCGGGCGGCGCTTCGTCCGCACCGAGGCGCAGGTCGTTGCCGAAGCAGGCCGTGCTGGTGCGCAGCAGGTCGGCATGGCGGTCGACCGCCTTGATGATGCACGAGAGCACCAAAAGGAACTGCAAATTAGGCGTCTTGCCCGGGTCGAGCAGATTTTCGCCCGTGTCCGTGGAGATCGACCAGTTGTTGTGCTTGCCGGAGCCGTTGACGCCCGCAAAGGGCTTCTCGTGCAGCAGGCAGACCAGTCCGTGGCGTCCGGCCACGCGCTTCATGGTCTCCATCATGAGCTGGTTCTGATCCACGGCAACATTGCACGTGGCGTAGATCGGCGCGCATTCGTGCTGCGCAGGCGCGACCTCATTGTGCTGCGTCGCGGCCGTGATGCCCATCTTCCACAACTGCACGTTCAGATCCGACATAAACTCGCCGACGCGCTCACGGATCACGCCGAAATACTGATCCTCCAGCTCCTGCCCCTTCGGCGCGGGTGCACCGAAAAGCGTCCTGCCGCAGTAGATCAGGTCGCGGCGCTTGAGATACTTCTCCCGATCGACAATGAAATACTCCTGCTCCGCGCCCACGGCGGGCGTCACGCGCGTGGCCTTCGTGTCGCCGAAGCGGCGCACCAGACGCAGTGCCTGCTCCGAGAGCGCTTCCATTGAGCGCAGCAGCGGCGTCTTGTTGTCCAGCGCCTCGCCGGTGTAGGAGAGGAAGACCGTCGGGATGCACAGGATCGTCCCGCAGGACATCTCCTTGACAAAGGCGGGCGATGTGATGTCCCACGCGGTGTAGCCGCGCGCATAATGCGTCGCCCGCAGCCCGCCGGTCGGGAAGGAAGAGGCGTCCGGTTCGCCCATGATGAGCTGCTTGCCCGTCAGGCGCATGATGGAGCGTCCCATTGCGTCCGGCGCGGAAAGAAAGGCGTCGTGCTTTTCCGCCGTCACGCCGGTCAGCGGCTGGAACCAGTGCGTATAGTGCGTCGCGCCCTTCTGCACCGCCCACTCCATCATCGCCTTGGCGACGACGTTGGCCGCCTCCATGGAGATTTGGCCGCCGTTTTGCTCCACGTGGACGATCTCCTCATAGACCGCGCGCGGCAGGCGCTCGTGCATGACTGCCTTGGAAAACACATTTTCGCCGAAGTAATCCGAAACTCTCACGGATCCTTCCCCCTTTTGTTTGGATTTTATCATTTTACGGAATCTTTTTGCAAATTGCAAGCGCTTTTTTTCATTTCAGTGGCGTGACCAAAGACTTGCCCTACCTTCCCGTCCATGTTTATACAAATTGACTACAAATTTACCATTTTCGACGGCCTGCATACTTTGCCACAAAGCGGCAAAACTACCTTCGGGAGGCGATGAAAATGTGGACGAGTATTTGGCGCACGCTGGTGCTCTTCGCGCTGCTTCTGGTCTCTGTCCGGCTGATGGGCAAGCGTCAGGTCGCGCAGATGGAGCCGTCGGAGTTCGTCGTGACCATGCTGCTTGCAAACTTTGCGACCATCCCGTTAGAATGCCGCGACGATTCGGTGCTCTACGGTGCGATCCCCATCGTGGTGGTCTTCCTTGCCGCCTATCTGATGTCTTACATGACGCTGCGCTCCATCCGCATCCGCCGTTTGTTCTGCGGCAAGCCGGTCATCCTCATTCAGGACGGCAAGATTTTGGAGCGGAACCTCAAGCGCACACGCGTGAATCTGGACGAGCTGACGATGCACCTGCGGGAGAAGAATATTTTTGACCTGTCCGAGGTCAAATATGCCATTTTGGAAACCAACGGCGAGGTCTCGATTCTGATCTATGCGAAAAAGCGCCCCGCCGTCGCGCAGGAGGCGGGCATCACCGTCAAGGAGACGGAACTGCCCATCACGATCATTTCCGACGGCAAGCTGCTGCGCGACAACCTGACGGTCGCCAAGCGCGACGAAACGTGGTTGGAGCAAGAGCTGAAAAAACGCCACTGCGTGCTGCAAGAGGCGTTCCTTATGACCGTCGACACCGGCGGCAATATCTACTTCGTTCGAAAAGAAGAGGCATGAGGCGCACGCCTCATGCCTCTTTCGGTTATCCCATCTGGTAATTCAGATACTCGTCGCTGACCTGCGCCGTCTCGATCGGGATCAGATGGGCATAGTAGTCCGCGCCGGCGAGGGAGCCGATATAGGCATTCGCCCAGAGCGTGCCGTCTGACCCGAGGTAGGCAACGATACTGCGGACGTTGTTCTCCTCCACCGTGTTCCCCAGCGCTCGGTCGATTCCTTCCTTCTGCGGTCCCTCCATGCCGCTGTAGAGCTGGAGGAAATAGGTGCCCATGACGTCCTTCGCCTTCGCATAAAAGCTGTCGGCATCATAGCCGCGCAGCGCAAACAGCTCCTCCTGCGTCAGGAGCGTCCCGCTTGCAAGGTCGATGCTGTACACGTCGTAATACTCGGCGTTGTCCCATGCGATGCGGGTAGACACGATCACCGTCACAATGCTGCCGTTGCGCCACCAGCTATAATTCATGCCGGTGAGCAAGACCGAGTAGCCTCCCTGCATCGGCTCCTGCAAGTCCCGAACATAGATGTCATAGGCCTTCTGATAGATCTCCTCGTTGATCGTGGAAAGATCCGTGTCCGCGAAAACGACAGTCGGAATGGAAACCGCAATGTCCATCCCCTCGACCGTCACATCCTGATGAAACGCGTCCTGCACCGTCACGGTGCTGTAGTCCGGCTGCGGCTCCGTCGCGGGCGCCGTAGGCTCCTGCGTCGCGACCGGCAGCGTTGACGACTCCGTCGTTGCTTCCTTTGTCGCCTGCGTGCTCTGCGTCGTCCGGCGCGCCGGTTTCTCCGTGCTCCCGCCGACACTGCCCGCACAAGCCGTCAGCAGCACCAACAGCGCCGCGAGCAGGAATGCAATTCCCTTTTTCATGCGTGTCTCCTTTCTAAAAAGCCTAAATATGCTTCGTTCAGCCGCTCCAGCCACCGCACGAGCGGCAGGTGCGGCGCAAGCTCATACGCGATTACGCCGAGTCCCCACCCCGCGATCACGTCAACAAAGACGTGCTGCTTGGTGAACAGCGTCGAGAACAGGATGAGAACGAAAAACACGGCGGAAAACGCCTTGTACCACTTCGGCACGGACTTGCAGCCGAACAGCGGCCTTAGCGAGAGCCACGCCATCGTGCAGTGCAGCGACGGGAAGAGGTTGGTCGGCTCGTCGAGCTTGTAGATCAGGTTGAGCAGCCAGCTTCCGAAATCGCGTGTCTGCACCTGCGGCTGCGTCATCGTCATCGGCAGGAAGATGAATATCAGCAGGCTCACCGCCTTGCTGAATAGATCCGCCGCCGCGAGGCGGTAGACAAGACCCGTGCGGTCGCGGCTGGCAAGGATGTAATTGACCGCCCAGAAAAGGAAGCTCAGAACATAGACCGTGACCCACCACGGGCGCACGGGGATCCTGTCGTCGATGGGCAGCGTCCAGTTGTGCACCGGAAACAGACCCGACAGGAGCATACCGCCGTAGTAGCAGAACATATTGAACGCCAAGCACAGAAACAGCGGCAGCGCGATCGTCTGCGGGACGATTCTCCGAACCAGCTTCATAGCACACTCCTAAAGCAGATTTTGCAGACGCGCAAGCTGCTTATTTTTATAATCCGGATCGTTCGTCACGTCCTTGAGCACTTGGATCTCCGGCGGGAGAACCACGTCGTTGCCCTCCGCGTAGCGGAAGAGGATCGCCTTCTCCGCGCTGAAGGGGTAGACATCCAGCTCAAAGCGCTGACTGTCGTAGGTGAAGCGGTACTTCATCTTATGCACCGAGCGCAGGTCGGGGTCGCCCTCCATGAGGTAGCGGATGTAATCCTTCTGCGAGATCGGCTTTTCCGTGTCCCACTTCGTGCCGTCCGGCATGAGGTGCTTTTCGGTGTAGAAATAGAGGTAATCCTCGCCGTTGCGCTGCTGACGGATGCGGCGCTCCACGCCGGGCGTCGTTTGCAGCAGATAGGTCTGCATCATGTCGAGCTTTGCCATGGTATACTTGCCCTCCAGCGCCGCAAGGTCGGGCATGGCGACCAGATACTTGTGCTTCTTCGGCATCGGCTCCGGCTCGCCGACGGCGCGGTAGATCTCCTGTAAGGCGCGCTGGATCTTGTCGGCAAAGTTGACGGAATTGTCGATGATCTTCAGGTTGGGGTGCGCGCTCCACGCGCGCAGCGTGCGGTCATCCATCTCGCGGGCATAGTCAAGCGACTCGGTGCGCGCATTGTTTTCGAGGTTGTAGGCAAACTCCGCGCCCTTGGCGCACGTGACCAGATGGAGCACCATGTCATAATTGGCAAGCACGCGCTCCTCGGTGCGCCCGTCAAACTTAGCGATCGTCGCGGCAAACTCTTCGTCGGAGATATACGCCTTGTCGTCCATCAGCGCGCGGTCGTAGATGATCAGGATGTTCTCCTCCGGAACGACCTGCGCCGCGTCGAGCGCCAGCTTCTCCTTGTGGAGCTGGTCGGCGATGACGAAATCCTGAAACGCCAGCATGGACATACAGTTGCCGAAGGGCTTGATGCCGAAGCCGGAGATCAGCTCCGTCGCGGTCTCGGGGATGGTAATGACGCGCCAGCCGTCTTCCTGCTTGAACTCCTTGAGGATCTGACTGGTCAGCGTGGTCTTGCCCGCTGCGGGGCCGCCGGTCAGGACGATCTTGATGATTCTCTTACTCATAGACTTGTTCCGCCTTTCCAAAGCTAAGGGGTAATATTATAGCACATTTTTTCGCCGTTTTCAATGCTTTCCCGTCAGATAAGCCGCGAAGGACTCCACCGTTTTGAAATAATTGCCGCAGTTTTCGCGCAGATACGCCTCGATCTGCGGGATGTCATACGCCCAGCCGGCAGCCGCAAACGGGACGCCGCAGGCGCAGGCCATGTCGTAGCCCGGCTTCAGGTCGTCGAGCATCAGCATCTCCTCCGGCGCAAGGCCGTAGGTGCGCATGATGGTCAGAAGCGGATAGGGGCTTGGCTTTCTCTGCTCGGCAGGGCTTTCCCAGCCGAAGACCATGTCCGGCTCCGGAAGGTCGTTTGCGCGGTAGTCGCGGAGGATGTTCTCGCTGAGCGAATGGGACACCACGCACAAAAGCCCGCCTGCGTCCTTCTGCGCCCGGAGAAGCTCCCGCATATGGTCAAACGCCTGCGGCACGTGCCCCTTCACATACGCGCTCCAGAACCGGTGCTCACGCTGCATCATCTCCTCGTCCATGCCGATCTCGTCGCGCAAAAACGGGAGCATCCCCGGGTGAAAATTCTTCCGGATGTACTCCTCAAACGAATAGTGCAGCGTGGGGTAATATTCCTTCAGGAAGGCAAGGAAGCAGGGATAGTGCACCGTCGCGGTGCTATTGACGACGGTGTCGTCGTGATCGACGACCAGACAGCGGTATTTCATATGCACCCCTCCGTTTCAACGCTACCATTATACCGAAAAAACGGCAAATTGCAACAAAAAAAGCGGAGACGTAAAAACACGTCTCCGCCCAAATATTCAAAGGGCGCTCGCCACGGCGCAAAACAGCCGCTCCATGCCCTCCTGCGTCTGCGCCTGCGTCAGGTACTCCCCCGTCTCGTAATTCTCGCAGACGAGCGCCACCGACGCCGTCTTCACGCGGAGGATCGAGCCGACCACATACAGCGCGCTCGTGCCGCCGTCCATCACCTGCACGCCGAGCTCTGCCCACCGGCGCGCGCGCTCCATTCCGCCCTGCACATAAGGGCTTTCATGGTTCAGGCAGTCGTGGCTGCGGAACACCGCAAGCTCCGCCGGTCTGCACGCCCTGCGCAGCGCCGCCAGCAGCTCCATGTCCGGCACGGCGGGATAGGACGGGTCGATATACTCCCGACTCGCGCCCTCGCCGCGCACTGCGCCCTTGCACAGGCAGACGCTCCCGCAGGCAATCGCGGGGTCGATCGCCGCGCAGGCCTCGAGCTTTACGATGCGCTCCACGCCCAAATGGTTCAGCTCCTCCACGGCGATGGCCATCGGCATACAGCCGAAGCCGCTGCTCATCACCGTCAGGGGCTTGCCCGCGTAGGTCCCCGTAAAGGTCACATACTCCCGATAGTCGCCCTCCTGATATGCGTCGGTCATCAGGGCGGCAAACGTGGGGATCTGCATCGGGTCGGGCAGCAGGAGCACGGTCTTTGCCACCTGCTTTTCGTCCACGCCGAGGTGGTGCATCGTCCCGTCCACGTGCGTCATTTTTACGCTTCCAAACGCCATCGTTCAGCCCTCCTTCGTCAGCAGCACGGCGGCGCGCATGGCAATGCGCGAGACCGTCTCGATGCGGCGCGCCATAAAATTCGGGTCCTGATAGACCGCGTAGATCGCGTCGCCCTTTTCGTCCATCTCGTCGAACATGGAGCCGAGCGCCACGCAGATGGTCGCCGTGCGCAGCCCCAGCAGATGTCCGAAGGTGAAGAGCGTCCCGCTCTCGTTTTCCACGACCTGCACATTCGTGTCGATCCAGCGCTGCATCCGCTCGCGCAGACCCGGGTGCGCCGCCTTGGACTCCATGTAGAACGAATCGTGACTGCGATAGAGGCCGACGACCGGCTCCTCGCCCAGCTCGCGCGCGGCGCGGATGAGCGCGTCGACCACTGTCGGGTCGGCAAAGGCCGGAAACTCCTCCGGCACATATTCGTACGACGCGCCCTCGCCGCGCACGCAGCCGCTTGCGATTACGATCGCGCCGGGGCGGAAATTCGGCTGCACGCCGCCGCAGGTGCCCACGCGGATCACCGTCTGCGCGCCTGCCTGCTTCAGCTCCTCCAGCGCCGCGGGGACGCAGGCGCAGCCCATGCCGCTGCTCATCACGGAGATCGGCACGCCTTCGATCGCGCCCGTGTAGGTCGCGTAGGTGCCGCGCCGCCCGACAAAGTGGCTTTCGTCAAAAAAGCCAGAGATCAGCTCGCTGCGGTGCGGGTCGCCCGGCAGCAGGACGCACGGCGCGACCTGCCCGCTGCGCAGCCCCGTGTGCAGCAGCGCGCCCGTGTCGTCCATGCGCGGAACGCTGTGATAATACTGCTTCATTTGTTCTCCCTTCTCCGCTTTGCGCGGTAAAACGATCTGTTTCTACTATACCATACGCCCGCGCGGGCGCGCAAGTCCGGCGCGTGAAAATTCTTGACGGCGCTCCCTTTCGCGCGTATAATGGGCATATCTGCATGGAAAGGAAGCGCTCCAATGGGACATCCGCGTTATGCCCTTTATGATAACTTCCGCGCGCTGCTGCTGTTTCTCGTGATCCTCGGGCACTGCTGTGAGCTGTTTTACACCGGCACGGCCGTGAAGCTCTACCGCATCATCTATACCTTCCACGTTCCGGCGCTGCTTTTCCTGTCCGGACGCTTCGCCGCCTTCGACCGCAGGCGGTTTTTCCGCGGTCTGCTGCTGCCCTACCTCATCTTTCAGGCGCTCTACCTCTGTTTTGACGCGGCCGTCCTGCACGCCTCCGTCTTCCGCCTGCAATTTACAAAGCCCTACTGGATCCTGTGGTATCTGCTGGCGCTGCTCGTCTATTTCCTTCTGCTCCCGCTTCTGCCGGAGCGCAGCCGAAAAAACACCGTCCTCGTCGTCGGGCTCAGCGTCTTGCTGTCGGTGCTGGCGGGCTTTGACCGGACGCTCTCCTATTTCCTCGCGCTCTCGCGCATCGTCGTCTTCGCCCCGTTTTTCTTCCTCGGCTACTACGCGCCGCAGCTTCGCCTGCCCCCGCGCTATCTCTCGCTCGCGCTCGGTCTTGCCGTCGCCTGCTTCGGCGTCGCCTTCTTCCGCAAGATCGACGTGCGCCTGCTCTGGGGCTCGTGCAGCTATGCGCTCTGTCGGGAAACGTGGGGGGATCGTCTGCTTCTGCTGGCGGTCTCGGCGGGCTGGATCCTGTTTTTCCTGAACCTTCTGCCGCGCAGGCGGCTGCCGGTGCTGACCGCGCTGGGGCGGGGTACGCTGCCGGTTTATCTGCTGCACGGCTTTGTCATCCGGCTGGCAAAGCAGCACCACTGGTTCCGCTTTTCCCCTTCGAAGAACCTGCTGTTTGCCGTCGGGCTTTCCGCCGCGTTGCTCCTGCTGCTCGGAAGCCCACCGGTCACAAAGCTGTTCCGAAAAGCATTCGCATAGAAAAAACGGCAGTCAAAAAATGACTGCCGTTTTTTCCGTGTAACCGCACCGCCGCAAACGGTGCTTATCAGGGTGAAGGAGGAGATCGCCTTGGAAGATACGCAAATCGTTGACCTGTTTCTGCGCCGCGACGAGACGGCCATCGGCCACGCGGCCAAACGCTACGGCTCCCGCCTGCGCGCGCTGGCCAAAGCCATCGTCTGCGACGAGCAGGCGGCGGAGGACTGCGAAAACGACACCTATCTTGCCGCGTGGAACGCCATCCCGCCGCACACGCCGCACGACCACCTGTACGCCTTTTTGGCGCGCATCACCCGTCACCTTGCCCTAAACTGCTGCCGCGCACGCAAGCGCCTGAAGCGTGACGCCTTTCTCTGCACGCTCAGCGAGGAGATGGAGCAGTGCCTGCCCTCGGCGGACAACGTCGCCTGCCGCTTGGACGACCTGGCGCTGCGCGAGGCGATCAACGGCTTTCTTGCCGCGCTCGACGAGGAAAAGCGCAACATTTTCCTCCGCCGCTACTGGTATCTGGATTCCGTCGCTGCGATCTCCGACCGCTTTGCTTTGTCCGAAAGCAAGGTGAAGACAACGCTCTTCCGCTGCCGCAAGCGGCTGCGGGAGCACCTGATCAAGGAGGGTTACACACTATGAAAGGATCCGAACTGTTAGATAAAATGGAGCTTGTCGATCCGGCCTACGTGGAAGCGGCCGACGCCGCGCCGCGAAAGGCGCGGCACAAATGGATGCCGTGGATCGCCGCCGCTGCCTGCCTGTGCGCCGCAGCCGGTCTTCTGCTGCTGCCCAAGGGGCAGCAGCGTCCCGACGCGAGCCTCGCAGTCCCCACCACGGCGCAGCAACCGTCCACGCGCCCTGCCGCGCCGTCAAGCGCTCCTCCGTCAACTGCGGAGCCGACGGAGGAGACCGTCTCTCTGCACTTTAACGACGTCGACCCCACGCCGGAGGTCGACGCCGCGCGCCGCTACATCGCGGGTTACTTCACCCGCGACCTGACGCAGGAGGAGCTGCGCGACGTTTTGCCCCTGCTGTCGGACGCGGCGCTTTGGGGCTTCGCGGGCTTCCTGCCCGACGGCACGCTGCTCGATGTGGGCATCACGGTCGCTGCGCCCGCCGCCGCGCAGCCGTTCTCCGTCCTCTTCTCCACGGAGCCGATCCTGACCTGCTACGAGCCGGAGGGCGAGGTCTCCACAGTCAACGGCGTCGATTTCACCGTTTACCGCTGCGCGGTGGAGCCGGTGCGGCTGGAGGCCTACGCCGTCCTCGGCGGCTACCATGTCTTTCTCTGCTGCGAAGACGCGTCCGGCGCGGAGGCCGACTTCGCGCGTTTGCTCGGCACGCTTTCGCGCTGCGCGCAGGACGTCTCGGCGCTCTCGCGCCTGCCCTCGGGGCCTGTGCCGGAATACTTTGACCGCACGCTGACCCTCTCCGAGGCGCGCGCGGACGCGCTCTTCGGCGCATATCTGCCGTCCGAGCCGCCTGTCGGCTTTGTGCCGGAATCCATCCGCCGCTTCAAGGATCAGAAAGACGACATGCTCTCCGCCCTGTGGTGCCGCGGCTATGATGAGCTGCGCTGGAAGGTCTACCGGCTGGATGACGAGACGCAGACCCGTCTCACCACCGCCGCGCAGACGGAAACCTATGACCTGTCGCTCTATCCCATCCCGCGCGCCGAATCCGTGCCGGAGGCGCTGCGCGCCGTCGTCGACTGCCCCGTCTTCCCCGCGCAGGAGCTAAGTATAAACGTGGTCATGGCCAGAGCCTACCGCATCGAAGACGCGGGCGACGGCGACGGCTGGCGGATGCACTTTGCCGTCCTGTATGACGACATCGTGGTCGAGGTGACGGCAAAGGGCGTCGAACCCGCGTGGCTCTGCGCGCAGCTCACCGCCCTATCCGGCAAATAAGTCCTCAGCGGATCGACGTGTCGGACGCAAAATTCGGAATGTTATACAGCACCTGCGTGATGCCGTTCTGCGCGACATAGTCGGAAACGGAGCCGCGGAAGAACCGCAGGTCGATCAGGTGCGTTTCGGCGTAGCCGTCAACGACGAACTGCGCAAAGCAGTTGGCGTAGGAATCCTTGAGGATCAGGAGCTTCCCCTCCCCGCCGCCGCTTACCACCGTGGTGGACTGGTTAGAGTTTAGAAAGGCGGCGTAAGGATCCTTGCCGCTCAGATACTTGCGCTCATAGATGCTGTCCGTCACATAATTGCCGCCGTTGTAGCTCACGGTGTGCGTCAGCGTCTTATAGTAGGCGGTGATCGTGTCGTATGCGGCAAAGGGGTCGTTTACCTTATTGTAGGTCGTGCCGCGGAAGGTGTCGCACAGCACTTGGCTCTGCCACGCGGAGAGCGGCTGCACCGTCCTGCCCTGCGCCTGCATCCATGCGGCGTAGCAGTAATACGCGCCGAGGCTCGTAAAATGGTGATCGGTCTTGTAGTAAATGTACTCGTCCCTGTGCTCTGAGAGAATGTCAAACACATCCACGGTGCAAAGTCCCCGAGCCTTTGCCTCTTCTAACAGAATCTTTTGGTCAAGGTGCGGCGCAACGGCCGTCATCAGCCCCTCCGCGCACCGCCCGTTGCATTTGCGGTAGAGCTTTGCCCCGAGCGGCGTCGCGGCAAGGGCGCAAAACAGCAGCAGCGGCAGATAGGACACCAGCCGGTAGAGCGCGGCGGTATCGCAGAAGGCCGCCCCGCCGAACATCGTCCGGAAGAACGCCCAGCCCTTGCCGATGTCCTCGAAGGCAAACAGCACCGTATTCTTCGCCGCCTTTGGCGCGAGGAAATACACCAGCAGCACACAGGGCAAAAAACCCAGAAGAAACGTCAGACTGGAGAAGAGCATTCTCAGCCCCCGAGCACCGGCATATCATCCTCTGGGGCGATCAGGCCGCCCGTGCTTCCGCTCTCTTCGGGAACGACCGCCAGATTCTCCGGCAGCCTGCCAAACACGCCTCGGATCGCCTCGTCGATCTTGGCATATTCGCTGTCGGCCAGTTTGGCCTCCGCCTCCGCGTCCTCGCCGTCATAGCTTGCTCCGGCAATGACGTAGATCACATAGTCGCCGATTTGATAGAGGCGCGCGCCCAGCACCTTGGCCGTTCCGAAGGGGTACTGCCGGATGTAGCTGACCGTCTGCGTGAAACTGTCGCCCAGCAGCTTCACCGCCTCGTCCGCATAGCCGTTCTTGGTCTTCAGGAGGATAAGCGTGTCCAAATTTACGCTGGAAACGGCGTTCTGCTTTGCGACATAGCTGTCGATCTTGGAAAGGTCGAGGCCGTAGCTGTTTTGCAGCCAGTCCTTGTCGGTGTCGGTGTCGCAGAGGTAATTGTCGCTCCCGATGGCCTCGGCGATTTTCTGCTCGATCTCGGCGGGCGTAGCGGTGAACGTAGTGTTTTTGTCCGTTTTCCCCTTGCTGCCGCAGGCCGCAAGGCTCAGCGCCGTCATAAGGGACAGAAAGATCCGTACAAGCTTTTTCATGATGATAAACTCCTTTGATTTTGAAGTGGGAAACCGTCCGG
>OIYT01002129.1_pt1 | contig 12632 bp, 15 predicted proteins | sample 1588201 | NCBI WGS metagenome assembly OIYT01 (sample SAMN03283260) | human gut metagenome | biome: human-associated habitat; material: feces | host: Homo sapiens | place: USA | collected 2013
ACGGTTCGATTTCAGAAGACCAGACAGGCACAATGCCTGCCAGCAGTCCGGCAAGCGGAAAACCGCCGCTGCCGTCAAAGAGGCTGCCAAGGGTGAGCGGTTTATTCATCAGGCTTTTCCACCTCTTTCACCAGTTCAGAGTATGCAATCTGCTTCCCATCCCGCACAACATATACACCATCGGCATTTCCCGTATCTTCCACATATCTGCGAAGAATAACGGATGCGTACTTTTCATCCAGTTCCATTGTGTAACAGATTCGGTTCATCTGTTCGCAAGCCATCAGCGTTGAACCGCTGCCGCCAAAGGTGTCCATTACCACGCCATTTTCCTGTGTAGAATTGCCGATGGGATAGCCAAGCAAGTCCAGCGGTTTAGAGGTGGGGTGATTGGCGTTGCGTTTCGGCTTGTCAAAATGCCAGATGGTCGTCTGCTTACGGTCGGAATACCAGTGATGCTTGCCATTCTGCATAAAGCCATACAGCACAGGTTCATGCTGCCACTGATAATCCGAGCGTCCCAGAACAAGACTATCCTTTACCCAGATGCAGCAGCCTGCAAGATGAAATCCGGCATCAATGAATGCTTTTCTGAAATTCAGCCCTTCGGTATCTGCATGGAATACATAGGCAGAGCCGCCTTTTTCCAGATGTTCTGCCATTCGCTGAAAGGAGGACAGCAGGAATGTATAAAACTCCTCGTTCTTCATGCTGTCATTCTGTATGGTCAAACCGCTGGCACTCTTAAACGAAACGCCATAGGGAGGATCGGTCAGAATGAGATTTGCCTTGGTGTCACCCATGAGAGCAGATACATCTTCCGCAGATGTTGCATCACCGCACATCAGCTTGTGTCTGCCAACTGTCCATACATCGCCACGCTGTACAAAAGCTGCCTTTTCCAAGGCAGCAGAAAGGTCGAAATCATCCTCTTTTGCCTCACCATCTGCATCCACATCCAACAGGTCTGTCAGTTCCTTTTCATCAAATCCGGTCATGGAAAGGTCGAATCCGAGTTCCTGCAACTCCTGCATTTCAACGGACAGCAGTTCTTCGTCCCAGCCTGCATCCAATGCCATCCGGTTGTCAGCAAGAATGTACGCTTTCTTCTGTGCTTCCGTTAGATGGTCGGCATACACACAGGGAACTTCTGCAATGCCTTCTTCCTTTGCCGCCATAATGCGTCCATGTCCAGCCAGCACATTGTATTCCCGGTCGATAATGACGGGATTCACAAAGCCAAACTCACGCAGAGAGGAACGAAGCTTCAGGATCTGTTCCTTGTTGTGCGTTCTGGCATTATTCGCATAGGGGACTAACTTGTTGATGTCAACAAGCTGAAATTCTGTAGTTGTTGTCATGCTCCATTCCTCCGCTTCAAAACTTTCTGTAAGCCTTTTCTGGCATCCAGTACTTTTCCGCTGACCGCCAGGTCTCGGCTGTCGCCTCGGTCGGTACTTCTCGCTTTGCGAGAGGTTGCCACTGGCAACCCGCACCCCTTAATGGTTCTGTATTGCTGTTTGGTCATCTTCTGGCGATTGGCTTTCAGATCTCGCCAGAACTGGGTATCTGCTTTCATGTATTTCTCACTTTCTGCTGCTCAGAAGCTGTTCCATCAAATCATCCTGTGGCGTACCGTCAAATTTGGTCGTACAGTTCTGTTTCACAATATCGAAAATCTCATACCAGAGCAAATTTGCCTGTTTCTGAAATGTCTGGCTCATCTGCACAAACGGGGAAGCAATAACACCGCCGGTGGTTGGGTGCTTTCCCAGCAATCCATAGGTACTGAGGGCTTCTTCACACTGTACAAATCGGGCAAATGCCTGCGAATAGCTTTCCAGCAGCCGTTTGTTGACGTGCTTTTCACAGCCACGCTGTTTCAGCCAGAGCCACGTTTCTTTGTACACAATGTCTGCTCCCAGCGGTTTTCCGTTCTTCTGCTGGGCAGACAAGTACGCACTGGGACTTGGCATATCCGCACCGGTCAAATCAGCGGCATCGTCCAGATCAGCTGCATCCAATTCCGGAGCATGAAATTCCATAATATCTGCATCCTTGCCCTCTGCGATTTTGTCGGAGAGGGCTTTCGGCTTATCACCTGCACGAACTCGTCTGCCGCCTCTTCTTGTGCCGTCCTTTGCCATCTGATTTCACCTGCCTTTTGAGAGAAAAATAGCCGAAACTGCGTAAGTTTCGGCTTGTTTGCATATTTTCGGGGTTAATCCCCCGTTTGAACCTTGGTTTTTGTGCGTGAGAGGGAACGCCGGTCTGTAAAAAATTCACAATTAGAGATTTTTATCCCCCCACCGGCAGCATTTCAGACACAATCAATACCGATAGACGGGATTTTGGTCTTCCGTCCATGTCTTGCGGTCATGGCAGGACTTGCAAAGAGCCTGCCAGTTGCTTTCATCCCACATCAGATGCGGATCACCACGGTGGGGAATGATATGGTCGACCACAGTTGCTGCTGTGAACCGTCCCTGTGCTTTGCAACGCACACACAAAGGATGCCGGCGGAGATACGCTTTGCTGAGCCTCTGCCACTTGCTGCCATAGCCACGCTTGGCGGCAGACGGTCGGTCTGGGTGCAATGGCTGATGCTCTGCACAATACAAACCGTCTGTCAGATTGGGACAGCCGGGATGCTTGCATGGTTTCAGTGCCTTCCTCGGCATAAGGTTCACCTCCGGATACAAAAAGCCGCCTCGGATGATTCCATGGCGGCTCTCGTTTTATTCTTTGCTATGATACAGTATAGCATACCATAAAGCTCTTATCAAGTCTTATGAACTCTGATGAACTCTTAACTTTTCGAGTGCTTTATTGTGGAGATAGTAAATATGCTGTACGCTATAGTCTAATTCACTTGCCACCACTTTCCATGGCTTAAACTCCAGATACCGTTTTGTAAGAAGATCACGGGCATCTGCATCTGTGACCTTCTGAATCTGTTTCCGCATTTCATGCATCAAATGTTGAAGTTCCATTTTGGTTTCTTCGATTTCTTCTTCCAATGACAAAATTTTTTCTACAGCAATTTCCATCTTGTGTGGTTCTGGAGAAACTGTTTTAGGGGAATCTCCACCTTTTCCACCCATACCCTCAGCAGATTGTCGTATGCAATCGATCTCATGCTCTTTCCGAAAGATTCGGTGGCGGAGGCGTTCTGCCTCTTCCATGTATGCTTTTGGATTCATGCATTTTCCTCCCTCACAATTTCAGCACGCACAGCAGTCATCAAAGCGGTCTGGGTTTGTTCTTTCTGGATCAGGGCTTTCAGGATGCGTTCGTCAATCGTATCCTTGGTGATGAGATGTTGAATGACAACCGTTTCGGACTGCTGCCCCTGCCGCCACAGTCTGGCATTGGTCTGCTGGTAGAGTTCCAGACTCCAGGTCAGTCCGAACCACACCAACACATTGCCACCTGCCTGCAAATTCAAGCCATGACCAGCAGATGCCGGATGAATTAGACCAACTGAAATTTCTCCGGCATTCCAGTTCCGGATACTGTCGGAGGACTGGATTTCCTGATACGAAACCTGTAACCGTTGCAGGCGTTCCACAATTCTTGTTCGGTCGTGCTTGAACCAGTATGCCACCAGAACAGGCTTGCCATTGGCCGCCTCTATCAAGTCTTCCAGTGCATCCAGCTTTCGGTTGTGAATGGGAATCACCGCTCCGGTGTCATCATACACCGCTCCATTCGCCAGTTGGGAAAGTTTGTTGGATAGACTTGCAGCGTTGGCAGCAGTGATCTCAGTGTCCTGCATCTCCAGAATCAATTCGGACTTGAACTGCTTGTAGGTTTCTTGCTCCATGTCGGACAGCTGCACGGGATATTCGTTGGAAAGCAATTCCGGCATGTGCAGGTGGTCAACTGCTTTCATCGAAACCGTGATGTCCGATATTTTTTCGTAGATCCGTTCTTCTGCATCGGGCAGGGGCTTGTAGGAATACACGAGATAGCCGTTCTGCTTGTCCGGCTTGAAGTAGGCATTCCGGTACTGCCCGATGAATCTGCCAAGCCGCTGCCCCATATCCAGAAGACGAAACTCTGCCCATAAATCCATTAAGCCGTTGCTGGCAGGCGTTCCAGTCAGCCCGACGATTCTTTTCACTTTTGGTCGAACTTTCATCAGTGCCTTGAAACGTTTGCTTTGGTGGCTCTTAAAGCTGGAAAGTTCATCAATCACCACCATGTCATAATCGAACTTCGTGTTGTTGACAAGCCAGTCGATATTCTCCCGGTTGATGATGTAGAGGTCGGCAGGAGCGTTCAGGGCAGCAAGGCGTTCTTCCTCTGTGCCGACCGCTATGCTGTATCGCAGCGGTTTCAAGTGCTCCCATTTTTCAATTTCAGCAGACCATGTATCACGGGCAACTCGCAACGGTGCAATAATCAAAACTTTTCTGACCGTAAACAGATCAAACATCAAATTGTGGATTGCGGTCAGTGTTGTTATGGTTTTGTCAACCTAAGCCCATGTCAAGGAAAAGGGCTGCTGTCTTATGTTCCTCTATGAACTTAACTGCATATTCTTGATAATCATGAAGCTTCATTACTCATCACCTCTTTTATGATTTTATCGATGTCCTCACAAGCATCCAAGACATAAACCAGAAAACCCAATCGCCTCAGAAGTTTATGCCGGGAAAGTTGAAGCGGTCTGGGTTTCTCTCCGGGTGCTTTCACTTCCACAAAAGCGATCCTGCCGCCGGGTATCAATACGATACGATCTGGAACTCCTGCCGTTCCGGGAGACGTGAATTTCCAGCACACACCGCCATTTTGCTTTACTGCCTTTGTGAGTTTTTCTTCAATTATTTTTTCTCGCATGGGAGTACATACACACTTTCACCATTTTTCATAGCTTCAGTTATTTCATCAAGAACCCTTGGGACATCATCTATTTTGGCAAGAGTTCTTTTTTTCCTATCGGTCATAATCACAAGATTTTCAGGATGTAATGTGTCCTGATAGAGTGCATCAAATTTTTCAAGGTTAACCAAAAGATTATTTTTCTTGATCCACATAATGTTTCCTCCTAAAAAGTACGCAATATGGGAATTGTGCCGCTCGTAGCCGGTCATTTACAAACCTTATATATAGAAGAAATTTTTACTTTTTTTCTCGCCTGCGTAAAGACTGTATATGACCGGCTTACACCGGCACACTCCCGATTTTTGGGGCTTTTTTCGTATTTTTGTGCCGGTCAAGTTAGTCGAGGATGCCATAAGTCAATTGAATTCCAATGATGTATTTACCATCCCTCATCTTTTTTCTCTTGTATCCTGCCTGTTCCAGAGCCGCATAAAAATCAGAGGTACTGCGGATGTATTCACCATTTTCAATGCAGTATTCTCTGTAGTTGTTGTAAAGTTCACCGGATTTCTCCTGATAGCTTCTATTCACGATACAGCATTCATTGATGAAGTTTCCAAGCCAGTCATTGCCTTCCCGATAGGCTCCGATTGCATCTAAAACACACTGCGGTCTGTTGATCTGATAGTTTGCCGCAATCACCTTTCTTGCACCCTCAATCAGCCAGGAAAGCACTGCACCGCCTGCGTTATCCACAAGATGCTGCGTATAGTTTTTGATGTCCTTAGAACCCTGAATTTTTGCGTGAAATGGAATGACAATCAATCTCCGCCATGTGCCATCATCCGATGCACCAACCTTCGGAAGATGATTGGTATACAGCACCAAAGTATGTGAAGGTTCAAAGTGGAATGGTGCTTTGAATTTCTTTTCGGCAAAAATCGGGTCGGTCGAGCACAGCTGCTTGACGACACTGGTATTCAGCCGCATACCTTCCTGCAATTCTGCCGCAATAATCATTCTTTTGCCCTTCAGTTCCGCCATCTCCGGCTTCACGTTTCTCTTGCAATTGACGGTCAGTGCATCTGCTGAAATGTTACCGCTGTAACTACCGAGAACCTTGTAAATGACATTCCAGAACGTTGATTTTCCGTTTCGTCCGTCACCGTAGGCAATGATCATCGCCTCCAAATACACCTTGCCCACAATACAAAGACCGCAAATCATCTGCACATAGTCAATCAAGCTCTGGTCGCCGCAGAAGAACAGCTGCAACGCATCATTCCAGAGTTCTTCGCCTTCATTGCTCGGAACGACCGCCGTCACTTTCGTTAAGAGGTCGGCAGGGTCTGTGGGCTTCCAGCCATTCAATCCTTCGGGCAGATAATACGTGCCTCCGGGGGTATTCAAGAGCATGGGATTGCTGTCGAGGGCTTCGGGATTGTGGAGCACAAGCGGCTTTGCGGCATCCAGTGCATTGGTCATACTGCGAACATGGCGATATTTCATGACAAACGCCTTGAAAGCGGCATAGTACTGATACTCCTTGTATGCGGCGATCTGTTCCTCGTCCAGACTATCCCGAAACTTTTTACCGCCATTAATTGCTGCATCTCTTGCAACACCGAGGCTTTCCAGTTTCAAAAGTGACGCTTCCACCTGCTTTTCCGCCTCTGCCAGCTGTACGTCTGTATGTTCGATCATAGCAAGGGTGACAGCGTGTTCTGACTCCTCCCAATAGGTTCCGTTGTAGCGAAGATAATCGGTCGCAATGGTAAATGCCACCTCATCTGAAAAGCCTTCTACAAATGTGCGAGCCTCTCCAACGTCCGAAAAATCATCGGGAATCAGGGACTGTTTGCCGTATGCTTCAGGAGAAATATATCCTTCCTGCGAGGTTACTTTTTTTCCGAATTTGCAGGCACTGTGCCAGATTGCTTCCAGTTCTTCATCCGGTAGCGGCGGTTCGCATTCTGCGGCTTTTTCCAGGAACTTCTGATAACTTTCCTCAGTCACGCCAAAACGCTTTACAAGCTTTCCAGCCATGCGAGACATTGTGCTGTTACGCTGCCCCTGCGGAATATTACGGTTCGATTTCATCAGCGTGAGCCAGTCCTCAATGGATAAACTTCCTTCGTGCCATACAACATCGCTCGGACAACCAAACAAAAAACGTGAGGCATCCAGTGCATTTCCGTCAAAGAACGGCAGTTCCTTATGAATCTGATTTTTAACTGCCTTGTGCATCGTGGCGTTTTTGCAGGGTGAGGTGGGAAAGAAAACATGGAAACGTGGACGGGCAGATTTGCTGCCTTTTGTCAACAGATGATGACGGCTGTAGGTCACTGCAAATGCAACATCTCCTAAGCTGTTCATCAGCATTTCAGGCGTGATCCAGTCTTTCGGGTCATCTGAATGGTCGTTGTCACAATCCATGGGTACTACATCAGACAACAGGAAATTGGCATCACTGCGGGCAAAATTCTCATACTGAGCACAGACATGATCGTAGACAACGGCTTTTTTCAAATCCGCTTCTGAAGTAATGACCTTTTGGTTGGGATAAAGGATATTCTTTTCATTGCCGGTACAGTTTGCTGTATAGAGCGTAAATTTCATTCTATTTCCTCCAGTTCTTCTGTAAAATACCGAATGGTCATATGCCGCCGCTTCGCCCATTTGATTTCCTGCTGCATACCCTCCGACCGCACAGAACCAAACACCCACAGCTGGGCACATTTTGACAGCAGTACCAAATTCATGAACATCGCTGTCTGACGATCTTCGCCCAAGCTGTCATCCATGAACTGCGGAAACAGTAAGTGGGGAGCGATAGGGACATAGTGGGTATCTACAGCAAAGCGACTGTATCGTCTGGCGTTTTCGATATTATCATTGATGCAGCCGTGGGAATAGGGAGAACAAATGTATACCAGCGGTCGATAAGCGGCAGCTTTTTTCGCCCTGCGTTCCTCTCGTTCAATACGGCTTAGTGCTTCATAAGCAGTGAGATCGATGTATCCCTCAGCGTTATACAGATTCATGCAGTGCTCCTTTCAGCCGCTTCAGTGTGCAGGCATCACAGTAAACGGCACTGCTGAAAATGTCAAAGTTTTCTGCTGTCCAGAAGATACTCAGATCAACCGGCACTTCTGCACCGCACTGCGGGCAGTGACAGTATACGTTTTCGTTGTTGATCTCCACGGAGATACTGGTGGTGTCATTCAAGTTTTCTTTGATGTAAAACATATGGAATCCTCCTTAGTCCTTCTTGTAAAAGCTGCATTCATATCCGTCCGCTCGAAGCAGCAGTCCCTTTGCCCAGTCTGGTGTTCTCGCCATCTGCTGACAGATCTCATCCAGCTTTGTATCTTTCGGGCATTCGATGATCATTTCATCGTGAATATGACCGACAATGAAGTATTGTGATAGTGCCTGCATGGAATACATCAGCAGATCTCTTGCAATTCCTTGGACGCAGTTCTCTACAAATTTCGGCCCATAACTTTCAAGTCTGTCCCATTTTTTCTGAGCATTAATGCCCATATATGTAACAGATTCACCGCCGAATTTATTCTTACCGATGTAGGGTTTAGCATAAGCAAGACGTCTTCCGCTTGGCAGCCTTATGAACAGAAACCCTGCCTCATAGGAAAATAGCAGTCCGTGTGTTTTCGTTGCTGTTTTTTCTTTGACTGCCTTTTTTACAGCTCTATCTACCGCCCACCAGAGTTCTGTAATATGCGGTGAAGCCTCACGCCAGTCGGTTACGATCTGTTTCAGTTCCGTATCGGATAAGCCAAGAGAATCTGCTCCCATCGCTTTCATGGCTCCAACCGATCCGCCGAAACCACAAGCCAATTCGGATATCTTTCCTTTCTGCCTTAAATGACCGTTTTCACCATGCTTTACAACTGGCACACCGAACATCTTTGATGCTGATGCACAGTAAATGTCCTCACCGTTTGCAAAAGCCTTCATTCGCCATTCTTCACCTGCAAGCCATGCGATCACTCTTGCTTCAATGGCAGAGAAGTCCGCAACAATAAACTTCATACCCTGTCTTGTGATAAAAGCGGTACGGATAAGCTGTGACAGTATATCCGGCACATCATCATACAGCATCTGAATATCTTCAAAAGAACCGTACTTTACAAGTTCACGGGCTTCTGATAAATCCGGCAAGTGATTCTGCGGAAGATTTTGCAATTGCACATTTCTGCCAGCCCAACGCCCCGTTCTTGATGCCCCATAAAAGCTGAACATCCCTCTTGCACGATTATCGCTGCAAGCTGTATTTTTCATAGCGGTATATTTTTTCACAGAGGATTTTGACAGTTGCAAACGCATCTGAAGCACGGATTTTACAGGTTCTTTTGCAGTTTTGATGAGTTCCTGCACCTGTGTTTTGCCAAGTGAATCCGACTTGTATCCCTGTGTTTCAAGCCAATCCAGCAACTGATATACAGAATTCGGATTTTCTACGCCTGTCAACCTTTTCATTTCAGCTGTCAGTTCTTCTTTTGCCTCTGCATCAAGGCCAATTGCCTTATCTGCAAGCTGCATATCTACGAGAATACCTCTGTCGTTGATTTCCTGGTCAAGATAAAATTCCTGCCAGATAAAATTGGGAACAGGAAAACGTAACAGTTTTCTGTCGATTTCAAGCTCAGCTTCTACATCACGCTTATTGTACGCCTTAAAAATCTCCCATTTTTCAGGATAATCTTTCGGATAATGAAACTGCGGAACACCGTCAATTGTGTCGTATGGCACACAAAAGAATTTGACGAGAGCCTTGCCCTCTGTCATTTTCTGCTGTTCAATGCCCAAAACCTTTCCGACTTCTGCAAGTGATGACGGCAGTCCGAGTGTTCTTGCATGAATCATAGAACAATGCCAGCTTTCGGGATTTAAGAAATCTCCGACAGTATCTTCGTCAATGCTGTAACTCTGAAAATATTGAGGATAATTTTCACGAAGATATTTTGATAAACATACTCGTTCAAAGTTACAGTTAAATGCTCTTTTAACTACATTTTCATCTGCAAGAGCAGCGAGAACATTTTCCGGAATTTCTTCACCGTTTGCCGTATCCACTACCTGAACAGGCTGTCCGTCTATGGAGTATGCAAACAGCAGAATATCAAAATATGGGGTGTCTGTGTAAGCATAAACGCCGCATTTTGATATGTCCTTATCGGATCTTGTTTCGATATCAATTGTAATCATGTTTATCTCAATTACCCACCCAAGCATAACGCCTAGCTGTCCGCCCAGCTATCTTAGTTCAGAAAATCCTCGTCCTCTACGGTTGCGAAGTCGTCCTCTGCACGGCTGTGACCACCCAGCGGTTCTCCATCCCGAATCTTCTGGATGTTCTGCAAGCCGCAGGCAATGCCACGGGATGTTTTGGTGTTGAACGCATAGAACGTGATGCTGGCTCTGCCGTAGACACCGCTGTAAATCTCGCTGTGTTCCATAATCGGCTGGCAGGCTGCATCCACGATGCCCGGGGCAGTGATGGAATTGGCATTGACGAAATAACTGTTGGCATACGCTTCATCGTCTGGTCGCTCCAAATCCCCATCCCGAAGCGGAGTCTTGATTGATGTCAGTGCCGGAACGGACTTGCTGTTGCCCTTTAGCTTGCCCTGTCCTTCCTCATAGGCTGCCTGAATGGCAGCACGAATCTTTTCGATGGTTTTCGTGTCCGACTTCGGAATGATGAGGGAAACGCTGTACTTCGGCTTGCTGTTCTCGTCCATCGCCTTTGCTTCCCAGAGGTTGGCGTAGCTAAATCTGCATACACCGGTTACTACTTTTGCAGGATTGATATACTTTGCCATAATAAAAACTCCTTTATTCTTTGAAATCTACCTGTGCAGTATTCCACGCAGGTCGTTTGTCTGATAGCGGAACAAGTGTTGGTTTGCCCTGTGGTTTCACAAGCAAATCTCCCAACAATTCTTCGAATTTTTTCTTGCCCAGCATTCTGGTCATTGCGGTAATGCCCAATACCTTATGTTCGTATGGGTCGAACCCAGCAGCTTGTACCGCCTCCGCTGCTGCAGCTTCGCTGCAATATGCTCGTCTTGCTCTGCCTTCAACCAGCTTCCAATTCTTCCACGCCTTTCCCTGTAAGGACTGCTGCAAGGCGTATTCCTTGATATCGGAAGCCCATGCAGCCAGCTGGTCAGCAGTTTCCAAAATTGCTTCGATTTCGGTATCGGTCAGCTTGTCCGGCATCGCAAAATCATACTTCGCCAATTGTAGATTGTACTCCGCCCGTTTCCGGCAAGTTGCTTTCACTTTGCAGAACCGACAATGTTCACCAGCACAGAAATCACCATCGCCTCTGGCAGCAAGTGCGGCTTTGGGTTTCAGTTCGGTTTCCGCCCAGTGCAGCAGTTCCGACAGCGGCAGGGTGCATTCGCTGAGGTTCTGGATTCTTGGCTGAAAAATTACCATCCGGATTTCTGCAATGTCATAGAGGGCATCGAACAGTTCCAACGCTCCGAGAGCGTACAGCATCATCTGCGAGTTGTGGTCAGCAGACACCGCCACGCCCTTGCCATACTTGAAGTCGATAACCGTTAAAACATTCTCTGCAACAATCACACAATCTCCCGTGCCGAAGCCGTCCGGAACGTATCGGCTGAAATCCAATCGCTGTTCCACTAAGACCATGGGTTCTTGCAGGGTTGCCAACAGTTCGGCGATGTACTGGGCGTAGCTGTCCGTGCAGTCTTCCATTTCGGTGTCGTAGAAATCTAAGTTTTCCGTGGGATTAGATGCCGGATTCCCGAGCAGTTTCTGCACCTTATATTCTGCCAATTCGTGAGCACACGTGCCCTCCCGGGCGTAGTCCGTCACGGTATCCGGCAGGGCAGCACAGAGCTGTGCAGAGGGCGGACACGCCAGCCATCGGGCACTGGAGGAAGCAGAGAGCACGGCGTGTTTATTCGGCATGGGCTGCCTCCTGTGCATCTGCGAACAGTGCAGCGTACCGTTCTGGCGGAACTTCAGACAATCGGCTGCCGCCGTGCTTTTGCAGCAGTTTCAGCACCGTTTCCTTTTGTCCGCTGCGGGACAGATTTGCCAGAACGCTGCGGACTTCTTCCAGTGTGACCGACTTTTCCACTGCTTTTTTGGCCGTTTCTTCCTTTTGCGGATAAATCTGTGTAAACGTCTCCACTTCCGCTTTGGAAGCACTTTCTGCCCACTCTGATGCGACCTTTACGAAATCGCTGAGTGCAGCAAGGACATCTATGAGGGTTTTCATTTGGTTTCACTCCTTCGTTTTCCAAACTGAACAATATGTATTCGTTCCATAGGCAGAAATGATCTGTTGTACAATCTTCTTTTGCTGTTCATCCGCATAAGAACTTAATTCTCGCAGCGTTCGAATTTGCTCTTGTGACAGAATATTTCGATGTGGATGATACCAATCTGCAAGACGAATTCCGCCGCCGTTTCCATGAATACTTTCAAGAGGGTATTGTAATACAAGTGTCTGAACGTCTCTCTGAATGGTTCTTTTTGAAACACCAAGTTCCTGTGCTAAATCAGACAGATAGCACTTCCGTCTTCCAACCAAAATCCGCATAATTTCGGCACGGCGTTCAGATGCACTCATATTCTCCCCCCTTTCTTAATTGTTCGACTGTATTCTACTGCTCAAACACGACACCTTTTGTCGTGTTTGAAAAGAATTCACAAAACATTTTCAATTTGTACAGGCATAAAAACACCGACAAGGTGCAGAAAAAATTCTGCACCTCATCGGATGTTCTCACTTT
>OIYT01002133.1_pt1 | contig 12606 bp, 15 predicted proteins | sample 1588201 | NCBI WGS metagenome assembly OIYT01 (sample SAMN03283260) | human gut metagenome | biome: human-associated habitat; material: feces | host: Homo sapiens | place: USA | collected 2013
TGTCACGGCAGGTGCCGCATACTCCGCAGGGCTTTTCTCCGCCTTCGTAACAGCTCCATGTCAATTCATAGGGAACACCCAGTTCCAGACCTGTTTTCACGATCTCTGCTTTAGTTTTTGCTACAAACGGTGCTTCTATGCGGAGCTGCTTTCCGCTTCCGAGATATACAGCATCATTCATGGCGTTGTTGAATTCCTCACTGCAATCCGGATATGCGTTTCCGGCGGCATCATCGGCATGAGGACCGTAGTAGATCACCCCGCATCCCAGCGAAAGAGCCATGCTTGCGGCAGAAGCAAGGAAAAGTCCGTTGCGGAACGGAACATAAGTCGAGACGGGCTTTCCGTCTGTTTCGGCAAGCTGATCTGCATATGTTTCTTTCGGTATCTCTTCTTCGGAACCTGTAAGCAGCGAACAGTCGGAATCTGCAAATATTACCGACAAATCAAGCTGTTTCCAGTCAACGTTATAATATTCCGCAATTTTTTTTGCTGCCTGTATCTCACGGCTGTGTTTCTGACCGTATCCTATCGACAGCGCCGTAACATTTTCAGCACCATGCTCTTTCACTGCAAGTGCAAGGCAAGTTGTACTGTCCACTCCGCCGCTGAATAATACCATTGCTTTCATTATATTCTCCCTCACAATACAAGTTTCTGAAGTTTTTCATCATCTGCGAATCTTCCGTAAAAAGTTGTAGTTGTCGTTCGTGCCGGAACATTCTTTATACCTCTGGCTGTCATGCAGCTATGAGATCCGGTTATCACCACTCCCACATCCTTTGTTCCGGCGGCTTCGCTTATAATATCGGCAATATCCTCGCCGAGACGCTCCTGTAACTGCAATCTTTTTGCTGCCATATCGCAGATGCGGGCAATCTTGCTTAACCCCAGAACTTTCCCGTCGGGAATATAAGCCACATTGACCGTCATATCGTACATAAGAGCCATATGATGTTCGCAGTAGCTGAACACGCTTATATCACGCATGACAACTGCCGACTGCCTGTTTTCCTTGTTGTGGGATGAAAAAGTTTTGCCAAACATCTGCGCTATTTCATGATTGGTATACTGAATCCCCCCGAAAACTTCTTCATACATACGTGCAACTCTTCCGGGAGTTTCAACAAGTCCCTCACGCTCCGGATCTTCACCGAGAGCTTTCAGTATCTCACGTATATGATATTCGATTTTCTCCTTATCTATAGCCATTTGTCACACTCCCCTCGCCATAGGATCCCATATATACTTATGCAGCTGGAGCTGTAATCTCACGCCGTTCAGCTTGTGCTTTATCATAAATCCGACCATATCTGCCGGATCGATCCTGCCAAAAACGGGACTGAAATATACATGACACCGTTCTGTCAGAGAGTACATCCTGATTATTTCCGCTGCCCTTTCAAGATCTTCATCAGATCCTGCCACGAACTTTACAGTATCGTTCTTTTTGAGCAGTTCAAAATTGCGGAGATTCATTTTATCTTCCATTCCGCTTCCCGGCAGCTTGTAATCCATTGTGAACAACGGTCTGTGGGCAAGTGAATTGAACGGCAAAAGATCAACGCTGCCGTTTGTCTCGATCTCCACTGACAAACCGTTTCTGCCAAGGATCTCAATAACTTCCTCCACACCCGGAACAAGCAGCGGTTCACCGCCGGTCAGCGTTACGTTTCGGATGCCTGTTTCCAGCAAAGCTCCGAGTATTTCTTCCTTATCCATCGGGATAAACGGCGTATCAGACTGATTTGCCCATGAGGTGTCACAATAGCTGCAATTGAGGTTGCATCCCCTGAACCTGACAAAAACAGCAAGTTCTCCGGCACGTGTTCCCTCTCCGTTAATGCTTGAAAAAATCTCTGCTACTTTGTATATCATCATTCATTCTCCCTGTAAGAAGCACAATTATCGGGAGTCTCATAGACTGTTACCCTGCTGACAGGCTCTCCTGCCTCACGGAGAAGATCAAAGAAATACTTTGCAAAACACTCCGCCGTAGGACGAAAATCCACGGGGATCAGCCTGAATCCCTCGGCATCAAGCGCATCAACGGTAGCCTGTTTCAGCGTTCCGTTCTCGTAAATAAGAGCGTGATCGAAATTATCTGCCATAGACCTGAGCCGCTTTTTAAGAGGGCCGAAATCCTCGACCATACTGCGGAACTCACCGCTTTCCTGCAATGATTTCTGTGAGATTTCCGCTTCGATAGTCCAGCGGTGTCCGTGAATATTGGCGCATTTGCCTTTATATCCGCTGAGAAAATGAGCACTGTCAAAATCTGCCCTTATCTTTAATTCATACATAAAAAATACCTCTGATTAAAAAAATGCGTGTGAACAGAAACACACGCATCAGAAAATTACTCTGTGATCTGCCCATAGTTTTGTTTTCCGACAGGATGGTGCAAACGAACTGTCACATAATATTGTAGCATATTTACAGCCGGTTGTCAATGATTTCTCATTTTCCGAATTTTTGCAAATATTTCTCTTTACCTTTTCTTTAAGATATGTTACAATATAATAAGAAAAAAATCTGGAGGAAACAAGAATGATCTATGTAACAGGCGATACACACGGAGATTACAGCCGTTTTCGTGATCCGGCAGTCAAAAAACTGCGCCGTGGAGATACTCTCATAATCTGCGGTGATTTCGGATTCTTCTGGGATGGTTCACGAAAAGAAAAATCTATTGTCAAAAAAATTGCCGGCAAGGGATACACCGTGGCTTTCCTTGACGGATGCCACGAAAATTTCGATATTCTGGAAAGCTTTCCCGTAACTGAGTGGAACGGCGGAAAAGCCCGTGTCATAAGCAATAACCTCGTTCATCTGATGCGTGGTCAGGTATATACTATCGAGGGGAAAAAAATATTTACTTTCGGCGGCGGTCACAGTCAGGATTTTGATTTCCGACACACCGGCGACAACTGGTGGAAGCGTGAAAAACCTTCTCATGAGGAAATCGCTGAGGCTATTGACAATCTTAAAATCAATGACAATACGGTAGATTATGTCATTACTCACGAGCCGCCTGTCTCTCTCAAAGACTGCCTTAATGTTGACGTTCTCCAGCGGCTTGAAGTCCATGCTCTTTTTGAGGACATCATCAAAACCTGTTCATTTCAGAAATGGTTCTTCGGGAAATGCCACATAGACAAGCATATTCCCATTAAATTCTTTGCCGTTTTCAACAATGTGATACCTCTGAAATAATGGTAAATTATTTTCCAGTATTTTTGCATTGATTTAATTATGTCTGTATGATATAATATAATTGTTCCAAGAGAGACAGAAAAAATCAATACATGGAACAATATCTATAGGAGGTACTTATTATGTGCAATATCTGGAAAATGCTCTGTGAGATGTTTGGAATCTGCTGCAAATAATGAGCAATAAAAATCTCCCCTGAACTTCGGTTCAGGGGAGATTTTTTATTTACCGTTCAGGTTGCCGCAGTTATTTTTTCGCAGCTGTGAATAGCCTTTACCGGACACGCAGCCATACAAGTTCCGCAGTTGGTACATTTGTCGTAGTCAATAGATGCATGGAAATTTTCCACTTTTACAGCACCCTCCGGACACTTCTTTTCGCAGATCTTACAGCCGATACATCCGTTTTTACAACTTAGTTTTGTTTCTTTTCCGTTTGTGGCAGAAGAACAGAGCACATCAATATGCTTTGCAAGCGGCTTGATAGAAATAAGCTGATTCGGGCAAACTGCCGCACATTGTCCGCAAGCTCCGCACAACGACGGATTGACCTTTGCCACACCGTTTTCGATCTTTATGGCATCATGCTCACAGACATTCATACAGTCGCCGAGTCCGATACATCCGTATTTGCAAATCCCGTTTCCGCCGTAAAAACGCTTTACCGCCTTGCACGACTGAACTCCGTCAAATGAAAATGCCTGCTTGGTAGCATTGCAGTCGCCGTTGCAGTGAACAACAGCTGTCATTGGTATGACATCCGCAGCGTCCGTTCCAAGTATCGAAGCAATTTTTACAGCTGCATCAGCTCCTCCCGGACGGCAAAGATTAGCAGCTGCCCCGTTATTAACAATTGCAGAAGCATAGTCGGCACATCCGGCATAGCCGCACGCACCGCAGTTTGCCTGTGGAAGAACTTCGCTGATTTTTTCAATACGCTCATCCACCTCAACATGAAAAACCTTTGCGGCAACTGTCAGCAGAACTCCTGCCAATGCTCCGCACAGACCTACGATAAGCGCAGGGATCAAATATGTCATAAACAATCCTCCTTAATTGAACAGTCCCGAAAAGCCAAGAAAGCTCACTGAAACGATAGAGGCAGCAATAAGAGTTGCCGGAACTCCCTTAAATGTTTCGGGAATATCAGCATACTCCATTTTCTTACGGACGCCTGAAAAAATAACCAGCGACAGCATAAATCCCAGACCTCCGCCTACTGCGTTTACAATGGACTGAACAAAACTGTAACCGTTATCAATATTCAGGACGGTTACGCCAAGAACAGCGCAGTTTGTAGTGATAAGCGGCAGATATACGCCAAGGGCGCTGTACAGCGAAGGAATACATTTTTTCAGCATAGTCTCTACAAGCTGAACAAAAAGAGCAATAACCAGAATAAATACAACAGTATCAAAGTATTCAAGTCCGTTCGGAACGAGTATTCCGTGATGTATCGGGTATGTAACAACAGTAGCGCATACCATTACAAATGTTACGGCAAGACCCATTCCCGTTGCACTGTCAAGTTTTTTGGATACTCCCAGAAAAGGACATATTCCCATGAACTTTGAAAGAACAAAGTTATCTGTCAGCATTGCGGCAAGAAGAATTACCATTAAGCTTTTCATGAATCACAGCCTCCGTTTCCTGCCTGCGCACAAGCACTTGCATTGGGACATCCGTGACATCCAAGTTCCTGCGGAGGTTTCTTTTTAGAGAGCTTGTTTACAATTGCGATTATCATACCCAAAGTAAAGAATCCTCCTGCCGGCATAATAAACAACATCATGGGGTTGTCACGAAGAACCGGAATACTCATATCCATCCACTTTCCTGCTCCGAGTATTTCACGGACAGATCCCATAAGGAACAGCGCAAGGGTGAATCCGATACCCATTCCGATCGCATCGCAGGCAGAAGCCACTACACCGTTTTTGCTGGCAAACATTTCAGCTCTGCCGAAAATAATACAGTTTACAGTAATAAGCGTAAGATAAATTCCAAGACTGTCGTAAAGATCCGGAACAAATCCTTCGAGAATAAATCCGATAAAAGTAACAAAGCTTGCGATAATAACAATGAATGCGGGAATTCTCACCTTATCGGGAATAATCTTTCTGAGAGCCGAAATAACGATATTCGAGCCGAGAAGTACAAAGGTCGTAGCCAATCCCATGCCGATACCGTTTTTTGCCTGAGTGGTAACAGCAAGAGTAGGACACATTCCAAGAAGCATAACAAGAGTCGGATTTTCCTTTATTACGCCTTTTGTTATTTCATTTAAAAGAGATTTCTTTTCAGCCACCGAGTATCTCCTCCTTATTTTCATTATATACGTTCATTGCAATTTCAACAGCCTTTTTCATTCCGTTTGAAGAATATGTTGCACCGCTTATGGAGTCTATCTCCTCCGGAGCTTCCGTTATACCGATAAAATTATTTTTCACAAAAGATTTATTATCTTTTACTTTTGAACCGAGACCGGGCGTTTCTCCAAGAGATATAAAGGAAATTCCCGTCAGAACACCTTTCTCATCAATACCCACAAGAATATTGATTCCGCCCTTTGAATATCCGTCGGTGCAGACCTGTATTACTGTCTTTCCGTCAGAAGTCACTGCAATCTGATGTATTTCGTCATATCCGAAATTATTGTCTATAATAGTCGTCTCACATTCCCCGAAAAGTGTTTCAACGCTTTTATTGAATTTCAGAGCTCTCTGCTCAGCTATTCTGTCTTTGGTCATTTCGTAGGCAAGAACAAGAAGAAGCGCCGCTGCCGTGCATATCACGGTAAGAACTATGGTAGGTTTTATTTTATCCCTCATTCTTTTCAGCCTCCTTTGCACCAAAAACCTTTGTACGTGTCATCTGATCTATATATGGAGTGAGAATATTCATAAGCAGAATCGAGAAAGAAACTCCCTCCGGATAAGAACCGAACTTTCGTATAACAAAAGTAATGATTCCGCATCCCAGACCGAAAATAAACTTTCCCTTAAAGGTTATCGGAGTAGTAGCGTAATCTGTAGCCATAAAGAAAGCTCCGAGGAAAACGCCTCCGGCAAGTATGTGATAAAGCGGATCTTCTCCTGCAATAGCCATAAGAGCGGCAAGACTTCCGATAAAAGCTACCGGTGCGGCAAGAGAGATTATTCTTCTTGCGGCAAGATAAAGTCCGCCTGCCAGAAGAGCAAGAGCACAGGTCTCACCAAGGCATCCGCCGACGTTTCCCAGAAGCAGATCAAGATACGAGGGCAGTTCGCTGCCGTCGCTCACTGCAAGAGGAGTTGCGGAAGAAACAGCATCATATTCGTATGAAGCAGGCTGGATCCAGTGTGACATGGCAGACGGAAAAGACACCATGAGCACTATTCTTGCAGTGATTGCCGGATTGGCAAAGTTTTGTCCCAGACCTCCGAAAAGCTGCTTTACGATAACAATAGCCACAAAACATCCGATGGCCGCCATCCAGTAAGGCAGCGTTACGGGAAGATTCATAGCCAGAAGCACGCCGGTAACAACGGCAGAAAGGTCGGTCACAGTATTGCTGCGTTTCATAAGTTTACGGCTGAGATATTCAAAAATCATACAGCATGACACACAAACTGCTGTCAGTGTAATGACTCTCCAGCCAAAGATATAGCATCCTGCACACAGGGCAGGGATAAGAGCAATAATAACGTTGAGCATAATGCCGGAGGTCTTCATATAATTTTCGTCATGCGGTGACGGAGAAACAATAAGCTTGTTCATTCTGCATCCTCCTTACTTTCTTGGTATAAGTGTCTTTGCAAGCTGATTTGTCTCTGCCAGCTTACGGTTTGCGGGACATACATATGTACAGCTTCCGCAGTTCATGCAGAGCATTACTTTGAGTTTACGCAGTTCCTCAATATTTTTTATCTTATAAGCTCTGTCAATATCAGCAGGCATAAGACCCATGGGACAAACTCTTACACAGCGTCCGCAGCGAATGCAGGCAGATGTTTTTCGCTGATCGTAGCGGTCAAAGGCAAGCAGTGCATTGGATGTTTTCACCACAGGCATATCCGCATCCGGAATACTCATGCCCATCATCGGCCCACCGGCTACGATCTTTTTTACGGAATCCATATCCGTCTTGCAATATTCCAGCAGTTCCCTGAAAGAAGTACCGATAACGGTCATTATATTTTTCGGTTCTCCGACTGCATTTCCGTCAATAGTCAGCCGACGCTTAACAAGAGGCATACCGTCATGCATATAGCGGAAAAGAAAAGCAACAGTTGAAACATTCATTACGATAACTCCCACATCGGACGGGAGCTGTCCTTCCATAACGATCCTTCCGGTGGAATTATAAATAATTACCTTTTCTGCTCCCTGCGGATAGCTTGACGGCAGAGTAACAATATCAATCGAATCATCATCCTCTGCCATTTTTGTAAATTTTTTTATTGCTTCCGGCTTATTCGCCTCAATTGCCAGCTTAACGATCTTTATGCCAAGCTGAGACTGCACAAGTCTTATTCCGCCTATAACATCCAATGAATTTTCTATCATTTCACGGTAGTCCGCTGTTATGTATGGTTCGCATTCAGCGGCATTTATCACGAGTGTATCGACCGGAGTTTTAGGATTCAGTTTAATGTGCGTCGGAAAACCTGCTCCGCCAAGACCGCAGGCACCGCTTTCCCTTACAGCTTTTATAAAGCTGTCCTTATCGGTAACAACAGGCGGCTTCACTTCTTCCGAAACAGTCTGCTGACCGTCTGTTTCGATCTCAACTGCCTTGCATACTGTTCCCGAAACCGTTCTGTAATCGCTGACGGCTGTAACTGTTCCCGATACAGAAGAATGAATGGGAACACTGAATGCGGCGTCGGAGTCGCCTATTTTTTGTCCCACCTTTACCGTATCTCCTGCCTTTACAAGCGGCTGACACGGAGCGCCCATGGTCATTGACATGGGAATTTTTACCCTGGCAGGCAGAGGGAATTCTTCAGTAGGGCTGTTTTCCGTATTTTTACGGTGATTCAGCCTTATTCCGTTCAATTTGTTCATATTTTTCTCCTTTATACTCAAATATGCTATACCTTACAATTATACAATATTCTCAGATTTTTTTCAATATCTTTTTTAAAATTTATATGAAAAAAAAAACCAGAGTTCTTTGGATTTGACAAAGAAGGTAATTTGGTGTTATAATAAAGTAAATTATAATGTAAAGAAGGATATAAATGGAAAAAACAAAAGAAGTTAATCCACTGGCATCTGTTCCCGTAAGAAAACTTATGGTAAAGTTTGCGGTGCCAAGTATTATCGGAATGCTGGTAGGCGCTCTCTACAATATGGTAGACCAGCTCTTCATCGGACAAAAAGTCGGTTCACTCGGAAACGCCGCCACCAACATTGCTTTTCCTCTGACCACGATATGTATGTCTCTCGCCCTGCTTTTCGGAATCGGAGGCGCTTCATGCTTCAATCTTGCACTGGGCAGAGGTGATAAGAAAAATGCCGGATATTACGCCGGAAACGCTCTGACAATGCTTGCCGTCTGCGGTGTGCTGATATCAATAATCACTCTGATATTTCTCACTCCCATGCTGAAAATTTTCGGAGCTACTGCAAAAAATCTGCCGTACGCTCAGGATTATGTGCGTGTCACGGCATTAGGATTTCCCTTTCTGCTGTTGTCCACAGGAGGCGGACATCTTATCAGAGCCGACGGCAGTCCTCAGATAACCATGCTGCTCAACATCACCGGAGCTGTTATAAATACTATCCTTGACGCTATTTTCGTTCTCGCCTTTAACTGGGGCATGGCAGGCGCAGCCGCTGCAACTGTCATCGGACAGTTCGTTTCAGCCGTAATAGTAATTTGCTATGCTTTCAGATTCAAAACCGTCGAGCTTGAAAAAAATCACTTCATTCCCCGTAGATGCCATATAAAACGAGTTTCTTCCATAGGAATGGCATCGTTTTTCAATCAGATCGCTATCGGTGTAGTTCAGATCGTTCTCAACAACTCCCTCAAGCATTATGGAAGCCTTTCTTCCTACGGTGCTGATGATACTATCGCTGTAGCAGGAATTGTCATGAAAGTCAATATGATCGTATTTTCAATTGTTATCGGTCTTGCTCAGGGAACGCAGCCTATCGAGAGCTTCAACTACGGCGCAAGAAATTTCAGCCGTGTTCGTGAAGCATACCGTCTTGCTGTTATAACCGGCGGCGGAATATCCCTCTGCGCTTTTGTACTATTCCAGATATTCCCCCGTGAAATTCTGATGATCTTCGGCAAAGGCAGTGATTCTTATTTTGAATTCGGAATAAAATTCTTCCGGACTTTCCTGTTCTTCACCTGGATAAACTGTTTACAGCCTATTACCTCAACATTCTTTACCTCTATCGGCAAATCCATCAAGGGTGTTTTCCTGTCGCTGACAAGACAGATTATTTTCTTCGTTCCTACCCTGCTGGTTCTTCCTTTGATCTTTGGAATAGATGGCATTCTCTACACTGGCCCTATTGCCGATGTGCTGTCAGCCGTCGTGGCAATATTAATGGCGATATATGAATTCAACGCAATGAAAAAACTGGATTTGGAAATTAAAAAATCTGCAAAAACAGGAGCAAAAGTATAACACAAACGGATGGAGATTTCTCCATCCGTTATTTTTATAGGCAGCACCGCACAAAGCCGTCAGGCGTTTTTTGTTCAGTGTTGTCTATAATATTCCAAGTCCATCCAGGAGCATTTTCAATCCTATAAGTATAAGTATTGCCCCTCCGGCAATCTCCGCTTTTTTTTCAAAACGGCTTCCGAATTTGTTGCCGATCACCACGCCAGCAAAAGATATAACAAAAGTCACAGCAGCGATCATAACTACAGACATTATAAGATTCACCTTAGTCGCTGCAAAAACAATTCCGACTGCAAGAGCATCTATACTGGTAGCTACAGCAAGCAGTGTAAGTTCCCCAAGAGCAAGCTTGTATTCCGATTTTCCGCCGGATTCCTCATCGCCGTGAAGTGCCTCCCATACCATCTTTCCGCCTATTATACCAAGAAGTAAAAATGCAATCCAATGACTGACAGAATTTATATATCCGGCAAAACGACTGCCCAGAAAGTACCCGATAAGAGGCATTACCCCCTGAAAAACTCCGAAAAACAATGCAATTATCAGACCGCTGCGTATACACAGTTTTTTCATAATCAAACCCTGACATACAGCAACGGAAAATGCATCCATAGCAAGTCCGGCAGAAAGAAGCGTCAGTTCAATGATTCCCATAATTTTACACCTCGTAATAATATTGTAATCATTATATTATATACGGACAGGCACTGATATATTACAGTCTGTATTCCATAATATAATCGTCCATCACAAATCCGCTGCCTATATCAGCGACCGTCTGACTGGTAATTATAAATCCTGTTTTTTTATAGACATCAACAGCATGATAGTTATGCCTGTTCACTGTCAGGTAAACTTTACTTTTACCGTATCTGCGTGCTTCGTCGAAAACTCTGTTCAGCATGGCAGATGCGATTCCCTTACCTCTTTTATCTGCACGAAGATAAAGCTTACTCAGGAAAAGACGCTCATCGTCCTCCGGCTTTACGCCGATATATCCGCATAATTTGCCATCTTCTCTGACATCAAGATAGCTGTAGCCCTGACAGGATATCTGCTCTTTCATTGCCTGATATGACTGAAATTTTTCTATCATATACTCTATCTGTTCCATGGAAATTATTCCCGGAAAGCACTCATGCCATATTTCCGCAGCCAGATCGGCAACTTCACGGAGTTCTTCGTCCGTTTTAACTTTTGCAATTTCTATGCACATTTTCTCACTCCTGAAAAGAACAGCCCGAAAGCTGTTCTTTATTATTATTCTTCAGGCATCTCCCAGTTGTGATAGACATTCTGAACATCATCGTTATCCTCAAGATGTTCAAGAAGAAGATTCATCTTCTTGATATGCTCCTCGTCAGTGAGAGTTGTATAATTTGCCGGAATCTGCTCTGTTTCGGCGGATATTACATTATATCCCTTGGCTGCCAGCCCCTCACGAAGAGCATGAACATTCTCGGGAGCACACTCGATCTCAACGGTTTCTTCACTTATGTCAAAATCGTCTCCGCCGCACTCAAATACGTCGTCCATAACGGCATCCTCATCAAGACCGGTATTTTCAAGAACAACGATTCCCTTAGTGCTGAACATAAAGGAAACACATCCGATAGTTCCGAGATTTCCGCCGAATTTATCAAAATAATGGCGGATTTCTCCGGCAGTTCTGTTTCTGTTGTCTGTAAGACACTCAACGATAACAGCAACACCGTTCGGACCATATCCCTCATAAACGATATTTTCGTAATTGTTCTTGTCCTCGCCGCCGGCTGCCTTCTTTATAACACGATCAATGTTATCATTCGGAACATTGTTTGCCTTTGCCTTTGCAATAAGATCACGAAGCTTGCTGTTATTATTCGGATCAGGGCCGCCCTCACGTACAACTACGGTGATTTCACGGCCTATTTTTGTAAATATCTTACCCTTTACAGCATCAGTAGCTTCTTTTTTACGTTTAATATTATTCCATTTTGAATGACCTGACATTTTTTACACTCCTGTCTGTTTATTTTCAATAAAATCTATAACCAATTCAAACAATTCATCCAGCCTTTCAAGCTGTCCCGTGATATAAAGATATCCGAAAACACACTCTACCGCTGTTGCACGCCTGTACTGCGCTGCATCAGCGTGCTTTGGCACTGTATTCCCTGTAGCATTGCGTCCACGCTTCATCACCGATAATTCATGCTCTGTGAGCTTGTCCAGAAAAATTTCATAAACCTCTGACTGGAACTCTGCACACACAAGTCTGACTTTAGCAGAATGAAGTTTTGCTGCCGGCATATTAGCTTTTTTCAGCAGATATTCCCTGACAAATGTATCGTAAACGCTGTCACCGAGAAAAGCCAGACTCAGTGGACTGTATGAATTTGCTTCACACTCTGACAATTTATTTTTTTCCATATTAGTACACAAAGTCGAATTCAAGTCCCTCAAGATCCACTGTATCGCCCTCCTGAATGCCCATTTCCTCAAGCTTGGCGATTATGCCGCTGTTGATAAGCACACGCTGGAAATACTGAAGTGATGAATAATCATCCGGGTCGATAACACGCATTGTCGGACGTATCCACGGCGCTTCAACGTAATAAATACCGTCCTCTACAAAGACGCCGAACTGCTTTCCGTTTCCGAGCATATCATCAAGCTCAGCCTGCGGAATCGGTTCAGGCTCGTACTCCTTGATAGGCGGGAGAGTTTCCAGAACCTCGGTTATCTTGTTTACAAGCTCTGCCGTTCCCTTGGTCGTG
>OIYT01002138.1_pt1 | contig 12569 bp, 10 predicted proteins | sample 1588201 | NCBI WGS metagenome assembly OIYT01 (sample SAMN03283260) | human gut metagenome | biome: human-associated habitat; material: feces | host: Homo sapiens | place: USA | collected 2013
ATACCATCTAAATACGAAAAAGCCCAGCCGTTGCTGGACTTTTTCGACAGACTGACAGCTGACGTGAAAATCACGTCAGCTGTTTAATTCAGCGCTTTATCTTATCTGTAAGCTTGCGCACGGCGTCGGTGAAAGCACGCAGATCGCGGTTCGAGCGTCCCTCGCAGCCGCGCACGGCCTGCATGAGCGCATCGGCAGCGTTCAGAAGCTCGGTGAACAGCGGATTGACCCTGCGCTCGGCAGAGGGAGCTTTCGGCGTTTTAACAATGGGCCTGCCCTGCGTCACGACTGTGAAGCGGCCGGCTGCAATGTCAAACTCGGTGCCGCTGTATGGTGCAAATGCGCGGTAGCCGAGCTCGTTATTCAGGCAGGCGGTGAAGCTGTCGGCACTTTCGGGGTCGCCGTGATTGACGAAAACAAGCTCCGGCTTTTCGGAGAAGCCCTCGAGCCATGCGATCAGTCCTTGCTTGTCGGCGTGGCCGCTGACACCCGGAAGCGAAGCGATCTCGGACTCGACCTCGATCTCCTCGTTGAAGAGCTTTACTTCCTTTGCACCGTCGTGCAGTGCGCGGCCGAGCGTTCCGACCGCCTGATAGCCCACGAACAGCACAAGGCTTTCCGGCCGCCACAGATTGTGCTTGAGGTGGTGGCGTATGCGGCCTGCGTCGCACATGCCGGATGCGGAGATTATGACCTTGGGCGTTTTGTCCTCGTTTATGGCCTTGGATTCCTCCTGACTTACCGACAGACGGAGTCCGGGGAAGCAAAGCGGATTTTCGCCCGAGCGGATAACGGCCTGCATTTCTTCGTCAACATAGCTCGAGTCGCACTGCAAAAACACGCTCGTTGCCTCGATGGCGAGGGGACTGTCAACGTAAACAGGGAAATCGGGATGCCCCGTTACAAGGCCGCAATTTTTGATCTCGCGGATAAAATACAGCATCTCCTGCGTCCTGCCGACGGCAAACGAGGGGATAACGACGTTGCCGCCGCGGTCGAGCGTGCGCTGGATGCAGGCGGAAAGCCCGGCAATATAATCGGGACGCTCGTCGGAGTGGTTGCGGTCACCGTAGGTGGATTCGATCACGAGGTAATCGGTTTTGTCGATATGCTTCGGGTCGCAGAGTATCGGCTGATCGAGGTTTCCGATATCGCCGGAGAAAACTATCTTTTTCTCGCAGCTGCCCTCCTTGAGCCAGATCTCGATAGCTGCCGAGCCGAGCAGATGCCCGACATCGGTGAAACGGATCGTGACCGATTCGTTGACCTGCACCTGGCTGCCGTATTCGCATGGGTGCAGCAGCTTCATAAGCCCTACAACATCGTCAAGATCGTAAAGCGGCTCGACGGCGGCTTCACCGCGGCGCATCGCCTTGCGCGATTTCCATTCGGCGTCGGCCATCTGTATGTGCGCGCAGTCGCGCAGCATTATGTCCAGCAGCGAGCATGTAGCGCCCGTGGCGTACACGGCGCCGCGGAAGCCGTTTTTATAAAGCAGCGGCAGCAGGCCGGAGTGGTCAACATGCGCGTGCGTTACCAGCGCAAAGTCAAGCACCGATGCCGCGACCGGCAGCTCCTGATTTTCAAAAAGGTCCTTGCCCTGCTCCATGCCGCAGTCGATAACACCTTTTTTGTCGCCGACTTCGAGAAGAGTGCAGCTGCCTGTGACCTCATGGGCAGCGCCTAAAAATGTTACCTTCATGCTTCTGACCTCACAGCTCGGGAGTCCACCCGTCGGCAAAGCCTGCGTCGGCCTTGGGCTTTGTAAGCTCAACATAGTAGCCGGCATAGGTCAGATCCATGTACGGCAGCACGAAGAACTGCACCAGAACACCGAAGCCGACAACGCCGATTATCTGTGCGATGATCGACGGTCCCATTGCTCCGGCAAGCCATTCGCTGATCGAATCGGCAATGCCGACAAGCAGCGCCCAGCCGAAGAAGGTAATATCCATCCAGAACAGCTCGCCCTTGTGGCCGACCATAAGGCGCTTGCTTTCGCTTATGCACTGCAGTGCGCTCATCTCCGGATGCTCAAGCAGCAGATACAGCGCCTGGCGGTAGCGATACATTGCGATTATGCCGGGAACGAGGAGCAGCAGCGACCAGAGGAAAATGAATATGCCCTCGAGGATGTACAGCCAGATGACGCGGAAGAACATGCCGAACGCGTCGAAAAGGTTCCAGTAGCTTGCCTCCATGCCGCGCACTGTGCGCAGGCAATAGATCGTGAAGCCGGCGCCGATCATAAGCGCCACTATGCTGACCGCAAGATTCAGCAGAGCCGCGCCCGGCGAGGGCATAGCCTGCTCGATCGCGTAGGCAAACTGATCGGGATCGATGCTGCCGTATGCTCCGTCGATGCCGAACTGCTCGTAAATCGACTGAAGCTCAAACGTTGATCCGCCGACAAGCTTATACGAAAGGAAGCCGAGCACCGAGATGATGAGAAGATATATGATCGCGGTAACAACGGGCTTGGGTTGGGCGGTGCGAATGAGGTTTTTCGACTGCGCTTTCAATTGCTTTCTGTCCATGTGTCAGACCTCCTGATAGTTATGCTGCAATTATATCATCATATGCCGCAAAATAACATAGCCATGTCAAAAAAATATTAAACTACGACAGCTTCTCCGGTTCAAAGCCGCTTCCGTTGAAGTACCACAGCTCGTCAAAGCCGCAGCTGCGCGCTATCTGCTCGCACTGCTCGAAGGCGCAGCATATGCTGCTTGCCGAGTGCGAGTCCGAGCTTATCACGATGCGTCCGCCGATATCGTGCAGGTGGCGCAGAAGCTCCGGTGAGGGGTAGGGCGTCGTCCTGTAGCCGCGGCTTATCGCGCCCGTGTTCATCTCGAATATTTTTCCGGCGGCATTGAGCGTCTCCATCGCGGCAAAGGCAGCGTCGCGGTACCATGCGCTTTGCGTGTCGTATAGAGCGCCCTGCTCGTTGTATTTCGTCAAAAGGTCGAAGTGGCCGACGATGTCAACCTCGGGTATCTGCCCCATAGATGCGTAGTTTGCAAAAAACACATCAGCGGCCTTCTCGGCCCCGCCGAAGTGCTCGATGAGCGCAATTGCCCGCTCGCGCGTGGAGTCAACATAGAAGCCGTCGAGCACATGTCCCGAGCCGATGATATATTCGTAGCCGTCGAAATTTTTCTCGGCCGCGGCGTCGTATTCAAGACCGGTGTACAGTGCGATCTTTCCGGCGTATTTCACCTTCAGGCGCTGCATCTCGGTCTTGAAGGCGGCCTCTTTTTCCTTGGGCGTGCACCAGTCCTCGCCGTCCATCGGAGCGTGCGCGCTTATGCCCAGTGAGCTCAGCCCGTGCTCCATTGCCGCGCAGACCATCTCCTCGGGTGTGCTCGCCCCGTCGTCAAACGTCGTGTGGCAATGCAGATTTTGTTGTACCATAGCTTTTCTCCTGTGTGTCGATTTATCAGGCCTATGTTAGCATATCGCCGCCCGACAGGCAAGAAAAAGTCCGCCGCGATCGCTCGCAGCGGACGGATAATTGAATGTGAAGAATAATATAAACAAAAACTCCGTCCTCAAACGAGAACGGAGTCTTGGCTTTGGTGGACCCGAAGGGATTCGAACCCTCGACCTCTCGGATGCGAACCGAACGCGCTCCCAGCTGCGCTACGGGCCCATACCTTGCTCGGCTTTAGTATTATAACACACTTTTCAAAAAAGTAAAGAAAATATTTGTTGATTATATTGCAAATCTGAGTTATAATACTTTCGCGGCTTTTGACAAGGCTGCACTAGTTGGGGAGCCAGCGGTGCCCTGTAACCTGCAATCCGCTACAGCAGGAATGAATTCCCAACATAGGATCTGTCATGTGTCGTCTGACACCGGTAAGCAGCGTTGACGAGCCGGTCTCGCGCAACGGAAACCCGTGAACCATGTCAGGCGGGGAACCGAGCAGCATTAAGCGGTGCTTTTCGTGTGCCGTGAGGGTGCCGGTTCTGAGCCGGCTGCCGGCGTAACGGGCATATGTCAGTTTTCGAAGTTGGGTGTGCAGTCTTGTCAAAGGCCGCATTATATTTGTTACGGGATCATTATTTATGTATCAGGCTTTATATCGTAAGTGGCGGCCTAAGACCTTTGATGAGGTCGTCGGGCAAAAGCACATAACGGAAACGCTTAAAAATCAGATATCTACAGGCCGCACCTCGCACGCGTATCTGTTCATCGGAACGCGCGGCACGGGCAAAACGACCTGCGCGAAGATACTTGCCAAGGCGCTCAACTGCGAGCACCCCGTGGACGGCAATCCCTGCGGCAAGTGCCCCGCCTGCCTCGGCATCGAGGACGGCAGCATCATGGATGTCGTCGAGATCGATGCTGCGTCCAATAACGGCGTGGACAATGTCCGCCAGCTGCGCGAGGAGGCCGTGTTTTCTCCGGTTTCGGTCAAAAAGCGTGTGTATATCATCGACGAGGTGCACATGCTGTCAACGGCGGCGTTCAACGCGCTGCTGAAAATTCTTGAAGAGCCGCCGGAGCACCTTGTGTTCATCCTCGCAACGACGGAGCTTAATAAAGTCCCGGCTACGATACTCTCGCGCTGCCAGCGGCACAGCTTCAAGCGCCTTGATGCGCAGCTTATCGCCGACCACCTCGAGCACATTGCGCAGTGCGAAAATCTCAGGCTCGAGCGCAGCGCCGCCGAGCTTATCGCCGGACTTGCCGAGGGCGGCATGCGCGATGCGCTGTCGCTGCTTGACCAGTGCTCGGGCGAGAGCGATATCGACACCGACGCCGTGTACTCGGCGATGGGGCTTACGGGCAACCGCCGCACGGCGCAGCTGCTCGACTACGCGGTGAAGAAAAACACCGATGAGGCGCTCAAGCTTTTTGACGGCCTTTGGCGCGACGGAAAGGACCCGGCGACGCTGCTGTATGAGCTGAACACGCTCCTGCGCGATTGCCTCATGCTGGCGGTTGCGCCGAAAGCCGGCGCAGACCTCATATCGGGCCGCTTCAGCCGCGATATTCTGGGCGTTTTCTGCAAAAAGCTCACGAAAGCCGAGCTTATAAATCGCATAAATATCGTGTCGGACAGTTTGCTGAAGATCCGCGACTCGAAAAGCGCAAAGCTCACTGCGGAGTTGTGTATAATATCACTGTGCGATCCGCGCCTGACGGAAGGCGTTGACGAGCTTCGCGCGCGCATATCGCGTATCGAGGAGAACCTAAAGCACGCACCGGCGAGAACAGCCGTGCCGGCAGCCGAGGATGACGACGATGAGGAAGAGTTCCATTCGACTCTTGACGAGCCGCCGTTTGACCTCGATGAGCCGCCTGCGCCGCAGCCGCGATACGAAGACGATCCGGCAGACGAGCTTGACCCGGCTGACTTTGCCGAATATCAGCCCGAGGATGACCTTCTGGATAAAAAGTCGCCCGTCGAGCTGAACCCCGACGCCCCGGCGAGCGCGGCGGATGCGCCGCAGGATAACGAGTCGCTGTGGGCGGCGATAGTCGAAAATGCCGAGGAGTCGCTCCCACGCGGAGTGATCCCGATACTGACAAACCCTGTGCAGACTCGCTGCACCGTGAGCTACGATACGCTCGCGCTCGAGGTAGTGCCCGGATTTTTCTATAATGCAGTGAATAATCAGGCGGTTCTCATGCGCCTGCGCGAGGCGGCAAACGCTGTCACGGGGCGCAGCCTTAAAATAACGATCTCGGAGCTTCGCGAGGATAACGATAAGCCCAAAAGGGACATCGAGGAGCTTCGGAAGTTCAAAGAAACACGTTTCGTATAATATTTTAGGAGGAATTTTAATATGGCAAAAGGCGGATTCCGCGGCGGTATGGGCGGCGGCAATATGATGAAGCAGGCTCAGAAAATGCAGGAAGAGTTCATGAAGATGCAGCAGGAGCTTGAGAGCAAGGAGTTCACCTCCACTGTCGGCGGCGGCGCAGTCAAGGCGACCATGATCGGCACACGCGCGCTCAAGAGCATTGAGATCGATCCCTCGGCCGTCGATCCCGACGATGTCGAGATGCTTCAGGATATGATCGTTGCCGCGGTCAACGAAGCGATCACGCAGAGCGAGAACGCGACCAACGAGGCAATGAGCAAGCTCACCCCCATGGGCTTTCCGTTCTGAAAAATGAAAACCTCGCGCCATCAAATTTGAAGGCGCGAGATTTTTTTGCGCAGATGCGAAGAAACGCATAAGAAAAAGGCTCGAAAGCATCCGCTTCGAGCCTTTTTGGTCGGAGTGGAGGGACTTGAACCCCCGGCATCCTGCTCCCAAAGAAGTGCAGAACACTTTTTTCACTTGTTTATAGCGGTTTTTGGAGCTTTTTAATTTGTTTTACTTACTCTTTGACCCTCTTTTCTCCGCTGTTTCCGGGTGTTCCGGAGCCGTATGTGGTAATCTATGTGGTCAAAAACGCTTCCCGCCCGGTTTCCGGTGAACTGTCACCGGTGCCGGACGGGAAGCGTTTTGCGTTGCTGTGTGGTCTGTATTGTAACTCTGGACAGGCAGTTATGCAAGAGGTTTCTGCGGGGGTGACGGCTCAGAAGCTGCGGCGCTATAGACAAAGAATAGCATCACGCATTTACCTTCTGGAGATAGAACTCACTCTCCGCAACTCGCGTCACAAAATCATACTCCAGCCGCGTTGCCTTTGAGAGCGAAATATTGTAGCGCTTAAACACCGAGCGAAAATATGCAAAGAACTCCCTGTCTTCCGCTGTCATCGGGGCAACCCAGCCGTTCTCGGCACCATGAGATTCAATTTCCTCTAACGCTGCCATACGCTCTTTATCCATGTCAGTTGCTCCTTTCGGTGAACTTTCGCCTGCCCTCAGCGGGAATCGTTTTGGATTACCTGCATTGTAACTCTAAGAGCAGGGGTGTGCAAGTGGTTTTCTGGGAGGATAGCAACGCGAAATGTGTGATGTCACAGACAAGGAACACCAGTAACAGCCATTGCATTCCCGTAATTCGGGCGATATTTTAAGGGAATGCGCACCGAAATAAGGGAAAGCATCTGCGCCCTGCGAGGAAAACGCTGTTGACTTTCATCATAATTTTATCGTGAATATTTTTCGATTGGCACTCAAAGCGAGGACTACCTGCAGATCGGGCCAGACATAATCTTCCCTGCTTGATGCGTAGCACGCTCTCTCTGCTCTGTCTCAAGTGCGCCAAAAAGACTCTGCCAAAGATTCGGATTCAGTTCATGCTCTGCATAGTCTTCAAAGTGCCGCCTAATCTCATCGGCAGCCAGTACGAGAAACTTATCATCCAGAAGCTGAATGTGACGCTTGATATAATCAGCGACTACCATGGGCATACAAGTATTCCTGCCCATCGCATACCGCATTGCCGACAGCAGAATCAAGCGAAAGTCAGAGTCGCAGATTGGGGCGAGCAGATCCTGAGGGAACAGCAGAAACTCCTTGCCATTATTCATACATACGCGCAGCGGTCGCTGTTCTTCCGTTACCAGATTCAGTAGACTGTTAGCTTGATCCTTCAGCTCATCAACGGTGATCGATTCGTAGTCCTGAAACGGGTTTACTTCATAATTCATCATTTGACCTCCAATCAGTTTGTCCTCACGATGAGGTGTTGGCATTGTAGCTCTGACTGCCCGGAGGTTCAACCGTTTCTTTTGCAGCTCGAAAAGAAATCCAATAGGGTCGGAATTCGTGCGGATTTATCATTTTCTTGCTTTTCCTGCCCAAATGTGCTATCATTATAAACAACGCTGTCAAGTGTTGGAATAGGCCTTGGCAGTATGGCTGCAATAGACCGAATGCTCTGCCAAGTGGCAGAGCATTTTTCGCATATCGGTACGGAGGAGATATTTATGTCTGTGAGTTATAAAAAACTCTGGAAACTGCTCATCGATAAGGACATGAAGAAAAAAGACTTATATGAAAAGGCGGGTATCAGCCCAGCATCCGTCACTAAGATGGGGCGGAACGGGCATGTTACCACGGAGATTCTTGCGAAGATTTGCGCTGCGCTGGATTGCCGGATAGAAGATATCGTGGAGATTGTGCCGGATCCTGATAAGAGTCGTTAAATAGTAGAATATTCTTGATAACAAAGGGATACATATGGGAAACATCATTCAGTCGATTCCGGAAGCAAAGCTTCTATTGGCCTCTTTACGCTCCGTTGGATATACAGAGGAAACCGCAATTGCGGATATTGTTGATAATTGTATTTCTGCTAAAGCCAAGCATATTGATATTATCTTTGAGACTGAGAAAATGCGAATTCTAATTCTTGATGATGGTATTGGTATGACAGCACAAGCCCTAATAGAGAATATGAGAATTGGGTCTTCTGATCCGTCGAAACAGCGGGATGATACTGATCTTGGACGATTTGGTATGGGCATGAAAACTGCCGCCTTTTCATTGGGGAAAAGGCTTACTGTTGTAACCAGAATTGAGGAAACTACCAGTAACGCTGCATGGGATTTAGACAAAATACCTGATATTGGGTGGAATCTTATTATCGAGGAAAGTGACTCAATAGCCGAGATTTCATCCAGGCTTGGAGCGCAAGGTACTGTTGTTTGTATTGAGAATCTTGATCGAGTAATCGGTTCTTTAGATGAAGCGAAGGCCAAAAAGAAGTTTTACAAAACAGCGGAAAAAGTTGAAAAGCATCTCGCCCTTATTTTTCATCGGTTCATTGAGGAAGATGGCCTTGTTATTCGCATCAATGGAACAGAGATTCAACCATGGAACCCGTTCGTTATCAATAATAATGCCACTCAAGAGCTTGCAGATGAAACTATATGGTCAGACGATGGTGCATCTGAAGTTGTAATTCAGCCATATGTTCTTCCCCATAGAACCAAGTTTGCCTCGGATGATGACTATCAAGTTGCGGGCGGTGCAAAAGGGTGGAACTATCATCAGGGTGTGTATGTCTATAGAAATCGTAGACTTATAATTTGTGGTACATGGTTTGATTATATCAAGAAAGAGCCAGCATACAATCTTGCAAGGATTAAAGTTGATATATCTTCTGTTAGTGATGAAGAGTGGAAAATTGACATTAAAAAATCAACAGCCTCTTTACCTGGGTATGTTCGAGATACTATGGAACGGGCTATTGATATTTGTACGGAGGCGTCCGCTCGTGTCTATAACTCCCGTGGGACATACTCAAAATCTAATATAAGTGCACCGAACCTAAGTTATGTTTGGGAACAGCGAAAAAAGAATGGGCGCTATTCCTTCCATATTAACCGTAAACATGCCTTGCTCACCGAGGTCAAAAAGCATCTTGACACAGATGGCGCAGCTGCGTTGTCAGCGTATTTAGCTCTGGTAGAAAATTTTGCACCGTTTATGCTGTCTGGTGTAACAGACTCGCTGCAAAAATCGACTGAAACTGCAGTAAATAAAGCCTCACTTGAATATCAAGTGGAGATATCCGAATTAAAAGAATACATCGCGTTGTTTCTGTCTCAAGGATTTACAAAAGAAGAAACAAGGTCCACCTTACTGGATATGGTGAATTACCGTCATCTCCGTAATGAGATTATTGAGTTGTTGGAGGAAGCCGAATGATAAACGTGCCTAAGGGCTTAGCCCCGCATGAAGTTGATCTTTACATAAGTGCCTTCAAGTTTTGTGAAAAGTTAATTCAGGAACAGAATACTGATATTGGCGCTGCAGTAACAGAGACAACGGAGAAATACAGCTTTATTATTTCGGATAAAGAGTTATTTGCACAGTTTCTTTTTAGAGAAATCACTGCATATACCGAGCCATCAATAGGTGTTGTGTCCCCAGAACTTGATGATAAAACTTGGTGGAGTAAACTTAAAAAATCGGAAAAATTCATACCTGAGTATTGGCAGCGATATTATGACTACTTAAATAGAAAACCTTCTTGGAGTTTAACTGCAGTGCAGGATATTGATTCGTCCACTGACGAGATAATGAACGCACTTGCAAACCCACGAAGTGGTAGAGCATGTGACCGCATGGGCATGGTCTTTGGTTATGTACAATCTGGTAAGACCACACATTACATTGGGCTGATCAATAAAGCGGTTGATGCGGGGTATAGAATTGTAGTAGTGTTGACTGGCATTCATAATAGCCTACGCAGCCAGACGCAATCACGTATTGATGAAGAAGTTTTGGGCTATGAGACAAGCTTGGAAAACTTGGCCGATATGATTAGGGAACCGAATGTTATTGGTGTTGGGATAGGTGCGCACAACCGCGTGAAAACGATAGTGCAGTCCATTACAACCCGTGATGAAAAAGGCGATGTAAATAAAACTACAGAAGGCGTCTCCATGGTTCCGCCGTTTATTATTGTTACAAAGAAAAATGCAACGGTTTTGCGTCGTATCCTGCGCTTTTTCCGAAAAAACCAATGTGCCGAAGTAATTGACGGCAAAAAAATTATAACAGCTAAATATCCGGCGCTCATAATTGATGATGAAGCAGACCAGGCCTCCATTAATACAAACGATAGTTATGATGAGAAGGGTAATCTTCTTGATGATTATAATCCTACAACAATAAATGGACTGATTCGAGAAATTCTTAAAACATTTGAGTGCAGATCTTATGTTGGATATACAGCTACTCCGTTCGCCAACATTTTTATACCACCGCATATTAACTCTGAGCGATATGGAACAGATCTCTTCCCTCGCGACTTTGTTTTCAGAACACCGCGGGCGGATCAGTATATCGGTGCCCGAGAGTTTTTTGGATTAAGCGGCGATGAAAATACGCCGGTAATGCCTTTGTGCAGAGATATTATCGCGGGAGCTTCTTACCTTGGTAAGGGTACTAAAGCAGGAGATCCTGTTGGCAACATACCAGAAGAGCTAAAAAAAGCGGTGAAATGTTTCTTGATATCCACCGCGCTTCGTAATTGCAGAGGACAAATTAATAAACCCAATACGATGTTGATTCACATTGTGCGTTTCGTTTCTCAGCAAAATGCAGTAAAAAAGAAAGTTGCTGCATACTACCAAGATGAACTTGCCAACTTCATCCGATATGGCGACTCAGGTATCTATGATGAACTGAAGACGATTTGGGAAAATGATTACCTTGAGACAACAGCTGCATTACGTTCTCAATTCAGTAAATATATGTCTGATTGTGCAGATATTGAATGGGATGATATTTGGGATGAAATTAGGAGAATCGTAGCAAAGAAAGAAATTAAAATATACAGTGTCAACGGAAAAAGCGAGGATGCTCTGCTATACAAAAACAACGAAGGAAAGCCATTTAATGTTATTGTCATTGGCGGGGACAAACTGTCCCGAGGCCTGACGCTTGAGGGATTAACTATCAGTTACTTCACGAGAAGCTCTAATACTTATGATACTCTTATGCAAATGGGGCGCTGGTTTGGCTTCCGTCCTGGCTATTTGGATGCGTGTCGCCTATATACAACGCCAGGGCTAAGAGGACTTTTTTCTCACATTTCTATGGCCACCGAGGACTTGGCTGGACAGTTTGATTTTATGAATGATGTAGATCAGACTCCAGCAGATTTTGGCCTGCGTGTCGCAAGTCATCCCTCTTTAGAGATTACAAGTAAAAACAAACTAAAGACGGGTCTTGAGGTAAAAAGAGACTTCAGCTGCAAGCTTAGCCAGACACGCGTTTTCGATATTGACGGTTCCCAATATGACCGCAATTTTGCAACAGTTGAGAATCTGCTGTATTCCATAGCGGGATGCAGAGTTTCAAGTGAACAGTATGAAGCTCGTCTTAAGAGAACGCACCCAGGTGATCATTATTTTTGGATGGATGTATCGGCTTATGATGTTGCTAATTTCTTCGAAGGCTATGAAACATCGAAAACGGCTACTCGCGCCAATAGTAAGTATATGGCAGACTATGTGCGTGCGATGAATGTAGATGGTCTTGGCGGAGTAAAAAATTGGACCGTCTGCCTTATAAATGTCAGCGGAAACGGAGAGCCATTTTCTATTGCGGGACTTGATGTTGGTGCGGGTATTCTCAGAAAAGAAGGCGCTGGTGTATCTTCTTTTGAGACAACCTGTTCAATACACACCATGACATCCGCTGGGCACGAGTATTTTGATTACAGTCAGGCACAGCTCGACAAGGAACATGAGCTCCGAGAAATGTACTCGGCTGATCCATCCATTAATCGGGTCAACGAAAAAATTCGAAAGGAAACGCGGTCTTTTGATCAAGGATTGTTAATCCTCTATCCAATTGCAGATGCAGGAAAACTAACTGCTCAGAAAGAAGATCACAATACCCCATTTGGCTTCGCAGCTGTGTTTCCTGATAGAAAAGGAAAAGGTAATCTAAAGTCTTATCGGATGAACGATATAGCACTGGAGAAAGATAACGATGAGTTTTACGGCTGACATCTATAAAGAAATATGTACGGATATTGCAAAAAACTCTCGGCCTAATTCTGTTTACGCCATGAGAATGTTGAAACTCTCCAACGGAATTAATATTGCATTCTCTATTAATACACTTACATACATGCGGGGAGCGTTTTTCTCAGTTGACGCTAAAGCAACGGCAAATCAATTCCCTCGCTGG
>OIYT01002139.1_pt1 | contig 12567 bp, 10 predicted proteins | sample 1588201 | NCBI WGS metagenome assembly OIYT01 (sample SAMN03283260) | human gut metagenome | biome: human-associated habitat; material: feces | host: Homo sapiens | place: USA | collected 2013
CGTATGCGCCGGAACCCGTCCGTTTTTTGCCGTCCTCACTCCTCCGGCAGGTTTTCCGCGCAGAGGATGTCAATCTGGCCGCGGAAGCGGTTCAGGTCCACCGCCTCCTTTTTGCGGGCCAGGTCCCGCAGCAGCATCAGCGGCGCGTAGCCCTGCTGCATAAAGTTCTGCGGAATGGTGAAATCCACGCTGCCGTCCCGCAGCAGCTGGCGGATGCTCTCGTTGATGTCGTGGCAGACCACGTGGATCCGCCCTTTTTTTCCGGCGCTTTTGATGGCCGCGGCGCAGGCGGGGACATTGTGGTTCGCCATATAGACGCCCCGCAGATCGGGATACTGCCGGATGGCGGTCTGCACGATCATGAGCGTGGTCCGGTAGTCGTTGAAGGTCTCCCGCACCACCAGGTTTCTCTCGGGAAATCCCAGCTCCCGCATACGGGCCCGGAAGCCGTCCAGCCGCTGCCGGTGGCCGTCGAATTTCAGGTTGCCCACGGTGGCCAGGATGGTATCCTCCTTTTCCACGCATTTGCTCAGCAGTCCCGCGGCGACGCGGCCGGCCCTGCGGATATCCTGCCCCACAAAGCACAGCCGGCGGCTGCCCGGCAGATCGGAGTTGAACGTGACGCAGGGGATCCCCTCCTCCGCCAGGTTGGAGACGTATTCCTTGATGGACGGGTCGTTCAGCGTGCACAGCGCCAGGCCGGAGACGCCCTCGGAGCGCAGCTCCTCCAGCAGGTCGATGGCCTCCTGGGCCAGGTCCGTTTTGCACTTCCGGCCAATGACCTGCACGTGGCCCTCCGCCAGCTCCGTCTGCGCCTGCCGGATGCCCTGGGTCACCTCGGTGAGGAACTGGTTGTCCCAGTTGGGCATCAGCACGCCCAGCTTCATGGGCTGGAGGGCGGCGTCCAGCTGCTGCTGGTGGGACTCCCGGGGGGAGACGTACCCGGTGTCCCGGATGGCGTCCAGGACGCGCTCCCGGACGTCCGCGCGCACATAGGAGCGGTTGTTCAAAACCCGGTCCACGGTGCCCCGGGAGACTCCCGCCAGGTCCGCGACCATCTGTATGGTTGGCTTTTTGCCCATAAGGCACCTCCAGGCAGTTTCATGCCGTGCCCCTCCCGCGCGGCTGTGCGGGAGGGCTCTTTTGCACATGTGTGCATTTCATAAAAAGCACACATTCATCTTAGCGTATTTGCCGGCGCTTGTCAATCTATAAAAAATTCACTGCTTATTTTGGTAAGAATCACTATTTCTAAGAATTTTCTGAACTTTCTATTGACAAAGTCGGTTGAGTTTACTATATTGTGCATAGCACAGAGATGTGCAAAGCACATAAACCAGAAAGACGGTGACGACATTGAAATTTCTCAAATCCGCATGTATCGAGCCCATGTACAGTGAGCTTCCCTTCCTGGAGCGGTTCCAGGCGGCGAAGGACGACGGTTTTGATTTCGTGGAGTTCTGGGGCTGGACCGACAAGGACCTGGACGCGGTGAAAGCCGCCGCGGAGAAGGCGGGCGTGGGGATCTCCGGCTTTAACGGGGACGCGGAGTTGTCCCTGATCGACCCGGAGCAGAAGACGGCCTATCTGGACTTCCTGAAGAAATCCGTGGCGGCGGCCCGGAAGGTGGGCGCCAAAAGCGTGACCATCCACTCCAACGGCCTGGGCGACGGCGGCGTGGTCATCCGCGACTACCGGGAGCTGTCCGACACGGTGAAGCTCTGCGCCATGTTCGGCACGCTGATCGAGTGCGCCAGGATTGCCGAGGAGAGCGGCATCCAGATGAACCTGGAGCCCCTGAACATCACCACCGACCACGTGGGCAACTACCTGCAGACCACCCGGATGGCGGCGGAGATGACCCGGCTCATCGGCTCCCCCAAGCTGAAGGTGCTGTACGACGCCTATCACATGCAGCTCAACGAGGGCAGCCTCTGCGACAATATCCGGGCCTACGGCGACCAGTTCGGCCACATCCACGTCGCCGACGCCCCTGGCCGCCACGAGCCCGGCACCGGCGAGATCAACTACGCCAGGGTGTTCGCCTGCCTGGAAGAGTGCGGCTACACCGGCCTGGTGGGCTTTGAGCTGATCCCCGCGACCACCACCGCCGAAGCGGTGAAAGCCATCATGAAATTTTAATGAGAAAGGACAGACCACTATGAAGACTATTAAGATCGGCATCATCGGCGCCGGCCGCATCGGCAAGGTCCACGCGGAGAACATCGCCAAGTTCGTCCCCGAGATGGAAATCAAGACCATTGCCGACCCCTGCATGAGCGAGGAGACCGTGGAATTTCTGCGGCGCCTGCGCGTCCCCAACATCGTCAGCGACGCGGACGTCATTCTGAAGGACCCCGAGATCAGGGCCGTGGTGGTCTGCTCTCCCACCGACCTGCACGCCGAGTATGCCATCAAGGTGGCCCAGGCCGGTAAGGACGTGTTCGTGGAGAAGCCGGTGGACTACCGGATCGAGCGGGTCAGGGAGGTCATCGACGCGGCGAAGAAGGCCGGCGTCAAGCTCCAGGTGGGCTTCAACCGCCGCTTTGACCACAACCACCGCGCCGTCTACGAGGCTGTGCGCTCCGGCAAGGTCGGCGACGTGAACCTGGTGAAGATCAGCTCCCGGGACCCCGCGCCCCCCACCATCGACTACGTGAAGGTCTCCGGCGGCATCTTCTACGACATGATGGTCCACGACTTCGACATGGCCCGCTTCCTGGCCGGCTCCGAGGTCACCGAGGTCTTCGCCTACGGCGCCGTGCTGGTGGACCCCGCCATCGGCGAGGCCGGCGACGTGGACACCGCCGTGGTGACGCTGAAGTTCGCCAACGGCGCCATGGGCGTCATCGACAACAGCCGCAAGGCCGTCTACGGCTATGACCAGCGGGTGGAGGTCTTCGGCTCCAAGGGCGCGGTCATGGATGTCAACGACACCCCGGACAACGCCGTGTTCTATGGCGAGGACGGCACCGTCTCCGGCACCTGCTACAAGATCATGTGGGACCGCTACACCGGCGCCTTCGCCGCGGAGCAGCAGGCATTCGCCGACGCCGTCATCAACGACAAGCCCACGCCCGTCACCGGCGAGGACGGCCTCTATCCCATCCTGATCGCCGCCGCCGCCACCAAGTCCATGAAGGAGGGCCGCCCCGTCAAGATCAGCGAGATCGAGGGCTGAAAGCGGACCCCTTGACCGTTTGACCCCCGGAACGGAGGTTCCGAAAACATAAAAAGGAGTCAAATTATGAAGAAGTTTCTTGCACTGGCCCTGACTTTGGTAATGGCACTGACCCTGGCCGCCTGCGGCGGCACGGCGAGCGGCGGCGGCTCCGACGCCGGCGACAGCGGCGACGCCGCCTATCACCTCTCCGTCATCCTGAAGACCACCGCCTCCGAGCACTGGCAGCTGATCATGGCGGGCTGCAGAAAGTTTGAGTCCGAGCACCCCGATGTGACCATCGACATCGCCGGCCCCGCCAGCGAGACCTCCTACGACGATCAGCAGAACATGATCGAGACCGCTCTGAACAATCCCGACATCGACGCGCTTATCATCGCGCCCCTGCAGTCCGAGACCGCCGCGAACCTGATCGCCGGCGAGACCCGCCCGGTGTTCGCCATGGACACCAACATCGACGCCCCTGAGATCATCTCCTTCATCGGCACCGGCAACGAGGAGGCCGCCAAGCTGGGCGCCACCCAGGCCGTCGCCGCCGCGAAGGACGCCGGCTGGGACGTTATCGAGTGCATCGAGATCGCCGGCGTCCAGGGCGACGCCACCAACACCGCCCGCATGAACGGCTACAGGGCCGGTGTCAACGAAAACGGCGGCGTCTTCCTGGAGGACGAGGTCCAGTACGCCAACGCCGTGGCCGACCAGGCCGTCACCTGCATGGAGGCCGTCATCCAGACCCGGCCCGAGGGCGTGGCCATCATCTGCGCCAACAACGACGACATGGCCGTCGCCGCCACCCGCGCCGCCGCCAACGTCGCCGGCTACGCCAACACCATCTTCCTGGGCTTCGACGGCTCCACCGGCGCCTGTCAGGCCATTCTGGACGGCGAGCTGACCATGTCCATCGCCCAGCGGCCCTATGAGATGGGCTATCTTGCCTGCCAGGCCGCCTATGAGACCCTGCTGGGCAACGAGGTCGACACGTTCATCGACTCCCAGATCGAGGTCATCACTCCCGAGAACGCGCAGACCCGCATCGACGCCGTCAACGGGTATCTGGGCAAGTGATTCTCCATCGGCGGCTCTATAAGCCGTGGGCGCCCGCGCCTGTCGCGGGGCCGCGTGTAAACTGACCGGCGAATGTAACATAGACAGGGCGGCGTGGAGATCTCCGCGCCGCCCTGTCGCTTTTTTCCGGTCAGCGGCCGCCCTGCCGCAGCAGCGCCCGCATCTCCGCCACGCCCCGCCGCTGGGAGGTGATGATGGCCCGCAGGATGGGGACCAGCTCCGGACAGACGCCGTATTTCAGCGCGTTTTCCGACATGCGGATGGCCCCCTCGTGGTGGGGAATCATCTCCCGCATAAAGTTGGCGGCAATGCAATCAGTCTCCGGGGCGCTGCCCATTTCAGAGAACATCGTCTGATAGATCAGGTCCATCCGCCGCTGGTACAGCGCCAGATCCCGGGGAGGACCGCACAGACTGGCGCAGCGGGGCAGGGCCGCCTCCATGTCCGCGATGCTCTTGGTCTGGGCGGCGATGATGCCCGATGCGATTCTCCGCAGGGGGCAGCCGCTGATGTGGGGCAGCGCGTTTTCGCTCATCTCGATGGCCGCCCGGTGGTGGGGGATCATCTGGACGATGAAGTTGTGGGAGATGCTGCCCGTCAGCTCCGCGCCGTTCATGCCCCGGATCATGGCGTCCAGGATCTCATAAAACCGGGCCAGATAGTCCTTCGTCTGGCAGCTCAATGTACAGGATTCTCGCATAGGACCCCTCCTTTTCACCAATATGGTATTCGGAAGGGCTCCTTCGGGTGCGCGAAAAAAGGGGACCGGCCGCGGGCCGGTCCCCTCTGTTTTACAGCCGCGTCACAACGGGAATGACCATGGGGCTGCGCTTGGTGTTTTTGAACAGGTAGCTGCTGACGGCGGACTTCACCGCGCCCTTCAGCTCGCCGTCGTCCCGCCCGCGCTTGCGGGACACGCCGTCCGCCGCGTCCATGGCGACGTTCTGCAGGTCCTTCATCAGGTCGCCGGACTCCTTCACGTAGATGAAGCCCCGGGTAATGATCTCCGGCGGGGCCAGCAGGCCGCCGTCGTGGCTGGAGATGGGCAGCACGACCACCACCATGCCGTCCTCGGCCAGACGCTTGCGGTCCCGCATGACCACGGCGCCCACGTCGCCCACGCCGGAGCCGTCCACGAACACCTCGCCGGCAGGGACGGAGCCGTTGATTTTCAGCGTCTTGGCGGTCAGCTCGACGACGGAGCCGTTGTCAGCGATGGCGATGTGATTGCGGTCCATGCCCATGTCCTGGGCCAGCTGGCTGTGGATCTGCAGCATCCGCTGCTCGCCGTGGAGGGGGACAAAGAAACGGGGCTTCGTCAGGGCGTGGATGATCTTCAGCTCCTCCTGACAGGCGTGGCCGGAGACGTGGAGGATGTCGGCCTTGTTGTAGACCACCTTCACGCCCTTGCGGAACAGCTCGTTGATGACCCGGCCCACCGTCACCTCGTTGCCGGGGATGGCGGAGGCGGAGATGATGACCTTGTCGCCGGGGCCGATCTCCACCTGCTTGTGGGTGGAGAAGGCCATGCGGTACAGGGCGCTCATCTCCTCGCCCTGGGAGCCGGTGGTGACGATGACCTGCTTGCTTTTGGGCAGGCCCTTGAGCTTGTTGATGTCCATCAGGGTGTTCTTGGGCACCTTCATGTAGCCCAGCTCCGTGGAGACCCGCATCATGTTCTCCATGCTGCGGCCGGTGACGGCCACCTTCCGCCCGCACTGGGCGGCGGCGTCCAGCACCTGCTGGATGCGGTGGACGTTGGAGGCGAAGGTGGTGACGATGATGCGCTCGTCGCAGTTCTGGAACTGCCGCATGAAGGTGGCGCCCACCGTCTTTTCCGAGGGTGTAAAGCCGGGGCGCTCCACATTGGTGGAGTCGGCGCACAGGGCCAGCACGCCCTCCTTGCCCAGCTCGCCGAAGCGGGCCAGGTCGATGACCTCCCCGTCAATGGGGGTGGAGTCGATCTTGAAGTCGCCGGTGTGGACCACGGTGCCCATCTTGACATGGATGGCGAAGGCCACGGAGTCCGCGATGGAGTGGTTCACGTGGATAAACTCCACGGTGAACTTGCCCGCCCGGACGGACTTGCCCGGCTCCACGGTGATGAGCTTGGTGGACTTGACCAGGCCGTGCTCCTCCAGCTTCAGCTTGATGAGCCCGGCGGTGAAGCGGGTGCAGTAGATGGGCAGATTGATCTGTTTGAGGACGTAGGGAATGGCGCCCACGTGGTCCTCGTGTCCGTGGGTGATGAAGAGCCCGCGGATGCGGGAGCGGTTTTTGATGAGGTAGGTGACGTCGGGAATCACGCTGTCGATGCCGTACATGTCGTCGCCGGGGAAGGCCATGCCGCAGTCCACCACGATGATCTCGCCGCCGTACTCATAGGCGGTCATGTTCTTGCCGATCTCATTCAGGCCGCCAAGGGGGATGATTTTCAGTTTTTCTGCCATAGATAAAAGTTCTCCTTTAAAATTCACTGGATATGTAGGAGAGCTCCCCCGGACTTGCGGACGCGAAAAAGACCCGCGCCAAAAAAGGGCACGGAAATAAGAGACGTCCGTTGTCTGCACGGCCCCGTTACGCCGGCAGGGGTTCGGTCACGTCATGTCAAGTCCGATATGGGGGCTCTATATTTATTCGACCGGGGGAAGCGCGTCCCGCGGTAAAATACAAAGAAAAAACAGCAGGGGAGCCAGACTCCCCGGCGCTCAATTTAAAATAGTATAGCACAGGAAACCGGATTTGTATACAAAAATTTTGCGACTTGTCTGGTTCCGACAAAAAAATATCCGGATACCACTTGACAAAACCGTTGGAAATGCTATTATGTGTACGTTAACAGAAATACGGAGAGGGGGGAGCGCGTGCGGGCCACCATCAAGATGATCGCGGAAAGGGCCGGCGTCTCCATCGGAACGGTGGACCGGGTGCTCCATGACCGCCCCTACGTCAAGGCGGAGGTCCGGGAGCGGGTCCTGCGGGTGATGGAGGAGATGGACTACCACCCCAACCGCATGGCCAGCGCCCTGGCTATGAGCGGCACGCCCCGGCGCATGGCGCTGATCCAGCCCCGGTGGGAGAACTACATCTACGGCGAGATGGAGGCGGGCGTGGTCCGCTTCCGGGAGGAGCACCGGGATTACAACGTCACCGTGACGGTGCGGACCTATCCCCAGCAGGACACGGCCCGCTGTCTGGAGCTGGTGGACGAGGAGATCGGAAACGGCGCCCAGGCCGTCGCGCTGTGCGCGTCCGACAGTCCGGAGTCCCGGGCCAAGCTGGCGGAGCTGGCGGAAAGCCACATTCCCGTGGTGACTTTCAACTCGGACATCCCCGCCGCGCCCCGCCTGTGCTACGTGGGGGAGGACGCCCACCACGCGGGCCGGGTGGCGGGGGAGATCGCCGCCAAGTTCCTCCGCCCCGGCGACCCGCTGCTGCTGGTCTACGCCGGACCGGCCTACGCCGGCCACAAGGCCCGGGCGGACGGCTTTCTGGAGCGGCTGGGGGAGCTGGGCTTCCGGCGGGAGGACTGCCGCATCGCCGCCACCCACAACGACTACGGCGAGACCCTTCAGGCGGTGGAGGCGGCCTTGGCGGAGGACCCGGCGCTGGCCTACGTCTACATGGCCAACCTCAGCGTGCCCGCCTGTGTGGAGGCCATCCGCCGCCACGGCCGGACGGGGCGGGTCCACGTCCTGTCCCACGACTGTGGGCCGGACATCCGGCGGTTCCTGGAGCGCGGCGAGGTGGACTTCACCATCGGCCAGGATCTGGCCTATCAGAGCTGGCAGGCGCTGTCGGTGCTGTTCCGCGCTTTGACGGAGCACAGGACGCCGGAGCGGGAGTGCTTCTATCCGGCCAGTCCGATCCTGAACGCGGAGACTCTGTAACTTGAAACATTCTTTTGGGGGACGGCTGTCCCCCCTTTATCCAGGCAAATCTGTGTACGCACACAGCGTGGAAAAGAGGAAGCTGCCATGAGACGAAAGAGTACGATCACCGCGCCGGGACTGGCCCTGATGGGGCTGGGCGTCGTGGTGGGCGCCTGCGAATATGTGTCGGTGGTCATCCTGCCGGATATCGCCGCGGACCTGGGGGTCTCCCTGGGGGCGGTGGGGCGGCTGGTCAGCGTGTTCGCCGCGGGCTACGCCATCGGCACGCCCGTTATCATGGCCGCCACGGCCCGGGTGCCCCGGTTCCGGCTGCTGATGTGGCTGCTGGCGCTGTTTTTGGCGGCCAACGCCCTGTGCATGCTGGCGCCCAACATCTGGGTGCTGTACATCGCCCGGACGCTGGCGGCCATGATGACGGGGACGCTGACCGCTGTGGGGCTGCTGTTCGCCCGGGAGGCGGCGGTCCCCGGCCACGAGGCCCAGGCCATCGCCATGGTGTACACGGGAATGGCCCTGGCCACGGTGATCGGCAATCCGCTGAACAGCGCGATCTGCGGCCTGATCGGCTGGCGGGCGGCGTTCGCCCTGATCCTGGCGGCGGGGGTGGTCCTGCTCCCGGTGCTGGTGTGGGTGCTGCCCCGGCCCGACGCGGCCTGCGGGGAGGACGTGGGCTTTCTCCACCAGTTCACCGTGCTGCGGGACCCCCGCTATTCCCTGGTGGTGCTGATGACCATCTGCTTCTACGCGGCCTCCTATGTGGTCTACACCTATCTGACGCCCATCCTGACCGATATCCTGGGCGTGGGGGAGACCGCCATCAGCCCGCTGCTGATGGCGGTGGGTATTTCCTGCATGTGCAGCAACCTGCTGGCCGGCTGGCTGGGCGGCCGCGGCGGCGTGACCCGGACGCCGGTCCCCCTGTTCCTGCAGATGCTGCTGCTGGCCGCCATGCCGCTGCTGCTGGGCGGCGTCTGGACGGGACTTCCGGTGCTGCTGATGATGTGCCTGTTCATGTACTGCCTGAGCACGCCGGTCCAGCTGTACGCGCTGCGTCTGGCGGAGCGGGACTACCCCTTCGCCTCCAGCCTCTGCGCCTCCACGCTGTCCGTGGCCGCCAACATCGGCATTGCCGCCGGCTCCTTTGCCAGCAGCGGGCTCCAGGCCGCTCTGGGCCTGCGGCTGCTGGGCCTGCCCGCCGCGGTCGTGGCCCTGGCGGCGCTGGCGCTGAACCTGGCCCTGCTCCGGGCCGACCGCCTCAAAGCCTGATTCCACGGCGGATCACAAATACATATCTGCCGTTTCTCCTTCTCGCGCAGCACCGCCGTTCGAATGTCGGCGGTGCTGCATTTTTTTCACATTATCCGTTGCGCGTTGACCGCAAAAATGGTATACTTATAAAATCTATCAGTATGTCAGTATGTTTTCCGGTATAAGGAGCTTTTGCATATGAACAACAAAAAACTCTCCCGCCTGCTGGAACCGAATTTGAAGCTGTACTTCCTGTGTATGGTGCTGTTCACCCTGGCCGCCGTCACGGTCAGCCCGGTGCTGGCGCTGGCGGAGGGCGTCGCCACCGTGGGGCTGTACCTCTACTTCACCCAGAGCAACCAGAAGCGGCGGCAGAATATCCTGCAATACATCGACAGCGTCACCGGCAGCGTGGATACCGCCAGCAAATCCACCCTGATCAACTCCCCGCTGCCCATCATGGTCTTCCGCCCCGACACCGGGGAGGTCATCTGGAGCAACGAGAACTTCCTCCAGCTGGCGGGCGTGCGGGAGCATCTGTTCGAGATGAAGGTGGAGGACGCCGTGCCCAACTGCCCCGTCCAGTGGCTGCTGGAGGGCAAGCAGGAGTGTCCGGAGCGGGTTTTGATGAACAACCGCCGCTTCCGGGTGTACGGCAGCCTGGTCCGGGCCAAGGGCCGGAACGGGGAGCAGAACCTGGTGGCAACCACCTACTGGGTGGACACCACCGACGCCGACCTCCTGCGGGAGACCTACACCGCCACCCGCCCGGTGCTGGCGATCCTGATGGTGGACAACTACGAGGATTTGATGAAGGCCTGCGCGGACACCCAGCGCAGCGCCGTCCTGGCCCAGATCGACGAGAAGCTCAGCGGCTGGGCGGAGGCCGGCGACGGCCTCCTGCTGAAGACCGAGCGGGACCGCTACCTCTTTATCTTCGAGGAGCAGTATTACGAGCACTTTGTGGAGGAGAAATTCTCCGTTTTGGACGCCATCCGGGACATCAAGGTGGGCGAGGGCGTCCACCCGACGCTGTCCATCGGCATGGGCAAGGACGCGGACAGCATCCCGGAGCTGTACAAGAACGCCAACCTGTCCGTGGAGATGGCCCTCAGCCGGGGCGGCGACCAGGCGGTGGTCCGGGGGCGCATGGACTTCGAGTTCTACGGCGGCCGGGCCAAGACCACGGAAAAGCGCACCAAGGTCAAGTCCCGGGTCATGGCCAACGCCCTCAGCGAGCTGATGGCCGACGCCGGGGAGATCTACGCCATGGGCCACAGCTTCGCGGATATGGACGCTGTGGGCGCCGCCGTGGGCATCTGCTGCGCCGCCCGGCAGCGGGGCAAAAAGGCCCAGATCGTCATCGATCTGGAGCACAACGCCTCCCAGGCGATTTTGAAAAGGCTGCGGGCCCTGCCGGAGTACGCCGACGTGTTCATCTCCCCCGGGGACGCCTTTTTGAAGATGCGCCCCGGCGCGCTGCTGGTGGTGGTGGACACCAACCGGCCCGATATGGTGGAGAGCCCCCAGATGCTGGAGGCCTGCAACCGGGTGGCGGTCATCGACCACCACCGCCGTGCCGCCAGCTATATCGAAAACGCGGCGTTCAGCTTCCACGAGCCCTACGCCTCCTCCGCCTCGGAGCTGGTGACGGAGCTGCTGCAGTACATGGTGGAGCCCGCCGACCTCCTGCGGGAGGAGGCGGAGGCGCTGCTGGCGGGCATCGTGCTGGACACCAAGCACTTCACCCTCCGCACCGGCGGCCGCACGTTTGAGGCGGCGGCGTTCCTGCGCCGGGCGGGCGCCGACACGGCGGACGTCCAGCGCCTGTTCCAGAACGACCTGAGCGATATGGTCTCCCGCTACGACATCATCCGCCGGGCGGAGCTGTACCGGGACAACATCGCCCTGGCGGTGGTGCCCCAGGACGGCGTGGACCGGGTGACGGCGGCCCAGGCGGCCGACGAGCTGCTGACGCTGAAGGGCGTCAAGGCGTCCTTCGTGGTCTTCCGCAACGGCGATAACGTGCAGATGTCCGCCCGCTCTCTGGGCGAGATCAACGTCCAGGTGGTGCTGGAGGCCCTGGGCGGCGGCGGCAACTCCACCACCGCCGGCGGCCGGGTGGAGAACAGCGACGTGCTGGAAGTGCGCAGACAGTTGATCGACGCCATCGACGCCTATTTTGAAAAATAACGATTTATCAATAAAGGAGAAATTCCCATGAAAGTGATTTTACAGCAAGACGTGAAGGGCCAGGGCAAGAAGGGCCAGATGATCGAGGTCTCCGAGGGCTACGGCCGCAACTACCTCCTGCCCCGGAAGCTGGCCATCGCCGCCACCGCCGACGCCATCAACACCATGAATCTGAAGGAGAAGGCCCGCAAGGCTGAGGAGGCGCGGCAGAAGGCCGAGGCCGAGGCCACCGTGGAGAAGCTGAAGGGGTGCATGGTGAAGCTGACCGCCAAGGCGGGCAGCGGCGGCCGCCTGTTCGGCGCCGTCACCACCAAGGAGATCTCCGAGGGGCTGAAAGCGCAGTTTGATATTGACATCCCCAAGCAGAAGCTGGTGCTGGATGAGCCCATCAAATCCTTCGGCAGCTATCAGGTCAAGGCCAAGCTGGGGTTTGAGGTCAGCGGCACGGTGTATGTGTCCGTGTTTGAGGAGAAATGACCCGCGGGCGGCTCGCCCCGGGGAGAGGCCGGAGTGAAAGACGGCCTTTGAGTCCAGGGGCGCCAGGTTGCTTTGGTTTATAAAAACCCTTCGCGGGGGCGGAGGGTTTGCGCCGTGTCGCGGCGCTGGGAGTTGCACCCCCCATTCTCTTTTTGCCGCGGCAAAAAGAGAACGGGCCGTGCACGGTCCAAGAGAAAAAACGCTGGCGGCCAGAAATTTCCCCTTGCGGGAAAATTTGGCCGAAATGCGGGGGCCGTGCGAATCGGGGCGGTATAGACTTGATGAGCTTTATCCGGGTGCGCTGAACGTTGGTGGATTTCCGGCGTTTATGCCGCAAGTTGGAACGTTGGGTGCGGATTTGTGGATATCGACGCAAGGGTTTCCGCATCCGCCGCGCTGCCGCTACGCTTGCTGTTGTTCCGCGTTGGGCGTAAACGGCGGACCGGGGCGGTCCGCCCCACAGAAAATTGTCGCTTCATCCCGTAGGGCGTACCCCATCCGGGGCACAGG
>OIYT01002142.1_pt1 | contig 12554 bp, 10 predicted proteins | sample 1588201 | NCBI WGS metagenome assembly OIYT01 (sample SAMN03283260) | human gut metagenome | biome: human-associated habitat; material: feces | host: Homo sapiens | place: USA | collected 2013
GAGGTCATGCCTGAAATCAGCGACGATAACGAGATCGAGCTGCGCGACGAGGACATTAAGATGGATGTTTACCGTTCCTCCGGCGCAGGCGGCCAGAAGGTCAACAAAACCTCATCCGCCGTTCGCCTGACCCATATCCCGACCGGCATCGTCGTGTCCTCCCAGGTCGAGCGAAGCCACTTCCAGAACCTCGAAAACTGCCGCAACATGCTCCGTGCACGTCTTGCCGAGATCAAAGAGCGCGAGCACCTCGAGAAGATAAGCGACATCAAGGGCGTTCAGCAGAAGATCGAATGGGGCAGCCAGATCCGCTCCTACGTTTTCATGCCCTACACCCTCGCCAAGGACCACCGCACCGGCTATGAAAACGGCAACATTCAAAACGTCATGGACGGCGACATTGATGGATTTATAAACGCATTCCTTGCCATGAAGGCAGCTACCTGACAGGTCTGTTTGCGCTCATACTGCGTTGAAAAGCCCGGGACATACACAAAGTATGCCTTTTTAGAGGCGATTTAAGGCTGTACCTATACACCTATTGCGCTTGCCCGGTTCGCAGGTGCTGACGAAAACGTTACTGCCTCGCACTACTGTTGTACGGCGCTCTGCTTTTCAGCGCACTACAGTAATGCGAGGCAGTTGTTGTTTTATCCGCAGTTTCCGGTCGGGCTACAGCAATAAACGTATCCGTAGGTGCCCCAATGCGCGTCAAAAAAGCCTCGCACTAATGTAGCGCGAGGCAGTTGTTGTTTTGTCGGCAGTATCGAACCGGGATACCGCAATAAACGTATCAGTAGTTGCCCCGGTGCGAATCTAAAAAACGCGTGAGGAATTCGCGAGTCTTGGGGTTTTGCGGATTTTCGAATATATCGTGGGGCTTGCCCTCCTCACAGATAACGCCGCCGGACATGAACACGACGTTTGAGGAAACGTCTCGGGCGAAAGCCATCTCGTGGGTGACGACGATCATCGTCAGGCCGTCCTCGGCGAGCGAGCGCATAACGTCGAGCACTTCGCCGACCATCTGAGGGTCGAGCGCACTCGTCGGCTCGTCAAACAGCAGCGCTTCCGGCTCCATAGCCAGTGCGCGAGCTATAGCAACGCGCTGCTTCTGGCCGCCCGAGAGCTGCGAGGGGCGTGCGTTTATGTACGGGGCCATGCCGACGCGCTCGAGATACTTCATTGCGATGGCCTCGGCCTCCTCGCGGCTGCGCTTTAAAACCGATACCTGGCCTGTGATGCAGTTATTGAGCGCGGTCATGTTGTTAAACAGGTTAAAGCTCTGGAACACCATGCCGACTTTTGCTCTGTACTGCGAAAGATTCATATCGTGCCCGGTGATGTCCTTACCGTGATACAGGATCTGGCCGGAGGTCGGGGTCTCGAGCAGGTTTATGCATCTGAGCATCGTACTCTTGCCCGAGCCGGACGCGCCGATTATGCTGAGCACCTCGCCCTTGGAAACGCTGAGATTTATATCGCGCAGAACGGTGTTTTCGCCGAACTGCTTCTGAAGATGGACAAGCTCTATTACTTTTTCGGACATAACTTATGCCTCCCTGCTTATGCGGATCTCGGCCGCGCTGTCGCTCTGCGAGCCGAATATGACGTAGCTGTCATTGCCGTCGAGCTTGCGCTCGACCCAGCGCAGCAGGCGCGTGACCGTGAAGGTCAGAATGAAGTAGATAACGCAGACGACCAGATAGGTCTGGAAGGTCTCAAAGCTCTGGCGCTTTATGATGCCTGCAAAGTAGTACAGCTCCGTAACGCCGATGACATTGAGCACCGAGGTGTCCTTAATGTTAATGACGAACTCGTTGCTGACCGAGGGAAGTATATTGCGCATGACCTGGGGGATGATGACCTTGAGCATGGTCTGCGAATGGGTCATGCCGATGCTCATTGCGCCCTCAAACTGCCCCTTGTCAATGGAGATGATGCCGCCGCGGACGATCTCGGCCATGTATGCGCCGGTGTTTATCGAAACGATCAGAATGCCCGAGGGGATAAGCGGCAGGGTGCTGCCGCCGGTGGCGAAGGCATAGCCCCAGTAGATGACCATTGCCTGCACCATCATAGGCGTGCCGCGGAATATCTCGACGTACACTGCGATAACCGCGTTGAGGATCTTGTGCAGCACGCGCAGCACCGCGTTTTTGGAAAGCGGAGCTGTGCGTACAACGCCGGTGAGAAGTCCGATCACGAGACCGGCAACCGTGCCGATGAGCGCGATCAGCATGGTGTTGCCCACGCCGTCAAGCAAATTGGGATAATATTTGATTACTATATTTACAACATCGTTTAAAAAGCTCATGGCATTTTACCGGCCTTTCGGTTTTGCTTACTTGCGGATGATTACGACGAGGTTGGACTCGTAGTAGGTGTCGGAGAAGTCGATCTGCTGTGCACGCTCTGCGGTGGGACTCATGCCTGCCGCGATCGCGTCGATAGCGCCGGACTCAAGTGCCGGGATGAGGGAATCCCACTCGAAGGAGTAGATCTCGAGCTTCATGCCAAGCTTATTTGCGATATACTGTGCGATCTGGACGTCGTAGCCGTTTGCGTACAGTCCTTCCTTGCCTTCGCCGGAGATGGGAACTGCGCCGAGGCTGGTGCCGTCCATATCGGTCCAGTTGTACGGCTCATATGCGCATTCCATGCCGACTCTCAGAACGCCGTTGGTGGTTTCGGGTGCGGGGCAGCTGATTGCAAATTCGCTTACTTCGCCGCCGGATGCGAGTGTGACTATCTGCTCCATAAGCTCTGCGCGCTGCTCATCGGTGATGGTCGCGAGAACCTCGTTTATCTGAGCTCTCAGCTCCGAGCCCTTCTTGAGGCCGACTGCGATGCCGACGTCTGCTGCTGTCGCGGTAAAGCCGGTGTCGTTGTTCTTCAGAGGAATGTAGGTCAGGCTGTCGTCGGACTGGCAGACGGAGAATGCCGTCGGCTCTTCTGCGACGTAGCCGTCGATGGCGCCGGACTTAAGAGCGGTCAGAAGGTCGGCAAACTCAGGATAGGTCGAGGACTGGACGTTCTCGATCTGAGTGAGTGCGTCGGCGTGGAAAGTGCCGGCCTGGGCGGCTATCTTGCGGCCTGCGAGGTCTGCAAGGCTTGTTGCCTTCGTAAGGTCAACGGCTTCGCTGTCGTTTCCGTTGTCGCTGCTGCCGCAGCCTGCAAACAGGCAAAGGCACATTACCGCTGCCATAAGCAGCGCGATAAGGTTTCTTGTTCTTCTCATTTTCTTGGAACTCCTTTTTGATAAATTAATAAGCCTGCGACCCGAAGTGGTATCGCAGGCTTTAGAAAAAAGAAATTCCAAAATTTAAGTTGCCTTCGATAGCTCTCCACATAAATGTGACAGTCCAACGCTTATTCAGCGAAGTCCCAGCTTCAGCCCGGCGGCAACCGAACTGTGCTTCGGCGGAATTGCCTTTCCTCCGCAGCCGCTTGCCGGCGTATACCGTGGAGTACTGATCGTTTCCGCAACCTCTATCAGGTGCTGTCTTATTTGAGCCGAATTATAGAACCCTCTTTTTACGTTGTCAATACCCTTTTTGCACTTTTAACACATTTGCACGAATTTTTAGAGGCGAATTGAGGCTTTACTTATACGATTATTACAGGTGCCCGGTATCGATACTGCGTAGAAAACCGGAGTTGCCTCGCTCTGTATTAGTCTGACGTGTTTTGGTTCATTACAGGTGCCCGGTGTCGAAACTGCGAAAAAAACCGTAATTGCCTCGCTCTGCGTGAGCCGGGCGTGTTGTGATTTATTACAGGTTTCCGGTATCGAAACTGCGAAAAAACCGTAATTGCTTCGCTCAGCGTGAGACGGGTGCGCTGAGTGCCCTTTAAAATCCGTGCGCGAAGCGCACACAATAATTATTCATCATTCATTATTCACTATTAATTGCCTGTAAAAAAGAAGCTTGCATCGCAAGCTTCTTTTTTACAGATACGGTGTTCCTTCCGGAGGAACGTATTCGTTTTTGAGTATCTCGCTGAAGTCGGGATCGGCGGCGGTGGTGTCCTCCGTGTCGCGTACATAGTTGATAAACTCAGTCATAAGATCGCTCGGCTCGCGGTTTTTCATGCGCACGAGGACGTATTCTATCTGCCGGGCCGGGCCTGTTATTATTTTCGTTACCAGCAGATCGTTCGGCGTGTATGTAGTGCGCGGAAAAATGGTTATGCCGATATCAAGCTCCGACATTGCCACGGCGTCAAGATAGTTTGACAGCGTGCATATAATGTTCGGCTCGGCGTCTGCTTCGGCAAACCATGTGCGTATTGCGTCGATGCGCGATGGGCGACTGGGCACTATAAGCGGCTTTCCGGCAAGACTCTTGAGCGGTATCGTATCGCTGCCTCCGGCAAGCTCGTTTGAGCGCGACATTATCGCGACCCACGGGCCGCGCCCGACGGTGATGCCCTCAAGGTGCTCTGTGTCGTAAGGTGCGGCTATCACCGCAAGGTCAACAAGACCCTGACGCAGCCGGTCGAGCACATCGTCGCTGCTGCCGTTCCACATGCTGTATTTGACATTGGGGAACTCCTCCTTAAATCCGGCTATCCAGCGCGCCGTGAGAAACGGAGCACGTCCCTCGACGATGCCAAGGTTAATCGTTCCGCTCATGCCGCCTTCAAGACTCATGACTTCGTGCTGAGCCTTTTCGGTCATGTCCAGTATCTGTGTTGCGCGCAGCAGCAGCAGCCGTCCGGCGTCGGTCAGCTGCAATTGTCTCTTGCCGCGGATGAACAGCTTCGTGCCAAGCTCCTCCTCAAGAGCTTTCATCTGGTTGCTCAGCGGCGGTTGGCTCATGCACAGGCGCTCTGCCGCGTGCGTTATGTTCAGCTCCTCGGCAACCACGGTGAAATATCTGAGTGTTCTAAGATCCATCTTGTTACCTCTCTTTTCTCTGCACATGGTATTATACCATATTTTTTCGATATGGCAACCGCAATGGTATATGTATTTTATTTATCAAACTTCTTGTGCTAATATACCGCCATAAGGTCGAAGCAAGGACAAAACCTTGAACCTTATTTGTTGTAATCATTTGCTCTCTCATCTGTAAAACTGAAGTCTGCCGCATTCCTCTATGCGGCAGAATTTAGTTTTTTATAGGGGCAGTGAATACACTGAATTTAATAATGAAAAATGCAATGACGGAGACAAGTAGCTCATATGCTCGGTCGCAGAGAGTCGGGGACAGTGCGATCCCGGTACCGGAGGATGAGTGAATAACACTTTATCAGCAGCAATCTGAACGGGAAACCAAGTAGGAAAGACGCGGAGTGCGGCGTTAAGGCACGAGGGCTTGATTGAGCCCGTAAAAGTGATTGCTTCGGCAATAAGTTAGGTGGCACCGCGGATTTGCAGCTATTCGTCCTAAAGTTTAGGGATAGCTGCCCAAAAAATTCGGAGGTGCATTTTTTATGTGTTCAATCATCGGTTTCACAAGCAAGGAGCTTACAGCTCAGTCAGTCAGAGAGTATTTTGACCGCACGGTATCGCGCGGCCCGGACGCAACGCGCATGGCAGAGCTCGACGGCGCGGTACTCGGATTTCACCGCCTGTCGATCATGGGCCTTGACGAGCGCGGTATGCAGCCGTTTTATCTCGGCGGCGACGCTGTCGTTTGCAACGGCGAGCTTTACGGCTTCCGACAGCTCCGCGAGGAGCTGAGTGCAAAATACAGCTTCAAAAGCGAGTCCGACTGCGAGATAATCCTGCCGCTTTACCGAGAATACGGACTTGAGATGTTCAAAAAGCTCGACGCGGAGTTTGCCATGATAATTTATGACGGGCAGACAAAGCAGCTTATCGCCGCGCGCGACCCCATCGGCATAAGGCCGCTGTATTACGGACATTATTCCGACGGCAGCCTGATGTTTGCAAGCGAGGCAAAAAACCTTGTCGGCCTGTGCGGCGACATCATGCCGTTCCCTCCCGGACATTACTACGCGGACGGAAAGTTTGTCCGCTACGCCGATCTGACGAGCGTGTCGGAGTATTCGAGCGACGATATCGACACCGTTTGCGGCAAGATCCGCGAAAAGCTCATTGCCGGCGTTGAAAAACGCCTTGACGCTGACGCTCCGCTCGGCTTCCTGCTTTCAGGCGGCCTTGATTCAAGCCTTGTGTGCGCAATATCGGCAAAGCTTTTGGGCAAAAAGATCCGCACCTTTGCCATCGGCATGGATCAGGACCCCATCGATCTTAAATATGCGCGCAAGGTCGCCGATTTCATCGGCTCTGAGCACATGGAGGTCACCATGACGCGCGACGAGGTCATTTCCTCGCTCGAGGAAGTCATAGCGATGCTGGGGACCTATGATATAACCACCATCCGCGCGAGCATGGGCATGTACCTTTGCTGCAAGGCGATACACGAGAAAACCGATGTGCGCGTGCTGCTCACGGGCGAGATTTCCGATGAGCTGTTCGGCTATAAGTACACCGACTTTGCCCCCTCGCCGGAGGAGTTCCAGCGCGAGGCTAAAAAGAGAGTGGACGAGCTGCACATGTACGACGTTCTGCGTGCCGACCGCTGCATTTCCGTAAACTCGCTGGAAGCGCGTGTACCGTTCGGCGATCTTGATTTTGTCCGCTATGTCATGAGCATCGACCCAAAAATGAAAATGAACACCTATGACATGGGAAAATATCTTCTGCGCCGCGCGTTTGAAAAGGACGGCATTCTGCCCGATGAGATACTCTGGCGTCAGAAGGCGGCGTTTTCCGACGCCGTTGGCCACTCGATGGTCGATGACCTCAAGGCCTATGCCGAGAGCGTTTACACCGACGAGCAGTTTGACGAGGGCATAAAAAAATACGATTTTGCGACTCCCTTTACAAAAGAGAGCCTTCTGTACAGAGATATATTCGAAAAGTACTATCCCGGTCAGGCACGGATGGTCAAGGACTTCTGGATGCCTAACAAAACGTGGCCGGGCTGTGACGTTGACGACCCCTCCGCACGAGTTCTTAAAAACTACGGCGCGAGCGGAAAATAAAAGGAGGATAAAACCATGAGCAGAGAAGTAAAAAAGATCCCTGAGCTGTTCGGCAGCTGCGTATTCAACGAACGCACCATGCGCAAATACGTCAAGGAGAAGTACTTCCAGGAGTGGAAAAAGTGCCTTTCCGACGGGAAGCCCCTGACGCTTGAAGTTGCCGACGGCATTGCCGAGGGCATGAAGCAGTGGGCGCTTGAAAACGGCGCGACCCACTTCACTCACTGGTTCCAGCCCCTGACCGGCATCACCGCCGAAAAGCACGACAGCTTCATTTCGCCTGCCGGCGGCGGTGCGATAACGATGGAATTCTCCGGCAAGGAGCTTGTCCGCGGCGAGCCGGACGCATCCAGCTTCCCCTCGGGCGGCCTGCGCGCGACCTTTGAAGCACGCGGCTACAGCGCTTGGGACCCCACCGCATTTGCGTTCATAAAGGACGGAACACTGTGCATACCTACCGTGTTCTGCTCGTATTCCGGCGAGGCGCTGGACAAAAAAACGCCGCTGCTGCGCTCGTGCGACGCGGTAAGCCGTCAGGCGCTGCGCATACTGCGCCTTTTCGGCGATACCGAAACGCAGAAGGTCATCGCTCAGGTCGGACCCGAGCAGGAATATTTCCTTATAGATAAAGAGCTGTTTTTGGAGCGCGAGGATCTGCGCCTTTGCGGAAGAACTCTGTTCGGCTCAAAGCCGCCAAAGGGACAGGAGCTTGAGGATCACTATTTCGGAACGATCCGTCCGCGTGTTGCCGAATACATGCAGGACCTTGACGAGGAGCTGTGGAAGCTCGGCGTTCTGTCGAAAACGCGGCATAACGAGGTCGCCCCGGCGCAGCACGAAATGGCTCCGGTCTATTCCGACGCAAACACCGCAAACGATCAGAACCAGATCAGCATGGAGATAATGCAGAAGGTCGCAGATCGCCACGGCCTTGTCTGCCTGCTGCACGAAAAGCCCTTTGCTGGCGTAAACGGCTCGGGCAAGCACAACAACTGGTCGCTCGGCACGGATACGGGCAAAAACCTGTTCTCACCGGGCAAGACCCCCAGCCAGAACGCGCAGTTTTTGCTGTTCCTTGCGGCATTCGTGAGAGGCGTTGACAAATATCAGGAGCTTTTGAGATGCTCTGTCGCCTTTGCCGGCAATGACCACCGCCTCGGCGCGCAGGAAGCACCTCCGGCGATAATCTCGGTGTTCCTCGGCGAGGAGCTTGAGGGCATAGTCGATTCAATCGTAAACGACACGGGCTACACCGAAAAGAGCAAGAGCACGCTGCGCATCGGCGTTGACGTTCTGCCCCCCATTCCGCGCGACACCACCGACCGCAACCGTACCTCGCCCGTTGCCTTCACCGGCAACAAATTCGAGTTCCGCATGCCCGGCTCAAGCCAGTCCATAGCCGGCCCGACGACGGTTCTGAACACGATCATCGCAGACTCGCTGTGCGTTTTCGCCGACGAGCTTGAAAAAGCATCCGATTTCACAAGTGCTCTGCACGAGCTTATTAAGCGCACGTTCAAAGAGCACGGCCGCATCCTTTTCGGCGGCAACGGCTATGACGAGTCGTGGGTCGCAGAGGCCGAAAAGCGCGGACTTAAAAACCTCAAGAACTCGTCCACGGCGCTGCCCGAGTACATGCTGCCGAAGAATATCGAGCTGCTTACCAAGTACGGCGTTTACACCGAGGCCGAGATCATTGCGCGCAATGAGATACATATGGAGCACTACTGCAAGGTCATCGCCATCGAGGGCGAGACGCTTGTTGACATGGTGCAGCACGGCATTCTCAACGCCGTTTCCGAGTACACCGCCGCGCTGAGCGAAACGCTTATCAAAAAGCGCAAGGCTCTGCCCGAGGTGCCCTGCCGCGTGGAAAGCGCGCTCATCGGAACCCTCAGCAGCTTAAACGAGAGCCTGCTTGACAAGATGGTTTCCCTCAAATCTGCGCTTGAGACCGCGCCGAGCGTCGGCAATGCCGAGCTTATGAAGTATTACCACGATGAGGTGTTCCTCAGAATGGAGGATATGCGTGCCGTTATCGACAAGCTTGAGACCCTTACGGCGACGGAATATTGGCCGTACCCCAGCTACTACGATATGCTGTTTTCTGTCTGACAGGCAGTGAATAAGATATAAATTCTAACGAGAGAGAGCAAATGATGATGAAGTATGTATTCGTAACAGGCGGAGTCGTGTCGGGGCTGGGCAAGGGAATATGCGCAGCCTCGCTCGGCAGACTTTTGAAGCAGCGCGGTCTGCGCGTGAAAAACCAGAAATTCGACCCCTATCTCAACGTTGACCCCGGCACTATGAGCCCTTATCAGCATGGCGAGGTCTTCGTCACCGACGACGGCGCGGAAACCGACCTCGACCTTGGCCACTACGAGCGATTTGTCGATGAAAGCCTGAGCGGGAACTCCTCGGTCTCGGCCGGCCGCATCTATTGGAACGTATTAAACCGCGAGCGCCAGGGCGGATACCTTGGCGGCACAGTGCAGATAATACCCCATGTGACCGATGAGATAAAGCAGAGCGTATACGCAATGGAGGATGAGAACATCGACGTTCTCATCTGCGAGATAGGCGGCACGGTCGGCGATATCGAAAGTCAGCCGTTTCTTGAGGCCATACGTCAGGTGGCCGTTGAAAAGGGCAGACAGAACGTGCTGTTTATCCATGTTCCGCTCATCGTACAGATACCCGGCACGGGCGAGCTTAAAAGCAAGCCCACGCAGCACTCGGTCAAGGAGCTGCTGTCGGTCGGCATCCAGCCGGATATTCTCGTCTGCCGCACGGACGCCCCGATAAGCGACGATATCCGCCGCAAGATAGCCCTGTTCTGCAACGTTGAGCCGGAGTGCGTCATCCAGAACGCAACGGCATCCACACTGTATGAGGCTCCGCTGCTCTTGGAGCACGAGGGACTGTCCTCGGTCGTGTGCCGCAGGCTCGGCCTTGATTGCCCCGAGCCGGATCTTGCCGAGTGGAAAGCCATGGTAGGCAGGATCAAGGGAGCTCACCGCGCGGTGAAAATAGCTCTTGTCGGCAAATATGTTCAGCTGCACGACGCTTATCTGTCCGTTGCCGAGTCGCTCAACCATGCGGCGGCGGCAAACGACGCCGTAATGGAGATAAAGTGGGTCGATTCCGAGGAACTCACGGAGGAGAATATCGCTTCCGTTCTCGGCGATTGCAGCGGCATTCTGGTTCCCGGCGGCTTCGGCGATCGAGGAATTGAGGGCATGATACTTGCCGCAAAATATGCGCGCGAAAACGACGTGCCGTATCTCGGTATCTGCCTCGGACTTCAGATCGCGGTCATAGAATTTGCGCGCCACGTTCTCGGCTGGAAGGACGCAAACTCCGCCGAGTTCACTGCCGATTCGCAGCATCTGGTCATCGACCTCATGCCCGAGCAGCAGGGCATAACCGCAAAGGGCGGCACGATGCGTCTGGGCAAATACCCCTGTGTGCTTTCGCCCGAGAGCAAGGCTTACGAATACTACGGCGAGGGGCTTATCTACGAGCGCCACCGCCACAGATATGAGGTGAACAACGACTTCCGCGAGGAGATCGTTGCGCGCGGACTTTTGCCCGTCGGCATGAGCCCGGACGGCTCGCTTGTCGAGATGGTGGAAAATCCGGCGTGCAAATGGTTTGTCGCGGCGCAGTTCCATCCGGAGTTTAAAAGCAGACCGAATAAGCCGCATCCGCTGTTCAACGGCTTTGTAAAGGCGGCACTGGAAAGGTGAATTAAAATGAGAAACTACGAAAAAGAATATATCCAGCGAGTTCAGTTCATCCGCTACGCCGTGCGCGAAAGCGGAGCCGACGGCATAGTTTACGGCAACTCCGGCGGCAAGGACTCCGCGCTTGTCGGCATCCTGTGCAAGGCTGCGTGCGAGAACACCGTGGGCGTTATTATGCCCTGTACCTCCGTGCGCAATTACGACATGGATAAGCGCGACGGCGAGACCGTTGCCGCGAAGTATGAGATCGAAACGCGCTACGCCGATCTTACGGCGGTCAAGGCCGCGGAAAAGGCCGTGCTTGCAGGCGTTACGAAGCTTACCGATGCCGCAGAGGCAAACATTGCGCCGCGCCTGAGAATGGCAACGCTCTATGCCATTGCCGCGTCGGAAAACCGCCTTGTTGCCGGAACGGGCAACCGCAGCGAGGCATATGTCGGCTACTTCACCAAGTGGGGCGACGGCGCACACGATTTTAACCCCATCGACGATCTGACCGTCACGGAGATATACGAATTTCTGCGCTGGCTGAAGGCTCCCGAGTGCGTCATAGAAAAAGCGCCCTCTGCCGGCCTGTTTGACGGACAGACCGATGAGGGTGAGATGGGATTTACCTATAAAGAGCTTGACACTTACCTTGGCGGTGGTAAAATAGACGATGCGGTGCTTGAAAAGATCCAGCGTATGCATGCAAAAAGCGAGCATAAGCGCCGCAGTATACTGACGTTTTGAGGTGCAAATATTTGAAGACTAAGGATATGGCCTACATCGCCCTGATGGCGGTGCTCATATCGGTCTGCTCATGGCTGTCGGTTCCGGCAGCCATTCCTTTTACCATGCAGACCTACGCGGTGTTTACGGCTCTGCTGCTTCTCGGCGGCAGGCGCGGCAGCATTGCCGTTGCGGTGTACATAGCGCTCGGAGCTGTCGGACTGCCGGTGTTCTCCGGCTTTGCCGGCGGTATCGGGAAGCTCATGGGGCCGAGCGGCGGATATATCTTCGGCTTTATGCTCACGGCGCTTTGCTATTGGCTCTGCGAAAGAGTCCTCGGCAAAAAGCTGTGGGTAAAAACAGTGTCGCTCGTCGTGGGGCTTGCTCTGTGCTACGCCTTCGGCACGGTGTGGTTTGTTAAGGTCTATTCCGCGGCAAAGCCCATAAGCTATGCCTCGGCGCTGGGCATGTGCGTTTTTCCGTTCATCGTCCCGGATCTTGTCAAAATGGCGCTTGCGTTTCTGACCGAGCGGGTGATAAAAAAACATGTGAATATCGAGTGAAAAAAGCAGCCCGTCCACGGACGGGCTGCTTTTGCGTGAAATTACGGCGGAGCGAAAGGCAGACCGGAATTTACGAATCCTTTTCATATGATATTCCAAGCAACAGCAAATTCAAGATTACCGTAAAGACCAGCAGTCCAATGCAGGTAGCGATTACGGCACCGATCGTATCTTCGATACCTCCGATGTCCCCTGCTGTTACGCGCGCTTTAATCGTAAACAGCTCCATAATTGCAGCTATTGTACAAAATGTGAAGCTGATGACTGAAAATAGATACGGACGCTTCAGCGGCTTTTTCCCATTTTTCCAAATAGCGAACGCCGGAATTCCTATTGCGACAACAATTGAAATAATTGGAATCATAGTATTCCCTCCTATAAATTTCGATTTGCCGAAATGTCTTTCTAACTTTCCCTATTTTACAGGCTTTCCAGTCCATTCATTAGTGAAATGATATGTATTTTCCCTTATTTTTGCCCTTATGAGATAATCGTAAGGGAAATAAGG
>OIYT01002143.1_pt1 | contig 12543 bp, 8 predicted proteins | sample 1588201 | NCBI WGS metagenome assembly OIYT01 (sample SAMN03283260) | human gut metagenome | biome: human-associated habitat; material: feces | host: Homo sapiens | place: USA | collected 2013
GGCGGGGGCTCGAAAAAAGCAAATACTCTTTAGGTAGTTGCCGCGAACGTCACAGTTCCATTAGCTGCAACACTTACCGTCATAGTTTTGCCTTTAGTTTTTTTAATTTCAGTGACTAAAACGCCACCAATATCCTTAGTGTCAGTGAGCTTATCCCACTTGTCACTCTTCATTGTAGAATCCGTTGTAGCACTGCCTACACCATCATTTTCAAGGGCGTTAAGGACAGCCTCGGCATAAGCAGCACGGCAGTTCGCTGCATCGGTAGCCTGATTGGCCTTTTCAATCTGGCCGGAGAAGGTGGGAATCGCGATAGCAACCAGGACAGCAATGATGGCAACGACGATCAGCATTTCCATCAGGGTGAAGCCCTTTTTATTGGTGAACTTCTTAAGCATAGTGAAGTTCCTCCTTCTTTTTAAAGTTCTATTTATATCGCCCGGAGCGGGGTGGACGCCCGGGGAGATACCAGATTTACATGCCGCCGTACATGGAGAACATGGGCAGGTACACTGCCAGCAGCAAAACGATGGTGACGGCCGCCAGCACGATGATGATGACCGGCTCCAGAACCGCCAGCAGCCGCTCCGTCATGGTGGCGGCCTCGTGGTCGAAGTAGTCTCCGATCACGTCCAGCGTTTCCTCCAGAGAGCCGGAGCGCTCGCCCACGGCGACCATTTCCGTCAGCATTTTGGGGAAGCACTCCACGCCCTCCATGCTGTCGGCAATGCCGCGGCCCCGCTCCACGCCCTCCTTCACCTTCCGGACGCCCAGAGAGAACACATAGTTGTCCGAGATCTGGCTGACGATGCCCAGCACCGTCTGCACCGGGAGACCGGCGGAGAGCATGGTGGCCATGGTGGAGGCGAACTGCCCCGACAGACGCAGGGTGTGAAGCCGCCGCAGGGGCGCCCGCCGCAGCGCGTAGTTGGCGATGGCCAGCTTGCCCCGCTCCGTCCGCTTGAAGGACAGGTAGCCGATGGTCAGCAAAGCTAGAATAAACAGGATCAGCCACCACCAGTGGGTCAGGAAGGCGCTGGTGCTCATCAGCCACCGGGTCACCGCGGGCAGGTCCGTACCCAGCTCCGCAAAGGCGGAGGTAAAGGCGGGGACTGCCACCACCATGATGATGGCGAACACGATGATGGCCGTGACGATGACCATGACGGGGTAGGTCATGGTGCTGACGATCTTGGCCCGGGTCTTGGCGGATTTGTCATAATACTTGTAGAGACGCTTGAAGCACGCTTCCAGCGCGCCGGACTGCTCACCGGCCCGGACGGTCTCTACAAAGGTCTTGGGCAGACCGGGGATGTTGCTCTCAAAGCTCTGGGCCATGGAGTAGCCCGCGTCGATGTCCTCGGCGACCTTGTGAAGCATCCGCGCCAGATGCTTGTTCCGGTTCTGGGCCGCGACCATTTCCACGCAGCGCATCACCGGAAGCCCCGTGCCCAAAATGATGGAAAACTGGGAGCAGATCAGAGCCAGATCCTTTTCCTTGATCCGGGTCCGGAGCGGACGGGTGAGGACGCTGTCCTTCTTCTCCCGCACCTCCTCCAGCTTGATCACAAACGCGCAGGTATCCCTCAGCTTGGAGACTGCATCATATTCATCATAGGCGCGGATCACACCGGAAACCTTGGAGCCCTCCGGCGTCTGTCCCTTATAACGATAGGTCGTCACGCTGTTTCACCTGCTTTGTTCATTCGTCCAATGTGGAGTTGATGGTCCGGGCGGCTTCCTCCGCCGTGGTAATGCCCCGGAGGACCAGATCCCGGCAGCTGTCCCGCATGGTGCGGTAGCCGTTTTTCTTAGCGGCGGCCAGCAGCTCATCGTAGGCCGCGTCATCGTTCACCAGACGGCGCACCTCCCTGTTGACCATGAGGATCTCGAAGGCCGCCCGGCGGCCGATGTAGCCGGTGTGGTGGCACTCCGGGCAGCCGACACCTTTATAAAAGGTGGTCTGGCTGTCCTCCGGCATACCCAGCAGGGCCAGCTCTTCCTCGCTGGGCTGATAGGCGGTTTTGCAGTGGGGGCAGATCTTGCGCACCAGACGCTGGGAAATGACGCCGCGGAGGGCGCTGGCGATGAGCCACGGCTCCACGCCGATGTCCCGCAGACGGTAGACGGCGGAGACGGCGTCGTTGGTATGTAAGGTGGACATGACCAAGTGGCCCGTGATAGCGGAGCGCATGGCGATACCGGCGGTCTCACCGTCCCGGATCTCGCCCACGGAGATGATGTCCGGGTCCTGACGGAGGATGGCCCGGAGACCGTTGGCAAAGGTCATGCCGGTCTTTTCGTTGATCTGGCACTGGCTGACGCCGGGGATGTGGTATTCCACGGGGTCCTCCAGCGTGACGATATTGACCTCGTCCCGGGCCAGATCCCGGATCATAGCATACAGGGTGGTGGATTTACCGGAGCCCGTGGGGCCTACCAGCAAGATCACGCCGCCGGTGTTTTTCAGAAGGGCGTTGTACAGCTCCAGGTCCCGGCCCTCGATGCCAAGGCTCTCCTTGTCCAGGTTCCGGTTGGACTTATCCAGCAGACGGAGCACGATCTTCTCGCCGTAAACCGTGGGCAGAGACGAGATACGCAGATCGACCTCGTGGCCCTTGAGCTGCATGACCGCCTGACCGTCCTGGGGGATCTTGTGCTCGGCGATGTTCATGCCGCCCATGATCTTCAGGCGGGAGATCACGGTGCTTTGCAGCTCCGTGGGGACGGTGAACAGGCGCTGCAGCAGACCGTCGATCCGCATCCGCACCACCATTTCGCTCTCCTGCGGCTCCAGATGGATATCGCTGGCCCGCTCGTGGAACGCCCGCTCGATGAGGCTGTTGACAAAGCGGATGGTGGGGGCGGAATCTGCGGTCTCCCCGGTCATCTGCGCCGGGACGATGTCCGGCGCGGCGGTACCTGCCTCCCGCTTCATCTCCTCGATGACGCGGGCGGTGCCCTCGTTGCCGTACAGGCGGGCGATGGCCTGCTCGGTGGCCTGACGGGTGGCGATCATGGGGATCACCTTTTTCCGGGACGCTGCCTTGACCTGCTCCTGGGCTACAAAGTCCAGAGGGTCGCTCATAGCCAGATACAGGGTGTCCTGCACCAGCTTCACCGGCACCACGCAGAATTTCCGTGCGATATTGCGAGGCACATACCGGGCCAGCTCCACCGGGATGGAGACCGCCGTCAGATCCACGAACTCAACGCCCAGCTGGATCTGCAGCGCGTCGATGAGGTTCCGCTCCGTAATGAAGCCGTTCTGCATCAGCACGTCGCCCAGACGCTGGTGGGTCTCCTTTTGGACGGCCAGGGCTTTATCCAGTTGTTCCTGCGTGATGACGCCGGAGGCGATCAGCAGATCGCCCAGCCGCATATATGCCATATCTATCACTCCAAAATACGCGCCGCCCCGTTTTTTTCGCGGCAACCGGCGCCTTGTCGGCGGGGCCGCCGGTCTTTCTCCCGGAAGCGGCAGGTTTTCTCAAAAATCGACGCTATTTACGTACAGTATATATTATAGGGAAACCCTTGGAAAGTCAAGGAAAATCAAATTTTTCGGGGTAAATTATAAGCTAAGCTGATGCTTAGTCTTCCGCCCCGTTTCATTCTGCTGAAAAAATGATTTTTTTCGGTGAAACTACTTTATTTTTCAGAATTTTTATATTATAATTGCCCAGCATAATTTTTTTCGACTTGAAAACAGCCAAAATCCGCCGGAATAACCGCGGCCGGATTCTGGCGGGCGTCCCTCGGTGGGACAGGAACTGAGAACGATATGAAGCTAAATCGCAAAGGTTTTACATTGATGGAGATGCTGATCGTCATCGCGATCGTTGCCGTGCTGATCTCCGTCGCGGTCCCGGTGCTTTCCTCGCAGTTGGAAAGGAGCCGGGAGGCGGTGGATCTGGCCAACGTGCGCTCCGCCTATGCGCAGGTCTCCACGGAGGCCCTGCTTGGAAATACCGATGTCACCGTCACGGTCAAGCTGAAGCAGAAGCAGGCCGGGTGGCAGTCGGTGGACCCCGTGAACATCGGCGGCATCGTCCATTTCAAAAAAGACGGTGACACGGCTAATTGGAAGGGTGATGCGGAGCCGGGCGGAAGCTGCGTGGTCTCCTATAATGAGACACACGGTGTGGTGCTCACATGGAACGGAACGGCAGCGCCGATCAAGCCCAACTATCCATTCGATACCACGCACACGAATTTTTTTGATGACATGCTGTATGCCACCGATTTTTGGAAGAACGACACCCTTAGTAATAACGCCCTTTTTGAATTCGACTCCCTCTGTCCGAATTCGACTTACATCCCGCAGATCAAAGCAGAACTCGACAAGCAGACCAACAGTCTTCTGCAGCGGAAGAACTGCACCTGGGCATTTTTGGGATTCAAAAAGAAAACTGAAGCGGAGCAAGAAAAAAACAGCTATCTTTTCTGGACCTCTCTTGACACGAACAAGGTCGGCGCCGGAAAGCAGATCCCCGTGCTCATCCAGACCGGTGACGGGAAATACTATGTCTCTGAAACTACGACCGGCCAACGAACCGACAGCAAGGGTAAAAAATATGTCGCAGCTTCAGAACATCTCAAAACAGCGGATGCGTTCCAAGAGATCCTAAACAAATCCGTCAATGTCTATCCCACGCTGGAAGCAGCCTACGATGCCTATGTAGTGGCTCTGGCGGATCACAAATATGACGCAGTTCGTGCCACACAGACTCCTGCGTCGTAAGCGGGATCACTGCTTCAGACCTTGCGTCCCAGTCAAATCAAGATATAAAAGCACTTGCGCATGGAAGCAGGTGCTTTTATTGAATCGTCAGGTTTCCCTGCCGTTCAACCGTTCGCTTGCCTTTTCCCGATTTTCCCTGCTTCTATTATATACCGTACATCGATGTACGGTACAAGAGTTTTTTCGTTTCAAGGGAAATTTTTTTCAAAATGTAGGAAATAGGCGTTTCCTGTTGGTTAAATCGCCAAAACTCTCCTTCGACCGCTGCCTCCCGGGTCTGACCGGCATTTTCCGCCGCTATCCCCTGTTTTCCGGACAATCCCGCCAAAAAAAGCCCAGGAACGTTACGTTCCTGGGCTTTGTCTATGTAGGCTTTTGCGCTGATTTTAAAAGGTGATGACCTCTTTGTCCGTTTCAAACTGGGCAGGCTCGCCGTTTTTGATGCTGCGGATGGTATCCAGCATCTGATTGTTGTGCTCCTCCGCCTTGGGGTCGTTGTTCCAGGTGTTCTCGTACTTGAAGATCACATGGGAGATGGAGCGGCCCTTCTTATGCTTGCGGAAGGAGACCTTCAGGTTCGTATACTGGTTGATAAAGCCCAGATTGACCTCAATGACGTTGCGCACAAAGTCCCCGGCGCTCTTGTACTTATCGTTGCAGTCGAAGAAATCCCGCAGGTAGTCGATGGCCAGCACGATCTCGTCCGGGTCGGTGGAGATATCCGGGAAGGCCGGGGTGTTCTCCCCCTTGATGATGATATTCACCCAGCTTGTCAGCAGCTCAAAGAGGCGGATGGAATAGTTGGTAGGCAGCTTGATGATGCTGTCATAGGAATAAAGGGTGAACATTTCGCTCAGGCCGATGAGGTACGGCTTCAGCTCGTCGCTGAGGCGGTAGGTCAAAGTGCCGTCCTTGTACTCCACGCTGCTGAGCCAGTGGAGGATCTTGTAGTTGGGCTTGCCCTTCTTATCAGGCACTTCCTTGTCCCGAATGAAGATGACCCGCTGCATGAGGCTGATGTTGATGTCCTGCATGGAGCGGTAGACATTGGTCTTAGGCACCTCCAGAAATTCCGCCAGCTGCGAGACATTGACCTTGTAGGTCCGCAGGTCCTTGTCCCCCTTCATGATCTGGGAGACCGCCAGGCGGATCAGCTTGGATTCCATCAGCGTCAGATCGGACTGCTTGCTCCGCAGCAGCTCGTTGGCCTGCACGATATTGAAGTCCTTGCTGTAACGGATGGCAATGCCGCTTTCCCCGGACAGATTGTCCTCCGGTGTCTCCTGGATCAGCGTATAATTGTCACGCTCCTCAGCGTCTGCATTTACATCCGGAATCTGGATCTGTTTTTCTTCCATGTTCTTCTCCTCTGTGCGGCTTTCTGCAAATTCATTTACTATCATATTCTATTTACGAAAAAGAGTCAACCCAATTTTTCGAAGTTTGTGTTTTTTCCTTCCTGCCCCTTCGACCGGCCTGCTGTCTTCCCGGACAGCCGCCCTGCCCTGCCGCGGCAGCCCTTCTGCTATTCACGAGGTTTTGATTCTTCTAAGCCGCCTATGAGCCGTTTCTGCTTATGGGAGACTGTATCATTCACGAGGTTTTGATCTCGTTTTGGGGATTTACGAGGTTTTGATCTCTCCCATATCCCGCCGAAGGGCATTTACGAGGCCAATGTCACTCCGGCAGCCTATTTACGAGGTTTTGATCTCGTTCATTGTGCTATTTTCGGCATGATCGTTCTGAATTTCTGTTTATCGGTAAACTCTGTAAAGTATTATTGCTTTTCACTGCTTTTTGTAAATTTCAATCTCTCTTATGCGGAGCAGCCCCGTTTTTCCTGCCTCTTTTCCGGCAAAAAGCAACGTTTTTCGTAGAAACCGCCCAATCTGATTCCCAATATCTTGTTGCTTTTTTATGAAAGTGAATCACATTTGGTGTCCGCCTCCGTCCTCTCCCAGCGTCACCCATTTACGAGGTTTTGATCTCGTTTTGAGGGTTCCGCGCGTCGGTGAGAGATACAAACCTCGTGAATCAGCTCCCTGCGTCACGCCAGCAGAGAGATCAAAACCTCGTGAATTGGATCAGGCCGAAAGCTGACTGAGTGAGATCAAGACCTCGCAAATAGCAGCCCGTCTGAGTGTCGGAGGCGAGATCAAAACCTCGTATATACATTATATATATAGTATATATATTGTCTTTCCTGAGATCAAAACCTCGTAAATCAAGTCTCCCTGGGTGAAAATGTGAGATCAAAACCTCTTAAATTATGCCAGAAACGGCAAGTGGAGAGATCAAAACCTCGTGAATGATGCAGCCTTCCATAAGCAGAATCGGCTCATAGGCGGCTCAAAAGAATCAAAACCTCGTATATACACGGGCACCGCCCATTTTTTCGTGGTTAAAATGTTCTTAAATTAGAAACTTTTCGAGAAATCGCCTGTGGATCTCCTAAATTTTGTTCCCGGTTTTTTCGTCATTTTTTGAGGGCAAAATAGAGACATTGGCCTCGTAAATCAGCTGATTCCGGTACGAAAAGAGAGATCAAAACCTCGTATCAAAAGATACATCCCTCGTACTTCAGAGATAAAACCCTCGTCTATATACGATACAAACCTCGCAGAAACGAGATACAAACCTCGTACCAGGAGGGGCGATACTTATTAAATAAAAATAATAAAATAGAAAAAGTTCTATAAAAGTAGGAAAAACCGACTGAGGTCCCCTACGGGGACTCAGTCGATTCCGCTTTTCGAAGAAAAAGCTTTCTGATATTTACAGGGAAATACGCTCCTCTGGATTCCAGTCAGGAAAACTGATTCTTTTCCTTCGATTACGACGTAGAAACAGACTCTCCGGAGCAAGAAGCTGGAAGAATAGAGCTACAAACACGCCTTCTATACGGTGTCCACCCGGATTTCCAAGCCTAAAATCTTCAGAACCAGCTATTCTGCCGACACAAACGTGCTGGAACAGGAAAATGCATGGGAGCGCTGACCGAAAAATGGGCTTACAGGCAAAAGAACGCAGAGCCAAGATAACGATACTGCCTTGCTCTTTTAGAGTCTCTCGGTTGTTTTACCCTCTTTTTGGCGACATTTGAGTCATGGGTCCGCAGAAAATCTGTAAAACCCGGTTTAGAACGGTGACAGATCGGTTAAGCTGATGATAGGACCTGTTCTCTGGCTGCGGAGCACATGGGAGAGATTTGAATTCCGCCATGTGAGAATGGGTTTACATAAAACTTAGCGCAGAAGCAAACGGACCCCTGGACCGGCAGAAAATTATGCCAAGTTCGTCTTTGTGTTCCAAAAGGGTCTAAAGCCTTGCGACTTCAAGGGCTCAAGAAAGCACAGGGACGAAAAAATTTGGAGCCAATGATAGGCTACCCAATAAGTAAACGATTACGCTACAGAATTCAGCCAATGTCTCATACTCATAAGAGGTCTTATAAGAAGAATTTCCTTGCGTACATCGGAGGCGGCGCTGCCTGAAACGGCAAACCCAAATGAGACGGTCCCTGTAAATGAAGGTTATTGCCCGTAGCCTCTCCCCTTTCCTTAAGTAAAGTCAGTCAAATAACTGGCTTGCGCTTCCACAAAAGCTGCTGATCGACAAAAAGCAAATATCATGTCGAAAAAGATGACTTTCAGTTCAAACCACTTTTCCATTTCCGATGGTTTGGCTCCTATAATATGCGCAAGATATCTCAAATCAATTCCCAATTTCCTTTTGTGTTCCTGTGATCTCCTGAGCCCTTGAAAGTGCACAGCTTTGGAATCTTTTGAAAAACAAAGTCGAACTGGGACAAAATCAAAAGGAAATTGGGATAAAATGCAGGCCGCTCGATCTCGCATTTGTTGGGATCTTCCCCTCGTGCTTCCGTGAAGATTAGAAGGCGGATGGAAGGATAAAGCGGAATTGGAACCAAAAGAACCCCGGAAAGCGCCCTGTTCAGGTGCTCCCCGGGTAGTTCGGATCCATGATTCACTTCACAGCAACCCCCGCAGATCCAGATAATCCAACAGGAAACTGGTGCGGACAGCGCCAATACTCGCATTCAACCGATGGGCCAGCTCCAGCATGGCCTCCTGAGTCCCCGGCAACAGATATACGTTCATCCGATTGGAACTGAGATTGACTGCGTGATTTTTGGTCAGGGTGTAGATCTCAGCCATTTCATGAAGCTCATAGTCCGCAGGCAGGTCTGCCAGGGTCTCCTCCATGATCACCGTCAGCATTTTCGGGACGGAATACCGGTTTTCCGCAGCCAACTGCTGCAGCCGGTCCATCAGACCGATATTTACCCGCATTTTCACGGGGACACGCTGCTCCGGGCCTTTTGGACGGGCCATTACTGTCCGTTCCGCAGGAGATCGGCCAGCTCCGCGGCCTCCTTGGCCAGCTTATCCAGACTTTCGACAATGGAACCGTCCCCATCGGCAGCGTCCATTTTCCGCAGAGAATTCAGCCGCCGCTTGCTGGAGGTGATTTTAGAGAGATCAAACGTGACCTTCTCATACTTTCGGATCAGCGTGGCCTTTTGGGTGCGAACCGCCACATCTCCGGCGGGCTTGGCGTGAACCGGCGGAATAATGGCTTCCTCCAGCCGGGCCAGCTCCGCTTCCCGGCCGTTGGTCATGCGGGCGGCCTGAGCGGCCCGGTCCGTGATCCGGGTGACATAGGTATGCTCCAGAGCCTTGTCCCCATTGGACATCTGAATGGCCTTATTGATGGCATTTACATAAAGAACCTGCTCGCTGGGTTCCAGCGGGCAGAGCGACAGGGCCTGTGCGTGAGAAATGGTACCATTTTGGAAGAATTCCTTCACATCGTCGATCAAGGACTTGTCAAACTGGGTGTAACGCTGGACCGTGGAGTCCGTCATCTGGGTGCGGGACTTGAAATACGCCTCGGCAGCCCGGCGATCCACCTGGAATTTCGCCTGCAAATTGTCCAAATACCGGGAAATGCAGGCCTGAATGGTCTTTGCATCACCGGAAAGGCCGCGAACCATGATATTTGCCTCATCCAGAATGATCAGCTCAGACAACTCATCCAGTCCGGTGTAGGTTTGGGCCTGCACCCGATCCCATTTATGAGCCTTCTGGCCGGTGGGATCGCTTTCCTGCTCCCGTTTTTGCAGCAAACGCAGGGCTTTGACCCGGCGTTCACCGGAAAGCAGCATAAATGTGCCGTCCTCCCGCTGACTGACCACGATGTTGTGCAGCAGGCCGTTGCGCTCGATGGCATCCGCAAGCTGCTGGATGCTCTCGTCATCATCGTTGCAGGACCAGAGGTTATGGGGGTTAAATTCAATGTTTCGCAGGAGAATCCGGGTCAATTCTGTGCCTTCGTTCTGGAAGGACATGGCGATCTCCGTTTTTGCCAGGTGGTTTTTGGTAGATAATTCCTGGGAACCCTGGGGAATTTGGCTTTTCAGCTTATCAAGCTTACCCATTATTCGTCAGCCTCCTTTTTTGCCAGACGCTGTTTGATCTCGTTCCAGAGCTGCATGTAGTCCACGGAGGGATTGGATTTTTTGGCGTAGCGCACCACCGGTACGGCAGCAATGGTGCTCTCCGGCACGGCGCTGCCCTTGCGGATGCCGGTTTTGAAGAGAACAGAAGCGTATTCCGGGTTTTCCTCGAACATCTGGCGTACCAGATTGACGGCAGCCGTCCGCTCCACCTGAGTCAAAACCACGCCTAAAATGTCGATTTTGACATCTTCACGGGTTTCCAGATCCAAAATCATGGCCAATGTGGTCTCAAAACCCTCCAAAGAGAAGTTATCGCACCGGACAGGGATCAAAACCTCGTCAGCGCAGAACAGGGCGCTGATGGTGAGGTTGTCCCGAGCGGGAGGGGTGTCGATGACGATGTAATCATAATCATCGTTGATATTGGCCAGACAGTGGATCAGGAAGGTGTAGTTCTTCATCTTGTACTCGTCCGCCAGCAGATCCAACTGATGAACGGCTCTGGGAGTCTGAGCGGTGCTGGGAATGATATGAACGCCCTCCACATTGGTGGGGTGGATGTAGGGTGTCAGATCCATGCCGCCCAGATCAAAATTCATGAACATATTCACCAGGCCGTGACCCTTGTAGAAGTTCTCGGCCTTCTTGTGTTGGGTCAGCATATAAGTAGTGTTGGCCTGCTGGTCCATATCCACCACCAGGACCCGTTTTCCCTCGGTGGCCATCAGAGCCGCCAGATTGACGACTGTAGTTGTTTTGCCGGTACCGCCCTTTTCGATGGCGGTTGTCAGGATCAGAGACATAAAACCCCTCCGTTTTGCGTGTTTCGGGAGATTTACCCCCGGTTTTGCTGTATTTTTTACGTTCTCATTATAGCTTGCTTATCATAATACTGTCAATATAAAGCTGCACATTTCTCGTACTTTTTCCAAAAGAAACTCAAATGACACGGACCCTGTAAATGAACTGACAGCAGAACAGACCCACTTGACACGGTCCCTATAAATAGTGACAAGGAGTGTAGAACCTAAATGAGACGGACCCTATAAATAATAGTCAAGAGCAGAAAGCCCAAATGAGACGGTCCCTGCAAATCCGCCTGATCCCGCAGCGGAGTGGGGGACAACCTCATCATACCACCTGCCGCCCGGTATTTTTTGTCGGAGACTGACAGCTGAGGACTCAAAAGGAGAGGGGAGGTCTCAGAACATGCGTTAAAAAATTAACAAGCAAAAGTAAGGCCGATCCCGCTGCCCCGCACACGCCTGTTTCCCCTCGGAAACAAATCGTGGCAACCGCAGCTACTTTGTTGTATACTATACAGAAAACCAGCAGGGAAGGAGGGGAGCGCCATGCTTACCGAACAGCTGACCGCCGACGCGGCAGCGCTGCATCAGGCTATCCTGCGCCACGGCGGCGAGGTCTCCCCGTTCTTCTGCGGAAAAGAACTGGGCTGGGAGCACCGCCGCATCGCTCGGGCCATGGAGGAGCTGGTGGCCGCTGGGATCATAGACCCCGCAGCCGCCGTCCTGCCAAAGCCCCTGAAACGGCGGAAAACGTACACATTCCCAGAAATTCAGGCCATTTTGGCGGACTTTCCGGCCTTTGCCCGGGCCGTACACGCCGTGGAACACGCCGCAGGCCGCCGCCTGCCCACGGCGGATCTCAGCGCCCTGACGGAGCTGTTCGACTTTCATGGCCTGTCCCCGGAGGCACTGGAGCTGCTGACGGTCCAGTGCTATGACGAAGCCATCCTCCGGGGCGAGGAGCGCCCCACGGCCCGGCGCATCGAAAAGCTGGGGCTGGAATGGGCGCGCCTGGGCGTCCGCTCCCGGGCGGACGCCGTGGCCGCGATCCGTCGGATGGCCCGGCGGGAACAGACGGTGGCGGAGGTCCGCCGTCGGCTGCGGCTGGCCCCGGACGCGCGAATCCCGTCGGATGACGCCTACATCGCCGCGTGGCTGGACTGGGGCTTCTCCCCGGCGCTCATCGAGCTGGCCTTCGACCGCACCGTGCTGAACTGCGGCCGCCTGAACTGGAAATATTGTCACGGAATTCTGGAAAGCTGGCGGAAAAACGGCCTGTTCACCGTGGCGGATGTTCTGGAAAAGGACGCGCCGCCCCGCAAGCCGGAAACTGCGCCGGAACCGGAGGACCCGTGGCGCTACATCCCCTGATCCCCCGCGAAAACCGTCATATTCGGACAGAACTTGGTAAGTTCTGTCCGTTTTTTTGTCGATAAAGCGGCAAACTTTACGTGACGGTAAGGAAGGGTGTGCGCGGGAAACCCAAGAAGGGTGTCCTGCGCCATTAAAAT
>OIYT01002146.1_pt1 | contig 12535 bp, 7 predicted proteins | sample 1588201 | NCBI WGS metagenome assembly OIYT01 (sample SAMN03283260) | human gut metagenome | biome: human-associated habitat; material: feces | host: Homo sapiens | place: USA | collected 2013
GGAACTTTTTTTACTTTACAGAAAATTGCTTTCCTGTAAAGTGAAAAACGCTGCGCGAGGATGTGCCAAGGCACATTCTATGTTCCTGAAAAGTTTCCTACAGGCAATCCAATAAATCATTTGACACAAAGGTTAGAATAAACTAACATATATTTGACATGACTATTTGAATAGGTAGAGGGAGGAAGCAATATGTACATAGAGGTGAAAGACGCAGTTAAAAAGTACGGAACAGGAGAAAGTGAGCTGTATGCTTTAAATCATGTTTCGCTGACGCTGGAAAAGGGGGAGATCTGCGTGATATTGGGGCCGTCCGGTTCTGGTAAGAGTACGCTTTTGAACATGCTGGGCGGAATGGATCATCTGGATGCAGGAAGCATTACGATAGACGGGCAGGAAATTACAAAGCTCTCCAGAAAGGCACTGGGAGAATACCGCAGAAAGAAGATCGGTGTCGTATTCCAGTCATATAATCTGATCCCGGAGCTGACAGTCCGGGAAAATATCCGTGTAGTAGAGGATATCTCTCAAAATCCGCTGTCGCTTTCCGAACTGCTGGAAAAGCTGGGGCTGACAGATCATGCCACGCATTTTCCGTCTGAGCTTTCGGGCGGACAGCAGCAGAGATGTGCAATCGGAAGAGCACTGATCAAAAATCCGGTGCTGCTTCTCTGTGATGAACCGACGGGAGCACTCGATTCTGCTTCTTCCAGAGAGGTATTACGCATGCTGGCGGAAGTGAATGAGGCATATCATACAACGATCGTTATGATCACACATAATGAGGGAATTGCGCAGATGGCAGATCGTGTTGTCCGGATCCATGACGGACAGATCATCAGTAATCTGAAACAGCAAAAGAAAAAGGTAGAGGAGCTGGAAATCTGATGACATTACAAAGAAGAGTACGAAGAAGTATCGGGAAAAATATTTCCTTTTATCTGACAGGCACTGTTTTAACTGCAATTACCATCATGCTTCTGGTAGGAGCCTTTGCGGTCAGCAATACATTATATGACAGATTTGAGCGATTTTTTGCACAGAACCGGATCGAGGACGGTGAATTCAAAACGGAGACACCATTGACAGAGGCGGATATCCGGGCACTGGAGGAACAGTACGAGGTTGTGCTGGAACAACAGCACTACACAGATCTGACGTATCAGGATACAAAGCTGCGTATTTTTACACAGATGGAAAAGCTGGATCTTGCTTCTGTATTGGAAGGAGAGGATCTGCAATCCGATACGGATATCATGGTTACCTACCGCTATGCAAAAGCAAACGGGATTGCAGTCGGGGATGAGATTACGATCTTGGGTCAGAAATTTCATGTATCCGGTCTTTGTAATAAATCGGACTATGCGATCATGCTCTACGATCTGACAGAGTCTATGCCGGATCAGGATGGTTTCGGCATTGGGATCATCACAAAGCAGACAATGGAAAAGCTGGTGGATCCGATCACATACTATGCAGTGCGTTATGAGGATAAGGCAAAGGAACAGGATTTCCGCAAGGCAGTTTACGCTACGTATAAAACAACGGAATACATCGAAAAAGAAAGTAATACAAGGATCAGCCTGATCTTTCACGAAGCGGATGATCTGACGGCGGAATTTTCCCTGTACAGTCCGATCATTATGCTGCTCGTTGTTGTGATCATTGCCATGGTCTTATCGAGAATGGTCAAAAGAGAGGGAAAGATCATTGCGGTACTGATGACACTTGGGTATCGCAAACAGGAACTCATCCGCCATTATATGTTGTTTGGTATGACCCCTGCGATTGGTGGAGATATTTTGGGCATTCTTTGCAGCATTCCGTTTTCCAAAGCATTTTGCGGCTTTTATTTCGGGGATGGTGAGTATCTTGATTATACGGTAAAAATGCCTTGGCTTACGCTGCTTGTTGCGGTGCTGATTCCAGTTGTTGTTTATGGGCTGGTGTCTTATCTGGTGCTGTCAGCCTGCCTGAAAAGTGATATTGTTCCGCTTCTGCGTGAGCAGAAGAAGGAGAAAACAGCCCGCATATGCAGGAACAGTAATCGCAGCACCGGCTGGATCTATACGGTGCGTTCCATCTGGCTGAACAAGGCGAGAAGTCTGACAATGGTCATCGGTATTGCCGTTGCAACACTTGTCGTAGTGCTGGGCGGTTCGTTTCAGGATTCTTATGATAATCTGATCGAAGTAAAAATGCCGGATGCGATGATGGGCGGTCAGTATGAATATGGATTTAAGAGCTTCCAGACGGAAAATCCGTATGGCGGATCGGCTGTTTTTGATATCAGCTTCGGTGCGAAGTTGGATGACTCCCGGTTTAATATGATCGGCTATGAGGAGGAAAATGACGTCCTTTCCGCAAAACTTTGTTCCGGTAAGCCGATCGAATACGGAAAGTATTATATAACGAATGCGGCAGCAAAGCGTTATCACATATCGCCGGGAGACAGCTTTACCTTTTACGATACGGTCACATTGCAGGAAACGACGATTGAAATAACGGATATTCTGGATAATGATGTGATGGCACTTGTCCTGACCTCCAAGGAAAACGTGGCAAAGCTGCTGGACAGACCGGTTGAGCAGTACAATGTCATCATCAGCAGAGAAAAACTGGACATTCCGGGTGAAATGCTCAGTAAATCCGCTTCCGTGGCGGATTATATCGAGCAGGCAAAAAATCTGGCAAGTACAGCAGGGATCGTGCTGAAGCTTTTAAAGGTGCTTGGCGTACTGATCTGTATTCTGGTGACAAGCATGCTGGCCGGTATGATACTGGAGGAAAACAAAAGAAATGTTTCAATGCTTGCCATCTTAGGTTATACGGACAGAGAGATCAGGACATTTATTTTCCGCGCCAATTATATTCTGGTGCCACTTGGATTTTTTCTGGGCGTTCCGCTTGGGTATGCGACGGCTTACTCGATGATCCTGTCAGCCATGCAGTCATCGGGAAGACTGATGAGCCTGCCTGTGAAGGCTTCTACAATCGGGATCAGTTTTGGCTATGTGCTGCTTTCCTATCTGCTGGCAATGTTGCTTCTTTCCAGAAAGAAAGCACTGTTAAAGCTCTTGTGGCAGAAGGATGAATAAAGCAGCTCTATAAGGGAGAAAAAGATATGAAGATCATTGATGAATTACACAGCAAAGGGTTTGACCGGGCAAGTGCGCCATCTATGACGATCCTGTCGAGAAATGAAGAAAATGGAGAAAAAAGCTCCATGGTGTTCCATCCGATCATGCCCGGCGTGTACTTTGTATACAACAATTTTCATTCGCAGGAAGCGGTAGAGGCCGATTATAACGAAGATACCAAAAAGATGATCGAGATCAATCACTGCAGACGGGGACGCTTCGGCTGTAAGGTAAATGGCAGGCAGATGTACCTTGGCGAGGGAGAAATGGAGGCAAATCTGGTCGGCGTCATCCGGGAGAATCCGGAATTTCCGCTGGGCTTTTATGCAGGGGTGGAAATCCTGATCGATCCTGAGCCGGCAAAGGCATATTTGAAGGAGGTGTTCCCGGAGGCGGTCGAGCAGATCGATTTTCTCGGATGGCAGATCCGCAGGGAAAACGGTGCCATGTTCATCCGCTCTCTGCCGGAGATTAACCATATCCTGAATGAAATGTATCAGGTAGACCCGAAGGTAGAGACATATTATTTGAAATTAAAGATACTGGAACTGCTGCTTTTGATCCGTATGGTAACACCGGAGGAGGAAAAGACGCAGAAACGCTATTACAGGCAGCAGGATTATGATAAGGTGCGTGCGATCCACAAAGAGGTTGTTTCTCATCCTGACCGCCGCTTTTCTGTTCCGCAGCTTGTGCAAAAGTATGGGATAGGACAGACGACGTTTCAGAGCTGTTTCAGTGAAATATACGGAAAACCTTATTATACATTTGTCAAGCATTACAAGATGCACAAGGCGATCCATTACATAGAAGAAACACAGTATAGCATGGCAGAGATCGCAGGAATGCTCGGTTACGATAATCCGAGCAAGTTTGCCGCGGCTTTCCGTTCGGTTGTGGGCTGCAGTCCGCGGGAATATAAAAAATCCAGTGAACGAATGGAGCATTTGACCCTGTTTGGAGTAGAAATAGAAGAATAAAGCCCTTATGATGGAGCGAGAAAGGAACCATAAGGAGGAGAGAGGTTATGGAGAAGAAGAAAGAAGAGAGCGCGCTCAGTGTCCTGATGCGATATGCAGGCGGACATAAGTATTGTACTTATTTTTCCTGGGTATTTTCCGGGCTCAGTGCAATAGCAGCACTTCTGACCTATGTGTTTTTATTCCGCATCATCAAAGAAGTGATCGAAGCTGCGCCCAATTTTAAGGAAGCAACACAAATTGCAAGTAACGGATGGTTTGCGGTGCTTGCTGCAGCAGTTTCCATGCTGCTTTATTTTGCAGCACTGATGTGTTCCCATGCAAGTGCGTTCCGCGTGGCAACGAATATCAGAAAGGAGCTGCTTGCCCATATTGCAAAGCTGCCGATCGGATTTGCCGATGAGCTTGGATCAGGCAGGATCCGCAGGATCATCAATGATTCCGCAGCAACAACAGAGGTATATCTGGCACATCAGCTCCCGGATCTTGTCGGGGCTTATATCACACCGGTGGCGATGATCCTATTATTGTTTGTATTTAACTGGCGGTTCGGACTGGTCTGTCTGATCCCGGTTGTACTGAGTCTGGCAGGCATGACAAAAATGACCGGCAAACAGATGCAGGAGGATATGAAGCATTATCAGACTGCACTGGAAAATATGAATAATGAAGCAGTGGAATATGTCAGAGGTATCAATGTCGTAAAGACATTCTCCCAGACAGTACATAGCTTCTCCAGATTCAAAGCATCGATCGACAGCTATTATAAATTCTGCATCAATTACACAAAAGAAATGCGTATGCCAATGGTCTGCTATCAGATGATCGTAAACAGCACGTTTGCATTTTTGATCGCACTGACACTGATCCTGTATCGCGGCGATCATGTGACGTTTAACATTTTACTGAACTTCGTATTTTATGTGATCTTTACACCGGTCATTGCAACAACACTGACCAAGATCATGTTCATGGGAGAGGAATCCATGAAGGTAGAAGATGCGATCGTCCGTTTTAATGAGATCATGGCGATCGAGCCGCTTCCGGAGCCGGCGCAGACAAAGCATCCGCAGGAATATGCGATCTGCTTTGATGACGTCAGCTTCCGTTACCGGAAAGAGTTACCGGATGCTGTCTCTCATATCAGCCTGCAGATCCCGGTGGGAAATGTAATAGCCTTTGTCGGTCCTTCCGGCAGTGGAAAAAGTACAGCCGCAGGTCTGATTGCCAGGTTTTACGATGCGACGAGCGGGCAGGTACGGATCGGTGATGTTGATATCCGGGATATCGCGCAGGAGGAAAGAGTGGGTACGATCTCCTATGTATTCCAGAACAGCAGACTGTTAGCCGGTACGATCGCCGATAACGTGCGCATGGGGAAAAAGAATGCGACGGATGAAGAAGTGCTTGCAGCACTGCACAAAGCACAGTGTGACGATATTCTGGCAAAACTGCCGCAGGGAATCGAAACGGTGATCGGAACGGACGGTATCTACTTATCCGGCGGTGAACAGCAGAGGATTGCGATTGCAAGGATTATCCTGCAGGATGCACCGGTCATTATCTTAGATGAGGCAACTGCATACGCAGATCCGGAAAATGAAGTGCTTGTCCAGAAAGCCTTTGAAGAAATGGCAGTCGGCAAGACAGTTATCATGATCGCCCACAGACTGACCACGGTCAAGAACGCTGATACGATCTATGTATTTGAAAACGGCAAGATAAAAGAAGCAGGAAAGCATGAAGCACTTCTGGAAGCAAATGGTCTTTACGGGAAGATGTGGAATGATTATCAGACTTCAATCCGCTGGAAGGTAGGTGGCAGTAAATGATAGCAAAATTAATGAAAAATTACGCTGTATCCGAGCAGGGTGCAAAAGATATGATAAAATCCGTGTGCATCTGTATTCTGGTCAATATTGCACTCATGCTCCCGACCGGTCTGTTATATGTTCTGGCAGAGGACATTTTAAATGATGCGCCGTTTGCCCATGCCCGGATGCTGCTCATCGGCAGTATCCTGACGATCGCACTGCTCGGCATCTTATATTACATGCAGTATAACGCAACCTTCTTTGCCATGTATCAAGAATCCGGCAACAAACGTATCTCTCTGGCGGAGAAGCTCAGAAGAATGCCATTATCCTTCTTCGACCAGAAGGACAGTGCAGATCTGACAACGGTTATCTTAGGAGATGTGGCAGCTTTGGAGCATGCTTATTCTCATCAGTTTTCACAGTTTTACGGGGCTGTATTTTCCACGATCATCATTGCGGTCGGTCTGCTGTTCTTCCAGTGGAAGCTGGCACTGGCAGCACTTTGGATGTTACCGTTTGCGATCTGGATCGTGTTCGGTTCCAAGAATATCCAGGTCAGAAGCGGTAAAAAACTGACAGAGAAAAAGCTGACAGTGGCAGACGGTATTCAGGAATTTATCGAGTGCTCCAAGGATTTAAAGAGCACAAACTCCCAGAAGGGATATCTGCAGGGCTTATTTGAAAAGATCGATCTGACAGAAAAGGCAACGATGAAGCATGAGCTTTTGTCCGGTATAATTGTCAATTCCGGTCAGCTTCTGCTGAAATTCGGTATTGCCTGCGTGGCACTTGTTGGCGGTTCTCTTTTGACAAAAGGCGAGATCGATGTGATCACCTTCTTTGCATTTTTGATCATCGTATCCCGTATTTATGAGCCGCTGAACGGTTCACTGATGAACCTTGCAGCGTTAAATGCACTGACCGTCAATGTGGAACGTATGAATGAGATTTCGGAAGGCTATGAAATGACAGGCCGCAGGGAACTGACCAATCAGGGCTGCGATATTACATTTGACCATGTCAGCTTTGCTTATGAAACAGGAGAGCAGGTGCTTTCCAATGTATCCTTTACCGCAAAACAGGGTGAGGTAACAGCACTTGTCGGTCCATCCGGCTGTGGTAAGACAACCGTATCAAGACTGGCTGCGCGTTTCTGGGATCCGACCGGCGGACGTATCACGGTTGGCGGTATGAATGTGAAGGAGACAGATCCGGAAGCTTTGTTATCCTTATATTCCATCGTCTTTCAGGATGTAACATTGTTTGACAATACGATCATGGAAAATATCCGTGTCGGTAAGAAGGACGCAACAGATGCAGAGGTCATGGAAGCGGCAAAACGTGCCAATGTACTGGAATTTGCCGAAAAACTGCCGGATGGCATGCAGACGCGGATCGGCGAAAACGGCGCGGAGCTTTCCGGAGGGGAAAGACAGCGTATTTCCATTGCCAGAGCCTTTTTAAAGGATGCACCGATCATCCTGTTGGATGAAGCTACCGCTTCTTTAGATGCGGAAAACGAAACAAAGGTACAGGCTGCATTATCTGCCCTGATCGGTGGTAAGACCGTTATGGTCATTGCCCACAGAATGCGTACCGTTGTACAGGCAGATAAGTTCATCGTACTGGATCGTGTCATGCGTTGCCCTCTGATCAGAGCGGGGTATCAATATCGTTTTAATGACAGGTCAAAAAAGAATATAGGATAAACATTGCTGATGTGATAAAATAATGATAGAGAACAGCATAGAAAAGTCGTAAATAAAACAACGAAAAGGAGAAAACAAATGACAGCAGAACAGTTAAAAGAAATCATTTCACAGATAACACTGGAAGAAAAAGCAGCTATGTGCTCAGGCGACGACTTCTGGCACACAAAAGCAGTGGAGAGACTCGGCGTTCCGAGAAGTATGGTATCAGATGGCCCTCACGGACTCAGAAAGCAGGATCAGAGCGGGGATCATCTTGGTATTAATGACAGTATCAAGGCAGTCTGCTTCCCGACAGCCTGCGGAACGGCGGCAAGCTTTAACAGAGATCTTCTTTACAGCATGGGACAGACGCTCGGACAGGAATGTCAGGCAGAGGATGTCAGCGTTATTTTAGGGCCTGCTGTCAACATCAAGCGTTCTCCGCTCTGCGGCAGAAACTTTGAATATTATTCAGAAGATCCGTATCTGGCAACAGAGATCGCGACAAGCCAGATCAATGGAGTACAGAGCAGGCATGTCGGTACTTCCATCAAGCATTTTATGGCAAATAATCAGGAAACAAGACGTATGTCCTCCGATTCCCGGATCGATGAGCGCACCATGCGGGAAATTTATCTGGCAGCTTTTGAAGGTGCGGTAAAGCATGCAAAGCCATGGACAGTGATGTGCTCCTACAACCGGATCAACGGAACATATGCAGCGGAGAACAAGCAGCTTCTGACAGACATCCTGCGTGATGAATGGGGCTTTGACGGTTATGTAGTCAGTGACTGGGGCGCAGTCAACGACAGAGTAGAAGGTGTCAAGGCTGGACTGGATCTGGAAATGCCCGCTTCCCACGGCGTCAATGATGCCCTGATCGTCAAGGCAGTCAGGGAAGGCAGACTGGACGAGGCAGTGCTGGATAAAGCAGTGGAAAGAATTTTAAATATTGTATACCGTTTTGTGGAAAATCGAGATGAAACAGCAGTATTTGACCGCGATAAGGATCATGAAATGGCAAGAAAGGTAGCAGAGGAGTCCATCGTGCTTCTGAAAAATGATGGTATCCTTCCGCTTTCCGAAACAGACGAGATCGCGTTCATCGGTAAATTTGCAAAGAAGCCGAGATTCCAGGGCGGTGGCAGCAGCCACATCAATTCCCATAAGATAGACAGTGCCATGGATATGGTGGCAGGTATGGCAAATATCACGTATGCACAGGGCTACGATGATGCAGAAGATGTGATCGATGAAAAGCTGATCGCAGAAGCAGTGGAAGCTGCGAAAAAAGCAAAGGCAGCAGTCATCTTTGCAGGACTTCCGGATGCATTTGAATCCGAAGGCTTTGACAGAACGCATATGAGAATGCCGGACTGCCAGAATAAACTGATTGAAGAAGTGGCAAAGGTACAGCCGAACACAGTTGTTGTACTGCACAACGGTTCTCCGGTTGAAATGCCATGGGTAAATGACGTAAAGGGCATTCTGGAAGCTTATCTCGGCGGACAGGCAGTCGGCGGTGCGATCGTGGATATCCTGTTCGGACGTGTCAATCCAAGTGCAAAGCTGGCTGAGACATTCCCGCTGAAGCTTTCCGACAATCCGTCCTACCTGTACTACATCGGGGAAGGCGATGTTGTGGAATACAGGGAAGGAATCTTTGTAGGCTATCGTTATTATGACAAGAAGAATATGGATGTGCTGTTCCCGTTTGGACACGGACTGAGCTACACGACCTTTGCTTATTCCAATATGAAGCTGGATAAAGAAAAAATGTACGATACCGACACACTGACGGTTTCCGTTGACGTGACAAATACCGGAAAGATGGCAGGCAAAGAAGTGGTACAGCTTTATGTGGCTGACAAAGAAAGCACAGTGATCCGCCCTGTCAAGGAACTGAAGGGCTTTACAAAGATCGAGCTTATGCCGGGTGAGACAAAGACAGTTACCTTCAGCTTATCCAAGAGAGCTTTTGCTTACTTTAATACAGACCTGCATGACTGGCATGTGGAATCAGGCGAATTTGATATCCTGATCGGACAGTCCTCCAGAAATATCGTCTGCCAAAAGACCGTATATGTAGAGTCTACGGTAGAAGTATTTAAGAAATATCACTTGAATACAACGATTGGTGATATCATGAAGGATCCGCTTGCAAAGCCGTTCCTGAAAGATATTCTGGATGCATGTATCATGAATGATGTGAATACGACAGAAGGAGAAGGTCTTGGCGCGGCGGCAGAAGAGATGCAGGAAGCCATGATGGGCTATCTGCCGGTCAGAGCTGTCATCAGCTTCATGGATGGCACAATGACCCATGAAAAGCTGCAGAGCTACATCGATCAGATGAACAATTGTCACACATTTACGAAGTAAATGTGCGACCCAATAATCTGCGCAGCAGATTATAGCCTGTAACATATATATCCAGCAAATGTGCGACCGGGTAACCTGCGCAGCAGGTTATAGCCCGTAACATATATATCCAGTAAATGTGCGACCGGGTAATCTGCGCAGCAGATTATAGCTTGTCCTATATTTCCAATCCCGATAATAACCAGAAGAACGATCGAAATAATCGATGGCTGTTATCGGGATTTTTTGTTGACTTTTTTACCGGATACGCCTATAATCGTACCTAGCTGGTACATTACATTGACGCGTTAAAGTGTAAGTGTACAATAAGGAGGAGATATATTATGAAGAAGAAAATGCTTTCTGTTCTGCTTGCAGCAGCCATGACAATGTCACTGATCGGTTGTGGTTCTACAGCAGATACAGCAACAGACACTACAGAAACAACAGATGCTACAGATGAAGCTACAGACGCATCTGATGCAAGTACAGACGCTACAGATGCAGGCGCAGATTCAGACAAGACATATACAATTGGTATCTGCCAGCTTGTACAGCATGAAGCGCTGGATGCAGCTACAGAAGGTTTCAAGACAGCTTTAACAGATAAGCTTGGTGACAAGGTTACATTCGACGAGCAGAACGCAGCAGGTGATGCACCTACCTGTTCTACGATCTGTACAACATTCGTTACAAACGACTATGACCTGATTCTTGGTAATGCAACAGCAGCTCTGCAGGCAGCGGTTGCAGCTACAGATACAATCCCGGTACTTGGTACATCCATCACGGACTACGGTACAGCACTTGGTGTAGATGACTGGACAGGTACAACAGGAAAGAACATTTCCGGTACAACAGACCTTGCTCCGCTTGACGGACAGGCAGACTGCATCGCTGAATTATTCCCGGATGCAAAAAATGTAGGTATTTTATACTGCTCATCTGAGCCAAACAGTATTTATCAGTCAACAACAATTAAAGGATATCTGGAAGAGAAGGGTTATACAGTAACAGAGTACACATTCTCTGATTCCAACGACGTTGCAGCAGTTACACAGAGTGCGTGCGATAACGCAGATCTGCTCTATATCCCGACAGATAACACAGCAGCATCCTGTACGGAAGCGATCAACAACGTAGCAGATCCTGCAGGTGTTCCGATCTTCACGGGTGAGGAAGGTATCGCTAAGGGTTGCGGTGTTGCAACACTTTCCATTAATTACTATGATCTTGGTTACAAGACAGGTGAGATGGCATACGATATTCTTGTAAACGGTTCTGATATTTCCACAATGGAAGTACAGTCCGCTCCGAACTTTACAAAAGAATATATCAAAGACCGTGCTGACAAACTCGGCATTACTGTTCCGGACGGATATACTGAAATTACTGCAGAATAATATCTGATTGGTAAGATATGCAGAGAAAGGGTCATAGTGACCTTTTCTCTGCTTTTGTAGTGAGGAAAGAAACCAAGCGGCAGCGAAGCTGACATTTGGTTTCGCCCGAACGTACAACGAGAAAATCAAAGAGTGCGGAGCACGTCTGACAGCGAAGCTGGCAGGATTTTCGAGTCTGATGAGGAAAGAAACCAAGCATTGTCGTATATTTGCGAAGTAAATGTACGGCCAAGTAACCTGCGTAGTAGGTTACAGAAGGTTTCGCCCGAACGTAATATGTCATGCATCAAAGATGCATGATGCAGACTCGGTCCATCGCCGCAGGCGATTATGCATGGACCGAGGTTCAAGCAGAGAAAATCAAAGAGTGCGAAGCACGTCTGACAGCGAAGCTGGCAGGATTTTCGAGTCTGATGAGGAAAGAAACAACCAGGGAGGTAACTATGATTCAATATTTTACATCACTTAACCCGGCGGCATTTGGCAATGCACTTCCGGGCAATGTGGCGCAGGGGCTGATATGGGGTATTATGGCACTCGGCGTGTACATCACATTCCGTCTGCTGGATTTTGCGGATCTGACTGTAGACGGTTCTTTTGCAACAGGCGGTGCGGTGACCGTTATGATGACGATCACAGGACATAACATCTGGATCTCAATTTTATGTGCATCACTGGCAGGACTTTTGGCAGGACTTTGTACAGGACTTTTACATACAAAGCTCGGTATTCCGCCGATCCTTGCAGGTATTCTGACACAGATCGCACTGTACTCCGTGAATCTGAATATCATGGATCGTCATGCCAATCAGGCACTCAGCATTGATAAATACACATTGATCCTGTCTTCCCGTAACCTGACGAAAGCGATTATCGTCGGTCTGCTCTTTTCGGTTGTACTGATCGCGCTTTTATACTGGTATTTCGGTACGGAACAGGGGTCTGCCATTCGTGCGACAGGCTGTAATCCGGCGATGAGTAAAGCACAGGGTATCAATATCGACAATATGAAGCTGATCGGTCTTGCACTTTCCAATGCGATCGTTGCAATGTCCGGCGGACTGCTTTCCCAGTATTCCGGTTTTGCCGATGTCAACATGGGACGTGGTGGTATCGTTATCGGTCTTGCGGCAGTTATCATCG
>OIYT01002149.1_pt1 | contig 12510 bp, 13 predicted proteins | sample 1588201 | NCBI WGS metagenome assembly OIYT01 (sample SAMN03283260) | human gut metagenome | biome: human-associated habitat; material: feces | host: Homo sapiens | place: USA | collected 2013
TGGGGCCTGCCGCCGCTCGGCCAGATGTGCCTTCCATTCGGTCACGGCTTCTTTTGTGACTGCCGCGCCGTCCAGCCATACGGCAAAGGCGCGGACGCTGCGCAGATATTTCTCCCGCGTTGCCACGGCGTGCTCGTCCTCCTTCAGCTTGCGGTCGTAAGCCTCGACCATGGCCACTGTGATTTTCCGCTCGTTCATAATCTACCTCCTGCAAATGATTTGTGCTTATTTTACCTTGCAGGAGATAGGCTATGCGGTTTTACGTCCCACGGTGGGATCTATTTTTATAGGCCCAATTCGTCGATCCTGGTCATCGTCAGGGCATAGGGATCAAGGTTGAAAACGGGCTTATGCTGATTTATGGCATAGAAGAGCGCGTGATCCTCGGTGCGGCCTGTCGGCAGAGCTTCCGTGTCAAAGACCGTCAGCATCATGTCCGCAAGGTCGATGATCAGCTTGTAGGCCAACAGCTGTGCACCGGTCTGCGGAAATGGGACGGCATATTCCGTGCGCGTGCAGTTCTCCAGCATCTTAAAATACCGCTCCCGCAGATACGGCGCCCATTTGGTGGATTGCTCCTCATGCGGCGCGGTGCAGAAGAGCTTCATGTCGCGATCCCTCTCCATCAGGACATTGATCTGCTCAGCGGCATAAAGGCCGATGCCGTGGTCACAGGCCGTATAGAACTGTGTTACATTCTGCTGCCGCAGCTCCATGATTTTCTGCAAAAGCTCCTGTTTCATGGCAATGCAATATTCGTCATCTTCATCGAAGCCCCATTTGAAGCAGATCGTGTTCTGGCCGAAAATCGCACAACGATAGTTCTTCATAACGGTTCCTTCTCTCTATTTGTATCCTCCACCAATTCCATCATGTGCTTTCTTTTAATATAATATTGCTTACTAATTAAATCAATAGCTTTCTATTGAGTACAGAAAGAAATAATAGGAAACGGTATAATTGCTTATCATCGGAAAGGCAGGACACCGTATGAGCAAAGAAGTTTCCTTCAAAAATCGTGACCGTTTCGTACAGCTTGGGATCGCCATTGCGGCGCTCCGTAAAATGCGTGGTCTGTCACAGGAGAAGCTGGCCGAGAAGGCCGGTGTCAGCCGCTCACTCATCAGCACGATTGAAGCGCCGAACATGGCTCACGGCTTCTCGCTGGATGTGTTCTTCGATATTGCCGATGCGCTGGAGGTCGATCCCGCTGACCTTATCAACGCTTCCGTATTCCCGGACAGGATCATAAAATCGAAATAGCTTTTAATGCGTCTCAAACTGAGACGCATTTTTCGACGATTTGTGCGCCAAGCCCCGTATCTGACTTACCTCTCATTTTACTGCATTGTGGGTATAATCACAATATGGTTTTCTCAGAATACCACATATAATTTCTTTATCAGACAGGAAATGTGGTGAGGGAGATCGTTGATTACGGGCCGTTGTGGGAAACCATGAAGAGAAACAATGTGACGCAATACCAGCTTTTGCAGAGCGGCATTGATAATCACACGCTGGATTCCCTCAAGAAAAATCGAAACATTACTATGCTTACCTTGGAGAAGCTGTGCAAGATCATTGGCTGTACGCCCAATGATGTGATCGAGTTCAAATAGTGGCTGCTGGCGTCTGTGCCGGTGGCCGCTGTTTCTTTTGAGCGCAAAAAAGCAGGCCCACACCACCCGAAAAGGCAGTGTGGGCCTGAATAATAATGTGGCTCAATTTGAGACACATTTCGACAGTGGTTATAGTCCGACGGGATCTTCCACATCCTCGGTGAACAGCCCCATGAGATCATGGTTGGCACCCACATTTGTCACCTCAAAATGGTTGACACAGTGCTGGAGCCACGGGAAGGTGTCACTCATCTCTTGTATCAGATCGAAGATCTCTAAGTCTGTGGTTTTATAGAGCGAATGATAGCCGGAATACTGTTCGTGGGAGAAATTCCGTTTGGTCAAAAACTTTTGTATCTTCTCATAAGCACCCTTTGGGCGCACTTTGGAGTAATACTCCTCCAAATCTTTGATGCGGAGATCGAAATAAAGTGCCTTAAACCGCTTGGCTTCTTTTCTCGCCATTACGCAGCACTCTCACGGTGGGCATAGTGATAGAGAACATCCTCCACGGCAAAGTCGGACTCATTCTCGCCGTCATCACTGTTGTACCACAGCCACTTGACCAGATAGGTCATAAACCACTCTTTGTCCTTCAATGTGGTAATCAGTCTGCCAAAGGTGCCATAATCACGGGGCATCCCATTTCCAAGGTAGCAGATTGTGCCGTCGGTCAGCGTTTCCTTGCGGAAGTGATACTTATCAAAGGCTTTATCCAGTGCGACGTAAATTGCTTCGGGAGCGTATTTATGATCGGCCTGCATTTTAGCCTCGTTAAATTTAATCTCCAGCTTCAACATGGCGTTTTCCTCCTTGTCAGTCGAAGTGATGGTTAGCTTGCTTTTAGTATATAGGATACCCAGCTGTTTTTCAATGTATTTCTTCGTCGAAAAATGGCCCTAATTTGAAAAATAGTCCGGTCTGGCAACGGACACAAAACCGTTTGTCCCAGTGATGACCACATTATTAGCACCGCTGGCGCAGTGGATCACCAACAGACTGCCATCCTCGTCCCGGCCGCAGATAATGCCAACATGGGAATTGTCCGGGTAAAACACCAAGTCACCGGGCTGGGCATCCGACCATGAAATATCAGTGCAATACGAGTGCTGCATGGTGGCGCCGCCGCCATGTCCGATGATGTAGCTGCCGCCCGTGGCGTTGTAAAAGGCCCAATCCACGAATCCACTGCAATCTAACCCGTAGGGCCGATAGGTGCCGGTAGTGGAACTGCCTGCGGCTGTGACCTGACGAAGCTGCCCCCAGCGGCTGTCCCAGCCAAGCACCAGTGATTTCCCGCCCCAAAAATACGAAACTTTTCCGTAAAGCATCAGAGCATTTTGGATGACCGCCCGGCGCTCCGGGGAAAGGTCTGCCGGGAGGTTCTGAAGAACTTCCTCTGCGTCCGCATTGGTGATGGTCAGGCTGGAGGCCAGCGAAGCCAGCGTGGTCCGGTCTGCTAACAGCTCGTCCAAGGCTTCATTCTGGTACTTCGTAAATACATAGATTGTCCGCATTTCATCCGCTGTTTTCGGCGTGATGGTGATATGCAAAATGTACTCCGTCCAACCATCATCGTCTCCACTTCCGGGATGGTTTATTGTCTCCACCCAAGAGGTGATCTCCGTCATATCCCAGAACACAGCGGTCAGACGGGCTACCCGGTCAGCATCCAGTGTGGCCACATCCACGCCATCATCCGTGCCTGCGGTTTTAGCTGCAAAGACAGCCAGCACCTCCGGCCAGTCCGGGGCCTGCCCTTGAATGTCGATGCTGTCATAGTCTCCGGCCTGCAACTCCTCCAACTTTACATTGTAGGCGATATTCACCTGCGCCACGGCCTCAGCTACCGACACAGTATCCGGTGCGTTACGCTCTGCCGCAAAATACAGCCCAAAGGGTGAGCTTGCCACAGCCGCGATGATGATAATGACCACCAGCGCCACCAGAACCACCGTGCCGCCGACAAAACCAGACAAAGCAGAGATCAGGGCAGCAGCGGCACGGCGGAGCATCCCTGCCGCCCGCTTGAACAGCTCTACCGCTGTCTTGGCGGTCTTTTTTGCCTGTGCCGCAGTCTGGTGGATCTGTTGCTGCGAAGCGGTTTTCTGTGCTGCTGACATAGGCTTTGCCGTAGTTTTGAAGAATGTACGCTTAACCTTTGGAGCGGGCAGCGGCTTTTCCGGCTTGCTTCTGCTATGATCGTTCACGGCAAAACGCTTCTTCTCTTTGAAAGCGCCATGCTTCGGCGTATCGGTCTTTGCCGGTGAAACCGGCTCCCATTCAGCGTCATAGAAAGTGGGAGGCTCCTCCGCAGAAACAGCCCGCCGCTCCGAAAGTAGTTTGTTCTTCTGCTTGTCCACTACGAACTGGCGGCGGGCTTCAAACTGCCGCTTTTCATCCAGCGGCCTTGCTTCTTCAGCGGAAGGAGTCTCCAAGAAGTTTTTATTTTTAGGCACTGTGTATCTTGCAGGGGGTTCCCGCGAAGCGGCGGTTTGCTCATTTGCTTTACGCTCACGCGGAATACTCGCAGCCGATTTTTCCTTTATCGGCGGTTTTTGCCTTGCCCTCGGCACCTGCGCCGCACGATCCTGCACCGTGTCCACCGCCCAGTTGGCCGTGTCCTCTACTTCATCGACAGCCTGCGTTTCTGCGCTGTCTGATTCCAGCTCCCGACGCTCCGCCAACTGCTGGCGGTACTTCTCCTTTAGCAGTTTGGCCCGATGGCGGGGATCAAGCATAGCGGTACGCTTGCTCTTGGGCTGGCCCATTTTAGGCTTCTCCTTAAATTCCGGCAATCCGGTACACCCCCTTAATGTGTCTCAATTTGAGACGAATTTCGACAATGCTCATTTGTCCCCCGGTGTCGTGGTCATCAGGCGATAAAGGGTGCCGTCACGGGGAAACTCGTTGACGAAGGGGATGATGGAACTGCCGATCCGCATAAGGCCGTGACCGGCCTCCACATTCGTCACATGGCTCATCTGCGTTTCCGAGATATGCAGCAGTTTCGCCAGCTCCGCCCGGTCAGTTGCCGCCTGATTGAGCAGGATCAAAAACTCGCTGTTGGCCAGCATCAGGCGGGCCGTTTCCGAGCGCAGACATTCCTCAATATTCTGCGTGGCGGCGGTCATGGCAGCGGCGTACTTGCGAAAGCGTTTCCAGCACTTGTAGAGAAATTGTGCGGAGTAGTAATACTTGAAGAACAAATACACCTCGTCCACGAATACCCATGTGTACCTTCCGGCCAGCCGATTTGCCGCCACGCGGTTCTGGATCGTCTCCAGCACCACATTCAGCGCCGTGGGCTTGAGCTGTTCACCCATCTCGTAGAGGTCAAAACAGACAATGCGGTTATCAATATCAAAATTGGTTTCGTGGGCGAACATATTCAAGCTGCCCTCTACGAACAGCTCCGACGCAAGGGCCAATTCCTGTGCTTCACGCTCCGGCTGCCGCTTGACCTCGTTGCGCCAATCCGGGAGAGTCGGAATCCTGCCTTCGCCGCCGCTCTTGATGAAATCGTGATAGATATTGGCGGTGCAGCGGTCAATGATAGACTTATGGAACGCCCCCAGCTGTCCGACACCCATCTGCTGTTCGCAAATGCTCATCATCAATTCGGACTTCATAGCCACCGGGTTCTCCCCGGCTCCATAGCCCCGGTTAATATCCAGCGGATTGATGTGGTGCGGGCTGGATGGAGAGATCTCCAGCACCGCCCCTTGCAGTGCCCGCGTCAGCTCGCCATACTCACGCTCGGCGTCGATCATAATAATATCGTCATTGGTAGAGAGGGCGATAAAGGTGATAGCCTCCTTCATGCTGAAGGACTTGCCGCTGCCCGATACACCCAGCACAAAGCCGTGTGGGTTCAGCAGCTTCTTTCGGTTGCAGATCAAAAGATTTTTACTTACGGCGTTGACACCATAATAAATACCGCCCGCGTCTTGGATCTCCTGAACGCGGAACGGCATTAAAACGGCGGTAGATTCAGTTGTCAGTGTGCGGGTGGTCTTGATGCGGCGCAGGCCATAGGGCAGGGCCGTATTCAATCCGTCCTCCTGCTGGTATCGCAGAACGGAGAACTGACACGCCTGCTCCAGCCCAATCGCTTGCAGCGTCTCCGTGTCGGTGTTCAGCTGCTCCAGCGTGTCCGCCATGTGTACGATGGTGACATTGGCAAAAATCATCCGCTGGTCGCGGGTACTCAGGTCATCCAGAAACTCCTTCGTCTCCGTCCGCAGCTGCTCCAGCTCATAGGGGATGCTGGCCGTGAAATTATTGCGGCTGTTCTGGCGCTGCTGCCAGCGGGCAATATCAGCTTCGATGCCGAGGATACGGCTCTGTACCTCCCGGATGGCCTCATCGGTGGGAATGGGGAGGATGTCGATGGACAGCATCAGATTCCGCGGGAAATCAGACAGCTTGGAGATCATTTCATCCTTGATGTAGCTGGCGTAATCCCGCAGAAACAGGACGCGCCCCACCTTGCCGCCCATCTCAAAGTGATCCGCCTTGAAGCATAGACCATCCGGGCAAATATAGTCCCGGAAGTCATGGCCTTTCTTCATGGCATCGCTGAGATCAAAGCGGAAATGCTCTTCCTCACCGGGGCGGAAGAAATCATGGAAGATACGTAGCCGATCCTGGTTGTCCAGCGCCTTTGCGCCGCTCTCCAGCCGTCCGAAGTTTTTGCTGAGATCGGCGTCTACCCGGTGAAAAAAGGTGCGGGCCTCATCCATGTTCTTCCGAGCCACCGAAACCGTGATGTACTTGTCTTGAATCAGATCGTTGCTCTCTGCGGCCTTGTCGGTCAGGACGCGGTTGTACTCCCTGCGGTAACTGTCCAGACTGTCCCCTCGCTCCCGCATCAGGACACTGCGCTGGAAGTCCGCGCCGTTGAGACGCCGGTTGTTGATGGTGATTTTGGTAGTGGCATCCGTTGGCAGGCTATTCAGTGCGCCGCAATAGGCCGTAAACATATCTCTCTGATCCTCATGGGAGGCCAGTGCATAGTTGATGTCTGCGAAGCGCCATGTGCGGCTGAACTTGCCGCCGGTTTGCCAGATGCCGTCCCGATAGATCTTTTGGATGGGGATGGATTGCTGGACGCTGCGAGGGATTCGGAACCGCTCGCGCTCACTTCTGTCTGCGGCAATCAGCGTTTTAATCATAGATGTTTTTCTCCTTCTCGTTCAGAATTTTGCAGTACAGATTTTCGGAACGGAACACGCGCGGCCCTGCACATAAAATCTGTGATTTGATAACAGCCCACACAAACCGCTCAAAGGTCAAGCCGTTATAGCGGAAGAAGCCAGCTGCGGCCAGCGGCGCGGCGGCCACGATGCACACCCAGCTGGCGGTTTCTTTGCCAATAGCTCCCTTCGTCAGAAAGTAGGTGCCGATAGCAACGCTTACGGCCAGCACCGCACAAATAAATTGGCGAGTAGACAAGCCGAAGAAAATCGTCTCGCTGTGCTGCCGGACTTCTTTGGGTATCTTAATTTCCATGTTCATCACTCCTCCGTAATGTATTTTGATAAGTCAATATCGCTCTCCACTTCGTTTCCCCACACATCCCAACCCTCTGTATAGCTGCGGGCAAATAATTCAATCCGCGGCACATCACCCATCAGGTCTACAATTTTTTCTCGCACTTCATCGGGCTTTTTGCTGTGTTCTTGAATCGGAGAAATGATGAACTGGTGAATATTAGCTGCCCTGCGTTTTGGGTGCCCTTTTGTTGCCAATAAGCAAACTTCCGCATTTCCCCTTGTCCAGAAGCCAAGGCCATAAAACCAGCTATCAGACTTTTTGTTCTTTTTCAGCCAGAGGAACGCAATAGTTTTGTAAGTAAAACCCCACGCACGAATCAATTTAAGTGCAGTAGGAAGCTGCGGGAATGTGGCCCACAGAAATAGTGTGCTGTCCTCTGCGGCTATATTCGCAACTGGCAGTACGCACAAATCAGCAATACTCATCGTTGGGTAATGCTTTTCCGCTGCACCTTGCATACTTTTTTGCTCATATCGCCATGGAGGATCAGCATAAATGATTTGATACCGCTTCATGTCTTATATTTGGCTGCTCCTTTCTGCTGTCGAAATGTGTCTCAAATTGAGCCGCATTTCTTCTGAATTGATTTATTTTTCGATTTTTTGACACGATTTTTGAGGTATGAGATAATAGAAGTACCAAATATAGGAGGTTTTTACTATGACGATCCTGCAACAGGTACTTCTTGCTTTCGCCGCATTTGTTCTGTTTATCTTTGCAATCCGGTTGGTGTTCGCTCTGCTCCTGCGCCTGCAACTTCTGCCTATTCTGGTCTGGCTGGGCGTAGGCCGCCTTTACCCCCAATGGGCGGCGGCACATCCATTTGTGTTCTACGGTGTCCTGGCACTTTTCGCGTTGCTGGCGCTGTCCTGCTGGCTCCGCCCGGTGGTGGAGTGGGTACAGGAACGGCAAATGCTGCGGCTGGCCGAGCGGCAGATCAAAAATGACCTGCACCGTGCCAATGCGGAGGGGCGTACCATCACCGGATTTCAGCTGTGCAACGGCGTACCCATCCCTGAATATAAGGACTGAAAAACGGCGGGCTTCGGCCCGCCGTTTTCTTGTCTTATAGCCCGAACATCTCCTTTGCAATCCGTTCCGCCCCCTTGATAAGTGCAACCAATATCAGCATATTGAAAATCGTCTGCGCCACATACTGCCAGCTCATCGTAACAACGGGTAGTGAGGTATCCGCAATCGGCGCACCGCTGGCGGCAAAGGCAGAAAAAATCAAACAGGCCAGCACCACAATAGCACCCTCCATGCAGACGCCGAGATAGCTTCTGAGAAAGGCTTTTCCCATAAACGAAGTATCCTCCCCCGCAAAAGAGGCCAGCGGCAGCGGAGCCAGAGCCGTAAACATATACAGACGGAAAAAGCGCCCGTAGACGGTCATAATCAAAATAAACGACAATACTGTGATGAACAGGCTCCCCAAGAATGTGACCATCCAGAGGGGGACAGACTGAAAGAAACCCACTTCTTCAATAGCGTCAGTAATTTCCTGCGGCAGCGTCACACTGGCGGCACTCATGCCGCCGATGCTGCCCATGATGGATTGCACCACGCCGCCGCACACGGAGAACACAGCAGTCATAATTTCCATGGCACTTCCCACGGCCACCTTTGCGATTATGAAGCGAATGAAATGCCGCAGGGCAAACTCCGGGCGCTGGAGGTCGCGGAAGCTGGCGGCAGAGCGGAACACGCTCATAGCGAAAAACAGCACCAGCAAGCCATAACCAAAGGCTTTCAGACCGTCATTGATGGTGACGATGGTGTTCCAAATCTCGCCGCCGCGAAAGGCTTGCGGCGTGGTAGTGACAAGGCTCCATATCTCTGTCAGTTTTTCGTTCCATGTATCAAAGGACGCTTGCAGATTGCCGACGATCCAGTTATTCAAATGATTTCACCCCATTTCTCCAGAGAAGTAAGAGGGGCAGGCTCTACGGCCTGCCCCTTTTCCGTTAGACCGCGCCAATGGCGGTCAAGATTTCCTTGGCAAAGGCGATCATCAGGCCGCCGAACAGGCACAGAAATCCCTGCGTCCGCTGGCTGGCATCGTGGGACTGGATGGACATACCCACCTGCACGATGCCCCAGCCGAGGATGATAACGCCCAGTGCCTTGATGATGGAAAACACAAAGTCGGACAGGTTGCTGACGATGGTGAGGGGATCGTCAGCAGCCAATGCAGAACAGGTCAGAGCAGCGCAGGCCAGCACGGTCAAAACGAGCGCCCCATACCAGCGCCCGGCCCGGATAGTCCTGCGGTCGGCTTCAGACGGAATACGATTCTTCTTCATGGTGTCATTCTCCTATTCATTCAATAATTTCAATGGACTCCCAGCTGTCCGTGGACAACGGCAAGTCCTCCAGCGCATAGGTCAGGCCGGGGCGGTGGATATACGGTGCGGCACCGCCATCCTCCGTCAGCTTCAGGCCGGGATGCTTTAGGATGTCATACTTTCTGTCCATCACCGGCAACTCACCGCGGATAAACAAAATGCAGTGGTCATTATCCAGCGCCCGCACCTCGTCCGGGGTCATCAACTCCCGCCCGGTCTGCTGGTAGTTCACGCTGCTGGAGCCGCTGCGCCCCTTGGATACACTGCGCGTCCGGGTATCCAGCGTTTCTTTCCCCAGCAGCTCCGAGATGTACTTGAAGGTGCTGACTTCATTTCCGCCCAAATACAGCAGCGTATCCGCATTGCCGATCAGGCCCTCCCAGTCATCCTTGAACAGTGCTTTCAGAGCGGAGATATTTTGCAGAACGATGGTAGACATGATATTGCGGCTTCGCATGGTAGCTTGCAGTTTGCCGAAATCGTCCGGGAGAGAGACATTGCAAAACTCGTCCATCATCATTCGCACGGGAACAGGCAGCGCCCCCTGATGCACCTTGTCCGCCTGATAGTAAAGACTCTGAAAGGCGCAGGTGTAGAGCATACCCACGATGTAGTTGAAGGTGCTGTCGTTGTCCGGGATGATGGCAAACACGGCCTGCTTGCGCTCGCCCATCTTGTCCAATTCCATATCGTCTTTTGCTGTGATGTTCTGTATCTCCGGCAGGATGAACGCGGACAGCCGCACCGCCGCGGAGATCAGGATGCTCTTCGCGGTCTTGCCCGCAGCCTGTTTGTAGATCTTATATTCCCGCACGGCGATATGGCTGGGGTCATCCTCCTCCAGCGCCTCAAACAGCAGGTCTAAGGGGGACTGATAATCGTCATCGTCCTCCTTTGCACCGCCGTTTTCAATCATGTAGATGAGCATTTCAAAATTCTGCTCCTCCGGCGGTGCTTCGTGGATCAAGTACAAAATGAGAGCCGTATCCAATGCGATCTCGGAACGCTCCCAAAACGGATCGTTCTGCTGTGCGCCTTTAGGCGTGGTGTTTTTTATGAAGTTGTTGACCAGTTTCATCACATCCTTATCGTCCTTGATGTAGGCAAAGGCATTGAAGCTGTCCGAGCGGGATGGTTCGATCAGGTCAAACACCTTGATAACATAGCCCCTTTCGAGCAGCAGCGGCGCTACCGCCCGGAGCGTTTCCCCCTTGGGGTCTGTCACAAGAAAGCTGCAATTTGCCTCCATCAGGTTCGGCTTCACAAAAAAGCGCGTCTTACCAGCACCAGAGCCGCCGATCACGATTTGCAGCAGATTGCGGCGGTGCATTTTGCCGTTCAGGCTCATGCGGACATTCTGCGTCAGGATGGTGTTGTTGCGCGGGTCTTTGTCCCGGTATTTGGCGTTCAGCCGCTTGGCGCTGCCCCATTTGGCGGAGCCGTGTTCTTCTCCCGGCCTGCGGTTCTCGCGGGTCGAGAGGTATAGCGCCACGGCAAAGCCATAGGCCGCCAGTGCCCACAGTATAAATTTCGGCGTATGTGGCGTCCACCGCACAGAAAAGGGATGCTCCATCAGCCACGAAAACCGCCCCATCAGTGTAAACACCGTCATTCCTGCTTTGTACTCCGTTGCCAGCAGTGCTGCCAGCCAAAGCACCACAGGGACAGGCAGAAGCCACAGCAGCGGACTGTCATTCTGATTCCGTCTCATGTGCGCCTCCTTGCACAGCGAAGGGCCGCTCCCTTTTCGGAGCGGCCCCAATAATGCGGCTCAATTTGAGACACATTTCGACAGCATCAATACCCGGTGCGGGGTAGCTTGGGAACAGTCGGTTTTCCATAGACCGAAATGACCCAACGGCTGACTGCCTGCACCCATGTTCCGTTATAAGTTCCGCCGACATCCGCCACATTGACAAAGGAGCCAGCCTGAAGTCCGGCCACGGCCTTACAGTAGAGATAGGGGCTTTCCACCTGGGCAAAGCCTGCCGGAGCTTGTCCGAATACGAACATAACCTCCGTCACGCGCTCATTGGCGGCCAGCCCCAGCGCCACAGAGGATGCAGCCAGCGTGTAGTTCTTTCCAGTCGAAAGGTTATCGGCCAGAGTGCGATAATCGCCGCCGTTGACGCGATAGACGATCTTATAAGTGCCGGGGAAGTTGTAAGTGCCGGTCACGACCTTCTCCAGCCGCACCTGCGCGGGGAGGGTATCGCGCCAATAGAAATTGCTCAGGCTGACATTGGAGGTATTGGCGATCTGCGAGAACGCAAAGCGTACCGGCTGATTTGCCATGATCTCCTTGGGGCCGGTCTTGGTGATGGACACGCCAGTAGTGAGGCTCTTGTCCTCCACCTCAAGACGGGCGATCTGACCTTCATACTCAAGATAGACCGTCAATTCCTTTTCGCTGATGCCGTAATGCTCCGGGGCCTTTACCTCCCGGATAAAGTACCGCGACAGGGGCAGCTGCTTGGAAACGGCCAATCCTCGACTGTTGGAGCGAATGGTATCGACCACATTCCCGGCTTTGTCGGTGATCTCAAAAACCGCCCCCTCCAGCAGTGTCCCGGCAGGCAGGCCATTGGTGTGGTTATAGTCCGCAGAGCGCTTCGTAATCTGGATTTGTCCGGTGATGGGTGTATTTTCCCATTCGACCTCGGTGGTTTCGCCAGACTTGACATAGACCGTCTTTTTCTGTGTGTCGCGCACATAGCCCTCGTTTTCCAGTTCACGCAGATAATAGCGGCCAGCGGACAAGTCCTCAAAATAGGCATAGCCGCGGTCATCGCTGGTGGCCTGTGCGATGGGGGCATTGGTACTGTCATAGAGCAGGAAGGTCACACCGGGGATGGCCTTTCCGTCCACGCTGGAAATTTTGTGGATCAGGATGCCGGAAATCGGTCGGTTATAAAACCAAAGCGTCTGCGTATCATTGGCGCGGACTTCGATGGTCTGGCTGCGGGAGGCATCGTCAATGCGAT
>OIYT01002152.1_pt1 | contig 12488 bp, 14 predicted proteins | sample 1588201 | NCBI WGS metagenome assembly OIYT01 (sample SAMN03283260) | human gut metagenome | biome: human-associated habitat; material: feces | host: Homo sapiens | place: USA | collected 2013
CGCAGCGCCTTGCGCAGCTCCTCTTCCTGAAACTGCTTCCTCAGCGCCGCGTACTCCGCGCTGCCGCCAAACTCGGAAATGGCAAGCAGCACGGCGCGCGCCCCTGTCGAGCGAAGGTCGGGCACGCCGTCTGACAGGATGGTATAGGTCTCCTGCGCACGGAACCAGACACCGGCGGGCAGGATCGCTTTGATTGCCTCGTAAAAGGTGCAAAAATATCGTTCTCGCAAGAAAGCCGCCATTCGCAGCGCACGCAGATCGAGCAGCGGATCGGCATCCAGTACCTCCAGCAGCGGCTTGAGCGACGTCTCGTCGCCCTCTTCCAGCGTAAGCACGACACCCTCCGAACGCCGATTGGCGCGGCCGAACGGCACCATGACCCGCGCGCCGACACGCACCGGCATGGACGCGCGATAGCTATAGGGCTTGTCAATGGCGTAAATCGCCGCTGATACGGCAATCTTTGCGATCATTTTTTACTTGTTGATCGTCGCTGCGAGCTTTCCCTCGGCGACCTCACGAATCGCAAGCGTCACGGGTTTGTCCGTCAGCGGCGTGTGGAAGGTCTCGGACTCGATCGAGAGCTGGCGGGCGCGGCGGGCGATCACATTGACCATCAGATAGCGGCTGTTGATGTGCTTCAAAAGATCAGCCATTGCAGGATAAAGCATTTTCGTTTTCCTCCTTGAGTCGAATGGTTTTATATTGAGAACGGCAGGATTCCGCCGTCAGGATCGCCTGAAACTCGGCGACCGCACGGTCGATATCGTCGTTGATCACGGTATACTGGTACTTTTTCGCAAGCTCACACTCCTGGAAGGCAATGCGCAGGCGTCTGGCGGCAGTGGCGGCGTCGGTATCGCCGCGGCCGGCAAGTCTCCTGCCAAGCTCCTCAAAGGAGGGCGGCGCGATGAAGATCGTAATGGCGTCCGGCCGCCGCTGCATCACTTGCAGGGCGCCCTGCACCTCGATCTCGAGCACGACGCTGATCCCGCTTGCAAGCGCGGCATCGACTTCTTTTTCCGGCGTGCCGTAGTAGTTTCCGGCATAGACTGCGTGCTCCAGCAGCGCGCCGTCGCGGATCATTTCCTCAAAGCGGGGCTTATCAACAAAGTGATAATGCACGCCGTCGATCTCCCCGGGGCGAATGGCGCGTGTCGTCGCGGAGACGGAATAGCGCAGCGAGGGGTTGCTCTGCATCACGCGGTGCAGCACCGTGCCCTTGCCGACACCGGAAGGGCCGGAGACGATAATGATTCTTCCCTCTTTCATGCGTCCTCCTGCATCTCGTCGAGCCGTTTTGCGATCATTTCCGGCGTCAGCGCCGAGAGGATCACATGATCCGTATCCATGACCAAAACGGCACGTGTTTTTCTGCCGAAGCTGGCGTCGATGAGCATTGCGCGCTCCTTCGCCTCCTGCACCAGCCGCTTGACCGGCGCGGAGTCGGGGCTGACTACCGTCAGCAGGCGGCGGTCGGAAACAAGGTTTCCGTAGCCGATGTTGATCAGTCTCATATGCGCCTCACTCGATGTTCTGGATCTGTTCGCGGATCTTTTCCAGCTCCGCCTTGATCTCGACGACGCTGCGCGTCTGCTCTAAGTCGTTCCCCTTTGAGCCGATGGTATTGGCCTCACGGTTCATCTCCTGAAGCAGGAAATCGAGTTTCCTTCCCACCGCGCCGCCGGAGGTCAGCAGCTGCTCCAGCTGGCTGAGGTGACTGCGCAGGCGCACGGTCTCCTCGTCCACGGCGACCTTATCGGCGAAGATCGCGGCCTCCGTCAGGATGCGGCTCTCGTCGATGTTGCGTCCCTCCAGCACCTCGCGCAGCTTGTTTTCCAAGCGCTCGCGATACTGCGAAACGGTCACAGGGCTGCGCGCCTCGACTTTTTCCACGTAAGACAGGATGACCGCCGCGTGCGCGCGCAGGTCTGCGGCAAGCGTCTCGCCCTCCGTGCGGCGCATGGTATTGTAGCCCTCCAGCGCCTCGCGCGCAACACTGAGGATGTCCTGCGTGTTGCGCTGCTCATCCTCCTCCGGCTTTTCCACAAGGAAGACGTCGGGCAGACGGCTCAGGCCGACCGCGCCAATGTCGTCGCGCACGCCGTAGTCGCTGACCAGCGTCTTGAGCGCCTGCAAATAGCCCTCCACCGCGGGGCGGTTGAGGTTGACACAGACATTCTCCCCCACAGTGGCGTTGACAGTGACGAACATGTCCACCTTTCCGCGCGAAACATACTGCTTGACCGCCTGCTTGAGCGACTCCTCCGCATAGGAGAAGGCGCGCGGCAGGCGCACGGAGCAGTCGAGAAAGCGATTGTTGACGGAGCGCAGCTCCACGGTGATCTCCCGACCGTTGCACGTCTTTACGGCGCGTCCATAGCCGGTCATGCTGTAAATCAAAGGGATCCTTCCTCTCGTTGAGATTATCGGCAGCCGTTGCAGAGGCACTGCATACACATCATCGTGCTGCACAGTCTGCAACATTCGTCGGTATCGTCGTATTGTTCCTGTCGATAGGTGTAGGCACCGGTGCCGCTCGCACCGTTCATCGCGCTGCGATACTCCATGTTGGACGGATCCATACTCGCCGCGATGCGGAAATTCTGCATCGCCTCGTCCATCCAGCCGCGCCGCTGCGCGACCACGCCGCGCAGATAGTACCACTCGGCGCTGTGCGTGGAGATCCCGTCGAGCATTGCCTCCGCGCGGTCGAGCTGGCCGCGCTGGATCAGCATCCGCACCTGCGCAAACTCCGCACTGCCGCCGCTCGTCCCGCGAGAAGAGGAAGTGCTGCCGGAGGAAGCGGGCGCGCCGCGCGTGAGCGTGTCGTAGGCCTCATTGATCTCCTTCATTTTCTCCTCGGCAAGGTCTGCCAAGGGGTTGTTTTCATAGTTGTCCGGATGATACTTTCGGGCAAGCTCTCGATATGCCTTTTTGATCTCTTCCTCCGACGCGCCGTGCGGCACGCCAAGGACTTCATAGGGATCTTTCATTTGTGTTTTCCTTTCCTGAACGTACCCTCGGCAACGCTGTGAAGAACGGAGGGAAGGCCGAAGTATACGATATTGTGTACGATCGCGCCGTCCGGCATGGGCGGCATCAGCTCGAGCGCGGAGGCGGCAAGGCTGATGGAGGCCTCCACCGTGTCGATCAGCGCCTCTCGATCCGCTTGTGTCAGAGCGCCGTCCTGCAATTCATAGCGGTATCTCAGCGGGTTATAGCTCCCTCTTTGCAGATCCTTCGGCAGGTCCTCCAGCGCGTCGGCCAGATAGAGAAAGCGCCCGACATGATAAAGCAGTTGTTCCGCCACACGGCGCTCCTCCCGATCGGGGACGGTCGCGGCGCAGGCGCGCAGGAGGCTTGCAAACGCGTCAGCCGCGCGGTCGATGCTCGCGCAGTGCGCCTGCTCCAGCACACGCAGCGTTGCCAGACGCGTCTGAAACACCTCGTTTGCCTCCGGCAGCCGCTTGGCGGCCTTGCGGTAGGCTCTGCGATAGAGCAGCAAACCCGCGCCCGCCGCGAGCCGGTGCATCCCGCCGCCGTCGCTGCGCGCGTCGCGCAGCTTCCAGTAAGACAGGAGCACGCTCAGATCCGCGCACGTGCGCATCACCTCGTCGGCAGGCAGGCATTCCTTCCTGCAAACCACCCGCGCGGGACAGAAGCAGCGCTGCGCACACAGTCTCTCCTTTCGCTGCAAGAGGAAATAGAGGAACGTCATGTCGTAGTTGACCAAAAAGCGTGCGCGGAAGCCGTAATGGAGCCGAAGGCTGCGGCACAGGCCGCAATAGGCGGCGTGATAGCGCTCTTTCTGCTCCGGCGTCAGGCGGTCGTTGCGGGGCAAGACGTAACCGAACATCAGCCGTTACGTTCCACCTGCACGGTGTACGGCCCGCCGGTTACGACCACATCGAGGTCATCCACCAAAACGGTGAGCGTAGCGCCGCGCTCCGGCTCGTTCGCGTCATAATCCTTGGAAAGATCCACCGCGACGGTGAACTGTTCCTTCGTCAGCGCCTCAATGGCGCTTCTGACGCCCTTAACGGTGATCGTGACCGTCTGCTTTTTCAGGCGGTAGCGGCTGAGATAATCCTGCCGCTGGATCTCCGTTTCGCTGAACGTGAACTCCTTGGTGATGACCTCATCGTTGCTGTCGATGACGGTCACGCGGTAAGGTCCGCCGACCACGCCGACCTGCGCCCCGTTCGGCAGCACGAATTTCAGCTCCACGGTATTCTCGCCGGTCTGCGAGAGCGTGAAGTCGCGCAGATTGACCGAGGCCTTGATGTCGGAGGCGGTGAACTGCTTGAGCTGCGAGGCGTGGCCGCGCAGCGTCACCTTGATTGTCTGACCGCTTTGCAGTGCAAGGTCCTGCCGATCGTCCTCCCGCAAAATGGCAGACGTGGGGATCGTCACGGTCTTTCTGGACAGTGCGTTGAGCTTCACCGTCGCGGAGACGGACACCGTATCTTTCAGGAAGGTGACGCCTCCGGGAAGCTCCGGCGTAAAGGCAGGCAGTTCATAGACCACGTCCTCGGAAACGTCGGCAAGGTCGATCTCAATCTCGTGATATGCCTGTCCGTCCTTGCGCGGCAGCGCCGCAAGCGCAGCTGCGCTGCCTGCGACCTGATAAGACGAGGGTGTGGAAAAGCTGTAGTCTACGTCCGCTGCGGTCGCGCCGCCGCCGTCTTTGAACTTCAATTCGACCTTCACCGTCTCGCAGAGGACGATGGGGATCGTCGTTTCGATCGACTCGGCAGAGACCGTCGTGTAACCGTCCAGCGGGATCTCATTTCCGTCCGCGTCGATCATATGGTATTTGAGTCTCGGCTCCAAAATGCGCGTATCCGTGATCTCGTCGAGATCGGAGTAGTCCTTGAGATCGAGCCGAACCACGGCGTGGTCGATCTGCTCAACGACCGCCTCCGGCCCCTTGACGGAAAGCGTCGCAGGTGAAAGCACCACGGCGTCCTCGTCGATGGTCACGCCGTCGGGAAATACGCCCTCGTATTCCAGCGACACCGGAACCTCCGGCTTTTCCTTGATGCGGCTGATCGGCAGCGACAGCTTTGCGCTGCTGCGATTGAGAATGCGGATGTCGCCGGCGGCGACCGTCTCCGGATACTCCAGAGACCAGCTCACCTCCGCCTCGCCGTCGGTCAGGCTCTCTTCCGTGATGCGGCTGACGTTGCAGACGGCGGTCAGGGTGCTGTTGTTGAGCTTCTTCAGATCCGAACGCTTGCCGGAGAGCTTGACATTCACGCGGAAATTATCGCCGCCCACGAGCATCAGGCCACGGCTCTCCAGCTCGGTAACGCCGTCGTAGCGCACCTTGATGGAGCGCACGTTGATGGTGTCGTCGGGGTTGACCACGGTGACGGCATAGACCCACAGGCCGATGGAGATCACAAGGGCAAGCAAAAAGGCAAGTATCTTATTTTTCAGCATCGGTATCATCCTTCTTCAGGTTCTTCCAAACCTTGTTCCACAGCTTGCGGGGCGCGCTCGTCTTTTCCTCGCGCTTCGGCGCAAGCTCCGTCATCAGGAGCTTTTCGAGCGTCTGCGGCGCAAGATGGCGCTTGAGCATCCCGCCGATGGCGGCGGAGATGGTTCCCGTCTCCTCCGAGACGATCACCACGACCGCATCGGACACCTCGCTCATGCCGATGCCCGCGCGGTGGCGCGTGCCAAGGTCGGAACTGATGTTGTGATTCTCCGTCAGCGGCAGGACGCAGCCTGCGGCGGCAATGCGCTCGTTGCGAATGATCACCGCGCCGTCGTGCAGCGCCGCCTTAATGAAGAAAATATTGCGCAAAAGCTCGGTGGATACGATCGCGTCGATCACCGTTCCGCTTTTCTGGTAATCCATGAGCGAAGTCGTGCGCTCAAAGACGATTAGCGCGCCGGTGCGCTCCTTCGACATGATCTCGCAGGCATTCACCGTCTGTGTGATGACGCGGTCGATATCCCGTTTTTCCTCTTTGGTAGAAAGGATCTCGAGGAAGGACTTGCCGCCCAGCTTTTCCAGCATCCTGCGAAGCTCCGGCTGGAAGATGACGACCAGAACGATCAGACCGATCTCGACCACACGGTCAAGAATGAAGTTCGTCAGGTACATATTGAGCAGCTGCGTCAGCGCCGTCATTAGTAATATAATGATAACACTCTTCAGGATTCTGGCGGCACCGGTCGTGCGCAGCATGAAAAACAGCTTATAGATCAGATATGCCACCAAGAGAATATCCACCACGTCCATCACCTTGATGATGGGAAGCATGGAGATCAGATCTTTGAAAAAGTTCAGGATAGCGTTCATTCGTAAAAGCCCCATCTGTCCATCGTATAATTATTCGTCTAATTATACCCGATTTTCCCGTCAATAGCAAGTGTCAATCCACGAAAATTCTGCGCGGACTTAAAATAGTTTTTCGCAGGCCGTCAAAAAGCGCCGCACCTCGGCGGTCGTGTTAAAATAGCCGAAGCTGGCGCGCAGGGTTCCGGTCTCCAGCGTTCCGACGCTGCGGTGCGCCTCCGGCGCGCAGTGAAGTCCGGCGCGCAGCGCAAAACCGTGGTCGGAAAGGCGCTGCGCCGCCTCCTCGCAGTCGACACCGCGCACGCGGAAGGAGGCCACGGCGCTCTGCCCCTCTCCGAAATAGCTCTCGATCGCCTGCATTTTCTCCATGCCCTGCCGGAACCGGCGAAGGAGCTTGCGCACGTGCTGCGCGATCCGTTCCCTGCCGACTCGACGGACAAAGCGCATTCCGGCGGCAAGCCCCGCGATGGATGTCACGTTCTGCGTGCCCGCCTCCAGCCGATCCGGCAAAAAGTCCGGCATGGTGGGAAGCTGAGAATTGCTCCCGCTGCCGCCGTAGAGCAGCGGCTGCGCACCGTCGGCGCACAGCAGCAGGCCGGTCCCCTGCGGGCCGTAAAGCCCCTTATGCCCCGGCATGGCGATAAACGCCGCGCCGCTTTGACGAAGGGAAACGGGCAGCGTTCCGGCCGACTGAGAAGCATCCACGATCAGTTTGACCCCGTAGCGTCTGCAAAGCCGCGCGACGCGCTCAATCGGCAGCACATAGCCAAAGACATTGGAAACGTGGGTGCATACAGCGGCGGCCGGACGCCTGCGCAGCTTCTCTTCAAAGCTCTCCAGAAATTCCTCCGGAGAAAACAGGGCACTGCCCGCGCGAAGGAGCCGCGCACCGCGCGCGTAGAGCGGACGGACAACCGCGTTGTGCTCAAAGGCGCTGATGACGACCTCCGCCCCCTGCGGCACGAGCGATGCAATCGCGATATTCAGCCCGTGGGTCGCGTTCATGGTAAAGACGACCTGCTCCGGCTCTGCCTCGAACAGCTCCCCCGCCAGCGCACGGCAATCATACAGCACCTCATTTGCCGCAAGGGCAAGGCGATGACCGCCGCGTGACGCGCTCGCGCAGGTGCGCAGGGCGCTTTGCATCGCGGCCGCGACCTCCGGCGGCTTCTGAAAGCTGGTGGCGGCGCTGTCAAAATAGATCATTCCGTCATCTCCTGCCACTGTCCGCTTTCATCCCGACGGTAGATCCTCTGTGGCCCGTATTCCTCCAATTGGAGGATCTGCCGCGCTTCGGAATAGCTCCTCTGCTCCACGCCGATACAGTAGCCACAGCCGTTCGTACGCAGCTGCGTCGGCGTGCGCTGCATCGTATGGCGCACACGCGCCGCCTTCAGCAAATGGCTTGCCTGCGTTGCCCGCGTAACGGAACGAAAGCTGAAACAATAATCCGTCATAGGGATCCCCCTCCTCAGAGCGCAGTTCTCTCTGCGCTCTACTCCCACGGTATGCCAGCCGACGAAAAGTGACACATTATTTCAAAACTTTTTTCCGCTTAATAGAAACTTAATTTCTTTTGGGTTATAATTTTAACAATTCGCGGTTATCATTAAGACCGTAAGCGTTGAGTTTTCTTTTTCATTTTCCCTCTATATTCTATACGGACCCGCAGGTAAGACAGCCACTTACCTGCGGTTTTCCGCTTTTTCACCGGAAAAGGCAAGGACGGAGAGGCCGCAGCCTCTCCGTCCTTGTTTATAAATTAGTACGCGACGCCCCAGTAGATCATCTTCTTCGCGGGTCTTCCGCAGATCGGGCAGACGTCGTCCAGCTTTTCCTGCGCAAAGGGCATACAGCGGCTGGTCATTCCGGCCTCGTCCTTCATTTTCAGCTCGCAGGCCTCGTCCTCACACCACATAGTCTTGATGAAGCCGCCGTGCTCTTCCTGAAGGCGCTTTGCCTCCTCGAGAGAGTGCGCAACATAGGTGTGCTCCTCCAGGTTCTTCTTCGCACGGGCATAAAGTCCGTCGTGCACCTGCTCGAGCAGCTCCTCTGCGGCGCGTTCCGCGTCGGCCAGCGGGACGAAGGTCTTCTCGCGGTTGTCGCGCCGCACCATGCAGCACTGTCCCTGCTCGATGTCCTTCGGGCCAAGCTCCACACGCAGAGGCACACCCTTCATCTCATACTGCGCGCACTTCCAGCCAAGGCTATTGTCGGAGGTGTCGATCTTCGCGCGCAGGCCTGCCGCCGTCAGGCGGTCGCACAACGCGGCAGCCGCATCGAGCACGCCCTCCTTGTGCTGCGCCACAGGGACGACGATGACCTGAACGGGCGCGATCTTCGGGGGCAGCACCAAGCCGTTGTTGTCGCCGTGGGTCATGATGATACCGCCGATAAGGCGGGTCGAAACACCCCAAGAGGTCTGGAAGGGGTATTCACGCTGGTTGTCCTTACTGGTAAAGGTGATGTCAAACGCGCGGGCGAAGCCGTCGCCGAAGAAGTGGGAGGTGCCTGCTTGCAGCGCCTTGCGGTCATGCATCATGCACTCGATCGTGTAGGTCGCCTCCGCGCCGTTGAACTTTTCCTTCTCGGTCTTCTGGCCGCGGGTAACTGGCATGGCAAGGATGTTCTCGCAGAAGTCGGCATAGACGTTCAGCATCCGCTCGGTCTCTTCCCGCGCCTCCTGCGCGGTGGCGTGCATGGTGTGTCCCTCCTGCCAGAGGAACTCACGGTGGCGCAGGAACGGGCGGCTGGTCTTCTCCCAGCGCAGCACGCTGCACCACTGGTTATACATCTTCGGAAGATCGCGGTGCGAGTGGATAACATTGCGGAAATGCTCGCAGAACAGCGTCTCCGACGTCGGGCGGATGCAGTAGCGCTCCTCCAGCTTCTCACTGCCGCCCATCGTGACCCACGCGCACTCCGGCGCGAAGCCTTCCACATGGTCTTTCTCCTTTTGCAGCAGCGACTCGGGGATCAGCATCGGCATATAGACATTTTCCGCACCGGTCTTCTTGAACTCGGCGTCCATCAGCTTCTGGATGTTCTCCCAGATGGCATAGCCATACGGGCGATAAATAAACATACCCTTGATGGAGGAATAGTCGATTAGCTCCGCTTTCTTGCACACGTCGGTATACCACTGCGCAAAGTCCACTTCCATATCGGTGATCTGTTCCACCTTTTTTTCTTTCGCCATTTTTAGCCTCCCTCCCCCCTCGCTCTTTACGAGAGGGCGTCTTTTCTATATTTTATCACGGCTGTCAAGGTCTTGCATAGGATGAGATACCGAAAAAAGGGGGAGGTTTTTTCCATGGAGATCACGATCACTTTGGACGGCGCGGCGCTGCGGCTGTATCAGCGGATCGCGGAGGGGCTGGGTCTGCCGCTGGAACGCGTGCTCGCAGACGCGCTGTTCAAGCTCGCCGGAGAGTTGTCGTTCGAGGCGCTGCACGCCGGCCGAACGTAGGCAAAAAACCGTTTTCCTGTTGTTTTCCCGTCTGTAATCTGCTATAATGGCACTGATCTTGCAAGACAGGGGGAACCGACATGAAATCCATCCGTGACATTTATAAAATCGGCAGAGGGCCTTCCAGCTCGCACACCATGGGGCCGGAACGCGCCGCAGTCATTTTTAAGGAGCGCTATCCCTCCGCCAAACGATATTGCGTCAAGCTCTATGAATCCCTGTGCAAAACCGGTCGCGGTCACGGCACCGATCGCGTGCTCTACGAAGTGCTTGGCCGTGGCTGCACGGAAGTCCAGTTTTGCGAATATACCACGGAAAAGCTGCCTCACCCCAACACCATGGATTTCTTCGCCTATGACGACGGCGATCGGTTGATCGGTCAGATGCGCGTGCTTTCCATCGGCGGCGGCGACATCGTCATCGTCGGCGAGGAGGAAGAGGAAGCGAAGGCCGACGAGATCTATCCGGAAAATTCCTTCGCCGAGATCGAGCAGTTCTGTGCATGGCGCTACATTAGCCTGAGCGAGTATGTCGAGCTGAACGAAGGGCCGGAGATCTGGGATTTTCTCGGCGAGATCTGGCGCGCGATGAAGCGCTCGATCGAGGTCGGGCTGCACGCCGAGGGCGTTCTCCCCGGCGGTCTGAACGTCGTGCGCAAGGCAAAACTGCTGTTTGATCGGGAAGCGCCTGACGAGCTGCCGCAGATCCGTGAGCTGCGGCTGGTCTGCTCCTATGCCTTTGCCGTTGCAGAGGAAAACGCGGACAACGGCGTCGTCGTCACCGCGCCGACCTGCGGCTCATGCGGCGTTCTGCCTTCGGTGCTGCTGTATATGCAGGAGCGCCACAGCTATCCGGATGAAAAAATTCTGGAGGCGCTTGCCGTCGCGGGTCTGATCGGCACACTGGTCAAGCGAAACGGCTCCATTTCCGGCGCGGAATGCGGCTGTCAGGCAGAGATCGGGACCGCCTGCTCCATGGCCGCCGCCGCCCTTTGCACCCTAAAGAACATGACCATCGCGCAGACGGAATATGCCGCCGAGATCGCAATGGAGCATCAGCTCGGACTGACCTGCGACCCCATCTGCGGGCTGGTGCAGATCCCGTGCATCGAGCGCAACGCCGTTGCCGCGAAACGCGCAATGGATGCATTTAACCTCTCTGCCCTGCTCTGCGGCAGTCGAAACATCAGCTTTGACATGGTCGTGCGCACCATGAAGGAGACCGGCCAGCACATCAGCGAGGGCTTCCGCGAGACCTCGGAGGGCGGCCTTGCACGGCTCTACAACCGGAGAAAGTACTAACCACGATATGGCGCTCTATGCCGCTTGGTATAGAGCGCCTTTCGAGACTTTTGATTTTTTGATTGCCATTCCCCGTTGTGATCCGTACCCGCAACTGACCGATAAAAAACAGTTGAGGAAACAGCGGCACCATGCTATAATAAGGGCAGTCTTTTCCCCTCAGCGGCGCGGAAATGCAGCCTTGCCGGTGCATTCGCATCACAAAACCCGCCGAAAAAGCCCTCTCCGCGCTTCGGGTCTTCAAAATGACACGTATGGAAACACCCCATAAATCAAGGAGATGTAGAAATATATGAAATTAGGTATCGTCGGTTTGCCGAACGTCGGCAAGACCACTTTGTTCAATGCCCTGACCGGCATGAAGGCGGACACAAACAGCTACGGCAACGCCTCCGCCAAGCCGAATATCGGTCAGGCAAAGGTGCCCGATGAGCGGCTTGACTGGCTGGCGAAGCTGTATAACCCGAAGAAGTATTCGCCCGCCACGATCGACTTTGTCGATGTCGCCGGTGTTGCCAAGGGCGGCAAGTCCAGCGCGATCTTGCAGAACATCCGGCAGACCGATGCGCTGGTGCACGTGGTGCGCTGCTTTGACAACGCGCTCCTGTTTACCGACCCTGCCGACGCCCGCGCGGACGCGGAATCTCTCGATCTGGAGCTGATCCTGTCGGACATCGAGGTCGTGGAGCGCCGTCTGGACAAGGCAAACAAGAATCTCAAAGGCGGCGACAAGAAGTATAAGCACGAGGCCGAAATGTGTCAGGCGCTTCTGGATCACCTGTCCGAGGGCAAGCCCGCGCGCAACTTCCCCTTTACCGACGAGGACAAGGACATTTTGCAGGACGGCGGACTGCTCACCGTTAAGCCGATCATCTACGCCGCAAACCTTGACGAGGACGGCATGGCGGACTACCGCAACAACGCCCAGTTTAAGTCACTGAGCGAGCTTGCATCCGAACAGGGCGCGGCCGTGCTGCCCGTCGCGGCAAAGTTTGAAGAGGACATTCTGGACATGAGCGACGAAGAGGCCGCCATGTTCATGGAAGACCTCGGACTGACCGAGCGCGGTCTGGATCGTCTGATCAAGACCTCCTATGAGCTGCTGGGCTACATCTCCTTCCTCACGGCAGGCCCCGACGACGTGCACGCTTGGACGATCGTGCGCGGCAGCAAGGCACCCAAGGCCGCCGGTAAGATCCACACCGACATTGAGCGCGGCTTCATCCGCGCGGAGGTCGTCGCCTTCGAAGACCTCAAGGCGTGCGGAACGATGGCCGCAGCAAAGGCGAAGGGACTTGTGCGCAGCGAGGGCAAGGAATACATCATGAAGGACGGAGACATCGTAAACTTCCTGTTTAACGTGTAATATGCAAAGAGTCGCGTCCCCTTTTGGGGGCGCGACTCT
>OIYT01002153.1_pt1 | contig 12487 bp, 11 predicted proteins | sample 1588201 | NCBI WGS metagenome assembly OIYT01 (sample SAMN03283260) | human gut metagenome | biome: human-associated habitat; material: feces | host: Homo sapiens | place: USA | collected 2013
AACGAAGTATATGCTTTGCCGCAGCCTGCATTCCGCCGTCAAGATATATTGCAGCAATAACCGCTTCAAATGCATCCGCAAGTATGGACGGACGCTGCCGTCCGCCGGTGTTCTCTTCACCTTTGCCCAGTAAGAGGAAATCGCCGAGACGTATCTGTTTTGCAAAAATATGAAGAGATTTTTCACAGACAAGAGAAGCTCTTATTTTTGTGAGCTGTCCCTCCGCTACATTAAGATTTTTGTACAAAAAATCCGAAACAACTATCGACAGAACACTGTCGCCAAGAAATTCCAGACGCTCGTTGCTTCCGTCAGGATGCTTTCTCTCGTTTGAATATGAGGAATGAGAAAGTGCCTGCCGGATAAGCTGCTTTTTCTTAAAAGTATAACCTATTATTTCTTCAAATTCTTTGATATTATCCAATTTTTATCATTCCTTTCCGGAGACTCCTGCAACATATTTCTCGATTTCCCCGGTTACATTTGTTTCAACGCACTTTTTAGCCTGTCTTACGGCATTGAAAAAAGCCGTTGCATCCGAACTTCCGTGTGCCTTTATAACAGGCTTTTTTACACCCAGCAGCGCCGAGCCTCCCACCTGTTTATAATCCATCTGACGGCGGAGAGCATTGATCTTTCCAAGAGAAAAAAGTGCTCCTGCCTTGCCGATGCCTGAGAATATCCACTTGAGCTTATGACCGAAAAACGAACCCATTCCTTCATAAAGCTTGAGAGCTACATTTCCCGTAAAACCGTCGGTAACAACGACCTGCACTTCGCCTTTCGGCATATCTCTTGCTTCGATATTTCCAACAAAATTCAGTCCGGACTCGCTAAGCAACTTATGCGCCTCTATTTCAAGATCACGCCCTTTGGTCTCTTCTGCTCCTATGTTGAGAAGCGCCACCTTCGGATTTTTAATTCCCATTACTTTTTCTGCATATGCACTGCCCATTACTGCAAACTGCACGAGCATTTCCGGACGGCACTCCGTATTTGCTCCGGCATCCAGAAGAACGAAACTGCCCTTGTCAGCAGGAAGAACAGGCGACGGAGCAATACGTTTTATTCCCCGGATGCGCTTGACAATAAACGTCGCACCCATTACAAGAGCTCCCGTACTTCCGGCGCAGACATAAGCATCGCCCTTTCCGTAGGCAAGAAGCTGTAACCCCAATCCAAGAGATGTGTTCTTCTTTGACTTGATTATCTCGTTGGGTTCGTCATGTATGTCAAAGATCTCTTCGGTGTGAGCAATCTCCATTCCGGAAAGACTTACACCATTATCCGAAGCGCATTTTTTTATTACATCCTCATTTCCTGTAAGAATGATATTTACCCCAAGTTCCGAAACAGCTTCCGCACATCCCTTTATTACCTCAAGAGGAGCATTGTCTCCTCCGAAAGCGTCAACGATAACTTTCATAGCCCGCTCTCTCCATTTCATTTTTCAGTGATTCGACCGCACGGCTTGCATAAGCTCCGTACTTTTCTTTTTTGTCCTTTATTCTTACGCCGATATCCGGAAGAATTCCCATATTTGCCCCCATAGGCTGGAATTTTCCGCTGTTGTACGGGTCGCTGATATATGCGCTCAGTGCTCCCGTCATGGTATCGGCAGGAAGTTTCAGCGGTTCAAGTCCCTTTATTTTTCTGGCTGCGGCAATACCTGCTATAATACCGCTTGCCGCAGATTCCATATATCCTTCCACTCCGGTGATCTGACCGGCAAAGTAAATATCCTGCCTGCTTCTCATGGAAAAATCGCTGTTCAGAAGCTGCGGACTATTTATAAACGTGTTCCGGTGCATAACGCCGTAACGCATGAATTCGGCGTTTTCCAGACCGGGGATCATCGAGAAAACACGTTTCTGCTCCCCGAATTTCAGATTTGTCTGGAATCCCACCAGATTAAACAGCGTTCCCTCACGGTTTTCCCTGCGGAGCTGAACTACGGCATATGGCCTCCGTCCGGTTCTGGCATCTGTAATTCCCACCGGCTTCATAGGGCCGAAACGCATGGTATCAATACCACGGCGTGCAAGTTCCTCTATAGGCATACATCCCTCGTATACGCTGAACGGATGTGTTTCAAAATCCTTTAGCTGAACCTTTTCCGCTCCTATAAGCGCCTCATAAAATGACAGATACTCTTCTTTATCCATGGGGCAGTTGATATAATCCGCATCCCCTCTGTCGTACCGTGAAGCAAAGAAAACACATTCCTTATCAAGGCTCTCATAGGTAACGATAGGCGCAGCAGCGTCGTAAAAGCTCAGTCCCTCGCCGCACAGTTCCTTTATTACATCTGCCATTGCTCCGGAAGTCAGCGGCCCTGTGGCAATAATGCATATTCCATCAGGAAGCTCTGTCACTTCTGTTCCGATAACTTCTATACAAGGGTGATTTCTGATCTTTTCCGTCACGCTGTCAGAAAATTTTTCCCGGTCAACGGCAAGAGCGCCTCCTGCCTCAACCGAATTTTCCTTTGCACATGGAACTGTCAGCGAACCAAGCATCTCCATTTCGTATTTCAATAATCCTGCCGCCGATTCTATCCTTGAAGCTTTAAGCGAATTTGAGCAGACAAGCTCCGCAAAACCGCTGTATTTATGGGCAGGAGAATACTTCTCCGGCTTCATCTCGTAAAGCCTCACATTTATACCTGCCTGCGCCAGCTGCCATGCCGCTTCACAGCCTGCCAGTCCTGCACCGATAACATTTACGATATCTGTCATTTAGCCAGCTCTCTTTCATATCCGCAGCCCTCGTTCTCGCATATAAGACGTCCCGATTTTCCGCCCTTATTGAAGAGTGTCTTTCCGCACTGCGGACAGATTTCCTTTGTTGGAACATTCCATGTCATGAAATTGCAGTCGGGATAGCCCTCACAGCCATAGAAGCTTCTGCCTTTTTTGGATTTTTTCAGCAGTATTTTCCTGCCGCATCTCGGACAGTTTCCTTCGGTTTCCGTCACGATCTGCTTAGCGTTCCTGCACTCCGGAAAACCAGGGCAGGCAAGAAATTTTCCGTATTTGCTGTATTTAATGACCATATTTCTTCCGCAAAGCTCGCATACGACATCAGTGACCTCGTCAGGAACTTTTATACGCTTGCCGTCCATAGCTGTTTCTGCGTTTTTTAATGTTACTTCAAATTCATCGTAAAACTCGTGAAGAGCGCTTACCCAATTTTTGCTGCCGTGTTCAACCTCGTCAAGATCGCTCTCCATCTGAGCAGTAAATTTAGCGTCTACTATCTTTGTAAAGTGCTCCGTCATAAGCTGTGTGATAGCTTCTCCGAGATTTGTCGGCTTGAGAGCCTTTCCATCATGTTCGACATACTGCCTTGTTGTAATGGTGGTAATCGTCGGAGCATAGGTACTCGGACGTCCGATGCCGTTTTCCTCCAGTGCCTTGATAAGAGAAGCTTCGGTATATCGTGGGGGCGGCTGAGTAAAATGCTGATTTCCGGCAATTGATTTCAGCTTGACTACGTCATCCGTTTTAAGTTCCGGAAGCATCTTTTTTCCGTTTTCTCCGTCGCTTGCCGTTTCGGAATAAAGTACCATAAAGCCGTCAAATTTCACGGAATATCCGGAAGCTCTGAACGTACAGCCGTTCGCTTCAATATCTACGGAAACCGTGTCCAGAAGTGCATTTGCCATCTGACTTGCAATAAATCTTTCCCAGATAAGCTTGTAAAGTCTGAACTGATCCGACGTAAGACTGGACTTTACCCTTTCCGGAGTAAGATCGGGTGTTGAGGGACGTATTGCCTCATGCGCATCCTGAGCATTGTTTTTCGATTTGTAATTTCTCGGTTCGGGCGGCAGATATTCCTTTCCGTATACCGTTCCGATATACTCGGCGGCGGCAGATTTTGCCTCGTCGGAAATACGCAGACTGTCCGTTCTCATGTAAGTGATAAGACCGACAGCACCTACGCCCTCGACATCCACGCCCTCATAAAGTTCCTGAGCGGCTTTCATGGTACGCTTTGCCGTAAAACCAAGGCGGCGTGAAGCATCCTGCTGCAAAGTTGAAGTAATAAAAGGCGGCGCAGGCTGTTTTTTTGTCACTCTCTTTTTGACAGAAGCAACTTTATATACGGCTCCAGACAACCTTTCAAGGAGTGAATCTGCCTCTGCCTGCCCCGGAATCTCCAGTTTTTTTCCGTCAACGGCAACGAGAGATGCTTCAAATACCCTTTTGGATGAGGGGACAGTGAGTTTTACATCAATTGACCAGTATTCCTTCGGCACGAATTTTCTTATCTCATTTTCCCTGTCAACAATAAGCTTTACGGCAACCGACTGTACTCTTCCGGCAGAAAGACCTCTTTTCACCTTTTTCCAGAGAAACGGACTGAGTTCATATCCCACAAGTCTGTCCAAAATACGCCTTGCCTGCTGAGCATTCACAAGATCAACATCTATCTTATGTGGATTACTCATTCCACGCTGAACTCCGGTTTTGGTGATCTCGTTGAATGCAACACGGTTATTGTCATTCATATCAAGCTTGAGCATCTGCGCTATATGCCATGAAATAGCCTCTCCTTCACGGTCGGGGTCAGTTGCAAGATATATTTTATCGCACTTTTTAGCACATTTTTTAAGTTCCTTGATAACATCCTCTTTGCCTTTCATATCAGTATACTGAGGCTTGAAATCATGCTCCTTGTCAACGCCCATTTTTGATTTCGGAAGATCACGTATATGTCCCATAGACGCAATGACTTCATACCCTGGACCAAGGTACTTTTTTATTGTTTTTGCCTTTGCAGGCGACTCTACTATTACCAGATCTGACATTTATACTTAACCCCTTAAATACACAATTCAAACGTTTTGCCCGGAAGCTGACGAACAACTCCAAGAATCTCCAGTTCGGTCAGTTCCGTCATGAGTCCGGCAGGATCAGTCTCCAGCGTCTGCGCAAGAACTTCAATATGAACTTTCTCTCCTGAAAGAGCCGAATAAATTCTCTGCTGAACTTCATTAAGCTCCGGAAGTTCGGCAGTTACAGCTGATTCTGTTTCGTCTGCCGATACTGCCGAATCACTTTTTTCTTCAACATCCTTTTTTTCCGGCTGATTTCTTTTCCTGCCGGATTTTCCTGACTTTTTTATTTCATCAATTGACGAATCCTCATAATCATCGTCCTCATAATCATTCATTGTTACTCCCATGCAGGAATACCGGTCGGCACGTACTTCCGCATCAAGCGTTCCGCCGATGCTGAAACATTCTATTATTTCACCTGTACCGTAAAGTGCCTGTGCGCCGTCACGAAGAAGTGCGATATTTCCGGAATATGAATTGCCGAATATATCCGCAGGAGGAAGAACAAATACATCTCTTCCGCAGTCGGCTGCCATGTTCGCAGTTATGAGCGAACCGCTTTTCAGCGAGGCTTCAAATACGATAGTTAGTCTGCCCAGAGCCGCCATTATCCTGTTTCTTTTCGGAAAATTCTGAGAATAAGGCGATGTTCCCGGAGGATATTCCGAAACAAAAACTCCGCCGTTTTCAAGAATTTTTTCACGGAATCTGATATTCGGCTTAGGATAATCCACATCAATCCCGCATCCAAGAATGCACGCTGTGGGACGTCTGCTGTCCGCAGCCGCCATATGAGCTGCAATATCCGTTCCGACTGCAAATCCGCTGACTATCACAAAGCCGTCTCCGGCAAGCTGACGGCAGATCTTGTAAGCCGAATCTGCACCGTAAGCAGACGGAGTTCTCGTTCCCACAGCAGTTATAGTTCTTGTACCTGTAAGACAAGCGATATTTCCTTTGTAATGAAGTATTACCGGCGGATTAAAAATATTACGAAGCTGCGGAGGATATTCACGGCTTCCGTAACCGATAATGCTGATTCCCTTTCCGGCGCACTGCTCAACATATTTCTGCGCCTGTTCAAGAGAGACATTCTTTATATTCCGCCTTTCCGTCTGAGCCAGAGAAATGCCGTCTCCTCCCGAAACAAGTGCGGAATAAGTATCTTCTGCATCGCCGTATATATTTACGATATCCCATATTCTGCGGTTTCCGACGCCGAAAACCATTGCAAGCCATATCCAGTATTTTTTATCATCCACACATATTCCCCCTTATTTTCTGAGTTCCCACATTATAATTCCTGCTGCCATAGCGGCATTGAGCGAGTTGATATTTCCGTTCATCGGAATAATTATACGCCTGCCGCATCGCTTTGATACCTCAGACGGCAGACCATTCCCCTCGTTTCCTATAAACACTGCATGAGCACCCTCAAACGAACATTCCGTCAGGAGCTGTGCATCACTGTCGATCACGGCGGCGGATGAAGATATCCCGTTTTTTTCAAGAAGTTCAAAAAGACGGTTCTCGTCGTTTTCAATGAATATATCGGCTCTGAAAACCGAACCCATAGTTGAACGTATAACTTTCGGGCTGTAGAGATCGCAGCATCCGCATAAAATTATACCGTCGATTCCGAGTGCATCTGCCGTTCTTATTATCATCCCCAGATTTCCCGGATCCTGAATGCGGTGCAGGACAATATATCGTCCGCTTTCACGAAATGACGGCTTCTTGTCCGTAATCATCCGGCATATGGCAAAAATCCCCTGAGTGTTATCCGTTGAAGCTATCTTTTTTCCAAGCTCATTTGAAATGACAACGACTCTTGTATTTCTCAAATCAGCCTGAAACAGCATTTCCGAATATTTTTCATAGGCATTGGCTGTGAAGATAAGATGCGACAGTCCGGATTTTTCACTGAGAGCATCCTGAACGATCCGCAGTCCCTCCAACACGAATAAGCCGTATTGCAGCCTGTCCTTTTTCGAGGACGAAAGCTTCTGATACAGCTTTATAATTGAATTATCTTTAGATGTGATTATATTTTCCAATAGTACGGACACCTCCGGATCACACAATGTACGGATTTCCCGTGAAGAAATCCCCACAGGAAAACATGACGTACATTACAACAAAACACGCTCGTTTATTTAAAAGAGCGTGTTTTTAGTCGAATTAAAGAGCTGCCTTAGCCTTGTCAGCAATAGCTGTAAAGCCTGCTGCATCATTGATAGCGATTTCGGAGAGCATCTTTCTGTTAAGAGTGATACCTGCCTTCTTGCAGCCATTCATGAATGTTGAGTAGTTCATGCCGTTAAGCTTTGCTGCTGCTGAGATTCTTGTGATCCAGAGCTGTCTGAACTGTCTCTTCTTCTGCTTTCTGCCGATGTATGCATAGTTGCCGGACTTCATGACAGCCTGCTTAGCCATCTTGAAGTGTTTGCTCTTAGCGCCGAAATAGCCCTTAGCAAGCTTTAAAGTTTTATTTCTTCTCTTACGAGTCATCATTGCACCTTTAATACGTGCCATATTCTTATACCTCCAAAATTAAAATTACGAAAACGATCAGCTTGTCTGACCCGGATTACATATAAGGAACAAGTTTCTTGATTGTAGGTGCATTTGTTGTATCGCAGACACCTGCATTACGAGCGATTCTCTTGCGCTTTGTATCCTTCTGGGTAAGTCTGTGTCTCTTGTTAGTGTGCTGATATTTAACCTTACCGTTTCCTGTAATCTTAAAACGCTTCTTAGCGCCTGAGTGAGTTTTAACCTTGACCTTTGCCATTATAAATCCTCCTTACTTACCGGCCTTGGGCGAAACGAACATAACAATGCTGCGTCCCTCCATTTTTGCCGGCTTATCAACAGTGCCGACTGCCGAAACTGCTTCCTTGAAACGATTGAGCAGCTCTTCTCCCAGCTGAGGGTGAGCGATAGCTCTCTTGCGGAATCTTACCGAAACTTTAAGCTTATCTCCGCCCTGGAGAAATTTTACAGCCTGATTGACCTTTGTTTCATAGTCATGAGTATCAATTGTAGAGAACATTCTGATTTCCTTGATTGAAACTACCTTCTGATTCTTTCTTGCTTCCTTTTCACGTTTAGCCTGTTCAAAGCAGTATTTGCCGTAATCCATTATACGGCACACAGGCGGTGTTGCCTGCGGAGCAATTTTCACGAGATCAAGATCTTTTTCAAAGGCAATCTGCTGTGCCTCTTTTGCAGATAAAACTCCGAGTTTCTTGCCGTCATTGTCGATTACGAGAATTTCCTTATCTCTTATTTCTTCGTTGACCTGCAGTTCCTGTTTGCTAATAGTCAAGCACCTCCAACTTTAGTTTATTGAAACAAAAATGAGTGCAGAAAATATCCGCACTCACACAATATCAACTCTTATCCGGATTCATAAGCAAAACCGGAATTTGTTTAATATTGACCGTTTAAGCATAGCCTCACGGTGAGAACGCATAGTTCTGCTTTGTTTACTAATATAGTATACACCTGTATAACAAATTTGTCAAGGGATTCACGTCTTTTTGTAAATTCTCACAAAAAATCAGTCAAAAAAATCTGTAATTTTATCCCATATTGCAAATCTCACACGATATTTTTTAGGATGATACACTATATCAAGTTCTTCATCGTCAAAATATTTCTTTTCGTCACGGCATTCAACGTCCTCTGCCGCCGGCAGACACAGCGGCGGATACATGACGCACCACCAGTTATGTCCTTTGGCTTCGCCTATTTCAATGCGCAGAGCACGATATTTCCCTGCCGGCATAGTTATTTTCCCATAAACACGCTCGTCAAATTCTATATCGGCAAGTTTTGCCGTCACCTTTGAATTGCATCCCTGTTCCCGTAAAGTTTCTTCTGCAATAGATATTATTTCCGGCATTGCTTCACGTGCGGCGGTTTCTGCTTCAGCAAGATTTTCAGAACTCCCAAAAATCTCTTCACTATGCTCAAGAAGTGCATCACGAACGCATAATTTCAGCCGCTGATCTTCATCGCTGTCGGAATTCGCAAGAATATGGAGACGAAGTACGCTTTGCCGAAGCTGATCCAGCCGTCTGCCGTCCCTGATAAATCCCACGGAATTTGAAATTATGATCGTAAGTATCAGCCCTGCCAATATCACTAATGTTTTATGTCTGGTCATTTTATCCACCTCCGGTATAATTTTCATCTATATCATTGACCTGATCCCGGAAAAATATTCAAGCTGAAAATCTTATTTTTCATTCTGCGTACTTCTGACAAATTCTGCGCTTATAATAAATTATAATATAAATATCACTTGTCAAGGAGATTAAAAATGAAAAAATCTGCAATTGCCATTATACTTATATTAATGCTGAATTTCGTCGGTCTGAATGTACAAGCCGATGATATCGAATATACTATAATAGACGGAAAAGCAACCGTAACAGGATACACAGGCAAACCGAAAAACCTCGATATCCCACCGGAATTTGAAGGTGCTCCCGTTGTCGGGATACGTGACAACGCATTTTATAAATGTACGTCTCTTCAGACTGTTTCTCTTCCGGAAAGCCTTGAAAAAATGGGGCATCACTGCTTTTACGGATGCACCTCTTTAAAATGCATAAATATTCCTGACAACGTTTCTGAAATCGGCATGGGATGCTTTTACGGATGCTCTTCGCTCAATGAAGCTATTCTGCCTGAAAGCCTGACCGTACTCCCCGATTCCTGCTTCCGTGACTGTATTTCACTTAATGAAGCGATTCTTCCTCAGAACATCACGGAGATACAGAAATTCTGCTTTGCCGGATGTTCCTCCCTTTCCGTTGTTTCCCTCAGCGGACACCTTACTGATGTCGGAGATCTTGCATTTTACGCCTGTTTCTCAATCAAGGAAATCTATATTCCGGGTTCCGTACAGAATATCGGTACACGTTCACTGGGTTACGGAGAAAACGGAGCCGTCCCTGAATTTTCCATAACCGGAAAAATCGGATCGGCAGCAGAAAGATACGCTGTACAGAACGGTTTCGTTTTTTCTGAACAGCCGTCATCAGCAGATGCTTTTGCCATTAACGAAAGCAGGAACTCTCCGGTTCATCTGCCGGAAATCTTTTTATTCGCCGGCCTTTTTTTTCTGATAATGGCGATCATCTCTGCATTCAGAAACAACAGGAACTAAGGCAGCATTGCACAGAGAGCGTTTTATGCTGCTCCGAACTTTTCAAATATTGCGAATTCATAAAAATTGTAAAGTTTTTTCTTGGATACTATTGATTTTCCATAAATAATGTGATATTATAAATTTAGAAAAATTACAATGATCTGTCCTGAATTCACAGACAGATCTGCTATGGAAGTGAATATTATGAAAAAATCTATTAAAAACCCCCTCGCAGCTTCTCTTGCAGCAGTTGTTTTAATGACAGGAACAGCATTTTCTCAGACAGCACCTGAAAAAATTCCCGTTTCTGCCGAAACCGGAGTAATGAAGTACGAATTTGAAGAAGGCTCTACATCTGGCGGAAAAATACATACTGAGGGTTGGAAAGGCAATACAAAAGAGGACGGAAGCGGCGAAGAAATGGATCTTACTTCTTTTTCCGGAAGCGGCTTCTCCTACCTCGACCAGAAAGGAACGACCGTCAGCGTTGAAGTAGATGTCCCCGAAGCAGGGCTTTACGAAATGAATATCTGCTACTGTGAACCCTACGATACAAACAAAAAGGTACAGTATCTACAGGTAAACGGCGTAAATCAGGGAGAACTAAGCTTTATTCACAATCTGAAATTTGAGGAAACTTCCGGAGGCGTGGTAAATCTCAAAAAGGGAAAGAACACCATTGAACTCAAGGGTTACTGGGGTTATACCTTTTTTGATTATCTGACACTCACTCCGGCAGACGAAAAGCTTTCGAACCTCTCGCCTGTCAGGACTCTCTCGAATCCAAATGCCTCAGACTCTGCCAAAAGACTGTACAGCTATCTCTGCGATCAATACGGCAAGCATATTATTGCCGGTCAACAGGAATACTGCGGCGAACACAATTACAATCTCTGGTCTGATCCTAATACATTTATAAAGGACAATGAAGCAGAATTTGAGTATATCCTCGACAAAACGGGCAAACAGCCTGCTATCCGTGGAATTGATCTCCTTGCATACCGTTCCAACACCAACTGGACGGATCACGCACCGGAACGTGCTATCGAATGGGTAAACGAATACAAAGGCATCGCCACACTCACGTGGCACTGGAATGTTCCCTCAACGGAGGACGGCGGAGATGATGTTGCATTTTATGTTGAATCCACCGGAAACACTCCTTTTACCACATTCAGCATCACCAACGCCCTTGAAGAGGGTACCTGGGAAAACAAACAGCTTTTAGCCGATATCGACGCTATCGCCGCAGAACTCACCAAACTCAAAGAAGCCGATGTTCCCGTATTATGGAGACCTCTCCACGAAGCTGAAGGCGGCTGGTTCTGGTGGGGCGCAGAAGGTGCTGAACCGTGCAAAAAACTTTACAGGCTTCTCTATGACAAGCTTACCAACGAATACGGTCTTGACAACCTGATATGGGTCTGGACAGGTTATGCTTATCCGACTTCCGCAGACTGGTATCCCGGCGACGACGTTGTTGACATAATCGGCTACGATAAATACAACGCTGTTGACGGTCTGCCTAATCTAAGCTCTATCGCCTCCACTTTCTACAGTCTGGTACAGAGCACCGACGGTCAGAAAATGGTTGCAATGTCGGAAAACGATTCTATCCCCTCACTGGAAAATCTTTTAAACGACAAAGCAGGCTGGCTTTACTTCTGTCCCTGGTACATGAATTATCTTACCAGCGAACAGAACAATCCGGTTGACAGTCTTGTTGAGATCTACAACAGCGACTACTGTATCACTCTTGATGAACTGCCGGATCTGAAATCATATCCTATAAACGGAAGCGATGACCCTATTATTCCTCCTCCCGACATTAAAAAGACTGTTCCCGGTGATGCCGACTGCGACGGAGATGTCAGGATAAACGATGCAGTTCTCATTATGCAGGCTATCGGTAATCCGGACGCATACGGAGTATCGGGCAGCGAAAAAAGTCATATCACGAAACAAGGCTATATTAATGCCGATGTTACCGGCGACGGTGACGGTCTGACAAATCTTGATGCTCTGGAAATACAAAAGTATCTTCTTAATCTTGTATCAGAATTAAAATAATGAAAGGTGTTATATCATGAAATTTTCAAAAAAAATTATTGCCGCTGTCATGTGCGGAGCAGTAACGCTTTCACAGACGGCACTTCCTCTGCCTGCGGCAAACAGTGCGGAAGAACTGAAAGATTCTCTTGCCAATGACTCGGGTCTTGATTACGATTTTGCCCGTGCTCTCCAGTATTCCATCTACTTCTACGATGCCAATATGTGCGGAACGGGCGTATCAGAAAACAACCGTTATACATGGCGTGGAGACTGTCACACTTACGATGCCAAGGTAAAGCTTACCGCAGGTATCACCGACTTTGTCGGAACTAATCTTCCCCAGAGCTTTATCGACAAATACAGCGATATCCTTGATCCGGACGGCGACGGATGCGTCGATGTTTCAGGCGGATTCCACGATGCCG
>OIYT01002154.1_pt1 | contig 12484 bp, 8 predicted proteins | sample 1588201 | NCBI WGS metagenome assembly OIYT01 (sample SAMN03283260) | human gut metagenome | biome: human-associated habitat; material: feces | host: Homo sapiens | place: USA | collected 2013
TTGCCCTGCCGGGGGATGGAAGTCCGGAAGATCATTTATTCGGGACGTACACGCGGACGTGGCAAGCTGCCTGCGCGTATATATCCGAAATGTCGCTCTTGGGGTCGGACGACACGTTCCACGCGATATATCCGCAGCCGTCAAGGAATTTTTCAGACAGCACGAACATTCCCGACGACATCATGCCGGGGCGTGTGCCGGAATACTTTTGGTTTTCCGCGGGGAATATCTCAAGACGGTACTGCCAGCCGCTGTCGCAGAAGAAGAGAGCTCCCGCGGGGATATCTGCGGTGCTGTATTTGACTTTAGTGCATACGTTCTGTCTGTACGTTGACGCACCGGCCTTCGGCGTGGTGACCGATGTGCCCTTGGTGCAGAACCAGTAGCTGTTTTCGGTGTATTCCCATTCGAGAAGCTTATATCCGCTGAGGTCGGTACCCGCTGCCGCTGCTGTCTTTTTATCCTGTTCGTAAAAATCGGCGGGGCTGAGGCTCAGCGTGGGATCGTGTGCCGGGGTCCCGTCGCCGCGCTTGCCTTCGGTGATCCTTGACTTTGTGACCGCATACGGAGTTTTCATTGCGTCCGATACAGCTTCGCGTGCGACGGCAAGCATATTGTCGGATATCATTGAGGGCGAGGGGTTGTATGTAACGGCGTCGGGAGAAAGCCCCGTGATCGCGCTGAACCATGTGAGACCGGCAATGTACCTTCCTATGTAATAGTCAAGATGAAAGCCGTCGCGGGTCAGCGTGTCGCCGAGGAAGGAGGTGCGGGCGTTCTGGATAGACGTCATGCACGGAATGATCCCTACAAAACGTTTTTCGGGCTTTATGCATTTCTCCACGCAGTCGATTATCATATCATACATCTTTTTCTGACTCTTCTGATAGTTCGGGAAAGAGCTGTGTGTGCTGTCCTGCTGATATGCCCATGTCATGTTCCAAAGGAATTTTGCGTTGTCGGGCGCTGCCGCTTCTACAAGATCGACGAGCGAGGTGAGAGTTTTTCCGTATGATGCCTCAAGCCCGCAGGTCTTGGAGGTCTGCTGAAAGGTGATGTAATCCCATTTTTCTTCCTTTACGGCATCGGAAAAACGGTAGCTTTCGGTAAGCTCCCAGTTGCCGGATACGTTTTTGTAGTATTTATATACCGGCTTGTTGTTTGAAACAAAGTCAAGATGCTGCGCAAGACTGCAGCCGCCGTAATAAAGGTTGCCGAGAACGACCTCTTTGACGCCTCCGCTTTTCAGAATGTTGTAAAGATACTGCATACAGTCGGTCGAAAAGCTGTTGCCTATGGCAAGGATGCGCAGAGACGATGGCGCGGAGGCGGTGCCGGTGCTGTCAGAGGAGCCTTCGCCGGTCGCGGCGGAGGAAGTGCTTTCGGGAATTATGTCGGATGATGCCGCATCGGAGGTCCCGGGCTGCGGTGCGGGTGACGGTGTGCCGCATGAGGCGAACAGAAGTGTTGAAAGCAATACGGCTGCTGTGACTGAGAGTCTGTTTCTTTTCATTTTTTTGGTGATACAGTCGGGCTGTGTCATTCCTTTCATGTTGTTTTTTGCCGTTCGGTTTCGGATAGTGTTCTGCTTTCATTATATCACATCCGCGGGAGATGAGTCAAGGTAATATCGACTGTGAGCACAGCCTTTTTGTCCCGGTGACGAAAAATAAAAAAATAATCCGGAAAATGCGGAAAAGGTATTGACAAGCGTGGCGTTCTTTGCTATAATGTAGCACGTTGGGTCTGCTGCTATGGCTCAGTCGGTAGAGCACATCCTTGGTAAGGATGAGGTCGTCAGTTCGATTCTGACTAGCAGCTCCAAAAAGAAGCGATCGTATGATCGCTTCTTTTTTTGTTTTTTCAACGCCCGGTGCGAGACCGGATGCCCCGTAAAACGTTCGGAAATTTTATTTGTTTGTTAACCGCGGTTAAATTTTGGAGCAAAACGCAAAAAAACATTACATTGCGCTTGAAAACCGAAAGAAATACTGTTATAATTTATGTCTGCGATTGTCGTGTTGTATTGTCGGCGGCGCGGGCGATCGGCAAATATTCGAACGGCAGCCCGGTCGCGGACTGTCTGAAAGTACGGTGAACAGATATGAAAAAACAAAATCGGTTTCGTGCGGCGGCGCTCTTCTTTGCGCTTCTGCTGATATCGGCGGCTCTGCTGTGCTCATGCGGTAAGACCGGCGGAGATGTGCCCGGCACGTCCGACGTCGGTACATCCGAGGCGACGGAGTCGGGAACTCTCGATGTTATAAAGGACGGTAAGATAGCGCTTGTCCGTGTTGTCCGCTCTGCGGATATCTCCTCTTCGGATGCGCCGGAGATCGTTGCCGCAAAGCGGCTGCGTACCGCCGTGGGGAATTTCATGGAGGAGCTCGGCGTCAATCAGGGATACGACGGGACTCTGGCACTTGAGGAAGACATTCTTATGCCGGGACAGTCATATGATCATTCAACGTTTGAAATACTCATAGGCGCAACTGGATATGACGAAAGCAGCAGCGCTTTTGACGGACTGGGGTACGGTGATTATACCGTCAAGCTCGTCGGCAACAAGATAGTTATCGCCGCATACACGTCAACGGGCTATCTCAGCGCGGTCTCAAAGCTCACGACGCTTATGAGAAAGGGAATGAATACGGATACAAAGTCGATCTCACTTGAGAAGAGCGAGATAGACTTCAACGGCACAAGCGACGAAAAGCTTGCGGCAATTTTACTCCGGCGGAAAATTCGGCTCTTACTACAAGGCGGGCAATTCGGTCGATGAGATCATTATAAAAAAGACCAACACCGATGAATACGGTGCGTACCTTGAAGCGCTCAAGTCTGCCGGATACACCTGTTATACTCAGAATGAGATAGCATCAAACAAGTTCGCCACGTATACGAACGACAGCTATACGCTTTCGGTTGGATTCTACAAATACGAATCGTCGGTGCGCATCGTTCTCGAGCCGGTCGCGGAGCCCGTTCCGCTCAGCGCAGGCGAATACACCAAAGTGACGACCTCGATGATAACGCAGTTCGGGCTTGCATACAGGCAGAATATCGATACGCTTGCGGAAAACGGAATGTCGTATCTGATACGCCTCACGGACGGAAGCTTTATAATCATCGACGGCGGCTTCAACAGAGCGGAGGATGCCGATCAGCTCATAAACGCGATGCGTGCTCAGTCTGCCGCATATGCCTCAAAGGATTCGGATATCAGGGTCGCTGCGTGGATAATTTCGCACGCACACGGCGATCACTCCGCCGTTGTCAAGCAGTACGGGCGCTTTAAGGGGCTGAAGGTCGAGCGTTTTATCGTCAACTTCATGTCCGACGAGGAAAGAAACAAGGCGATATCGCAGTACATAGCTGCGGGCAGCTCGAACTGGACGAACGGTGAAGGCGGAGGATATTCCGATGTTCTTACCGCCGCAAAAGCTCTCGGTGCAAAGGTCATGACGGCTCATGTAGGGCAGGTGTTCCACTTTGCCGATGCCGATCTCGAGGTGCTTTACACGCTTGAAAGCTACGCGCCGAAGGTGCCGAATGCTTTCAATGCGACGTCTCTTATGATAAAATTCACGTTTAAATCACCCGACGCCGCAGACGGGAAGGGCACGACATTCCTGTGCACGGGAGACGCAACGGGCGAGGTGTTCCGCATCGTGAACGAGATGTACGGCGATTATCTGAAGTCGGATATACTTCAGGTCGCACACCACGGTACAACACCGTTCGGATCGGAATCCAGCACATCATATGCTTACGAGAAGATCGCGCCCAAGACATTGCTTTGGCCTATCGGAAAACGTGCATATCAGCGCATTGCCGGCAGAGACTACAACAAGCCGCTGATGAAGGTCGATCGCAGCGAGGTGTTCGTTGCGGGGTGGGAAGGCTCGACCGTGTCGCTGCCGATACCCTATACCGTGGGTTCGGCTATCGTGAACGAAACATCCGAATAATAAATAAACGGCGGTGCCGGAAAAACGCTTTGTGTTTTTCCGGCACCGCCGTTTTGTTCTGCCGAGAGGCAGTTTTTTACGTTGTTGAACGAATCACCTCATGCCGCCGGAAAGGGTGTATTTGGCGACGGCAAGGCACTCGCGCAAAAGGCTCGGTATCACTGATATCGCACGCGTCGAATAGTGGACGTGCGCTATCTTTTCAAACCCCGCAGCGCGGGCGACTCTTTCCGCACGGAAAATGTGGTATTCGTTTGTTACAAATGCGGCTTTGAACCCATCGGGGAAAAGCTCGTCGAGCAGAGCCTTTGAATTGCGGAAGTTCTCTGTCGTGCTCGTCGATGTGTCCTCGCAGATCACCTTATCCTCGGGGATGCCTTTTTCGAGAAGGTATTTCTTCATTGCCGACGCTTCGCTGATGTCCTCCTGCGGACCTTGGCCGCCGCTTACGACGATCACCGCCCGGGGGTTCTCTTTGCTGTACTCTAAGGCGGTATCGAGCCTTCCGCGCAGCGCGACGCTCAGCTTTTTGCCGTGAACTCCCGCACCGAGCACTATCAGTGCATCCTCATTGCCGCTTGCGGTGTCGGTGACGCCGTATATCAGCAGAAATGATGAAAATGCAATAACTGCGGCAAGTCCCGTGTAAAAAACAGCCTTTATCCAGCGTGGGAACAGCGAGACCTTTCCGAAAAGCAGGCCTATCAGCATGAGCACCGATCCCACCATCAGCGTGACGACCGTGCCGGCGTTCATGTTTGATGTGAACGCGACGGCAATGCCGTTAAGTGTTATCAGCGCACCTGCGATGATATAAACGTAACGCAGTATTTTATTTTTCATCTGGAATTCCTCCGGAGATCATCATGAATATATCTGTCTCTGCAAATCGCGGCGCCGGTCTTATGCAGCAGAGGCGCCGGATGCGCAATGGCGTATCCGATATCGGGCGCTGTGTCGGCGAGCGAATACATATCGCTTATCCCGTGACGCAGCATGATCTCGGCTCCGTCGCCGAGCTGCCCGGCAACTGCAACGACCGGTACTCCGCGTGCCGCAGCGCGCGCTGCGACGCCGTTTATCGCCTTGCCGCAGGCGCTTTGCGAGTCTATCCTGCCCTCGCCTGTGATGACGAGGTCGGCGTCTGTCAACGCTCTGTCGAATCCCGCAGCGTCAAGCACCGCGTCGATGCCGGGTATGATGCGTGCGCCGAGAATGGCGACGAGCGGGGCGGGGATGCCGCCGCCGGCACCGACGCCCGGCACGCGGCTGACGTCGCGTGAGATGGCGGCAAGCTTTGCGGCATAATTTTTCATTCCGTTTTCAAGCCTGTCGATAATTGCGCCGTCCGCGCCCTTTTGCGGACCGTACACGAACGTCGCGCCGTTATCTCCCGTGAGCGGGTTCGTCACGTCACAGGCAACAGTGAATCCGGTGCAAAAAAGACGTCGGTCAAGCGCGGATATGTCGATGGCGGTTATATCCGCAAGGTCGCGGGCGCGTATGCCGTTTATCCTGCCGCGGCGACCGTAAAACACCGCGCCGAGCGCTTCGAGCATTCCCGCGCCACCGTCGTTGCTTCCCGTGCCGCCGACCGTGAGCATGATCTTTTCAAAGCCGCGCTCGAGAGCTGCGGTTATAAGGCTTCCGACTCCGCGAGAGGTCGACAGCTCGGGATCCCTCTCCGCGGGCGGGACGGATCCGAGCCCGACCGCGCGTGCCGATTCGATCACGGCGGTATTCCCGATATACCCGATGAGCGCTTCTGCAGGCGCTCCGTTTGTGTTGAACGCGGGGGCGATCATCCGGCATTCGGGCGTGGTCAGGGCTTCGAGTGTGCCCTCTCCGCCGTCGGCGATCGGGATAATGACCGTTTGAGCCTCCGGGCATACCTCGTGTATGCCGTCGGCTATTGCCCGTGCCGCATCGGGGGCGCTTATGCTGCCCTTGAACGAATCCGGCGCCACGATGATCTTTTTCATATGCGCTGCTCCTTTAAACGGTCGTTTTATATAGTATATCACATAACACGGAGGGTTTCAACATCGCACCGTGGTATCGCTTGTTAAAAAAATGTGCCGCGCAAAAGCGCGGCACACACGGTATTATTCCGTTCTCAGAGCTATGACGGGGTCTTTCTTGGCTGCGAGACGTGAGGGGATGAGCCCCGCCGCGAGCGTCATAAGGATGCTTACGGCGATAAGCCCGAGCGAGCCCGCAAGCGGAAGTGCCGCACCGATGTTTTCCATGCCGGAGAAATGGTGTATGGCAATGTTGGTGGGGATGAGCAGCACGAGCGTTACCGCGATGCCGATGATTCCAGAAACGCTGCCCACGATGAATGTTTCTGCATTGAACACACGGGAGACATCGCGCTTTGACGCACCCATGGCACGCAGTATGCCTATTTCCTTTGTGCGCTCGAGCACCGAGATATAGGTGATTATTCCTATCATTATCGAGGATACAACGAGCGATATCGCAACGAACGCTATGAGTATGCCCGAAACGACGTCGATAACGGTGGTTATCGAGGACATGAGCAGCTTGACATAGTCGGTGTACTTTATTGTAAGCTCCTCGTGACCCTCATCGGTCACTTTTTTGTTGTACTCCTCGATGAGGGCGGATATTTTATCCTTGTCGCTGAAGGTGCGTGCATAAATGCTGATGGTTTTCGGCGAGTCGAGCGACACCTTGCCGAGCTGCTTCATATTGCTGTCGTATGTGGCTTTGGTGGTCGGAACATACTGCTTGAACATTGCAATTATCTGTTCGTCGGTCATTACGGCGATATAGCCTTCAAGCTGTGCGCGCTGATCCTCGGGCAGCGTGGCGATATATGCCTTTACATCATCGACGGTTATCTCGGCGTCCTCGTTGCGCGAGAAGGGGATGCCGGTCAGTATATCGGTGTCCTTGTCAGCTTCCTGCGCGGCGATCACTTCGCTTGCGTCGGAAAGCTTTATATATTCGCGGGTCAGAGCCGAGGTGTATGCTACCGAGCCACCCATTGATGAAGCGACCGCCTCCGCGCTCGGACGGAGGATGCCGACGACCTTCAGCTTTACGCCCTTCTTTTCAAGCTGCGCGGTGAGCGCGTCCTTGTTTTTGTCGGCGTTTTTACCGCTTATATCGCTTATATCGGTCCATTTGCCGGAATCATCGCGCACATACCCGTCGGGACGTGTCAGCATTGTGAAGCTGAGACCGAGAAAATCTTCGTAAGAGTATACCGATTCGGTGCTTTCGAGCTTTTCGCCCTTCATCATCTGCTCAAACATCTTTACGGCTTCCGACTGATCCTTGATGCCGAGGGTGTAAAGGACAAGATCGCTTACCGAGTTGTTCTTATCGACGACTATCATGACTTCGTTGTAGTTTTCGGGCCAGTGACCGGCAATGCAGTCATACTGCGCGTGCATGAGCTTCTCATCGTCGATCATTTCCTCCCACACGTTCATGCGGTACATCTGCGATGCCATTCCGCTCATATCGCTGCTCATCGTCGTGCCCGCAGAGGACATCATTTCCGAGAGAAGGGGACTGGGGTTTACCTTTATCAGCCCCGACGAATCGTTTCTGTAAACGTTGAGGTCGATATCATAGGTGTATTTGACGGACGAGATATACTGTGAGAGATCGCTTGACGGATCGTCGAGTATCTTTTTGAAGGCAACGAGGTCGTTTGAGCGTATCTCTGAGATCATCGTGTTTACAAGCTCGGTGTAGATGTTGTTCGCATAGATCTTTCCGTCCTCGCGCGCGGTATCGGCGCCGTCGGAATTGCTGCCGCGCAGCGATGAGATGAGACTTGTCATGTCAACGCTTTCGGCTTCTATCATTATCGGGTAGGACGACAGAGTGTCCTCCTGCATACGGGAGATATAATCCTGAATGCCCGTCTGGAGCGACAGTATGAGCGCTATCCCTATGATGCCGATGCTTCCCGCGAACGATGTGAGCAGCGTGCGGGCTTTTTTGGTCATAAGGTTGTTGAGGGAGAGGGAAAGCGCCGTAAGAAAGGACATCGAGGTCTTTCCGCCGCGTGCGCGGCTCTTTTCGGCGATGCTTGCCGCTCTTTTGGCGTCGGATTTGCGTTTTTCTTCCGCTGTCGGATCGTAAGGATCCGAATCTCCGGTCATTTTGCCGTCGAGCAGGCGAACGAGCCTTGTCGAGTACTTTTCGGCAAGCTCGGGGTTGTGCGTGACCATTATGACAAGGCGGTCGCGCGACACCTCTTTGAGTATCTCCATTACCTGAACGCTCGTTTCGGAGTCGAGTGCGCCCGTAGGTTCGTCGGCAAGCAGGATATCCGGGTCGTTCACAAGTGCGCGGGCTATTGCGACGCGCTGCATCTGACCACCGGACATCTGGTTGGGCTTTTTGCCGAGCTGATCGCCGAGCCCCACGCGCTCAAGCACCGCTTTGGCTCTGCGGCGGCGTTCGGCACGGTCGATGCCCGATATCGTGAGCGCAAGCTCAACGTTTGCAAGCACCGACTGATGCGGGATGAGATTGTAACTCTGAAAAACAAAGCCGACCGAATGATTGCGGTATGCGTCCCAGTCGCGGTCGCTGAAGGTGTCTGTCGGCTTGCCGTTTATTTCAAGCTGGCCGGATGTATATCTGTCAAGTCCGCCGATGATATTGAGAAGTGTGGTCTTGCCGCAGCCCGATGGACCCAGCACCGACACGAACTCGCTGTCACGGAAGGACAGGGAAATGCCCTTCAGCGCTTCGACCGTCGTGTCGCCCGTAACATAGCTTTTTCTGATCTCCTTAAGTGTGAGCATCAATGCCTCCGATCGTCCGGCGTGCCATGCCGGTAAAGGTTATAATATCAGAATTTTACTCTTAAAATGTTGCCTCAGTATTTACCGCGTATTAAATCAGTTATTCTAATTTTGAAACAATACTCCGGACGGTGCCGCGGCTGCCGTCCGGAAATATCGTTTATACGCGATCTTTTGACTGCTTTCTGAAAAACTGATAAAGATAGCACGGTATCATGCCGTTGTAGAGCTTGCGCACCGCGTCGGCGCGCCTGCCGTAGAGCTTTTCAAAATACTCGCATGAGGTGAGAACATAGACCTGCCACGGCTCCATGGCGCGGAACGTCGTTCCCATCGCCCGGTAAAGTATCTCCGCGTTGCGCATACTGAGCATACGTTCGCCGTAGGGCGGGTTGCATATGAGTGTGCCCCGGCAGTCCGGCTTTTGTATCTTCGTGGCGTCAGCCGTGAAGAAGTCGATGTATTTTGACACACCGGCCCGTCTTGCATTGGCGCGGGCGGTGGTTATGGCGTCGGGGTCGATATCGGAGCCGCGCGCGCGGAAGTCGGTGTCCCTTACGGCGGCTTCGGCTTCGTCGCGCGCATCGTCCCACAGCTTTTGCGGAAGTGCGGCGAACTTTTCGCCCGCAAAGGATCTGAAAAGCCCGGGCGCGCGGTTGGTCATGAGCATAACGCCCTCTATCGCTATCGTTCCGGAGCCGCAGAAGGGATCCCAAAGAAGAACGTCGTCGCGCAGCCGTGCGTTCATGACGAGTGCCGCGGCAAGCGTTTCACGCAGCGGCGCGGCGTTTGCCTCGGGGCGGTACCCGCGCTTGTGCAGCGCGACGCCCGACGTGTCGAGCATAAGATGCGCTTCATTTTTGAATATAAAAAACTCTATCTGATATTTCACTCCCGTTTCGGGCATACGGAGAAGCCCGTACCTGCCGCCGAGACGGTCGGCTGCCGCTTTTTTGATTATACGCTGGCAGTCGGGGATCGATGTGAGCGCGCTTTTTATCGAATGTCCTTTGACGGGGAAGGCATCATCGCGCCCGATGAAGCTTTCCCATTCAAGCGCCTTTGTGCCCTCGTACAGCGCGTCGAATGTCGGCGCGGGAAAGCTGCCGACGAGGATGTAGACGCGCTCGGCGCAGCGGAGGTTTATATTTGCGCGGGCGCAGTCCGCCGCGGTGCCGCTGAATGCGACTCTGCCGTCCATCGTGAACAGCCGTCTGAGTCCCAGCGCGTCTATTTCGGCGCCGAGTGGCTTTTCAAGCCCGAAAAGGCAGGTCGCCACATATGTGAATACTGTTTCCATGCTTTTGCTTTGCTTTTGACCTTTCATGCTGGATCATGGTTATTTTTCTTTACAATTATACCACAGCTCCCGCCCCGACGCAAGAGTTTATTGCCATGTGCGCACGCAATGTATATTTGGTCATTTTTTATATGTGTTTTTCAACAAACAACTGTTGACACTTGAACGGAAATGTGCTAAAATAAACATACAATAATTTTTGCTTAGGAAAGGAAGCACAATTATCATGAAAAAAACAGTTGCTCTTATTCTGGCACTGCTTATGATCTCTGTTCTGTTTGTATCATGCAACAAGCAGGGTAACGGCGGTGACACAACACCCGCGCCCGGTTCCTCGGCTGCCGCTCCCAACACCACGAAGGCTCCCGAATCTACCAAGAAGCCCGACGCAACCAAGGCTCCCGGCACCACTGCCGAGCCCACCACCGAGAAGCCCGAAGTGCCCGTTCCCACGATCGCCGACGGTCTTATGGTCTATCATCAGGACTTTGACAGCCTGCCCGACATAACCGACAGCAACGAAGTTGCCTCCAAGCTCGGCTGGCAGATCCGCAATAAGAAGATGGATAACGGCGACGTTGCTCTCACCGATAACTCTGCCGTTTACACCATCGAAAACGGCAAGCTCAAAATAGTCAACTACGACAACGGCAACATAAAAGGCAATGACTCTTATCTGAAAATCCTTGACGACAACTTCATGAAGCCCGCTGCGGTCAAGGGCAAGACCTACACCATCCAGTATGATGTACATTACATTGCCGCAACGTCCGATTCGCGTTACGTCTGCATACTTGCCAACTATGGCGGATATGATACTTACAACAGCTTCCATCTCCGCGCCAACGGTACCGCCAACAACCAGGTGCGTTATATAAGCTCGTGGTATACCTACGATATAGCCGGTGACTTCTATGCTGCCGGTAAAGACGATACCACCGGTTCGTCCATTGTACAGAAACTTTACGGAACCACTTATGTTAAGGGTGAATCTCCTCTGCTCGGCAAGGATCTTACCATCAGATATCAGGTGACCGCCGAAGGCCCTGTTGTTTGGATCCGTGATAATTCCGTCGCAGGTGCAGACTTCGTCTGTGTTTCCAAGCCCGATGCAACCGCCAACGGTGCATTCTACTGGGGTCTGATCGAGAACTATGCTCTCTGCATCAAGACCGGTGGTGCTATCGACAGCTATGTTGACAACATCTCCGTTTGGACCGGTCTCGGCAACGAGCCTCTGGACACCTCCGACACAGCATACAAGGCTGCTATCGCCGACTACCTCAAGCAGGTCGAGGCTCAGCAGTAATCAAACAGATACGGATCATCCGCGGGCGATATGCCATGACGGATGAGATGTAAAGGGGGCTGCCACGCATTTGCGCGGCAGCTCTGTTTTTTGCTTTTTGCGATTGACATTGACGGATATATGTGATAAAATATTGACATAAAAACGATGTAACGGAAGGGGGCGGTCTGCTGTGACCGAGGATGCGGTCTATTTTGATTTTCATACACATATTCTCCCCGGCGCCGATCACGGCTCTCGCGGAGCCGAGGACACCGCCGCCGAAATGCGCGAGCTTTACGAGCTTGGCGCGGGAATCGCCGTTGCGACCCCTCATTTTTATCCCGCAAGAACGAATATCGAAAAATTCCGTGCGGTGCGCAATGCGGCGCTCGTGAGGTTTGAAAAAATAAGGCAGCCGTTCTGGTGCCCGACCTGCGTCGGCGCCGAGGTGGCGGTATGCCAAAGTCTCGAACGCATGCCCGAGCTTGACGAGCTTTGCATTGACGGCACATCGGTCATTTTGCTTGAGATGCCGTTTGCAAGGTGGATGGACAGCATTCTTGACACCGTTGCGGCGATACGCGACGCGGGATTCACGCCCGTGTTTGCACATCTCGACCGCTATGAGCCGGAGGCTGCCGAGGCGCTTTTTGCGCTCGGAATGAAGGGGCAGCTCAACCTTTCGGCGCTCGGCACGCGCAATCCGTGGAAGCGCAAAAGGCTCCTCGGGTGGATAGACGGGCGTTCGATAGTCGCCGTAGGCAGCGACATACACACATCTTCGGTGCGCGACGACCGCGCGGAGACCGAGCGGGGCATATCGGCGCTCGGCGAGGAGCGGCTTGAATATCTCAGACATTCGACAGCCGATCTTTTGCGCGGGGCAAAGATATATGATTTCAGACCCAAGAAAAGCGACGGGTGAAAAATATGATGAAAAAAAGATCTGTATTCATAAAACGCCTCACGTCTTTCGCGGCGCTTGCCGTGTGTCTTGCGGCGATATGCGCCCTTTTGGCGGGCTGTATGCTCGGCGGCGGCGACCTTACGACGCCCGCGGTGACGGATACATCGCCGGCAGCTCCGTCTACCTCTGAGGTGACCGAGCCGACGACGAGCGAGACGG
>OIYT01002157.1_pt1 | contig 12481 bp, 8 predicted proteins | sample 1588201 | NCBI WGS metagenome assembly OIYT01 (sample SAMN03283260) | human gut metagenome | biome: human-associated habitat; material: feces | host: Homo sapiens | place: USA | collected 2013
GTTGCTTGCAAGGTGCTCCTCCACGATGGTGTACTTGCCTTTGGCATGGTCTCTTGGGTGCGTTGCGACGAGTTCCCCGTCCACGTAGATTTTCACGAGCGAGCGTGTGTAGGCCACGTGGGCCTTTTTGGAGATATGCTGGTACGGCACGCTGTAGTAGTGCTGGTCGCGTCCGAGGTATATGCAGCAGTTGGTGGACACCTTGAGGCTCGTGTAGGAGACTATCTCAAAGTCCGTTGCCGGCAGCGGTCTCAGGTTGGGGCGGTCGATGGCAAGGAAGCGCTCCTCGCGGGTGTACGGGTTCTTCTGCATGCGCTTCTGGTTGTGCTTGCGCATCTTGTCCGTGGCTGCGGCATTCAGCTCGTCGATGGAATAGAAGGTCTCGTTGCGGAGCTCCGCGAAGACGCGCATGTATACGAGCCTGACATTGCCCTCCACGTTGGACTTGTCCCTGGGGCGGACGGGGCGTGCCGGCACCACGACCGTTCCATAGTGGTTGGCCATGTCCTCAAGCACCCTGTTGAGCGACGGCTCGTACCTGTCGGTCTTGACGACCGCTGCCTTGAGGTTGTCGGGAACGAGCATTCTCGGCACGCCTCCAAGGTGTTTCAGGCACTGTGTGATGGCGTACACAAAGTCCTCCGTGCGCTGTGACGGGACGAAGAGCAGGAAGCCGTAGTCGCTTGCGGGAAGTGTTGCAACAAAAGCCTGGCATTGCACCATCTCGCCCGTCTCCAGGTCGATGTACCCCATCGTGTCACCCGTGAAGTCAAGGAAGAGCTTCTCACCGCCCGTGCGCATGTCCGCCAGAACGGTCGATGGAGACTCCTTCTTCGCCTCGGTGTTCTGGCTGTAGTGAAAGCGGAACTGGGTGAGGCTGTAGTGGTCGTCGGGATGCTCCTCCACGTACTCCTCCCACAGGAGTTTCAGCGTCACGTGCTTGCGCCTCATCTCCTCCTGGAGGTATGGAAGCAGTTCCTTGAACACCTCGAAGCGACTGTCCGTGTATGCGGGATTGCCGCCCTTGAGGCGATGCTCAAGCACGGGATCGTCGAGTTTGAGAAGGCCGTCTATGCCGAGTCTGTCGGCAAGAGCCTTCCTTACGTAGTTGTTTGCGGTCTCCTTGTTGATGCCGACTATCTCGGCGGCCTTGCGGTTGGAGACACCCTCCTTCTTCAGGAGCAATAGCTGTTTAATCTGGCTCATGTCCTTTGTCTTTCCTGCCATGGTCACGTGTTGTATGTTGGTTCTTCCACATACAATAACGTAAAAAGAGCAGAGAAGTGAACGGACATGCTCCGTTTTTTTGATGCGGGTTGACATTCAACGGGAAAAGTGAACGGACATGCTCCGTTTTTCGGTCGCAAGCGTCTTGATGACAGCGACTTCTGTTTTTCCGAGTGAACGGACATGCTCCGTTTTTCATGCTATTTAGGTGGTCTGTCACACACCTTCGTAGCTGGTGAACGGCAATGCTCCGTTTTTTGAGGCGTTTTTGGGCGTTTTAATCGATGTTGAACGGCAATGCTCCGTTTTTTAAGCCTCTTTTAACCCCTTTCCCGCATCGAAAGTGAGTGGATACAACCATCCCGAGTGGGTGGGAATGCTCCGTTTTCGCCAAAAGTATAGTTTGATTATGTCAATGTATGCATCAGTTGGCTTGGTAACGATAAATGAAATGCCTCTTGCTACAAGTCAGGCAATGTTTGCAATGCAACTAAAAGACAAAAACTTGTTGGATTATCTGTACTATTACTTGTCATATTTTAAGTATCGACACATCCACAAGTACCTTGAAACTGGTACACAAAGCAATATTAACGCAGATATTGTTCGCGGAATAATGATTCCTACTTACGGATATAGTCACAATATAGAAATTGCATCAACACTGCAAGGAGTTGATGCGAAAATCGACAATGAGTTATCAGTACTTGAACAGCTACATCGGCAAAAGAACTATTTCTTGTCACAGACGTTTATATGAACATCTGGGCAAGAAAATATTGCTTCTGCATGGTTAGCAGTGTTAGTTCTCGTAGCTCATTAATGATGCATTCATCATATGAGTGTAGTATTCTTGCAACCAAATGAATATTATTGGCATTTGAGGAATATGGTAATACAAAATTTTCTACATCCCCTTTGCCAATATTCATTTGGGCTGCACCTTGACCACAAGCAACCATGTTATTCTCGAATCTACGAGAAGAGAGAACTTGATATAGAAACTCTTTGTCTATCTTTCCTTCAATTTGTAACAAGCCTACTCGCTGGTTGAGTAAATAGGCACCACTCTTACAAAGAGAAACACGCCCAACATTACCCGTGAGAGATATTAAAATATCTCCTTCTTTTAATACTTGATGGTCTTGTATGTCATTCGGCAAATTAATTATGCAATTGCAATCTTCTTCGTTTATATATCGCCCGCCAGACACATTTGCGATTGTAATTATCTTCCACTTCCCCAGTATGTTATACTTGCTACTTTGGAATGCATAACCATTTTTCAATGTTGCAATATCCGCTAAACGTATAGTTGTTTCTAACAAATCCTTTCGCGTGAACAAAAGTTTACTAATCGCAGACTTTAGTTTCTTCAAGTCCTCAATGATTTTGGTTTGAGTCGCTATGCGTTCGTCAAGAAGAGACAGAAATGTGGCGATTTTCTTTTGCTCGTCTAATGACGCAAAATGAATTTTCACCTTATTCAGACCTTCTTGACCAATATTGAAGTGTTGCGCTCCTGCCCCCATTGGTATTATCTTTCTGCGAGCAAACGGACTTGCTAACAAGTAACGAAAGAACAGAGGATTATACTCTGCTTTTTTCTTGCCCCTTATTACAAATCCTCCAAACACGGCAGGTTTGTCATCCATATAAACATTTGCTCTACCTACATCTTCCAATGTTTCAGAACTACGTTGGAACAGCATATCACCATTCTCTACGCAAAAATTATGCAATTCTTCTTCCGAAACATCAACAGAAATCCTAATGCAATCATTGGTTATGACTGTATTGTTGAGAATGTCCATTACAGAAATGAACTTAATTCCTCTTCCAAATTTATCGGGTTTTGGATTCAAGCCGTTTTTGAAATCAAGGTAATCGGAAAGATAATATTCTTCCCACTCCCCCTGAAACTCCGGGAATCTGAGATTTGGGACATTAAGGACTTTTCGTCCTTAATTTTTCTCATGCTCGGCAGAGTTCAAGCAAGCTTGACTCTGCTCTTGCTCATTCGGAAAATTGAGTTTCTTATGTTCGTTATTTTTTGTCGTTGTCATTTTTAATCCTTAATTTGGTCGTTCTGAAATAGTCCACCAGCTTGGTGGACAAATTATTTCCCTAAAATTTCCACAAGTTGTGGAAGATTTCAGTTCTCCTTTGGATTGAGGTCGAAAGGAAGCAGAGGCATTTCGTCATCACCATTATTAAATCTGTCGAAATCAGAAATATATGAACGGTCTTGGATGAGCTTATATTTCTCATATTCTCCATAAGCCTTTGCTCTTGCTTCATCTTGCGAAACAGTTCCTGCCGAAGGGTTTGCCTCATAGTCCATTGCCGCAAGGAACTGGGCAAGTCGCTTTCGCCAATCTTCCATTGTTGTAATGATATGGCGTTGGGCACGAGTCTCAGCAAAGTCAAGGAATGAAGTAGTTATGCCATTGAGTTGATTAAGTTCGGTATCCGACAAATAGTTCTTGGCTACAATTGTGTCCGACTTTTGTACTCGTCCGTTAGGTGCTTTTTTCCATGTGGTAAGCCCCATGTGTGGTTGTTCGGCATCAGCTCTGTTAAAGACAATCTCTGCTGCGGTATGATGTGTGACAGCCAAGTGCATCATATTTTGCACCATCTTGAAGAACAATTTGGTACTTTCTGATTTTGCATCATAATCAGCACTACACTCTGCATATACATCCGTTATCTTCTGATAGTAGCGACGTTCAGACGTCCGTATCTCACGGATGCGTTCCAGCAAGTCATCAAAGTAGTCCTTGCCAAAATGCCTGCCTTGTTTCAAGCGTTCGTCATCAAGTACATACCCCTTGATGATAAACTCCTTCAACACAGAAGTTGCCCATATACGAAATTGAGTTGCTTGATAGCTGTTCACACGGTAACCTACGACTATAATGGCATCAAGGTTGTAGAACAAAGGAGTACGTTCCACATCACGCTCACCCTCAAGTTGAACTTGTTGAATTTTTCTACAAGTTGCCTCTTTTGTAAGTTCTCCACTTTCATAAATTTGAGAAAGGTGATAAGCAATCGTTGCTCGGTCTACGCCAAACAAATCTGCCATGCGTTTTTGCGACATCCAAAATGTCTCGTTGTTGAATATCACTTCAATGCGGGTTTCACCTTGTGCTGTTTTATACAGCAATATGTTGGATTCCAGTGAGTTTTGGATAAGTTCTGTGGTAGAAACGGACTGCGAAAAATATTCTCTTGCTTGTTGCACCAGAGGTTTCTTTCCGTCTGCATTTTCAGCTATAATCATGCACGCCATACGAGACAAACGGAATATGTTCACCTTTCTATATGCACCACTACCGAGCTTGACCATATCAACCGTTTGGTTGAAATGGTCATCAATCTTCATGCCTTTTTGCTTGGCTACGGCAATTGCCTTATTTATGACATTTTGGAATTTCCAGTTAGTAGAATATCCCATAGCATTACAAAGGTCGCGCGAACTCCAATATTCCTTGTTGTTTTTGTCAGTCCTGCGGATAGCATCAAACGTAGGACGCATTTCTGGTATATTATCTTTCTCAGCCATATAAAACGTTCTTCTAAAATTGTCCCAACCTGGTACAAAAAAATCATTCCACCAATCCCAATTCCTTCAAATACCTTTCAATCTCCTTGTCAAGGTCGGCTCGTTTGGCTTCCAACTCCTTGATTTCCTTCATCACGGCATGGATGTCGATAGGTTCTTCTTCCTCAAAAGTATCAACGTAACGAGGAATGTTGAGATTGTAGTCGTTCTCAGCCACTTCTTGCAGTGTGGCAAGATGACTGTATTTTTCTATCTCCTTGCGCTCACGATAGGTGTCAACAATCTTCTTGATATGCTGCGGACGGAGTTTGTTCTGGGTCTTGACCTTTTCAAACTCCTTGCTGGCATCAATAAACAGAATGTTGTCATCCTCCTTACGACACTTCTTGAACACCAAGATACAGGTCGGGATGCTTGTGCCATAGAAGATGTTGGCAGGCAGACCGATGATGGCATCCACATAGTTCTTCTTCTCAATGAGGAAACGGCGAATGACCCCCTCGGCATTACCACGGAACAAGACGCCATGAGGAGCGACACAAGCCATGGTACCACCCTCATTGAGGTGGTAAATCATGTGGAGAATAAAGGCATAGTCGGCTGTCTTGCGTGGTGCCAAGCGTCCAGCCTTGCTGAAACGGTCGTCGTTGTTGAACTTGTCCGCAGCACTCCATTCGGCTGAGAAAGGAGGATTGGCCACCACAGCGTCAAACTGTGTATCGCCAAAAGCATCAGCCTCCAAAGTATCGCCATTCTCTATGCGGAAGTTGCTGAACTTGATACCATGCAGTAGCATATTCATACGAGCCAAGTTGTAGGTCGTAGGATTTTTCTCCTGTCCGAAGATCTCGTTGGCATGACCTATGCTTGCTGCACGGAGCAACAGCGAACCACTACCACAAGTTGGGTCATAGACATTGCGCAGACGAGCGTGACCGATGGTTACGATCTCTGCCAAGATACGGCTCACTTCCTGAGGTGTGTAGAACTCACCAGCTTTCTTGCCAGCACCAGCGGCAAATTGGCTAATCATATACTCGTAGGCATCACCGAGAATATCAATCTCTTGCGATGCTTCCACACCAAAGTCAATATCATCAAGGGCAAGAAGAACATTGCTGACCAAAGTGTTCTTGTCGTCGGCAGTCTTGCCCAACTTGGGTGAAGCAAGGTCGATGTCAGAGAATAGACCTCCAAAGTCTTCTTCGCTGTCCTGTCCGAGGGTACTGTCCTCTATGCGCTTCAATGAGCGTTCGAGCATCGGCAGAATATTCTCCTTTCTCTTAATGCTCTCAATGACAGACGAGAACAGGAAGTTTGGCTCAATGAAGTAGCCGATATTCTCCAGACATTCGGTTTTTACACCTTCCTGCAATTCTTCCACATCAGCATCTTTCTCCATTGCCCACAGTTCCTTGAACGTGACTTCATCGTCCACCAATGCATCATTGGCGTGTTTCTCTATCTTCTCCGACAAATACTTGTAGAAGATAAAGCCAAGGGTGAAGTACATAAAGTCACTGGCAGACATATTGCCACGCAGTTTGTTTGCAACTTCCCAAAGTTGGTCACGGAGTTTCTGTTGTAATTCTTCGCTCATATTAAGTATTAAGTTTTAGTGATTAGTGATTATGTTTGCTTTGTAGCATTTTTTCTTTAATTGTTTTTATAGAGGATGTCAATAGTTTGATTAATTCCTCTGCATCACTATAAACACTATCAAATTCATTATCTTTTAAATATTCACTCTCATGTAATAATTCTAACCAATAAATGGTTTCACTCGTTTCTTTCTGCGAGATAGACAATTTCGCAACAAAATCAGCTTCGCTTTGTCCGTAAAAGGCTTCGGCTATGTTTGCTCCGATACTTGTACCACTTCTAAGTAATTGTTTTGAAAGAACGTATTCTTTCTTTTCTTCACATAAATACTTGTACAAGCGTATAACCCTTAGTGCAAAAAGCTTGCTCTTATCTTTTAATATACTTTGCTTCATAATCTTTTTTTTTAAGTTTTATGTTTTAGTGATTAGTGACTAAGTGGTTGCAGTACAACACTTCATCACTTCATCACTTATCACTAACACTTCATCACTTATCACTAACACTTAACACATAGAAAATGTTCTTATAATAGAACGCAATTTATCAAGTATTCTTGTCAATGCCTTGCGCTTTTTGATCAGTCCGAGGTGTTTCTCCTTCAATGCCTCTTGTATGATTTCAGGCTGTTCCTTTTGCAAGTAGTCATATTCCGAGAGATAGTGATTGAGCACGGATACATCCAAATCCTCATCCTTCGCAAGCGTATTGACAGCATTGTTACGTTCGGTGACGATGTAGTTGTTCAACCGTTCTTCGAGGTCGCTTGTACCGTCAGCCTTTTGTTTGCGAGCCATGAAGTTGTCACGGTCATCATCCACATTCTTCTGGATAAATCCGTCAATGAGTTTTGCCTTACTGCGAAGTTCGGCATCCTTTATCATGGTGTCGATGATGTGCTTACGCCTCTCTTCGTAGTCCTTACTATAAGGATTGAGATCTGCAATCAACTCCAAGATATAGGCAACATTGATAATATCGCTATGTAGCAGTTCCAAGCAGAAGTCAATATCTCCAAGACCCGTGGCTGTTTCTTTCTGAGGGTCAGGCTCACATGCCATGCTGGATTCTTCTTCAGGAGTCTGGTAACTCTTCTTTGATTCATCATTCTTGACAGCAAACGACTCGTAGATATCAAGATATTTGCTGCGGAAGTCCATAAACTGCTGCTCGCTCATTCCGAGGTCTGGAGCATCCTCTTCAAACTCTTCATATACCTGTATCTCGGCGTGCTTCTTGATGATGTCACGGAAGGCAAGGACAAACCGCTTCTTGTCGTTCTCGCTCTGCAAATAGTCCACATAGTGCGGTTCGGGATAATGCTCCAAGAAGTTCTTTGTCAGTTCTTGATAGTGGGTTTTTACATCATCAAATGGTGGGCGCACAATTTCTTCAAGATTATTGCTGTTGCTGAAAAGTTTGATGGACTCATCCACCTTGCTCTTCAAGTCGCGGAAGCAAACCACCTTACCGAAGCGTTTCTTCTCATTCAACACACGGTTGGTACGACTGAACGCCTGCAACAAACCATGATACTCCATGTTCTTGTCAACATAGAGAGTGTTGAGTTTCTTGCTGTCAAAGCCAGTAAGGAACATACCGACAACTAAGCAGAGGTCAAGAGGCTTCATGTCTGCCTTCTTTTTCTTCATGCGAAGGTTGATATCATCATAGTAGGCACGGAAGTTTTCTGTAGTGAAACTCGTTCCATACATATTATTATAATCATCCATAATGGCTTGTAGCTCGTCTGCCTCGCCTGTACTTTCGCTTGCAAAACCGCCAGTGTTCATACCGGTCTGCTCATCGTCTTGACTACTGTTGGCAGCGTATGTGAAGACTGCTCCAATCCTAATCTTTGGATTGAGGCTCTTGAATATCTTGTAGTAATGGATTAGCATCGGCACAGACTGCACGGCAAACAATGCGTCAAACTCTCCTTCAAATGTTGACTTATTGAAATTATTAAGGATAAATTTGGCAATCTCTGTCATGCGGCCTTGGTCGGCATTATCCACATCCTCATTGCCGTGGTAGTATTCCACAAGGAAGCCAAGCACATTCTCGTCAGCAATGGCATCCTTGATAAGATACTTGTGAAGACAGTTGCCGAAGATTTCCTTTGTGGTATGTCCGTCAACAGCATTTTGGACAAAGATAGGGGTGCCTGTAAAACCGAATATCTGAGTATTGTCGAAGAACTTCACGATGTTCTTGTGGCAATCGCCAAAATGGCTTCGGTGACACTCATCGAAGATCATCACGATGCGAGAATGGCGTATTTCCTCAATACGACTGCTATACCACTGCTTACTGACAGCTGCATTAAGTTTCTGTATGGTGGTAATGATAATCTTTGAATTGCTGTGCAGACGCTTCACCAATTCGTCTGTGTTGTCGGTACTGTCAACGGCACCAGGCTCAAAAGCCTCGTATTCGGCTTGGGTCTGCGTGTCGAGGTCGTGGCGGTCTACCACGAACATAACCTTATCCACATCGTCCGACTCGGATACGAGTTGGGCTGCCTTGAATGAAGTCAAGGTCTTGCCAGCACCTGTAGTATGCCAAATATAGCCATTGTCGTTGGAGTTTTCCACACGGTCGAGAATCTTCTCCACTGCATAGAACTGATAAGGGCGAAGCACCATCAGGCATTTGTCTCCCTCATGCAATACTATGTACTTGCCGATAATCTTACCCAAAGTACACTTGTCGAAGAACACTGTGGCAAACTTCTCCAAGTCGTTGAAAGGCACATTGGCGGCATCCGTCCAGTTGAATGTGAACTTATATCCACTATTCGGGTTGTTGGCGAAATAGCGAGTGTTTACACCATTGGATATGACAAACAACTGGATGTAGTCAAACAGTCCATGGAAAGAAGTCTTGTGATAGCGTTGTATCTGGTTGTATGCCTGTTTCAGTTCCACACCTCTGCGCTTCAGTTCTATTTGAACCAAAGGCAGACCATTGATAAGTATAGTCACATCGTAACGGCATTTCTTTCTACCCTCAACCGTGATTTGATTGGAAACCTGAAACTCGTTCTGACACCAGTGAGTGCGGTTCAAGAACTCCACCCACAGACGTTCGCCGTTTTCCAGTTCAAGCGGAAATAGGTCACGCAGTTTCTTTGCCTTTTCAAAGCGAGTGCCACCTTCGAGATAGATAAGTATCTTTTCAAACTCAGACTCCGTAAACTCTGTGCGTCCAAGTTCCTCCAATTTCTTCTTGTTGTGTTTCTCCAACTGCCTTTTGAAATTGGCAGACAGGTTCTTCTCCTCTTCAATATGAACATACTCGTAGTTCATCTTTTGAAGAGTTGCAATAAGTCCGTTTTCGAGGGCAGCTTCACTTTGCACAGACATATCTTATCTTTTTATCGTTACACTTAATTAGAGCATGGCTATTCATTCATTTGTAGAAAATGAATATCCAAGGCATTCTCTATTTTGTTTATGGCTTCAAGCGAAAGATTCTCACGCCCTTTTAATATTTTTGAAATGTACTGTTGGGTACAATTCATTTTCTCTGCCAACATCTTTTGAGTCATTCCAAGGTCCTTCATTCTTGCTGACATGATATTGGCTATCATCTGCGAATGGTTAAACCAAGGTTTTTCTTCTTGGCTCATTTGTGCTCCTTTATTTCGAACAGGAGATATTGTTTCCTTTATCATCTTAGACGTATTTCGCTTTGTACCATTTATATTTGGCTATTGCCATTTCGCCTACAAAGATAACTGATTTTAATGAGAAAGCACAACTGTAGGGTAGTTTTCTCTTTTATGTGTGAAAATAATATGTTGAAATTGATATTATGACACTTTTGCCGAGGCTAATACAGGTAATCTCTTAATAACTCGGCAAAACTCGGCAAAAACATAAAAGCAAAAACCCCAACCACTTATTATCAAGTAGTTAGGATTCTTATTGGTGCGCCTGACAGGACTCGAACCTGCACGTCGGGAGACACCAGATCCTAAGTCTGGCGCGTCTACCAATTCCGCCACAAGCGCATTTGCGGGTGCAAAGTTAGCTATATTTTTTGATTTTAAAGAATTATGCAAGAGGTAAATTAAAGCACAATTTGCCAACAAAGGGACAAAAACCTCGCGGAAGGGGGAGATAATACAGAAAAAAAACGTAACTTTGCCCCTCGTTTTAGCGGCCACGCCCGATATGCAACGGGACAGAGAACCATCAGGTAGCCACACAGGGCAAAGATTCGCCAGGTAGCCACAAGGCAGCGAGCCAACAGGCACCCTCGCCCCCACCCCACTCGGATGATCGCACAAGGACGGGCCGTCATAATGTAGTCAACATGATTCTAACAAAACAGCTATTCCTCTCCATCGCCATCCTCTTGGCCTCCCCCCTCTCATTGTCAGCGCAATCGGACGCGTGGAGACCGTCAGAACACTATACGAACATGGTAACACAATTTGAGAACCGCAACGATATCGACACCTCCACCATCGTCATGCTGGGCAATAGCCTGACCGAGTTTGGAGGCGACTGGAGCGAAAAACTGGGAAGGCCCGGCATCGTCAACTACGGCATCATGGGCGACAACACCCAGGGAATGCTCCGCCGACTCTATCAGATCACACCCCACCACCCGAAGGCTATCTTTCTGATGGTCGGCACCAACGACGTGACGGGCGAGGAGACCGACGAGGAGATCTTTGAGAAATGCCGCAGCGTGATCGACGCCATCCGCACGCAGACCCCGCAGACGCGTCTCCTGGTGCAGAGTCTGCTGCCCGTGAACCTGGAGGTGAAGTTGTGGAAGATACTGGAGGGACAGGAAGCGAAGATCGTCGATATCAACCACCGGCTGCAGGACTACTGCGAGCGGCAGCAGCTGACCTTCATCAACCTCCACCCGCTCTTCACTACCGAGGACGGACTCACCATGCGGGCAGACCTTACCACAGACGGGCTCCACATCAACGAGGCGGGCTACCGCATCTGGGCCCGCGTCCTGCAGCCCTATTTGGAGGAAATTCTCGAACAGACAAAACCTCTCGCCAAGCCTCAACAGAATTTGTAAGCCTCGGTGGGATGTTTTCCTTCCGCCTACAAGAAAGATGTCGGATTGGTCACTATTTCCAAGGACGCTATACGTAGGCTAGATGCATATGAAGGAGACGAGAAATGCATGTGATCTTAAGAGCATCCATGACCAAATGCCTTGTCTGAAGTTTCTGTGCGTTAGGCCAGATGTTTGCCGCCAGCTTCTTTCAGATTCCATCTCGCAATGAACACCCTTGCTATTGGCTATACGATTCCCGCTATTAGGGCTCGTTAGGGATTTACATCCATTAGAATAAGCTCATGCCGAGCATACAAGTAAAACCGTCTAAAGGTTAGCGCCTTTAGACGATTCCGAAACGCAAAAATGCCCATTGAGTAATTTGTAGAGATCGACAAGCGTCTACATGGGACAGATTAGCATGGCAACCTATATACCATAAATGGCTACGCTTTACTGCCTAAGTTATGTCAATATTTCTCTCACGCACTATACATTTCAGTTTGTATGACATATACCCATATTTAATGCTACCGACTACATTTTTACTATCGCCCTATTTAACTATCTGCTTCATAAAAATAAACCGTTAGAGAGTAGCTATAAAAACTATCATCATAAGAATACATTGATGGAGTCCTGATCTTGAAGGAATGACCACCTGGTATGCAATACCCCTCACCAACAGCTACGTTGACATTGATAGAATAACCATTGTCGAGCACAATCTGTGGATAATACATTTTGTTCAGGCCATAATGCCAGTCCCAGTCGGTGACACGCCAAGTCTTACCTGAGGGGACTTGGATGTAATTAGACTCTAAATAGTAGCGAATTGTTCCGTCATCCAATGTTTCTTCGTGAGAGCCATAGTTACAATAGTAGCTTCTCATCACATCACCATTAGTGACCATTTCGATATTGACCATCTTATTTCTGGCCTCTTCCTCTATACGCGCCTGCTCAGCGGCCTCCCCACGAAGTTTGGTCAGCCTTAATTCCGCAACACTATTGTAAATTAAACTTTTTAAGTACCTGAGCAAC
>OIYT01002160.1_pt1 | contig 12458 bp, 8 predicted proteins | sample 1588201 | NCBI WGS metagenome assembly OIYT01 (sample SAMN03283260) | human gut metagenome | biome: human-associated habitat; material: feces | host: Homo sapiens | place: USA | collected 2013
GAGCAGGGCAACGAGGTCATCATCGCACACGGCAATGGTCCGCAGGTCGGCATGATCAACCTCGGCATGGCAACCGCCGCCGAGGCAGGCGCCATCAAATCCGACATGCCCTTCCCCGAATGCGGCGCCATGAGTCAGGGCTACATCGGCTACCATCTGCAAAATGCCATCGGCAACGAGCTGACCGCGCGCAGGATACACAAGGACGTTGCAACCGTCGTCACGCAGGTGCTCGTGGATGAGAACGACCCGGCTTTCCAAAATCCCACCAAGCCCGTCGGCGCATTCTATGACAAGGAAACCGCCGACCGCATCGCTAAGGAAAAGGGCTACACCATGGTCGAAGACGCAGGCCGCGGCTACCGTCAGGTCGTCCCCTCGCCCAAGCCCATTGATGTCATCGAGAAGAACACCGTTAACGCGCTCATCAAGGACGGCTGCGTCGTCATCACCGTGGGCGGCGGCGGCATTCCCGTCGTGCGCAGAGACGGCAAGCTCTACGGCACACCTGCAGTCATCGACAAGGACTTTGCCTCCGCCAAGCTGGCCGAGCTGGTGCACGCCGACGCGCTGGTCATTCTGACCGCTGTTGACCGTGTTTGCATCAACTGGAGCAAGCCGAATCAGCAGAGCCTCGACGAAATGAGCGTAGCCGACGCAGAGAAATACTGCGGCGAGGGCCACTTTGCGCCCGGTTCCATGCTGCCGAAGGTCAAGGCCGCGATCTCCTTTGCCAAAACCGGCGGCACGGCCATCATTGCCTCGCTGGAAAATGCGGGCAAGGCCGTCAAGGGCGAGTCCGGTACGGTCGTCCACAACTGATTTAAAAGTGCAAAACCCGCAGAGCTTCCCTCTGCGGGTTTTTGTTGCATCATATGACGAATTGTGGTATGATTGTGGCAGAATTATCATAAACGGAGGCCGTGGCATGCTCTTTCAATGCTTCTTTTCCCTGCTGTGCGCCGCATTGTCAAACGCCTACTGCCTGCTCGTGCGGCTGCCGTGGTGGGCGTGGCCCTGCTGGGCGGCGCTGCTGACCGCGTCGAATTTCCTGCCGCTGTACGCTGCGCACAATCTGACCGCGAGGCGGCTGCGGGTCTGCCGGCACGGCGTAATCTGCCTGCGCGGCTTCCTTTGGTCACTGCCGGTAGACATTCTCTTTCACATTGCGCTGCTATGCAGCGGCATGAGCTGGAAACCGGTTCTGTTCAGCGCATTGGTCTGCACTGGCACAGAAGCGCTGATTTTCTGGAACGGCATGCTCTGCGTCTATTGTGCCTCCGCGCAGCTCGGGCTAAAGCGCCGCGCAATTGGTCTGCTCTGCGGTCTTGTTCCGATTTCAAATCTGATTCAACTCGTGCGAATCCTCCGCGTTGTGCAGGACGAGGTCGACTTTGAGGACGCAAAAAACCGTCTCGACGCAGAGCGCCATGATGCACGCATCTGCGCCACGCGTTATCCCCTGCTGCTCGTGCACGGCGTGTTTTTCCGCGATTTCAAATTTCCGCCCTATTGGGGACGCATACCGGCCGCGTTGGAACGCAACGGTGCGCAGATTTTCTACGGCGAGCATCAGTCCGCCGCGTCCATCGAGGGCAGCGCCGCCGAGCTTTGTGCGCGCATTGAAGCCGTCTGCGCACAGACCGGCTGCGAAAAGGTCAATGTCATCGCGCATTCCAAAGGCGGACTGGACATCCGTGCAGCTGCCGTTGTCTGCCCGGAACGCATCGCCTCGATCACGACCATCAACACGCCGCATCGCGGCTGCGGCTTTGCCGATTATCTGCTTGAGAAGATTCCGCAGCGCGTGCAAAACCGAATCGCCAAGACCTATAACGCCGCCGCGCACTGCCTTGGCGACCACAAGCCGGACTTTCTGTCCGCCGTCCGCGATCTCACTGCCGAGCGGTGCCGCGCTTTCGATGCGTCGCATCCCGCGCCCGACGGCATTCTCTGCCGCAGCGTCGGCTCCGTTCTCGAACACCCATCCGGCGGGAAATTCCCTCTGAATTTTACCTATCGTCTTGCAGGTTATTTTGACGGCCCGAACGACGGTCTTGTCGCCGCGTCGTCCTTCCGCTGGGGCGAGGATTTCACACTTCTGACTCCCGACGGGAAGCGCGGCATTTCGCACGGCGACGTCATCGATCTGAACCGGGAGAATATTCCGGGCTTTGACGTGCGCGAATTCTACGTTCAGCTCGCCGCCGACCTGAAGCGCCGCGATCTATGAACGTTTTCTTACGAGGGTAAGCGGGACGCTGACGAGCAGCATTCCGGCCGCCGCCCACACCCAGCCGAAACCGTCTGTATATAGCGGTAATTTTTCAAAAGTGCGACCCACGATACCAAGCGGTACCCCCGCCGTCTGAAGCGCGTGAGCGACGCTCACGCAGGCAGTTCCCGCGACCGTGAGCAGATAGGCAAATCGGTTGTTCTTCCAAAAGCGGTGGCTCAGTCCAAGCAGGATCAGCACGATTGCCACCGGGTAGATCGCGTTGAGTACGGGAATTGAAATTTTCAGGATCGCGTTCAGACCGAGGTTGCAGGTCAAAAATGACACTCCCGTGATGATGAGCACCCACGCTCGATATGACACGCGGCCGAACAGCATGGAAAAATACTGCGAGATCGAGTTAATCAGGCCGACGCAGGTTGTCAGACAGGCCAACGTAAAGATCGCTGCAAGCAGCACCGCCCCGGGCGCGCCAAAGAGCTGATAGACGATGCAGCGCAGCGTCCACGCGCCGTTTTCCTGTACGGCATAAACGCCGGAGCTGCACATGCCCATATATGACAGCATCGCGTAGACTGCCGCGAGAATTGCTCCCGCGAAAACTCCCGCAGTCACCGTGCTGCGCACGCGTCCGCGTTTTTCCGTCACACCAAACGCCCCTACGCTCGTAGAGATCACAAGGCCAAAATTCAGGGCGGCGATGGTGTCCATCGTCTGATAGCCGTCGGAAAAGCCCTTAAAAAACGCTGCGTTCTGATACGCCGACTGTGCCTGCGCGATCTCGACCTTGCCGCGAAGCAGAAACGCCGCAAACAGGAATACCAGCAGCGCCAGCAAGCTGGGCGTCAACACATGTCCGATTCGGTTAACGAGCTTACCGGGCGTCATACACAGCCAGAGCGCCACCGCAAAAAACGCTGCCGAATACACTGCCATCCAGACGGTCGAATTTGCGTTTTGGGGCAGGTAGGGCGCAACCGCCATCTCGAACGGCACCGAGGCTGCACGCGGAATACCCAATCCCGGCCCGATAGAAAGATAAATCAAGAGCGTGAACACAACGGCAAAGCGCTTCCCCACATGCCGCCCGAGCGGCTCAAGACCGTCGAATTTTGCCACCGTGACCACGCCGAGCACCGGCAGCAACACCGCAGTCACAAAGAAACCCAACATGGCCGCCGACGTTTTGGCTCCGGCATTCTGTCCCAAGAACGGCGGAAAAATCAGATTTCCTGCGCCGAAAAACAGGGAGAACAGCATAAAACTGACCGTGGCCATCTGCTTCTTGTTTAATTTCATAATCTCTCTCCTTTAAAATATAAAAAGACTCGTCTCAAATTTCTTTGAGACGAGTCTTGCTATACAATCCCCGCGGTACCACTCAAATTGCGCGGTTACCCGCGCCACTTATCGGACTCCAACAAGCCCTAGACCTTTACGCAGCCGTCACGAAAGCACCTACTCGATTACTTTGGGAGCTTCAGCTCAGAAGTGATAGGAAATCCCGGCGCTGTCTGCCGGGCTTCCACCATCCCCGGCTCTCTGAAAGACACACGGCCAATTCCGTCTTCGTCATAGCTTTTGCTATTCAATTTTCTGTATTATAGCATACTTCCTAGATTTGTCAAGGAAAATCTCAGCGGCGAAGCATTTCCTCCGCACTCTTGAGTGTCGTTTCCGTAATATTCGTGCCTCCGATGATGCGGGCCAGCTCGGCCTTGCGTCCTTCCAGATCAAGCGGTTCGACCGTCGTGAACGTACGGCCGTCATGCTCGCCCTTGGCAATCAAAAGATGCGTATCGGCCAGTGCAGCCAGCTGCGGAAGGTGCGTCACACAAAGCACCTGCTTTGTTTTGGAGACCTCGTGCAACTTCTCGGCCACACGCTGCGCGGCACGGCCGGACACGCCAGTGTCCACCTCGTCGAAGATAAGCGTCGGGACATGATCTTTTTCAGCCAGCACATTTTTCAGCGCCAGCATGATACGCGCCAGTTCGCCGCCTGAGGCGACCTTGTTCAGAGGCTTGAGCGCCTCACCGAGGTTTGCCGACATATAAAACGCCACCGCGTCCGCCCCGACCGGAGACAGCTCCGTCTCGGTAAACTCGCAGGAAAACTGCACTTTTTTCATGTCGAGCTGGGAAAGCTCGTCCAGAATGCGGGCGGTCAGGCCCTTGGCAGCCGCCTTGCGTGTCTCGCGGAGGCGCAGCGCGGCATCCCACGCAGCCTTTTCGGCTTTCTGGAGCTTTCCCTTGAGCTGCTCGACACGGTCACTGGCAAATTCGATCTCGTCCAGCTCCTTCTGCGCCTTGGCGAGGAACTGTAAGATGTCCTCGCAAGTTGCACCGTACTTTCGGCGCAGGCGGTGGATCGTGTCGAGTCGATCCTCGATCTGCTCCAACTCGTCGGCAGAATAGGAAAGCTGATACAGCCGGTCGCGAAGCTGTTCTGCCACGTCCTGCACCTGATACATCAAATCAGACACGGTGTCATGGAGCTGGGAAAGGCTTTCGTCGTAGCGAGCGACACGCGCCAGCGCACGCTCAGCATCAGAGAGGAGCGCTGCCGCGCCCTCGGAATCGTCGCCGCCGTCGATGCAGCAAGCCGCGTCCTGCAAGCCCTCGGAGAGCTTTTCGGAATTTTGCAGCAGCTTGCGCCGCGCCTCGAGCGTGTCGTCCTCGCCGGTCTTGAGGTCGGCCCGGGAAATTTCCTCGATCTGATACTTGAGCGTTTCCATGCGGCGGAGCTTCTCGCTCTCGTCCATGCTCAATCGGTCAATCTCGTGACGGAGCGAAAGGACACTTTGGTATTTTTCACGGTATTCATCTAATAACACGTCATCACATGCAAAGCCGTCCAAAAAGCTCAGATGATAGTTTTCATCAAATAACGATGCCGAGTCGTGTTGACCGTGAATGTTGATTAGTTGGATGCCAAGCTGCTTGAGTACAGAAACGGTTACAGGGACGCCGTTGACTTTGCAGACATTTTTGCCGTCCAGATAAATTTCGCGTTGGATGGTCGTCTCGGGTGCAAAGGGCACATCGTTGTCCGCGAACCATTTGGATTCGGAAACGTCCTCAAAAATCGCACGGACGGCTGCTTTTTGCGTGCCGGTGCGAATCATATCGCGGTAAGCACGCTCGCCAAGAATGGCAGAAATCGCATCGATTACGATGGATTTACCGGCACCGGTCTCACCGGTCATGACATTGAAGCCGCGCTCAAACAGGATGTCTGCCCGCTCGATGACGGCAATATTCTCGATGTGCAGCAGACGGAGCATGGCGCTTTCCCTCTTTTACTCAAGCATTTTGCGGATTTCGTTACAGAAACGCTCTGCGGACGCGTTATCCCGCATAATCACGAGCGTTGTATCGTCACCGGACAGTGTTCCCACTACGGCGGGCATCTTCAGCGCGTCGATATTCGCGCCCGCCGCCGCGCCAAGTCCGGGCATTGTCTTGACAATGACCAGATTCTGCGCAAAATCAAGGCTGTTGACGCACTCCCTGAAAATGACGCGGAAGCGTGCGCCGAAGCAGTCATGCTCGGCCTTGCTCGGCACGCCGTAGCGGTAGCCGCCCATGCCGTCAAGTGCTTTGACGATCTGCAATTCTTTAATGTCACGCGACACAGTTGCCTGTGTGCTCTTGAAACCGCTTCGATGCAGCTCATCCAAGAGCTGCTCCTGCGTTTCGATATTTTTCTCGGTAATCAGCTCGATGATCTTTCTTTGGCGTTCAGCCTTCATTCGGTTTTCCTCACTTGAATTTATTTTTAATGATCTCGAAAAAGCTGCGTTCGGATAAATGGATCAGTTTCGTAACATATTTTGATTTTGTAATTATGACACGGTCATCCGTATTCAGGCGCAGTGCGCGGCCGCCGTCCACGGAGAGGAAGGCGTTCTTTCGGCCGATGCGCCCAATGTCCACGCGGATGACACGTTCGGCAGAAGTCACAACCGTTTTTGAGCGCATATCGTGCGCACAAATGGGTGTGATAATAATATTGCGTGCATACGGCTCGACGATCGGCCCTCCGGCAGACATGGAATAAGCCGTCGAGCCGGTCGGTGTGGCAACGATGACGCCGTCTCCGCCGAAGCTCATCATTTCCACGCCATCGCAGCTAACGCTTAGCTGGATAATTCTTGCAACGGCGCCCTTGGTAATAACTGCGTCGTTCAGTGCGTTCTCATACAGAATGGTCTGCCCCTCGCGCTCAACGCGGACATGCAGCATCATGCGCTCTTCCACGGTATAATCCTCCGTTGCAAGGCGCGCAAGCTCCTGCATCTGGGTGCTCTCCAGCTCGGCCATGAAACCCATCGTACCGATATTCACGCCCAGAATAGGCACACCCGCGCGAGTCGCCGCCTTGGATGCATGCAGAATGGTGCCGTCGCCGCCGAAGCAGATCAGAAGATCCGCATCACGCAGCTCCTGCGTTAAATCGTGCAGCACAACATCCGCAGGAAGCTCAAAATTCTTGTCCACGTCGAAGGCAAGGCAAATTCGCGTCGAAATCCCGGCATTATGCAAAATTTCCTGTGCGAGGTTTGCGTATTTGAAATTGCGATCCCGATAGGGATTCGGTGTCATGACAACTTTCTTCATACGTTCAGCTTCTCATGCGCCGCTGCGACCAGCGCAGCGGTATCCGGTGTGATTTCGCCCTCAGGCAGCACGGACAGATGACCAAGAAATTCAATGTTGCCCTCCGGGCCCTTGACAGGCGAGAAGGTCAGGTTGCGGACGGTCATGTTCATCTGCGCGGCAAGATTCAAAAAGCCGTCGAGTACCGCCTTATGGACGGCAGGGTCACGGACAACTCCTTTTTTTCCGACGTTTTCCTTACCGGCCTCAAACTGCGGTTTGATGAGGCAGACGATCTGCCCGTTCTCAGACAAAAGCGCCTTCACCGCAGGCAGCACGATGCGCAGTGAGATGAAGGACACGTCGATCACCGCGAGCTGCACCGGCTCTCCGAGCTGTTCCGGTGTAACATAACGAATGTTTGTGCGTTCCATGCACACGACACGTGGGTCGGTGCGGATGCTCCACGCGAGCTGGCCGTAGCCAACATCAATCGCAAAGACCTTTTTCGCACCGTTTTGCAGCAGGCAGTCGGTGAAGCCGCCTGTGGATGCACCGGAGTCCAAGCAGGTAAGCCCCGCAGGACTGACGCCGAAATCGCGCAGGGCCTTTTCCAGCTTCAAACCGCCGCGGCTGACATAAGGACAGGCGTTGCCCCGCACCTCGATCTCGGCCTCGACATCCGTCAGTGTGCCGGGTTTATCGGATTTCTGGCCGTTAACATAGACCTCGCCGCTCATAATAACCGCCTGTGCCCGGCTGCGTGATTCACAGAGACCCTTTTCCACGAGCAGCAGATCCAAACGCTCCTTATGCTTCACGTTGCAGCACCTCCATGGCAGCCTTCGCCAAAGACTCGGCATCCAGACCGAGCAGGCGGTAAAGATCGTTGATCGTGCCCTGCGGCACAAAACGGTCGCCTACATTGCAAAGGCGAATATGCGGGTTCATGCCGCCCGCACGCAGCGACGCGGCAATTTCTTTTCCTGCACAACCGATGCGCACGGTCTCCTCCGCAACCAGCAGATTGCCGGTTTTGCGCACGGAGGCGCGGATCGCACTCATGTCAATGGGCTTGACCGCGGGCAGCTTGATGACTTCGGCAGAAATACCCTGTCTTTCCAGCAGCGCCGCCGCAGCGAGAACCTGATTGATGAGCTTACCGTAGCTGACAAGCGTAATGTCCTTGCCCGCGCGCAGAAGCGGCGAAGCCGCGCAGTCAACGAAGGCGCCGTCGCCGCCGCGAGGGTAGCGGACGGCCACCGGTCCTTTCATTTCCAGAACTGCACGCCGCAGCATTTGCTCCAGCTCAGCCTGATTTGCAGGGCAGAGCACCTGCATATTCGGCACGGAACGCAGATAATTAATGTCAAACAAGCCGTGATGCGTCTCGCCGTCCTCGCCGACAAGCCCGGCGCGATCCACAGCGAACACGACGTGCAGATTCAGCATTGCAACGTCTTGCAGCAGCATGTCATACGCGCGCTGTAAAAACGTCGAATAAATCGCGACCACAGGGATCATCCCCTGCTTTGCAAGGCCGCCTGCCATTGCCACGGCATGTTCCTCGGCAATGCCGACATCGAAGCAGCGCTCAGGAAAGCGCTTTTCAAAGCCCGCAAGGCCGGTTCCGCGCACCATCGCAGCCGTGATTGCGCAAATGCGCGGCTCCTGCTCCGCAAGTGCGCAGAGTGTGCTGCCGAAGGTGTCGGAAAACGTGGGCAGGTGGCTCGTAAGCTGGGCATGTCCATCCGCAGGGTCAAAGCTGCCGATGCCATGAAAAACATCGGGATTCAACTCTGCCGGGCGGTAGCCTCTGCCCTTCTGCGTGATGACATGCAGGAGCACCGGGCGCTTACAATCCTTGACCAAGCGCAGCATGTATTCCAGCCGTCTGAGGTCGTGGCCGTCCACGGGGCCATAGTATTCAAAGCCCATTTCCTCGAACAGCGTGCAGCCCAACAGCATGCGCTTCCAGCGCTCTTTGAGGCGGTGCGTCATGCGATAGACCGCCTTGCCACCCGGTAATTTACACGTTACCGTGCGGTATGCTTTTTTCAGGCGAAAATAGCCCGGCCGCGTGCGCAGCAGGCCCAAATGCTTGGCAATGCCGCCGACGTTCGGCGTGATGGACATTCCGTTGTCGTTCAGAATCACGATGAGCGGCTCGTTGCTCTCACCGGCATCGTTCATGCCCTCGTAGGCCACGCCGCCGGTCATTGCGCCGTCGCCCATCAGGGCAATGACGTGATAATCCTGCTTTAAGAGCGTTCTGGCACGTGCCATGCCCAACGCCGTGGAAACGGCAGTCGATGCGTGTCCTGCGACAAACGCGTCGGTATCGCTCTCCGAGGGCTTCGGAAAGCCCGCAAGACCGCCAAAGCTGCGCAGCGTGCGAAACTGGTCTCGACGGCCGGTCAGGAGCTTATGCACATAGGACTGGTGTCCGACATCGAACAGCAGGCGGTCTTTCGAGGTGTCAAACACCCGCTCGAGCATGACGCTCAGCTCGACCACGCCGAGGTTTGAGGCCAGATGGCCGCCGGTCTGTGCGACATTCAGCACGAGAAACTGGCGGATCTCCTCACAGAGCTGCGTAAGCTCACGCTCGTTCAGCGAAAGCAAATCCTCCCGCGTGTCGATTTGACTTATAAGATTCAAAAGCTACACAACCTGTCAAATTCGTCACTTATTTTTTGCTTTTCTCCGGCGAAAAGGTGACTTTATATAATAGATGATCTTTGCAACAATGTGGACGATACTCGTAGCCTTTCCTGTGGCAATATTCTTACCGAAGGCTTTGCCCGAGATCGTCACACCGGCGACAAGCGCAGACATGATAAGCTGTGACAGCGTATCCGAGTTGACCGCCGTCAGCGCCTTGACCGCGATGACCGCCGAGGCCGAACCGGAGACGACGCCGCAGATGTCGCCAATGACGTCATTGCAGAAGTTGGAGACCTTCTCCGCGTTGCGCAGGAGCTTCAGAGCCTCCGCCGCGCCGGGCACCTTTTTCGCGGCCATGGAATGGAAGGGCTTCTCATTTGCCGACATCACGGCCACGCCGATAACGTCAAAGACGATGCCAAGCATCACAATGACCAATAACACAACAAACGCCTCGACAAGTTCCGCATCCTCCATGATGCTTGATGAGAGGAAGGAGATTGTCGAGGACAGTACGACTGCCACAAAAAAGACCGTAACGGCCCATTTATGGTTGTTTTTTTTCTGAGGGGCTTTCTTTTTTCGTTTACTTCGGGGTTCTTCGTTATTTGCGCTCACGCAAAATTCCTCCAGAATAATAAAAAAACTGGTGGCAGCAGATAAAGTAAATCTTGCGGCTTAGGTCGGGTTGGATTTCCCCGTCGGCTGCCGTTCGTCGCCGTTCGGCCGTTTCCGATTAAAGCCTTGCCGGTATGTTACCATAGCCGGTACCCGATTGCCACTTAGCTCGCACTGCAATCCTCTATCTGCCACATAACGTCTGCCTAGGTGATTTCCACAACATCACGCGCCGATTCTATCCTCTTTTGCAAGCATGGTTTCAAGGGGCAATATCGCTCTCAGCCGCGGCCACGGCCGGAAACGCTTCACTCCCCAATCCCAGCATACTCACGCAAGGCAGGCTACACTGCACACAGCACACGATTCTGTGCACCGCAATGCAGGTTCTATCCTGTTTCGTACGCAGTCCGGGTTCAACAAAACGGAACTGTACGGCTGTCGCACAAGAACAGGTCTCCACGGTAGCCGGGTCGGTTGGTATATGCCATTACACCTCGCCCGGGAACCTTAACCCCCAGCACCCACCCTAATCTGGGCGAAAAAAGCAGGCACCACGGACTTCATCGATATGCCCTTAAAAGGATTTTTAGGCCCTTCTTCGAAATCGGAACGCTTTGACTAGGATACAGCGCCACCATGCTTATCATACCATATCCGCAAGAAATATACAAGAGCGAAGGCATAAAATATTTTCTATTTTCGTTCGCCGTAGACGAATAAGCCGAAAAAAGTTTGAATTTTCTGTTAAAAATATAATAATCAAGCAGAAACAGCAAGCGGAGCGCAGCATGTGCAGCGCTCCGCTTTTAGAAAGAGTATTCAGAATATTCGTATTTTTCGGATAATCAGGCTCTGCGCATGGCACGCAGCGCATTGAGGATCGCAATGACCGCAACGCCGACATCGGCAAACACGGACATCCAGACCGAGGCGATGCCGAAAGCACCGAGTACGAGGCAGACAGCCTTGACCGCCAGCGCGAACACGATGTTCTCCTTTGCAATCAGGCAGGTGCGCTTTGCAATGCGGAGAAGTGCGGGCAGCTTTGTAATGTCGTCATTCAGAATGACCGCATCCGCAGCCTCGACTGCCGCATCACTGCCGACGCCGCCCATTGCGATGCCGACGTCCGCCATCGTCAGAACCGGCGCGTCGTTCACGCCGTCGCCCACAAAGGCCAGTGCGCCCTTGCTCTTTTCCTCCGCCAGCAGTGTCTCAACATGCGTGACCTTATCCTGCGGCAGAAGCTGCGCACGGAACTCCGTGATGCCGCATGCCTGCGCACACTGCTGCGCGGAAGCCTTGTTGTCGCCCGTGAGCATAACGGTTCTCCGAACGCCGTGCTTGTGCAGCGTTTCAAGCATTTCCGGCACACCCTCGCGCGGCTTGTCGCCGATGACGATGGCACCGAGGCATTCGCCCTCGGCCGCCACGAACAGAACCGTTCCGGCCTCGTCAATCTCCGGCAGCGTCACGCCGCACTTCTCCATCAGGCGATGGTTGCCGACAGCGACCTTTTTCCCGTCCACGACGGCTGTGATGCCGTTGCCTGCCATTTCCATGATGTCAGTGGCCTCGCCCTCGGGATTCGGGACGGCCTTGCGGATGGTGCGGGAAATGGGATGGTTGGAATACTGCTCGCACAGAGACGCAATACGCAGGATCTCACCACGTCGCTCCTCGGGCAGAACCTTGCGGATGGAAAATTCACCCGCAGTCAACGTGCCGGTCTTGTCAAACACGAAGGTCGTGGTTTTGGCAAGCTGTTCGAGGGTCACGCCGCCCTTGACGACGACACCCAGCTTCGCTGCTGCACCCATGCCGGAGAAAAACGCCAGCGGCACAGAGATGACCAGCGCACAGGGGCAGGAAATAACAAGGAAAGTCAACGCGCGGTAGATCCACTCCGACCATGAGCCGTTGAAGAAAAGCGGCGGAATGATTGCAAGCAAAACAACAAGTCCGACAACACTCGGTGTATACCAGCGAGCGAATTTCGTTATAAAGTTCTCGCTTTTCGACTTGTTTGCAGTCGCCCCTTCGATAAGTTCCAGCATACGGGCGACGGTTGAATCCTCGTATTCGCGTTCGGCACGCACCCGCAAAGTTCCCTGAATATTTATGCATCCCGAAGTTATGCTTTCGCCCGCCGCAACATCCCGCGGTGCAGACTCTCCCGTTAATGCAGCCGTGTTAAGGCTTGAGCTCCCCTCAACCACAATGCCGTCCAGAGGAACACGTTCCCCCGCACGGACAACAAAGATGTCGCCCACATGAACTTCATCCGGCGAAACCTGCTTTATTCCGTCAACAGTCTCAAGCTCCGCACTCTC
>OIYT01002166.1_pt1 | contig 12429 bp, 6 predicted proteins | sample 1588201 | NCBI WGS metagenome assembly OIYT01 (sample SAMN03283260) | human gut metagenome | biome: human-associated habitat; material: feces | host: Homo sapiens | place: USA | collected 2013
ACACTAATGGCACTTATATAATCAGGCTTAACCCGTTATCCTCTATGAACAGGCGGAAGTAAAAGGGTGAAGGCAGTATAAGCAAACATTATTTTCCTATGATAATATCCTGTTTTTCTACGGTGATAATCTGATAAAACAAGTATAATCCGACACTATCCTATTCACCCAAATCACCCTCTCTGAGCATCTTACGCCACCCTTTTAGACAAATCTAATATTTCATTCAACAACTTTGATAATAAAATTTGTTTTTCAAAAAAAACATAAACAAGATGTACCATTTTTTAAAAATCAATGTAATATATTTGCGGCAAAGAATTTTTAATTATTGTAACATTTTAAAAAGAGTTATGAAAAACACTGGACTTTTTGTTTTTTTGTTTTCATTGTGTCTCTGTACAACAAGTTGTGTGGATGATGAAGCAGATTTCACTGGTGGTGGTAACATCGATGTAGAAATGCCTGTCGACCCGGATCCGGACGCAACTATTGACGAGAAAGTTTTTGATGTGATAAATCTCGACTATCCGGGATTGGAAAATGTAAAAACAGCTTTTGAAGCAGGTGATAAATATACTGCTTTAGTTAAATTGCTGGACTACTATCGTACTCGAGTTGATGTGATAAATAGAAATGTCAACTTGTTTAATCCTACTATTACAGATGCCGACCAAAAAACAGCGGACTATGCATTAGATTACAAATTCAAAGTAAAGGATTTTGTAGACAAGGATGGAACTCCCTACTCTTTTAAAGGTAAAGACGGACAGCTAATTAACTGGGAGTTGGAAGTAAAAGACCTTACCGACCAAGAATTCCGCTACCAACGTCATCGTCACCAGTGGATGCTGCCACAAGCTAAGGCTTATGCCGTTAGTAAGGATGAGCGTTACGTTGAGTCTTGGAAAACGGTTTACCAAGATTGGCTGAAAACTTATCCTTATGAAGACGGAACTAAATTCCCGCCCGAAGGTGGCAGTGAAAATGATGTAGATTACCAATGGAAAGGTCTGCAAGTAGCCGAACGCGTTATTTCACAAATAGACATCATGGCTTATTTCATTCAGTCCAGAAACTTCACTCCTGAATGGCTTTCAACATTTTTGGTAGCATTTGCCAAGCATGTGGAATGTATGCGCCTGAATTACTACCAAAGTGGAAACATTCTGCTGACTCAAGCACAAGCTGTAACTACTGCTGGAATTTTGATGCCTGAATTCAAAAATGCAGAAACTTGGGCTATTGAAGGCTCGGCAAAAATGACAGAGCAGGTAGGAACACAATTCCTTAATGATGGTGTACAAATTGAATTAGATCCTAGTTATCATATCAGTGCCATCAGTGATGCTTATGCTACTTATCTGACCGCTGAAGACAACAACAAATCAAAACTGTTCTCTACAGCTTATTTAGCTCAATTAGAAAAGCCTGCTAAATTTGTCATGGATATCACTTATCCAAACTATTCGTGGGATAATTTTAATGATACCCGTTCTGCCAGTTACTCAGAAAGCGTATTAAAAAGAAACTTCCGTAATTATGTAACCATGTTCCCCGGAAATACAGATTTCCAATTTATGGCTAACGGTAGTGGAACAACTCCAAACTATCTTACAGCATCATATCCTGATGCCGGTTACTATATATTACGCAGCGGTTGGAAAAAGGAAGATGCCATGATGATACTAAAGAATAATAATGATCCAAATGATTCATGGCACTGTCAATCTGATAATGGAACATTTGGACTATACTATAATGGATATAACTTTTTCCCCGATGCAGGTGTGTACGCATATAGTGGTTCAGATCGTACTAAGTATGCACAAACAACTTGGCATAATACACTGTCCATACAAAACAAAGGAATAGCAAACGGGTTTAGAAACGGAGTATTAAAGCAACTAAAGGAAGAGAACGGCATACAAACCCTTATAACCGAAAATCAAGCGCAATATCTTGCTGGGGATAATCCGAATATTCCGCTTACGCATCGTCGTACTGTATTCCATGATATAACAAAGAAAATATTTGTTATTGTAGATGAAGCAAAAGGAGATGAATCATATAATTACAATACTAATATGAACTTCCATCCATGTCCTGGCGCAACAGTTGAACCGGCAAGTGATAAGAAAACTGCAACAGCTTATACCACATTGGAGAAGGCTAATATGAAAATATGCACATTCTCTGATCCTACTAATACTTCCGCTGCTTACAGTGAAAGTAAAAAGGTAAACACTAATGTCTCTAACAATATAGGTAATGCAGAAGCACGCACCAGTTATCAAATCACGATGAAACCCGGTGCCGGTAAAATCGTCCGTTTCATTTCTGTGATTTGTTTAAAAGATGGAGATATCTCTGATACCACAATAGACGCCAAATTCACAAGTGACGCTCCAACAGACTTACCTAACAGTACCTCTGTTACAATCACCGTGAATGGTGAAGAAAAAACGTATACTTACAATCTATAATTATTTAAAGATTATTAATCTTCAAAGACATGAAACATACATTACACACATTGACATCAAGATTTTTAGGAATCTTATGGCTCGTAGCTTCGGTATGCATGTTCGTATCATGTTCTGATGATACAGACGAAACTGGAGGTAACTTCAAACTCTATTATCCGGATATGACAGACATAGGTCCGTCTATGACAGGTGTTAAAATTCCGGCTCCTTCTTTTCAAGGGGCTACACCAAGTGAATTCGAAATTACAGCGGTCACATTGAATGATGAAAGCATAGAAAACACTTGTTTCGTAATTGATGCGGAAACCGGTGAAATCACAATTAACAGTACTGCAGAAACACCCGTTGGTGAATACAAATTAACGATTTCTTGCTCTGTAAATGGAAAATATTTCACTTTCAAGGATATTATCAAAGTTACTTTCTTACCACGTGCACCGGAAGGAACAGTAGCAGAGCCTAATCATATATTGGTAATGTACAGTGTGGTTAGCGATCCTAATAATATCACAAAACTACCCACTGCACAGGTCAAGACTGCTGGAGAACATGTGTCTATTACTAAATATAGTATCGGTACAGTAACTGTAAATGGCGAAGTACTTGATAAGCCGGAAGAGATGTTTGAGGTATCTTCATCCGGGGAAATTTCTATTCTGAAAAGTGAAAGATTCAAACGTGGAGTAACTTACTCTATATCACTTAAATTAGAAACAGCAGCAACAGGAGACACTCCTTGTATAGCAACTGATATTTTAGCAGTAGAAGTAGCTTCAGAACCTTTCTCTTTGGAATATCCGGGATATAATGTGGAAGAAGGATGGAAAATATCAGAGGAAAAAGGAGAACTTAAAAGTAGCTTCGATAGTGGAGAACCTATTTTTGTCGGTTCTAAAGATGATATAAAATACTGGTTTGAAATAGAAGAAGAAATAGAGGAAGGGAAGATTCTGATTGACGAAAAGACAGGTCGCATCTCTATTCCTGAAGGACATGCTTTTGCACAAGGTAGCATATTCCATATTTCTGTATTTGTAGCTAACAAATATCTAATAGAAGGGAAGAAACTAGCAGATGTAAAATTAACAGTTACTAAATACTATAAACCCTTGGAAGACACCTTTGAGTTCTATCCCCCACAAACAATAGAGCAAGCTAAAGCATACACTTTTGTAACAAATGATTGGATGGCTGCAGGATATGAGAATCTAACTTTTGCATTATTAAATAACTGGGAGAACCTATTACAAATAGAGGCTACTACAGGAAAAATAACTATATCAGAAGAGAAAATCATCCCTGTTAACACGGAAGGCCATAATATTCCGTTCCGTGTTACTAACGGTGATGGTACTACTAAAGATTATACTTTCAAATTAACTGTTACAGAAAATAAGAGCAAGCTACTTTGGGTTAGATGTGGCCATAATTATGGTGAACAATATAAAGGTGAGCAATACGAAAACCAATTTAGATTCAAAACTCCTTCTGAAATGAATAATTTTGAAACTACAATTACAACAAACCTTGATGGAATTGAAGGGAAAAATCTAACTTGGACAATTACTAATTTCGTGCCAACATTAACCAATGCCACAATAAGCATTACAGATAACAAAAAAATTAAAATGTCTCATTCTGGAGCTGCTTTTGTTGCTGAAGGTGGTGTACATGTTGCAATGCTGAAAGGAACACTTAATAACGGAGAAGCTACAGTAACAATTCCATTATTCGTTCATTGCAATACTACTGTTGATAGTCGTAACATAGAATATACACCTTTTGTTTTCAAAGTAAATCCGAAAGAAGGTGGAACTTCAATAAAGCCAAATATTACTGGAAGCATACCAAATACATTTGCTTTAGATTATCGACGTTCATTTAGTTATATAACTTATGATATAGCAAAAAATAAGCTCACATCCCAATCTGTAAACAAGGAGAGTGGTAACTTTATAACTAAACTTTGGGAACAAAATGCAGGGTTAAGTAAAGATGGAGCAGAAACTAAAGGTCCCTTAGGATTTTACAGCGGTGTAGATAAACTAGCAGATTTGACAAAAAACCATATCGGATATGTAAATAATACTCAAGGAATATCCCAATACTCAGTAACTATTATACCGGAAACATGGAAAGTTGGAGAAGAATATGCCAATGGATTCTTTAGAGGACAAATGACCTTCGTAGACGATTATACAAGTAGTAATGTCAACAATGGTGCTAAAATTTTCCCATTAATGATATGGTTCGACCCTGACTACTATCCCGTAACAGAATAATACTATAAAAAACAAAAGTATGTTCAATAATAATTTTATAAAATCAATCAGCCAAAGAGGGTTCTTCGCCCTCTTGGCACTGATGATAGCCATCAGTGTACAGGCACAGGGTATTCAGGTAAAAGGTCTGATACTCGATGAGAATAATATACCCCTTATCGGTGCTACCGTTATGGTTAAAGGCAATTCCGGTAAAGGGGCAGTAGCCGACCTTGACGGTAACTTCACGTTAAGCGTTAATAAAGGTGACGTTATCGTGGTGTCCTACATCGGATACAAGACACAAGAGTTAAAAGCTGTGTCAGGCCAACGAATGGAAATTAAGCTTATTCCGGATAGCCAGGCATTGGAAGAAGTAGTAGTAGTTGGTTATGGCGCCATGAAACGTAGCGACTTGACCGGTTCCGTTTCCTCAATTGCTGCAAAAGATTTGGAAGACTTCAAGACCAGTTCTGTAATGGAAGCATTAGGCGGCCAAGTAGCCGGTGTACAAATTACACAATCCGACGGTACTCCGGGTTCAGGTTTCAGTGTCAATATCCGCGGTGTGGGTACTTTGACCGGTGACGCCTCTCCTCTTTATATTGTAGACGGTTTCCAAGTAGACAATATCGACTACCTTGCCAACTCGGACATCGAGTCTATCGAAGTTTTGAAAGATGCCTCTTCGGCAGCTATCTATGGTAGCCGTGCTGCCAATGGTGTTGTAATGGTAACAACCAAATCAGGAAAAGTAGGACGTCCGGTAATCAACTATAGCGGTTCTGCAAGCTATCGTAAGATTACAAAAATGCTTGATGTGTTAAGTCCTTATGAATTTGTAAAACTGCAAGGCGAAATCGATGCTACACTGCTTACCAGCTACTATAAGTCCGGTAATGACGAGAATGGCAATCCCTACCGCTATCAAAGTTTGGACGACTACATCGGTGTAGGCGGTGTAAACTGGCAGGAAGAGACATTCAATCCTACTTGGTCGCAAGACCACAATCTCTCCGTAACCGGTGGTAGTGACAATACCAAGTACACAGCTTCTTTCTCAAGATATACCGAAAATGGTATTTTCAAGAACAGCGGTTTTGATAAAACAACCGGAAAACTTCGCTTTAATCAAAAACTGTCAAAGGACCTCTCATTTGATGCTACCATCAACTATGTGCAGACAACTCGTGAAGGTGTAGGAACATCTGCCGATAACGGACGCTTCAACATGCTTGCACAAATCTTGAGCGCCCGTCCTACCGGCGGTCTTCGCTTGAGTGATGAAGAATTACTGGAAACTGCAATCGACCCTGAAATGTTGGAAGACGGCAGTGAAAGTTTGGCACAGGTAAACCCCGTGAAACAAACCGAATCCGTTACCAATAAAAAACGTTCGGAAATGTGGTCGGGCAACCTCTCTGTCAGTTGGCAAATCATAAAGGGGCTGACTTTCAAGACTGCAGGTACTTATAACACAACTAATACCCGTAATGACGTATTCTACAAAGATGGTTCTAAAGAAGCTTACCGTAACGGTCAGTCTCCTTATGGCCAAACGCAAATGTTACGAGATGTACGCTGGAGTAACTACAACAACCTGACTTGGAAACAGAAAATCAAAAAGCATAACTATGATGTGATGTTAGGTCATGAAATTTCATTCCGTAGCAGCGAGTACTTATTAGGGCAGGCTATGAACTTCCCGTTCGATAACTTAGGAAATGATAACTTAGGACTGGGAGCTACGCCGAGCCGTGTAACTTCAAGCTATAGTGACAAAACATTGCTCTCATTCTTTGCACGTGCCAACTATAGTTACAATAACCGCTATCTGTTTACAGCAACTATGCGTGCCGACGGTTCAACTGTATTCTCCAATAAGAACAAATGGGGATATTTCCCGTCATTCAGCGCAGCCTGGCGTGTATCCGAAGAAAAATTCATGAAAAATCTTCCTTGGGTTTCAAACATGAAAGTTCGTTTCGGTTGGGGTATCGTAGGTAATGACCGTATTTCCAACTATCTCTCAATGGACTTGTATGAAGCTGTGAAATATGGTGTGGGTAATAATGTAATGACTGTACTCAACCCTAAACAACTGAAAAACTCAAATTTGAAATGGGAAGGTTCATCAACCGTGAACTTAGGACTTGATTTAGGTTTCTTTGACAACCGCTTGAATGTTACCGCTGACTTCTTTATCAAGAACACCAAAGACTTGCTCTTGGCTCAGTCATTGGCACACGTTACCGGTTTCGACAGCCAGATGCAAAATATCGGTAAAATTCAGAACAGAGGTATCGAGTTGAGTTTGAACAGTACAAATATTCAGACAAAAGATTTCAACTGGCAGACTAACTTCAACATCTCATTCATTCGCAACGAGTTGAAGGAATTGGCCTCCGGCGTAAATTCAATGTATGCTCGTTCCGGATTTGATTCCAACTTTACTCAATACGACTATATTGCTACCGTAGGTGAATCATTAGGTCTGATTTACGGTTATGAGTTCGATGGCATCTATCAGAGTTCTGATTTCAACATCACACCCGATGGCAAATATATTCTGAAAGAAGGAATCGTAAATAACACAATGTACGGCAATAAAGTCGGTCTGCACCCGGGTGTTGTAAAATACAAAGACCAGGATGGAAACGGCATCATCACAACCGAAGACCGTACCGTAATCGGTAATGCGCTTCCTAAATGGTATGGCGGTATCACCAATACATTCAGCTATAAAGGTATCGACTTGAGCTTTATGTTCCAATTCAATTACGGTAATGATATTTACAATGCAACCCGTCTGTTCGCTACACAAAGTAAATCCAAGCGCAGAGGCATGCTGGCTGAAGTAGCCGATCGTTGGACGCCGAATAACGCCTCCAACACAGTTCCGGCTTATGACGGTTACATCAACAACGACTTGTACTCACGTTTTATTGAGGATGGTTCATTCCTGCGTTTGAAAAACCTTACACTGGGCTATTCATTCCCGCATAAGTTGACAAAGAAAGCGCAGATTTCTAAGTTACGTGTATATGCAACGGCACAGAACCTGTTCTGTATCTCAAACTATAGCGGTTACGATCCGGAAGTAAACAGCGCCAGCAATAATCCGATGACTCCCGGCCTGGACTGGGGAGCTTATCCGAAGAGCAGAGTATTTACATTCGGTCTTGAACTTCAATTCTAAAAACAGCGTATAATGAAAAAGATAATATACTATATAGCACTCTCGGTGATGTGTGTACTTCCTTTCTCCTGCTCGGACATGCTGGAAGAGGAAAACAGAACCGAAATGGAAAAGAAGAACTATATGAATACGGCAGCAGAAGCGGAAAAAGTATTGCTGGGTATATATAGCACTCTCTCCACAGACAACTTATATGGCCAAAACCTGTCTATCCTGTTCAATACAGGAACAGATATGGAACAAGTGGAAGGTACCACAATCGAAGGTCCCCGTATCGTTCCTACAAACGCCTTCCCTGCAACGCAACAAGAAGTACAAGCTACATGGGCTTCACTTTATACTGCCATTCATAATGCCAATGAATTTCTGGAACGTATTTCACTGAAATTAGATACTTATACAGAAACAGATAGAAAACTGGGTATTATCTATATGGCGGAAGCCCGTACACTAAGAGGTCTTTTATATTTCGAACTTGTACGCCGCTACGGCAATGTCGTATTAATGACGTCATCACTGGACTCTTATAAAGACCCTTCTACGTTTGTACAAGCCGAACCAAAGACTGTATATGAGTTCATCGAAAAAGATCTGAAATATGCAATTGATAACCTGCCATATGCAACCGATGATACATATCGTTCCAGTCCTTCCTACCGGATTGCCAAAGGAGCAGCCTTGGGTTTATTGGCTAAGGTGTATGCAACATGGGCTGGATGGCCTTTATATGATGAGAGCAAATGGGAACAGGCTGCAAAAACTGCGGAAATCCTAATCATGTCCGGTAAACACGGGCTGTTGCAAAATTATGAACAACTCTGGAAAAACACTTGTAATGGTGAGTGGGATCCTAAAGAAAGCCTTATTGAGTTTTCTTTCTATAGCCCTACCGCAAGTGCATCAAGCGATCCTGTTGGCCGTATCGGTAAATGGAATGGCGTAAAAACAACGCAAATACCCGGTGTCAGAGGAAGATGTTCTGCAATGGTCAGAGTGATTTACACTTTCCTTAGAGATTGGAGAGAGCCTGAAGTAGAAGACTATCAAGACGGAAAAACGACCAGATACAGATACAATAGCAAGGCGCTTACCGACTATCGCCGCGACTTATCTATCGCCAATTATCAATATACCAATGACGGTAGCGTATTATACGTCAAAGGAAGTGCTACAGATGAAAAGATTATTCTCGACAAAGATTTAAATCCGAATCTGTCTCAAAAGGAAAAGCAGAATTATACTCCTGCAAAATGGGATATTGAAAAGTATATGATTACCGGTAAAGTCATCAATGACGATAAATCAAATGTCAACTGGTATTTCCTTCGTTATGCCGACGTATTGTTACTCTATGCAGAAGCTTTGAACGAATGGAAAGGCGCTCCCACCGCCAATGCTTACGAAGCAATCAACATGGTTCGTGCGCGTGGCTATGGTTACCCGTCTTCTTCAGCATATAAAATTAAAGAAGGAATGGATAAAGAGCAATTCCGTGAAACAGTTCGTTTGGAACGCGCCTACGAATTGGCATTCGAAGGTCAACGCCGTCCTGACTTGGTACGTTGGGGAATTTACTACGAAACCATTCAAAACACTCAAGACCAATTGAGCCAATGGTGGACCGAGGCTAGAAATAGTTTGGGAGATAAAAAAGATGATTTGAATGAAAGCGGCGAACTCAAAATTGCTAAAGAGCCTAATTATACAGTTGCCCGCTACACCTTGGAAAACAAACATGAGTTGCTCCCTATCCCGCAACGGGACATGGACCTTTGCAGCCAGTTTGTACAAAACCCCGGTTGGAAAGTAGACTGACCATAGAAACCAATATAGAGTTAATAATCTTCCAATATGCCCCTACCCGAGGCATATTGGAGATTATCTAAACTCTTTTCAACAAAAGTGACATTCGAAGAACGCGGATTAATTGCCTTTTCAACATTCTTACTACAAAAACTATAAAAAATCCGTTAGCTTTGCTTTCGTTACAAAACCTACTAAAATCAATTACATTAAAAACGAATAACATGAAAAAAAACCTTGTTCTCTTAGCTTTGGGTGCGCTGACTTTTGCATCATGCCAGACACAGCCTAAGGAAGACTACAGTTGGATTAAAAAAGGCCTGGATGTAGCTTCTGCACAATTAACATTAACCGCAGAAGAAATCTCATCCACTAATATGTTGCCGCGTTCTATTCGCACAGGCTATGACATGGACTTCTTGTGCCGCCAATTAGAAAGAGGTGAAGAAACCTTCAAAGATTCTTTACGCGCGCACCCCGCAGCCGACCAACTGGGAAAACGCCGTCTATGCAGCGTTTATGACTGGACCAGCGGTTTCTACCCGGGCTCTTTATGGTATGCTTACGAATTGACGGGCAACGATACACTGAAAACATGGGCTATTCAATATACTAACCTGCTGAACCCCGTTCGTTACTACACCGGTACGCACGACTTGGGCTTCATGGTAAATTGCAGCTATGGTAATGCAGAGCGTCTGGCTCCTAACGATACCATTGCAGCCGTAATGAAAGAAACCGCCGACAACTTGTGCGGACGTTTCAACGACTCCATTTCAGCTATCCGTTCATGGGACTTCGGAACCTGGAACTTCCCCGTTATCATCGACAATATGATGAACCTGGATCTCCTGTTCAATGTAGCCAAAGCAACCGGTAACAACTCTTATAAGGATATTGCCGTCAGACACGCAATGACTACCATGAACAACCACTTCCGCCCCGACTATACTTGCTGGCACGTAGTCAGCTACAACAACGATGGTACGGTAGAAAAGAAACAAACATTCCAAGGCAAGAACGACGACTCTTCATGGGCACGCGGACAAGCATGGGCTGTATACGGCTATACTGCTTGCTATCGCGAAACACAAGACACTACTTTCCTGAACTTCGCCGTAAAAGTGGCTGACATGATTATGGATCGCGTTAAGACCGACGACGCCATTCCTTACTGGGACTATGACGCTCCCGTAACCGAGGAAACTCCGCGTGACGCATCTGCCGCCTCAGTAACCGCTTCCGCCCTGATAGAGCTGAGCACGATGGTACCCGACGGAAAAAAATATCTGGACTACGCTGAGAAAATCTTGAAGAGCCTGTCAAGCGACGCTTATCTGGCAAAGGTTGGCGAAAACCAGGGATTCATCCTGATGCACTCTACCGGTTCATTACCTAACGGTTCGGAAATCGATACTCCGCTGAACTATGCGGACTACTACTATATGGAAGCTTTGAAGCGTTTCATGGATTTGAAAGGCATCAGCTATAAAAATCTCTAATACCAGAACTATAAATCGACAAACATTATGAATAAGACTTTCAAATATATTGTCCTGCTGGCTCTTGCTTGCTTCGTTGGAAAAGCAAATGCCCAGGAACTGAAGACTGAGGTATTCTCGCTCCTTAATCTGGACTATCCCGGATTGGAGAAAGTAAAGACTTTGCATCAGGAAGGCAAAGACGCCGATGCGGCCAAAGCATTACTCGACTACTACCGCGCACGTACCAACGTGAAAACTCCGGACATCAACCTTAAGAAAGTGACTATCAGCAAAGATGACCAGAAAATGGCGGACGATGCTCTGCAGCATACATTCTTTGCTCACAAAGGTTATCAACCGTCATTCAATTACGGTGAAGACATCGACTGGAGATACTGGCCGGTAAAAGATAACGAATTGCGCTGGCAATTGCACCGCCACAAATGGTTTACTCCCATGGGTAAGGCTTATCGTGTAAGCGGCGACGAAAAATATGCCGCTGAATGGACGAAGCAATACATCGACTGGATTAAGAAAAACCCGTTGGTGAAGATAAACAAGAACGAATATGAACTGACAGGAAATACCCAACTGAAAGATGACGCAGAGAATGTACGCTTCGCATGGCGTCCGCTGGAAGTGAGCAACCGTCTGCAAGACCAGACCTCACAGTTCCAGTTGTTCCTCCCGTCTCCCTCTTTCACACCGGAGTTCCTGACTGAGTTCCTGGTAAACTATCACAAACATGCCATACATATATTGGGTAATTACTCCAAGCAAGGTAATCACCTGCTGTTCGAAGCACAGCGTATGATTTATGCCGGAGCTTTCTTCGCTGCATACATGAGTACATGCTGTCGGCTGGGCTTCTTCGGATTCCATTGCATCATTTCCGGACACCGTACCGGTTCCGGTGGTCTGCGGATAGCATTCTGATGTGTGCTCATTAACGCAGTTTTTTGTCAGCGTATCACAGGTCTCAGTATATTCCTGCGACTGTCCTTCCTCCTGCTGCTGCGTCTGCCCCTGTATCTGCTCTTGCTTCTGCATCTGCTCTTGCTCCTGCATTTGCCCCTGTTCCTGGGGCTGCTTTTTCTCCTGCGTCTGCTTTTGCTCCTGGGGCTGCTTTTGCTGCCGTTCTTGTTCCTGCTCGTATCCCGCTTCTGTTTTAACCGGCTCTGCTGCCCATACCG
>OIYT01002171.1_pt1 | contig 12410 bp, 9 predicted proteins | sample 1588201 | NCBI WGS metagenome assembly OIYT01 (sample SAMN03283260) | human gut metagenome | biome: human-associated habitat; material: feces | host: Homo sapiens | place: USA | collected 2013
TTTTCGGCTCTGACTGCACTGCATATTGCTTCAAGCTCACCGGCTTTCAGGAACTTTTTGAAGGAACAATTAGGCTCGTCAGCCCAGCGTATATATGCCAGACCCTTTGCACCGATTCCCTTAGCATGATCTATAAGCTTATCGATTTCTTTTCTTGTATACGTTGCAGCACCGTTCTTTACATTGATAGCCCTGACAGAACCTCCGTCCTCAATGGCATTTCTGAATACTGCAAAATCTATATCCCTGACATTTTCGGTAAGATCCTGTATCTCAAATCCAAAACGTGTATCAGGCTTGTCTGATCCGTAGCGATTCATTGCATCGGCAAAAGTAAGACGAGGCAGCGGCGTGGGAATATCCACATTCATAAGCTCCTTGAAAGCACGCTGAACAAATCCCTCAACACATTCCTGAATATCTTCTGCATCGACAAAAGACATTTCCAGGTCTATCTGAGTAAATTCAGGCTGTCTGTCAGCACGGAGATCCTCATCACGGAAACATCTTGCAAGCTGGATATATCTGTCATATCCGGCGATCATAAGCAGTTGCTTATAGATCTGGGGCGACTGCGGAAGCGCATAGAACTTTCCCGGATGCACTCTCGACGGGATAAGATAATCTCTTGCACCCTCCGGAGTAGATTTCATCATCATGGGAGTTTCTATTTCAAGAAAACCATTTTCATAGAAATATTCCCTTGTCACCTTTGCAAGACGATGACGCATAATGATATTCTGCTGAAGAGGTGCTCTTCTCAGATCAAGATAGCGATATTTAAGACGAAGTTCTTCATTTACCTTTGTTTCGCTTGTAATCTCAAAAGGTGTAGTCTGAGCCTTTGAAAGGATTCTCAGATCAGTAACAAAAATCTCTGCATGACCTGTTTTCAGTTTGTCGTTTTTGCTTTCACGTTCACGGACAACACCCTTTGCCATGAGAACGTATTCGCTGCGGCAGGAAGCAGCTTTGTCAAAAATATCCTTTTCCGTCTCGTCGTTGAACAAAAGCTGAACCACTCCCGTTCTGTCTCTGAGAACGACAAAAATAACTCCGCCCTTGTTTCTTATACGATCAACAAAACCGCCTACAACGACTTCTTTGCCTATCTCCGTTACATCTCCGCAGTAATCTGTACGCTTCAGACCTTTCATTGTATCAGCCATATCACTTATTCTCCTCAGCTAAATTTTGGAAAGCACCGACCGTTTCATCGTCATCAATGCTGTCCATCATCTTATCAAAATATACAGCGTCAAAACTTCCTGTAAATTTATCATCAAGCATTATATCCTTTTCCTCGCCGGTCTCCATATCCTTGAGTTTTGCCTTTCCCTCCGCAAGCTCATTGTCACCGAGAACAACAGTGAAAACAGCTCCCGTTTTATTGGCATATTTCATCTGCGCCTTGATTCCTCTGCCCATGAGATCATATTCGGCAAAAAAGCCGTATTCCCGGAGCTGTTTTGCAAGCTGCATTGCCTTTTCAGCAGCCTGTTCCCCCATAGTTGCGAAATAAATATCACACTTTTTCGGAATTAGAAACCGGCAATTCTGCTTTTCCATTACGAGAAGCAGTCTCTCAATTCCCATAGCAAAACCGAGAGCCGGAACGTGTTGTCCGCCAAGCTGTTCGATAAGACCGTCGTAGCGTCCGCCGCCGCATACAGTTCCCTGAGCACCGATTTCCGTTGTAACAAATTCAAAAACGGTTTTTGTATAATAATCAAGACCCCTCACTATTCTGGGATTCACTTTATATTCTATTCCCAGATTTGTGAGATACTTTTTAAGTTTTTCAAAGTGATCGCTGCATTCTTCACAGAGATAATCAAGGATAATGGGAGCATCTTTTCCTATTTCCTGACATATCGGGCTTTTACAGTCCAGGATACGCATAGGATTTTTTTCCAGCCTGTCACGGCACGTATCACAGAGTTCATCCTTTCTTGCTTCAAAATAACTTCTCAGCGCCTGATGATATTTTGCACGGCATTCCGGACATCCTATAGAATTTATATAAAGCTTAATATTCTTTACTTCCAGTCTGTCAAGTATAGTTTTGGCAAGGGAAATAACTTCTGCATCGGCTGCCGGAGACGCACTTCCTGCCATTTCAAGACCGAACTGATGAAACTCACGCAGTCTGCCTGCCTGCGGTCTTTCATGACGGAAACAGGAAAGTTTATAATATACCCTCTGAGGTAGTGCTTCATTAAGAAGTCCATTCTGGAGCATGGCACGGATAGTTCCTGCTGTTCCCTCCGGACGAAGGGTAAATTTCGTTTCCTTTGCCATTACCGTATACATTTCCTTCTGTACCACATCAGTAGTTTCGCCCACAGACCTGAGAAAAAGATCGGTGCTTTCAAAGGTAGGAATTCTGATCTCCGAAAAACCGAAGCTCTCAGCAGTCTCTCCTGCAATTTTTTCAACAGTGTGCCACTTGTGAACATCCTTTGGAAGGACATCTTCCGTACCATTGGGACGCTTGATATTTAAAGCCATATTTTTCAGCCTTTCTTTGTTATTTTTGACTTATGGTAACCTCTAAAAACCGCTACATGAAAATTGTCCCTGTGCAGGGACAATGATCTTATCAGATACCAGGGGTTCCAACCTCACGCCAGTCAAGATCTCCTCTTTCAAGAGCAAGAATAAGCGCTTCGGCAGTAGCGATATTGGTTGCCACGGGAACATTGTGAACATCGCACAGTCTCAGAAGATTCATTCCCTGAACGTCAGAAGACTTGGGATTTATAGGATCTCTGAAGAAAAGAAGCACATCCACTTCATTACAAGAAAGCAGCGCCATAATCTGCTCTGCACCGCCCTGACCGCTTAAATACCTCTTTATCGGCAGACCGGTAGCCTCGCCGACCTGTTTTCCTGTTGTATTGGTTGCAAGAAGCGTATGCTTGGATAAAATTCCGCAATAAGCGCTGCAGAACTGAACCATAAGCTCTTTTTTTGAATCGTGTGCAATAATAGCTATCTTCATTTTTCGTTCCTTTCTCCACACAATAACTATTAAGGATGTGCGGCACATATTCTGGATTAAGAAGTTTTTACTGTAAGCGGAACAAATTCACCGCCGAGCCTTTTTGAAATTGCATCAAAAGCCCTCAGCGCTTCCGAATCGGTAGGAATAGGATTGCCCTTTCCTGTAGCAACAGTCATCTGGAAATCATCCGGAACAACGCCGATAAGCTGAACTCCGACCTTATCAATGATCTCGTCGAGATTATCAACAAGAGAATTTCCGATAACTCTCTTGCTCACTTTGTTGATTATCAGACGCTGACTTTTGTTTCCTCTCTTATAGAACTCATCTGACATAAGGCTTGCATCTCTGATGCACACCTGATCGGGAGTTGATATAACAAGAATAAGATTTGCCTGTTCAACAATATCAAATACATGAGAGTTTATTCCGGCACCCGTATCAATTATTATGTACTCATAATATTTTTTGATAGAACGGCAGATATTTACGATCTGCTCTGCTGTAACGCTCGTAAGAGACTTAGGGGCACAAAGTATACTGAGATTGGATGACATAGGCACCTGAGAAACAGCTTCAAGAACGGGCTTGCTGCCGTTCAGAACATCTCCCAGATCATATTTTATCTCATTTTCCATACCAAACATGATGTCAAGGCATCTGAGACCGAAATCCAGTTCAATAATAAGAGTTCTGTGTCCCTGCTTTGACAATGTATATCCCAGACCGGCGCAAACGGTTGATTTTCCGGTTCCGCCCTTTCCTGATGTAACAGCAATAACTTTTGACATTACTTCTTCCTTTCCGATATCCGTATGCCAGAGCTTCATTGCTGCTGAACGTCACCGGACTCTTCAATAATCTTTCTATAATACTTTATATTATATCACAAATCCTCTTTAATGTCAAAGAAGTTTTTTGTATAAAATATAAGATTGTGCAATTCATAACTTTCAACACATCAAAATTGTGCACGTTTCACAAAAGAATTCCTTCCCGCAACAATTATATAAAAAATTAAACCGGCTGCTCATATGCGGCAGCCGGTCTGATGCATCAATGATTAACCAAAATATCTCTTGAGAAGTCCCTCAAATGCCTTGCCGTGACGAGCCTCATCCTTAGCCATTTCGTGAACAGTATCATGAATAGCATCGAGATTCAGTTCCTTTGCTCTCTTAGCAAGAGCAAGCTTGCCCTCGGTAGCACCATGCTCTGCAGCAACTCTCTTTGTGAGATTTTCCTTTGTTGAGGATGAAACTACCTCGCCGAGAAGTTCAGCAAATTTTGCTGCGTGCTCTGCTTCTTCGTAAGCAGCCTTTTCCCAGTAAAGACCGATTTCAGGGTAGCCTTCTCTGTGTGCAACTCTTGCCATTGCGAGATACATTCCAACTTCTGTACACTCACCGCTGAAATTAGCACGAAGTCCGTCAATGATTTCCTGATCTGTAACAGCCTTAGCTGATCCTACCTCATGTTCGCAGGCAAATACAAGCTTCTCGTCAGCTTCCTTAACGATGAACTTAGAACCGGGAACTCCGCACTGCGGGCACTTTTCAGGTGGTTCATTTCCTTCGTGAACATAACCGCAAACGGGACATACATATTTTTTCATATCAATTACCTCCGTAATAATTTATCAAGACAACATCACACAAAGATTATATAGCAGATGCGCAGCCGAATTTTTCATCAGATTACATAAAAATTCCGCAGACAGATGACATACAAAGCCATTAGGCAAGCTTTGTGCAGTGTCGCCTAAAATGCCGCATCATAGACGGCATTATACACTGTGTTTTACTCTGTCGTGCTCCTCAGCACGCTTTCCGTTATTAAAACGGTCGAGAGTTCCGACAAGATAACCTGTGATCCTTCTGATACGTTCAAAAGGCACATCAGAGAATTCATATTTAAGGTCAACGAATTCCCCGTCAATTTTTACAGTCATTCCGGAAATGATCCGGTCGCTGTACTTGTTCTTTCCATAATCTATGTAAGCGTTGATTTCATCCTGTGAAAGTTCTCCGCCTATAACATTTACCTGCATAAAAAAACCTCGCTTTCCGATCAGGGTATTGACTTTGATCTGAAAATATTGTATCATAAAATCACAAACTTGTCTGTTGCAATTGCAACAAAGGAGGATTTTTTATGTTACCACCTGATAACATTCTTTTCAAAGGTATCAATCAGGATGACTGTCTCAGAATGATAAAATGCTTCAACGCCGATTTCCGGAAATACAAAGCAGGCAGCTGCATATCCGCACTCGAAAAATGCAGCGACCGTCTCGGCATTGTCATCTCCGGAAGCGTGGTTATTGTACGATATGACATCAACGGCGTGCGGACTATCATAGAATCCGTGGAAAAAGGCGGAATATTCGGCACTTTTTTCACTTACAGCATCATGCACCGCAGCAACGCAGAGATCATCAGCGAGACCGACTGTGAGATAATGTTCGTCCACCGCAGCGAGATCACAAAACGCTGCGAAAACGCCTGTCTGTGCCATTCAAAAGTCGTAGAAAATCTGCTTGAGATCATGTCCGAAAATACCGTCCGGCTCAACCAGCGCATTGATATCCTCAGTCAGCGAACGATAGAGGGCAGACTCATAAATTATCTGCAAATTATCGAGGACAAAACACCCGAAGGAAAAACGCCTCAGATCCCATTTTCGACCACCGCTCTTTCCGACTATCTGTGCGTAAACAGGAGCGCTCTCCAGCGGCAGATAACGAAAATGAAACGCAGCGGAAAACTGGTGATATCAAAGCGGAAATTCCGTCTTAATCACGGCGGCGAGGATCATAACATAAGCTGATTAGTGTCCCCCAGTTCCTTTGCCGGTTTTCCTGCCGCAGGAACGGATTTTGTACGATATTTTTCGTACTGTTCCGTTTCCTCCGGAATCACGGCAGCAGCAGATGAAAGAACCGCCTTTTTGCGCAGATTCATGACCTGAACTCCTTGTGAATCTCTTGTCGATTTCGGCAGTATCAGCGCTGTATTGAAAAGAAGCGTATGTCCGCTTGAACTTCTCATCAGAATATCACAGTCATCACCGACAAAAACAGCGGCAACAAGCGGCGACTTGTCGGAATACGCTTTTGCAAGCTTTTTCCGGTTAGTCTTTGTCTCATATGATTTTACGGGAACTTTTGCCGCCTTTCCGTTTTCATAGAAAAATACCACATATCCGCTGTAATCCGTTGTCGGGATCAGAGTTTTCAGATTTTCACCGTCGTCGAAACCAAGCTTTGCCGGAATATAATCTCCCATAAGGCTTGCTTTCGTATCGTCAAATGCGCTTGCCCTCGACTTATAAGCCTGCGATTTATCCGAAAGAAAAATAAGATCGGTTTTATTTGATGCTTCAAAGGACTGTGTGATAAAATCTCCGTCTTTCAGTTTGTGTTCGCTGCTCATCCGGAGCGACTGCGGAGTGATCTTCTTGAAATATCCGCTGTCGGTGACAAAAATATTAACAGGATAATCCGGGGTATCGTCCGTCAGAACTTCGTCCTCCACATCGGACTGATAGTAAAACATTGTCTTTCTTGGCTGGGCGTAATTCTTTATGACACGACGAAGTTCTTCAATAATAATTTTTCTGACTTTTTTCTTGTCACGAAGAATTTCTTCCAGTTCGCCTATTTCCTTTCTGAGCTGATCCACTTCTTCTACACGGCGAAGAATATACTGCCTGTTGATATTTCGCAGTTTGATTTCAGCCACATATTCAGCCTGTACCACGTCTATGCCAAATCCCACCATGAGATTCGGAACAACATCCGACTCATTTTCTGTTTCCCGTATAATGCGGATAGCCTTGTCAATATCGAGAAGTATTTTGGAAAGAGCCTCCAGCAGATGCAGTTTTTCTTTTTTCTTCTGAAGTTCAAAATACGTGCGCCTCTGAACGCATTCTTCACGGAAAGCCGTCCACTCCGTAAGTATCTCACGAACACCCATGACACGTGGAGTTCCGGCTATAAGAATATTGAAATTACATGGATAGCTGTCCTGCAAAGGCGTCAGCCGGTAAAGCTTCTGCATAAGTTTATCGGGATCTGTTCCTCTTTTCAGATCTATAGCAATTTTAAGACCGTCAATGTCAGTTTCGTCACGGATATATGAAACTTCACGTATCTTGCCCTGCTTTACCAGATCAACGATCTTATCAATAATAGCCTCAATTGTCGTGGTATAGGGTATCTGTGTGATTTCCAGACAATTCGCAGCCTTGTCGAAACTGTACTTTGACCGTACCTTTATGCTTCCCCTGCCCGTTTCAAAGACTTTTCTAAGCTCCTCTTCGTCGTAGAGCATTAGTCCTCCGCCGGGGAAATCCGGGCCTTTCATCGTGCTGATTATATCATGATCCGGATTTTTCATCAGTGCAATAGTCGTTTCGCAGACTTCCTCCAGATTGAACGGACAAACATTGCTTGCCATAGAAACAGCAATTCCCGTATTTGAATTCACCAGAACCGACGGAAAAGCTACCGGCAGAAGCGTAGGCTCCTGCATTGTATTGTCATAGTTCGGGACAAAATCCACGGTATCACTGTCAATATCACGAAAAAGCTCGTTGCATATCTTTTCCAGTTTTACTTCCGTATAACGTGATGCGGCAAATCGCATCTTGCTTGAATACTGCTTTCCGAAATTTCCCTTTGAATCCACATACGGGTGGAGCAGCGATTCATTTCCCCGTGTCAGGCGGACAAGGGTTTCATATATCGCCTGATCTCCATGGGGATTCAGCTTCATCGTCTCGCCGACAACGTTGGCAGACTTGGAGCGTTCCTTGTCAGGATTCAGCAGTCCCCTTTTATACATCATGTATAAAAGTTTCCGGTGAGAGGGTTTGAAACCGTCGATTTCCGGCAGAGCTCTTGATATGATAACGCTCATTGCATAGGGCATATAATTCTTTTTCAGAGTATCGGCTATCTGCTCGTTTACAACACTGCCCGAACCCTCGATATACGCTTCATGCCTGAAAGCATTTTTTTTCTTTGGAACTTCTTTTTTTCTTGGCATTAATTATTCTCCTTGCTTCAAATAGTCAGCCGTATCAGCTTATATCCGCTAATTCAAGATAATCCGCACCGTACTGCGAAATATAGTCCTTGCGTCCCTGAAGATCGTCGCCGAGAAGCATTTCAAAAATCTCTGCCGACTCTTTTATGTCATCCGCAGTGACTTTGATAAGACGTCTTGTTTCCGGATTCATTGTAGTCAGGCTCATCATATCCGGCTCATTCTCACCCAGACCTTTAGAACGCTGTATGGTATGCTTTTTGTCGCCGATAGCATCGAGGATACGCTGCTTTTCCTGTTCCGTATATGCAAAATATGTTTTTTCCTTTGTGTTTATCTCAAAAAGCGGAGACTCGGCAATATATACATATCCCTGCTCGATAAGCGTAGGCGTCAGTCTGTAAAGCATGGTGAGTATAAGTGTTCTGATCTGGAATCCGTCAACATCCGCATCGGTACATATAACGATCTTGCTCCACCGGAAATTATCAATATTGAAAGTAGATAATTCCTTGTTTGCCTTGGCGTTTACTTCTACTCCACAGCCAAGAACTTTTATCAGGTCGGTGATTATCTCACTTTTGAAAATTTTAGCGTACTCCGCTTTGAGACAGTTCAGAATCTTTCCACGTACAGGAATAATTGCCTGGAATTCGGCATCTCTCGCAAGTTTTACAGAACCTAAAGCCGAATCGCCCTCCACGATGTAAATTTCACGGCGTGAAACATCTTTCGTGCGGCAGTCAACGAATTTTTCAACCATGTTTGACAGATCAATAGTTCCCGACAGCTTCTTTTTCATATTTAGACGTGTCTTTTCGGCGTTTTCACGGCTGCGCTTATTCAGCAGCACCTGTTCGGAAATACGTTTTGCATCGTCGGGATTTTCCATAAAATAAATCTCCAGCTGATGCTTTAAGAAATCTGTCATGGCTTCATAAATAAACTTATTGGTTATCGCTTTTTTTGTCTGGTTCTCATACGAAGTCTGTGTAGAGAACGAAGAAGAAACGATAACAAGGCACTCTTCAACATCTACAAATGTAACCTTCGCCTCATTCTTCTGATAACCGTTCACCGATTTGATATAGGAATCAAGCTGTGATACAAACGCCTGTTTTACGGCTCTCTCCGGAGAACCGCCATGCTCAAGAAAACTGGAGTTATGATAGTATTCTGTCAGTTTAATCTTATTTGAAAAAGTAAGAGCCACATCAAGCTTGACCTTATATTCCGGCTTATCCTCACGGTCTCTGCCACGCCTTTCAGCTGTCCAGTGCTGAACCGGAGTCATCGCCATATCTCCGGCAATCTCCTTCACATAATCGGTTATGCCGTTTTCGTAAATGAATTCTTCTTCGTCAAAACCGCCGCTTTCGTTTTCGCTCCTGAATATGAACAGGATATTTGGATTTACTACCGCCTGCCGTTTCAGAATATCACGGAAAAAATCGTCGGAAACCTCAATATCAGTGAAAACATCCAGATCGGGACGCCAGCGTGTCTTTGTACCGGTCTGCTTCTTTTTGCATGGTTCTTTTTTAAGACCGCCGACATTTTCACCCTTTTCAAAATGAAGTCCGTATCGGAATCCGTCACGAATGACTTCAACGTCCATATATTCCGAAGAAAACTGCGTTGCGCAAAGACCCAGACCGTTAAGCCCCAGTGAATACTCATAGGATTCAGCGGAATCGTCATATTTTCCGCCGGCATACAGCTCGCAGTAAACAAGTTCCCAGTTATAGCGCTGTTCGGAATTATTGAAATCAACGGGACATCCTCTGCCAAAATCTTCGACTTCAATATCATTATTGCGAAAATGAGTTATTATGATCCTGCTTCCGTAACCCTCACGTGCCTCATCTATAGAATTGGAAATAACCTCGAAGATCGAATGCTCGCATCCGTCAAGACCGTCCGATCCGAAAATTACTGCCGGACGCTTCCGGACCTTATCCGCACCTTTGAGCATGGTGATGCTTTCATTGCCGTAATCCTTTTTCTTAGCCATTTATCCTCTGCCTTTCACCTATTTAAACATACTTTTTATTCTATCACATATCGAAAATTTTTTCAAGCATTTTTTATTTTAACAAAAGGAAAAATATAAAAAGGCGGCAAGTTACCGCCTTTCTATATACTCCTCAAATAATCTTTTCCCATTCCGATTCCTTAAATCCTACAAGAACCATATCATCTGTCACAAGAATGGGTCTTTTCACCAGCATTCCGTCGCTGGCGAGCAGCCTGAGCTTTTCTTCGTCGGTCATATCGTCAAGCTTGTCTTTCAGATTCATCGAACGGTATATCATTCCGCTGGTGTTGAAAAATCTTTTCAGCGGCAAACCGGATTTTTCATACCATTCTTTCAGCTCTTCATAAGTCGGATTTTCTTCCTTAATATTTCTTGAACTATACTCAATTCCCTTTGAATCAAGCCGGTTCTGAGCCTTTTTGCAAGTCGTACATTTAGGATAACATATAAATTTCATTTTTTTACCTCCATTATTTCTTCTGCCTCTGCTACGCTTTCCGGGGTGGGTTCTCTGAACCGTTCAAGCTTTGCATTATCGCAGATATTCACATAATTGCAGTATCTGCATGGTACAGTTCCGCCGGAAACAAGCGGCACAGCTTCCGCATTTCCCGCAAGCAGAGTTTCCGCCATTTCTTTCAGCTTTCCATATGAAAAATCACGCAGGCGCTCCATTGATTCCCGTGAAATACAGGAAGATCCGGCATACAGTTCGCCTGATTTTTTCAGCTTTGCCGGAATATAATTTCCTTCAACGCCGTTTTCCATAGCGTTCAGAACCTTCATATCGCTGAGCACCAGACCGCTTGTTTTCAGCGAAGAATTCAGCATTTCACTATTGAAGCTGTTAATTTTGCAGCTTTCCGGTGAAAAATCCTGAAGCTGCACGGGTGAATACAGGACTCCTGCCGGCTGATAATCTTCGTACATTCCACCCTCATCTGTTGCCGAAAACAGATACATCAGCATTTGCAGGTTGATTCCGCTGGCGAGTGCGACAGGAGTTATATTTTTGCGGCTGCTCTTATAATCAACTATGCGGACGTATTTTTCACCGTCTATTTCACAGATATCCGCTCTGTCAACCACACCGCCGAACTCAAGCCTGTATTTATCGCCGAAAGCAATTGACACGGAGTTCTTATTGCTGAGATCAAGCTCATACGAATGCGGAATAAAATCAGATGCCATAAGCGACTGCTGCGTATGAATAAAAACATTTGTCATACGCTCGGTTATCTTTTTGAATATCATGTCAGATCTCGGATCTTTTACAAAATCTCCGGAAAGTCTCTCTTCACGGAATTTATCGGCGCAGCTGCCGATCTCACGTGTAAAATCATCATATGACAATTTCAGAAAGCTTTCCTTTGAACGTGAAGCCAGAATGTTTTTGAAACAAATATGAAAGAGATCTCCTGCAGCTCTGGCATCAAATTCCATTTTCTCGTTTGAGAAAAGGCGCAGACACCTATCGCAGAAATACCGGAAATGGCACTGATTGAACTCATCCAGTCCTGACGGAGAAATAATCAGCGGATCAAAGCTTTTAAGCTTCTGCATAATACTGCTGTCAATCGTGAAATCCTGCTTATATGAACTGCGGCTGAGCACGTATGAGATACGGCTCTTATAGCTGTCATCACTGCAAAGGACATGATTAAGCGATGCGGATTCTATACTTCCCGGATCTCTGTTCTGCATATAATGATAGAACGCCGAATGCAGGGTAACGGCATAGAAATGAGGCGGAGTGTCCCTGATGGTAAGCCGCATACTGTTATCTCCGAACATCGCTGTTATACTGTCGATTACCTGAGACGGATATTTTGCCTGTCCGGACAGATCCGACAGCGGATATGTTATATACAGCTTTTCCGAAGCTGCCGACAAAGCCTTGTACACCACAAGCCGTTCGGATGCAATAAGATCAGAAAGAGGACGTGATATCTCTATACCGTTTTTCGACAGCTTTATCTTGTCTGATTCCGAAAAAAGTCCGTGAATATTTACGAAGTTCGGAAAATCTCCATCATTTGAACCAATAGCAAAAACTACTCTGGGCGCATTGAGACGTGCTGTCCGTGAAGAAGCAGCAATAACGGCATCAAGTGTCTGGGGCGGAACAGAATATTTTATTCTGCCGGTCATTGACCGGATAATCTTTACCAGTTCGCTGAATCTGATCTCTTTTTCTCCGAGAGTGCTGCTTATACTATCCAAAATATCTATGAGACACCCCCATAAGCGTTTCAGCTCTGAGGCTTCAAAATCAAGGTTTTCCCTTATCAGCTTTCCCATAAGCCTGCCG
>OIYT01002176.1_pt1 | contig 12386 bp, 9 predicted proteins | sample 1588201 | NCBI WGS metagenome assembly OIYT01 (sample SAMN03283260) | human gut metagenome | biome: human-associated habitat; material: feces | host: Homo sapiens | place: USA | collected 2013
ATTCAAGGTGGAAGTCGACGATGAAGGCCTCGAAGGCCTCGACCTGACCGCTTCCGAAAAATATTTCGCCCGCTACATGCTGCTCGGCATCATGGGCGCGGCCCAAGGCACGATCACCACCATCGGCGACCTGCTGCTTGGCGTGCAGACCGTGAATGCACCGCTGTTCGTACTTACCGGCGCCATCACATCGCTGGTATATCTGAGCATCACATTCGCACTATCGACCACGTTCATGCATATCGGCAAAGGATTGTGTGTCGCGTTGGTTATCGTGCAGATTCCGGGCGCTTCCGGCCTGTATCCGATTGAGATGATGCCGAAATTCTTCCGCATGGTCTACCCGTTCGTGCCATTCAGTTATTCGATTGACGCGTTCCGAGAGACGATTGCCGGCTTCTACGATGGGCATTGGCTCAAGTCGATTGGCACGCTGCTGCTGTTCGCCGTGGCCGCATTCTTCATTGGACTTGCGATTCGCCCGCTGCTGGTCAATCTCAACCGCCTGTTCGCCCGTCAAATCAAGGAAAGCGACATGATCATCGGCGAGGAAGTGCAGCTTCCGGAACGCGGATACAACGTGTCCCAAGCCATTCAGGTGCTTGCCGACAAGGGCGGCTACCGTGAGGCGATCGAGGAACGCGCAAGCCGTTTCGCCGAACTGTATCCGAAGCTCAAGCGTGGCGCGCTCATCGCCGGTTTCATTGTGCCAGTGATTCTGGTGCTGATCTTCTCCTTCACCAACGGCGAGAAGAGCGTGGTGCTTGCCACCTGGATCATTTGGGTGCTGCTCATCATCGGATTCCTGATGGTCATCGAATACATGCGTTTCAGCCTGCAACGCCAGGTGGAACTCGGCAGCCTCAGCGACGAAGCGATTCGCGAACAGCTGGTGGAACGTCAAGCTGCGAGACTGCGCCGCAAGAAGCGCGCGCAACAAAACAGGCGAGACAAGTTGATGCGCAAGGCACGACGAAGAAAACATGAAACCAAACAGGCGATCGCCAACGTCGCAGGCACCAACCAAGCCGACGCCGACGGCGTCGCAACACTGGTACAGGCCATGAACGCGGCCGGCAACACCGGCACAGCGAGCAACGCCAATCCCAACGGTAACAACGAAAGGAGCAACGCATGAAAAACATCTGGAAACTGTTCGTCGGCGACGTTCGACGCCTGACCAGCAACATCGTCTCCATCATCATCGTTACCGGACTGGTGGTGATTCCGGGTCTGTTCTCTTGGTTCAACATCAGCGCAAGCTGGAATCCGTTCGCCAATACCGGCAATCTGAAATTCGCCGTCGCCAACGACGATGAAGGCTACAAGTCCGACCTCATTCCAGTAAAGATCAGCATCGGCGACCAAGTAGTCAACACCTTGCGCGCCAACGACCAGATGGACTGGACCTTCACCACCAAAAAAGAGGCCATCGACGGCACCAAATCCGGCAAATACTATGCGGCAGTGGTGATTCCGAAGGATTTCAGCACCCGCATGATGACGTTCTTCACCGCAGACGGCGACCATGCCACGCTCACCTATTACAACAACGAGAAGAAGAACGCACTCGCCCCAAAGATCACCGGCCAAGGAGCCGACACCGTGGCAGCGCAGATCAACGAAATGTTCTCCGAAACGTTGACGAGCACCGCGCTCAGCATCACCTCGCAGCTGACCGACGAGCTTGACAAACCGGAATCGCAGGCCACGCTCACCAACTTCAGCAACAACATGGGCAATTTCGCGAACACGCTCACCGACACGTCATCCGCGTTGACCACGTTCAGCTCACTGACATTGAGCGCACAGAACCTGCTCGACAGTTCCAACAGCCTGCTTTCCAACGTGAGCGACAGCGCGAAGAACGCCGGCAACGAGCTCAAACAGTCGAAAAACAGCATCAACGATCTGACCGGAGCCGTCAAAACCAGCACGAACGCTCTCAGCACCGCGTTGAACAGCTCGGCGAACAGCTTCGGCGCGGTCTCCACCGATATTGACAGCGTATTCAACAATGCGGGCACCCAAGCCGGCAATACGGCCACCGCCCTGCGCAATCAGGCCGCAAACGTAACCAAGCAGGCGCAAAGCTACCAGAACATCTACGACGCCCTCGACGAGCTCAGCAACAACAATCTGATGCCGGAAGTCGCGAAAATCGCCATCGATCATCTCAAAACCAACGTGGGCGCGACCATTACGCAACTCAACGATCTAGCGAACTCACTCAACACCAGCGCCGACAATATCGACACGAAAGTGAGCGACACCACAGCCGACCGCGAGCGCGTGAACCAGCTCGCCCAGCAGGCGAAGGCCTCCATCGACGGCATCAAAACCGATTTCGACAGCCAGCTCAAGCCGCAGCTCAACGATATTTCCGATTCGATCAGCAACACGGTCACCGCATTGAGCAGCACGGCCGCCGATCTGAAGGGCGCGTTGGGAGATCTCAACAGCACCACGAAGTCGGCAGACAAGCAGCTGACCAATATTCGCACGGTGCTTGATTCCACCGCCGAAAGCCTCACCAAGGCGGGCACCGCGCTGTCTTCGTTCAATGGCACGCTTTCCGACGCACTGAACAGCGGCAATATGGACACCGTCAAGGAAGTGCTCGGCAATAACACCGATTCACTGGCGGCGGCTCTTGCGGCCCCCGTCCAGGTGAAGCGCACAGCTGTGTTCCCTGTTAAGAATTTCGGCTCGCAGTTGGCGCCGTTCTACACGATTCTTCCGCTATTCGTAGGTTCGCTGCTTATGGCCGTAACGCTGAAACCCGGCGTTTCACGCAAGAACCGTGAGGGTCTTGACAATCCGAAACCGCATCAGCTGTTCCTCGGCCATTATGGCGTGTTTGGTGTGATCGCGCTGCTGCAGAGCACGTTCTCGCTGGGCGGCAATCTCCTGTTTCTGCATGTGCAGGCGGTGCATCCATGGCTGTTCATGCTGGCTGGCTGGACGAGCTCCTTGGTGTTCTCGTTCTTCACGTACACGATGGTGGCGAGTTTCGGCAATATAGGCAAGGCTATTGGCGTGCTGGTGCTAGTGGCGCAGATTTCCGGCTCGAATGGCGCATATCCGCTGGCCGTGTTGCCGAAGATCATCAGCGATATCAGTCCGTTCCTGCCGGCCACGCATTCGATTGTGGCGTTGCGTGCGGCAATTGCCGGTATTTACAACAACGATTACTGGCATGCGCTCGGCTCGCTGCTGTTGTTCCTGATTCCGCTGCTGCTGATTGGCTTGGTGCTGCGTATTCCTCTGGTCAAGTTCAACAAGTGGTATGTGGCGAAGGTGGAAAGCACCAAGGTGATCTCATGATTACCGGAGTGCATGAGGCGGTTTCCGAAGCCGTTTCCGATGTGGTTTCCGACGCGGTCAGTGACGTGCATGAGGCTGTTCGCAAGGCGCAGAGCCGCCGCGAGCAGCTTCGTGAGCAGACCGATCATAAGATTATGAAGGCCACGCTTGCGATTGTGATTTCCGATGGCGTCGGCGCGGTGACCATCGAAGAGGTCGCTCGTCGTTCTGGCGTTGCGAAAACCACGATTTATCGCCGCTATAAGAATGCTGATGATCTGTTGCACCGTGTGCAGCTGGAAGTTGCGGGATTACCGGATTTCAGCGATGTCGAGTTGTCGAAAAACGGTTTGCTGACGATGTTGCAACGCATTCAAGGTTGTTTTTTCGACAGCGATTTTGGTTTGAAGGCCGTTGGTGTGGTGCTTTCGTCTGATAACACTTCGTTGAATGCGATTGCCAATCAAGTACTTGTTCCTGCGGAAAAGCGTTTTTCTGAGTTTGTTGAACGCGGCATGAAGGCCGGAGTGTTCCGTAATGGATTGGACCCGCAATTCCTGTTCAGCACGACACTCGGCTCTATGCTCGCCTGTAAGGCGTTGCATGGCGATGCGAGTATTCCTTGGCCTGAGAACATGGCGACCGTTCTGTGGCCCGTTATGGCCGTCTGAAAGGCATCACAGAGCAGAGCTGCCATAGTAATCTGAAACTTAGTGAGCGCCCCCGCTACGGCCTTTGATCACTCTTTGGGTGAGGCTGTAGCCGAGGCGCTCATTGTACGTTTGCGGGCTTTTCGCCGCTACTGGCCCTACTGGATTGACGCTTCCTGACGGGCCACGTCCAACGCCTTGTTGAACGCTTCCGACGTCCAGCTGGCACCGGCCACCTTGTCTACCTTGAGGTCTTTGAGCGGCTTGCCGTCCACCACGCCGTTGATGGCTTCGGCGAACGCATTCTGGTGCTTTTTGGAGATGGACGTAAACGGATGCCCGATAACCTCCACATTGGTGACGGTCTGATCTTTGACCGTCACATGCACGTCGATAGTGTCTTCGCTCACCGGCCCGTACTGGCCGTTGATCGAGTAGGTGCCATCGGCGTAGTTGCCGGTGTCTTGCTTGTCGGATGTAGTGCTGTTCGAATCGTCGGCATGGTTTTTGACGTCCGCATCCACAGAATCGCCGGAGTCGGTGGCATTACCGCTGTTCTTTGAATTTTCTTCCTGCGATTGCACGCTTTCGCCGGAATTTCCGGCATATTCATCGTCCATTGGCGTCGCCGTGGGTTCGCCGCATGCCGACAGCAATGCAAGGCTTGCCGCAGACAGTGCGATTACTTTGATCGCATTCGATGATTCGTTGCTCATGTTCGCTCCGTACGATTCGTCAGTGCTATGGCTTGGATTATTCGGCTGATTTCAGCTTATTCTTCGCCACCGGTTTTCGCGGCTTTGGTCGGATCGGCGAAGCTGATGGCCGTCTCGCCATTCTGTGCGCCTTCCGTAGTGGAACCGGTGTATGCCGGCTTGCCACCCGCCTGCTCATAGGCCTTCCGTGCGGCCTCATCATTCCACTTCTCGCCGACGAGCACGCCATGGTTGAGCATAATCTCGCGCTGGGCACAAGATGCGACGAGCGCATCATGGGTCACGACGATGATGGTAGTGCCCTGCTCGTGCAGCTGACGGAACAGGTCAAGCACGATTTTCTCGTTCTTCTCATCCAAATTGCCGGTCGGTTCGTCCGCAAGAATCAATTTCGGGCAGTTGATGAGCGCACGTGCGATGCACACGCGCTGCTGTTCGCCACCGGAAAGCTGGCCGGGCAGATGGTGGGCACGCTCCTTCAAACCGACGCGTTCCAACGCTTCCAACGCCTGCTGCTCGTTGACTACGGAATGGTAGTACTGTGCCACCATCACGTTTTCCACAGCCGTCAGATGCGGTACCAGATAGAACTTCTGGAACACCAATCCGATCATGTTCTTACGCACGTCGGCAAGCTGCTTGGCGTTCAAATCCTCCAACTTGCGGCCTTCCAGCATGACGGAACCCTTTGAAGGCGTGTCCATGCAGCCAATCATGTTCATCAGCGTGGTTTTGCCGGAACCCGACGAACCGACAATCGCAAGCCATTCACCTTGCGGAACGGTCAAAGTCAAATCGTCGACGGCACGCAAATCGCCGTAAATCTTGGAAATATGATCCAATTCAAGCAACGTATTCAACGTATTCTCGGAACTCATGATTATTCCTCCCTCAAAACGATGGCGGGGTCGATACGGGTTGCGCGGCGAACCGGCGGAATGGATGCGATGACGGCGATGAGCACGCTCAACAGCAGCGAAGCGACGCCCAACAGCCAGTTGAAGCCAATGGCACGCTCGAATACGGACACGCACAGCACGCGGGCCAGCAGGTAGCCGATGACAGTGCCGATCAGGCCGCCAATCAGTCCGTAGATGGCGGATTCCACATAGAATTCGATGCCGATGGCCTGCGACGATGCGCCCAACGCTTTGCGCAAGCCGATTTCGTTGCGTCGCTGAGACACGATGGAACTGATGGTGGTGCCCACGCCGACCAGCGTCAGCACGAGCACGACCAGCGACACGATCCAGAACAGGGTTTGCAGCATGGCGATGATGCGGGTGTCGGATGAGGTGATTTTGGTGACGGTCTGCGCTTTCACGCCGGTTGACGGATTCGCATTGATTGATTTGACGACGTCGTTGAGTTCGCTACCTACCGCATTGACGGAATATTCGATCACGTCCGCACCGCGTTTGGAACCGGCCAGTTTGGCCACGTCAGCATTGACTGCGTAGACGATTCCGTCTTCGCTGCCGCCCGTATCGACGATGCCTCCGACACGGAATTCGGTGCCGGTGTTCTCCATAATGTCGGACGAAACGCGGCCGTTTTCCATGGCTTGCGCTTCGGTTTGGCCGGGAGCGCCGGAATCCTGCGCATCGTCGGATGCACGGTAGCCGATGGTCACGGTCGAACCGATGGAGACGCCGAGCGCGTCGGCCACGTCACGGCCGAGCATCACATTGCCTTCGCTGGGCCAATCGCCAGTCACATTCCAATGATGGTTGAGCGCTTTCACATCTTTGGTCGTGATGCCGGCCAGCGTGTATGGCGCCGAGTTTATGCGCACGCTTTCATACCGGTAGGCGGCGGAACGGGCGCTGTATGAGCCTTTCACCATCTGGTTCAACGCTTTGGTGGTATCGGTGTCGATGCCGTTGGACTTTTCGGTTGATTCGGACGGTGTGACGATAAGATTCGCGCCATACGCGCGCATTTCCTCGTTCATCTGCTGTGGAACGGCAATACACGTTGCAGCAAGGCAGAACAGCGTGGCAGCACCCACCATGGAGGCGATCACGGCCATAACGGCTCGCGAACGACGGCGGAACACCGCGCCCCACAGCATGGTGAAGAACATCTTGCGATTAGTCATCTCATGCCCCTTACGGACTGTCTTGAACTCACCTGCCATGCAACACCTCCGCGGACGAACAGCACAGTGTGCCGTTCGTGACCGAGGCCGCAGCCGCGGCCGAGTTTACGGAACTCAGGTTGAAATCAGCGGCCATGCAACACCTCCGCGGGTTTGAGTCCCAGAATCGAACGGATCGACGAGAACGAGGCGATCAGCACGGTAAGCGTCAGCAGCACAAACACCAGCACAAACACCATCGGACGCATCGTAATGCCGGAACCGAATACCACGTGTCCCACAATCTGCGCAACACAGGAACCCAACAGCGCACCAACAATCGCGCCAACCAACGAAATCACAGCCGTCTCAGCGAGCATCAGGCGGGAAACCGCACCATCGGTGGCACCAATCGCCTTCAGCAACGCCAATTCGGAACCGCGCTCACCGATCGAGGCGGCCATCAGATTCGCCACTGCAATAGCGGCCGCAACCAACGAAAGCACGGTCATCAGCACCATCACCGCCTGCGTTTTCTGCAGCACATCGCCCTGCAATGCGGCCACCTGACGCACCTGCTTGGCTACGGAACCGGAAATAACCTCTTCGATCTGGTAGGCGATGGACGAAGGGTACGCGGTGCAATACCATGTTTCCCACTCGTCTTGCGTGAGCGCGTTCGGATTCTTCGACGCCTTTCGCGCCAAATCATTGTCTGGCGTGGTCAGCGCTTTGACTTCGATCTCGTCAATAGAATCAGGCAGATTCGCAAGCACCTGCGCGGTGAATGACGGAATGTACATCGCGTTGTTGTCGCTATCGCCGGAATCGTAAATGCCAGTGATAGTGATCTGCTGCTTGTTGCGGCTGCCGTCGGCGGTGGTTTTGTAGAGGGTTACGGTGTCTCCCTTGGCCACGCCGAGCTTGGATGCGAGCGTGGTGCCGATCAGACCTTGCGCGCTATCATCTTTCGGCCAAGAGCCGTCAAGCTTCCACCACGAACGCATGCCGTTCATACCCGCCACCGTGGATTCGCCGGAATCCATGTGCAGGGTCTTCGCGAACCATGTGCCCACAATCGGCACTCCGGAAGCCTTACAGGAGCTGGAATCCGCCGATGCCGCCGATTCGGACGCGCAGTTCACGTCAGCATGGATATTAAGTTCGGGGGCAAAATTCGTGATATTGAACGCCCAGAAGATGGTTTTGATCTTCGGTACATCCGATTCCTTCAAAAATGTGGTCGGATCGGATTCGGAAGTGCCGGAAGCGCTGCTGTCAGCATCACCACCCGTGTTGTACAGGTCGTTGACGACGGCATCAGCCTTGGGCTGCACGATGATGTTGGAACCGTACGTCGACAGTTCGGCGTTCAGCTTGTCTCCAACGTCGAACACCACGCCCAACATGGCCACGCTGACCGTGGCCGACAAGCACACGGTGACCGCGATCAGCAGCCTGCGTTTGAACTGCCTGCTGAACGAGCGGAAAATCATTCGAAGAAAGAACATGACTACCTCTTTCCGCTCACTGGAAATGCGTCGACAATGCGTCGAGCGTTGAAGTTTGAATTACGATTTTGCCGGATTCAACCTGATAATCGAACGGCACAGGATTGCAGCCGCCCTTGAACCCGATAGTGGCGAGGTTGATGGCGACATCGCACTTCTTGCAGATGATCTTGCCATCCTTCTCGTAATAGCCCGCGTCACCGCAGTTATCACAAGCATCAAGACCGACACCGTACGCTCCACCATTCTTCTTGATGATGATGAAACGCATCACTGTGCCGTCTTTCGCCTTGTATTGGAAGCGATGCAGATGACCGTCGTTGATTTGGCTGAATTTGATGGTGGCCACGCCGTCGCTCAGCGAATAATCCTCAGGCGGAGACAGCGTAATAACCCTCTTCGTTTGCGCCACACCATATGTGAGCGCGAACGTGATGCCAATCATTGCAACAAGGCTCCATGCGCCGGCCGCCTTCGCACGACGACGGAACGCGATATGCGATCGCACAATGGCCTCATTGGCGCCTTCCGGCTTGATTTTGAAGCCCATCACAATGCTGGCGGCCACCGGAATAATGAACACCAACACCATGGCAATGACCATATGACGCTGATGATTAATGCACCACACCAACGCCAGGAACGCTTCCGTAGGGAAATGAACGATGCGCTTGGACTGCAGAATCTGCGCAAGATCAGTGAAATGCGAAACAAACAGCAGCGCAATCAGCAGCAGCACGGCCGTAGTGAACGACCAACGAATCGCAGTGGAACGCATCGTACGGAAAATCAACGCCGCAACAATCGCAGTGACCGCACCCAATACGAAACCAAGCGCACGAAGCAGCATATCCGAAGTGAAGATCGGATCTCCCGGCTCCACGAAAATCGTCAAACGCAAAACTACATCAGGCAACGCACGGAAGGTGGTGGCGGCAATCGCAAAAGCGCCAATCGCATTCGCAATATCAAGCAACGCGCGATGATCATGCCAATTCGTAGTGATGCGACGCGCGAACAGCACAACAACGAACACTGCGACATCGAAAATCACACAACACCACAACGTGGGGTAATTGACGAACGTACGCTGATTGATCACCGCGGTCGCACGCAACGCGGCGAACACAATGGCACCCGCGAATCCGATAATGAAGCCCGCAAGACGCCAGTACGCGCTCAACGGCTTGTCACGACCCTCACCGACCGTGAGCATCACGTTCAGCGCCATAATCAGCAAAGCCGGTGCCAGCGTTCCCTGCAACACCGTGACGTACTGCGTCAGCATCTCACACCTTTCGTCGTATATCCCTGTCAAAGCCTAGTGAATTCAGCGCGCAAAAGGAACCCCTTTACCAAGATTCCCCAAAAAAACGCGTTATCCCCCAAAAGCGCATCCCCTAAAACGCAAGAGAGCGGCTGCTTGGATGGTTGTTCGCCCGTAGACTCGGCCAAACGGCCTTAAGCACGTCGAACGACTATCCAAGCAACCGCGAACGCCGTACCCATATTCGCGCTACTTGCATACGTTTCGCGATACGTGAACGGCGTTGATCACGAGTTGAATCCCAACATGAATTCAGGCTTACATCCAAACCGTTTCGCTTGGCATGTGCCAGAATTCACGTTCCGGATCACCACTCCTGCGGGGTGTAGTTCCACTCCGGGAAAGTGACCTCGAGCGGCTCGGTCCAGAAGCGGCCCTCAACGCCGGTTTCCGGATCAACGTGCAACATCCAACCCTTCTTCTCCGGGGATTCGATCTTCAGCACGAGCTTGTAGGAGCCAGCTTCGTCGAGCTTGATGTTGGCGCCGTAGTGCGGGCCATCGGAAGCGTTCATCTGCATGAAGGTACCGGAATCAACGGTCTCGTTGTTCGCGTTGTTGATGATCTCGTAGTTCACGGTCAGATCCGGCACGAAGTCGCCCTTGCCGTAGCCGAGCTTAGTGCCCTTCTCGTTGGCGTGAATGTCGGCTTCCAAGTGGAAGGAAGCGTCGGCAGCCTTCAGGCCCATGCCGGACGGTTCCATATCGATCGGCTGGAAGTACACGGCGTTGACGGTCAGAGCGTCAACATCCTGATCGGAGTGCTTCTCGTCGACCTGAATCTCTTCGAAGCCGGCATTGGAGCTGTCGTCGGCGCTGGAATCGCTGGAGCTGTCGGTGGCGTTCGAAGTGGAGGTGTCGGACTTGGCGTCGGATGCGGAATCGTTGGAGTTGCCGCATGCGGACAGGGAGAAAGCCATGGAGCCGGCCAGCAGGACGCCGAGCAGGGCGGCGATCTTCTTATTCTTCATTGTGTTCTCTTCCTTTTCTTTGGTTCCTCGAGGAACGTTGGGAACTTATGGAAATCTCTAAATATTTACTTGTGATTATTGATTGGCGCTTACTTAGCCTGTTCCGCTTGTGCGGCCAACTTCATCCTGTGTTTCTTGATGAAGCCGACCACGAACAGCGCAACCACCGCGATCGCAGCAATCACCTGTGCCGTAATCGTTTCGACGTACGGATACAAGCCGATCCAATCGTTAGTTGGCACAATGCTCAAGTAGGTACCTTCAATAAGATCACCCTCGATGAGCGCATGGATGCCGCCACCCGCGAAAATGACAACCAATGCAGCCATCAAAATCGAAGTTACGAGGAAGAACGGGCCGATCGGAATCTTCACCGAAGTGAATCGCAGGATCAGGAAGATGACAATCAGCACCGCGGCGGCGGTCAGACCGCCAACCCACATGCCGTGCGCATCCTGGCTCATGGAGTAGATGGACTCGTAGAAGATCACCGTTTCGGCACCCTCACGGAACACGGCAAGGAAGCTCAGCATGGCAAGCGAGGTGACCATGCCCAAGCCCAGGCCCTGACCGGATTCGACCTTGCTTTGCGCGCCGGCAACAACAGCTTCGGTCTTGTTCCTGATGTAGTTGTTCCACGCTTCCACGGAACTCTTGTTGAGCATCCAATTGCTGGTCCACAGCAGCATGAGGGTAGCGATAAGCGCGCACACGCCTTCGGAAATCTCCTGAATCGGGCCGGAACCGCCAAACAGGAACGTGAAGAGCACGGCAACCAGACCGGAGCCGGCCAGACCTGCGATCACACCAAGGTAGATCCACTTGGCGAAACGCTTGTTGCCGGACTTCACCAGGTAGGCGATTACTGCGGCCACCACCAGCAGCGCTTCGAGACCTTCACGGATCAGAATGAGGAACGCCTGACCGGCAGAACTGGTAACGAGCTTGGCGAAGCCGTTGACATTGCCGGACGCACCACTATCGAGGATGGCCGCGTCTTTCACGAGCCAGCTCTTCAAATCGTCGACGAGCTGCTTGATTTCCTTGTCGGAACCGCCGTCGCGCATGGTCTTACGAGTCATCTTGAACTGGTATTCGACCTGCGAAACACGGTCTCCGGAAATCGCGTTCATCACGTTCTTTTCGAAGCCGAGCTTCTCGTAGTACTGGTAGTAGGCGTTGTTGACCAGCGTGGCGCCTTCGTCCCCCTTGCCAGCAGCGGCAGCCTCGTATGCTTGGTCGAGAATAACGGTCATTTCGTTGGCAACCTCACTCCACGTACGGTCGCCTTTGCCTTTGGACGAATTCTTCTTGGCCGCGTCGAGCTTCTTGCGCTCTTCCGCGGTTTGCGCGGCACGCTGCTTCGCGTATTCCTTAGGATTGGCAAGGTCTGCGTTCGCATCGAGCGTTTGCGCGGTTGCGTTGATTTCGGCGGTCAGCGCGTCGATTTTGGTTGCGATGGCGTCGCCTTGGTCCTGCTGATAGGCAAGCCCTTCAAGATCAGTGAATTGCTGTAGCAGTTCCTTCTGCTTGTCGGCGCTGATAGTGTCGTTGACGACTTTCGAGAAGTTGGATGCGTCGTAACCGATCCAATGCGCAGTCTGGAAATCGGTGCCAGCCTGACCGTAATTGCCGTCATTATAGTCTTTTTCGGCGGTCGCAAGCTGGTCTTCGATATTCTTCGCAGCGGCAGTCCAGGAATCAAAATTCGTTTGACCGTCATCGGCGGCGATTGCCGACTGCGGAACCGCGGTAGTCGCGAAAAGCGTGGCGAGCGCAATCATCAGCGCGGCGACGAGCGTGACGAGACGGCCAGAAGCCGAGAC
>OIYT01002178.1_pt1 | contig 12376 bp, 10 predicted proteins | sample 1588201 | NCBI WGS metagenome assembly OIYT01 (sample SAMN03283260) | human gut metagenome | biome: human-associated habitat; material: feces | host: Homo sapiens | place: USA | collected 2013
CTACTTCATAAGTTCTTTCATCATTTAGTATCTTTTTATTAGTATCAAAATAAGCATTAAACCCTTCTAAGTAATTATTATCCCCTGTTAAATAAATATTAATAGTTTCTTTAAAATCTCCCCCAAAAACATTAATAATTTTATCAATATTAATAACCCCTATTAAAAGAATACAAAGTAGGATATTAACTACTCTAAACCATTTCGTATCCATTTTCTTTTTTATACTTTGTTTAATTAAAAACCAGGCTTTACTTTTCATATGCTTCCCCTACTTTACTTATAAATATTTCATTTAAAGTTGGTTCTTCAACTACAAATTTAGTTACATTATTACATTTAGATACTTTTTTAAATACACTTTCTACGTATTTTATATCAGATATTTTAATAGTGTATTCATTTTTATTAACTTCTATGTCTTCTACGCCATCTATTTTCTTAATATCATCTACATCTAAATCAGCAATAACTTTTATATTTTTCTTTCTAAAGTCTTCTTTTATTTTAGTAAGTTTTCCTTTTAAAACAGTATTACCATGAACAAGTATTATTAATGAATCACAAAAGTATTCTATATGTTCCATCATATGTGAAGAGAATATTATCATAGTTTTTTGTTTTTTAAGTCTTAGTATTACTTTCTTAAACATTTCTACGTTTATTGGATCTAATCCACTAAATGGTTCATCTAATATTAATAATTTTGGTTCATGTAATATGCTTATTATAAATTGTATTTTTTGTTGATTTCCTTTTGATAATTCTTTTATTTTTTTATTTTTATATTCTATAATATTGAATTCTTCTAAATATTTATCTAGTCTTTTTTCTACTTCTTTTTCAGTAAGACCCTTTAGTACTCCATAATATATTGCCTGCTCTAAAACTGTCTTTGATGGAAGTAAACTTCTTTCTTCTGTTAAAAATCCTATTTTATCTGTAACTGAGTAATCTATTTTTTTACCATTTAATGTTATGTTTCCACTGGTTGGTTCTATTAAGTTTAAAATCATTCTGAATGTTGTTGTTTTTCCAGCTCCATTTGTTCCAAGAAGTGCATAGACACCCGGACGGTTCATCTCAAAGCTTAAGTGATCAACAACGGTCCGCGTTCCGTATTTTTTTGAAAGATCTTGTACAACTAAACTCATAATTCCTCCTCTTAACATTCAAAGTAAATTTTTGTAGTGCTGTGACTAGCATATCATGAAATTATCCAAATGAAAGACGGATGCAAAATTGAGGTATGTTTTTGTAATTTACAGTCAGTATATTTGCTGTACATGCTCGCAAAGTTATGCTATACTGAGAAAATAAAAAGCAATCCATGTGATGCAAAAATGTTAAAGGAGGAGCATTATGTTTGGCAGGCTTTTGTCATTTGAACCAGATGCCACAGGCGTAACGGTAAAGTTTGAACATAAAGAGGGAAGAATTTCCTTTATTACAGACCGCATTGTGCGAGTATACAGCTCGATGGAAGAAAAGCACAGACCATCAAGGGCAGTTGTGCAGGAACCAAAGAAGGTTGATTTTCAGGCACGTCAGCAAAAAGAGTTTATTACAATTAAAACAAAGAAGCTTCTTGTTCGCGTAAGAGATGAGTTTCAGGTTGATTTTTTAACACCAGATGGCCGAATGATCTCTGAGCAGACCGTAAGAACAACAAAGAAGCAGGAAATTACAGCACAGCAGGCTGAATTACTGGCAAAGGAAGGTCATGAGCTGCCAAAAAAGCAGTCAGATCATACATTTGAAGTTGTGCGTACGCTTCATCCAAAGGAGCATATCTATGGCCTTGGCGATAAGACAGGTTTTCTTGATAAAAGAGGCTATGCTTATGAAATGTGGAACAGCGATATTCCAGATACGCATGCAGATTTTTTCCCAAGTCTTTATAAGTCTGTTCCGTTCTTTATTTCAATGCGTCCTCATTTTACATATGGAATTTTTCTTGACAATACGTCAAAGTCTTATTTTGATATGGGAAAAGAAGATGCAGAGCTCTATTACTTTGCGGCAGACGGCGGCGATTTAGACTACTATTTTATTGCGGGCGAGACAATGCGTGATATTTTAGGTGCATACACAGGGCTGACAGGCCGCACTGCGCTTCCGCAGAAGTGGACACTTGGCTATCATCAGTCACGCTGGGGATATATTACCGAGGACGATATCATGGATGTTGCAGAAAAGATGCGTCAATGCCGTATTCCGTGCGACAGTATTCATTTTGATATCGACTACATGGATGCCTTTAAGGTATTTACATGGAATCGGAAAAATTATAAGGATCCGAAAAAGACATTACAGAAGTTAACTGAAATGGGCTATAAACCAGTTACTATTATTGATCCAGGCGTCAAAAAGGAAGATGGCTACGATGTTTACGAAGAAGGAATCAAGAACGGCTATTTTGCCTTTTCAGCAGAGAATGAGCTTTATGTAAACGAGGTATGGCCGGGTGATGCTGTTTTCCCAAGCTTTACTAATCCAAAGGTGCGCAGCTGGTGGGCAGACAAGCAGAAATTTTTAATTGATATGGGTGTTCGCGGTGTGTGGAACGATATGAATGAGCCTGCGAGCTTTAAAGGCCCGCTGCCGGATGATGTACAATTTGCAGATGAGGACGATACAGTAATTCTCCATAAGGATGCTCATAACATCTATGGTCACTGCATGGCAATGGCAACAAAGGATGGATGGTTAAAATATGATGGCCGCAGACCGTTTGTAATCACACGTGCAGCTTACGCAGGAACACAGCGTTATGCTCTTGTCTGGACAGGCGATAACCAAAGTATCTGGGCACATTTACAGATGGCGATTCCGCAGCTTTGCAATCTTGGCCTCTCTGGATTTTCATATGCAGGAACAGATGTCGGCGGATTTGGTGCAGATACAACAAAGGAACTTTTGGCACGTTGGGTTCAGGTGGGATGTTTGTCTCCATTTTTCAGAAACCATAGTGCACAGGGCACGAGAAAACAGGAGCCGTGGCAGTTTGATAAGGAGCTTTTAGATATTTATCGCAAGTATGTAGAGCTTCGCTATCGTCTGCTTCCGTATATCTACGACTGCTTCTTTGAAAGTGAGCAGACAGGTATTCCGATTATGCGTCCTCTTATGTTAAACTTCGAAAAGGACGCAGAAACTTACGAAATCAATGATGAGTTTATGGTAGGTGAGTGGTTGCTTGCTGCCCCGGTTGTAACACAGGGAACAACTATGCGTCTTGTCTATCTGCCAGAGGGTGCGATGTGGTACGATTTCTGGACAGGTGAAAAGTATAAGGGCGGTCAGTATATTACAAAGAAAGCACCGCTAGATACTATGCCACTGTTTGTACGCGCAGGTGCTGTGCTGCCGCTTTATCCTTTAATGCAGTATGTTGGTGAAAAGGAAGTGGAAGATTTGACGCTTGCTGTTTACCCGGGCATTGGAAATTATATTCATTATCAGGACGATGGTGAAAGCTTCGCCTATAAAAAGGGTGGCTACAATGCATATGTATTCTCACAAAATAATGGCCGTCTGCAGATTAAAGATGCAGTAAAGAATTACGAAAAGCCATATAAGGGCTTCTATGTTAAGATCTGCCGTGATGGTGTGACGGCACTCTCTGAGACACCTGGTGAGTATTTGAACGCAGAATAAGCAAAGCAACATGAAGATTAAATATAAGTAACTTAAAAGTGTCATAAAAGCTGTGGTGATAAGCCACAGCTTTTTTTGAAAAAATCTAAAAAAGTTCTTGACATCTAATGAGGGTTTGAGTATACTAATTTGCGATAGGAAATGATAAATGTTATCAAGTATAAGAAATAAAAGAAAGAGAGGTATGTGCTATGCCATTATCGATGGCTCCAGAGGGCAAGGAGAATGTAATATGCAAGATTGGCGGCAAGGAGGAAACCAGATTGTTTCTGGAGAGACTAGGGTTTGTTGTCGGCGCAATTGTTACGGTTATTTCTGAGATTCAGGGGAATCTGATTGTCAACGTAAAGGATTCAAGAGTTGCGATTGGCAAGGACATGGCCGGTAAAATCTTGGTTTCCTAAGAGAAACAATGTGCACCTGTTATACACCAGGTCGCGGAAAGGGGTTTGATATGAAAACACTGAAGGATGCAAGCATCGGTCAGACTGTAAAGGTAAAGAAGCTGACAGGTGAAGGCCCGGTGAAGCGCCGTATCATGGATATGGGAATCACAAAGGGCGTTGAGATCTATGTAAGAAAGGTAGCACCGCTTGGTGATCCGGTAGAGGTAACTGTAAGAGGATACGAGTTATCACTGCGTAAGGCAGATGCTGAGATGATTGAGGTAGAATAATTTTTTTTTATCTAAAGGTTAGCTTATACTAATAAAAATGAGCGTAAGCGATTAGAAATCAGCCGTGACAAATCAAAGTAGCATTTGCAAAATAGTAAAAAAGGCGAGAAAACAGGAGGTTTGTAATGTCAATTAAGATTGCATTAGCAGGTAATCCCAACTGTGGTAAAACAACACTTTTTAATGCGCTGACAGGATCCAATCAGTTTGTAGGAAACTGGCCAGGTGTTACAGTTGAGAAGAAGGAAGGTAAGTTAAAGTGGGATAAGGAAGCTACAATTATGGATCTTCCGGGTATTTATTCATTATCCCCTTATACACTTGAGGAAGTTGTAGCAAGAAATTATCTGATCACAGACAGACCAGATGCGATTTTAAATATCGTAGATGGTACTAATATTGAGAGAAATCTGTATTTGTCTACACAGATCATGGAGCTGGGTATTCCAGTAGTTATGGCAATCAATATGATGGATCTTGTTCGCAAGAGCGGTGATCAGATTAATGTTGATAAGCTGTCCAAAAAGCTTGGATGCCCTGTTGTTGAGATTTCAGCATTAAAGGGTGACGGTATTAAGGAAGCAGCAAACAAGGCAGTTGAGCTTGCAAAGAAAAAAACATTAAGCAAGCCGGTACATGAGTTTTCAAAGGAAGCAGAGGACATTATTGCAGATGTTGAGAATAAGCTGACCGGAATCAAGGATGAGCAGAAGCGCTTCTTTGCAATCAAGCTTCTTGAGAAGGATGATAAGATTGCAGCTCAGATGAAGTCTGTTCCGGATGTTTCTGATGAGATCAGCCGCATGGAGGATACATTTGATGATGATACTGAGAGTATTATCACAAATGAGCGTTATACATACATTTCATCTATTATCGGTGAGTGCTGTAAAAAGGCACATGGCGGCAAGAAGCTGACGCTTTCCGATAAGATTGACCGTATTGTAACGAATCGTTTTCTGGCTCTTCCAATTTTTGCTGTTATCATGTATATTGTATATTATGTATCAGTAACAACAGTTGGAACCATTGCAACTGACTGGGCAAATGATGGAGTATTTGGCGATGGTTGGTATCTGGCAGGAATTGGCCGCAGTGCATATGAAGAAGATGCTGGTGAGTATGGCGATGCAGAGACAATCATTAATGCATTCGTTGATGAGTCTGGTGATGAGGAACTGGCAGCAGCAGTAGATGCTGAATCAGAGGATTATGATCCAGAGGCAGCAATCACAGCTGTAAAAGCTTATGCAGCAACAGTAGCAGATGACGCAGAAGTAACTTACGTTGTTCAGGATGAGGAAACCATGGCAGAGGAAGATGAGACTGCTAATGGCGCTGATTTAAAGGCAGCAGTAGAAGTTTATGAAAAGTGGAATGCAACCGCTCCTGATAATGCCGATTATGGCATCTGGATTCCTGGTATTCCAGCATTTTTGGAGTCTGCTCTTGATGCAGCAAATTGTGCAGACTGGTTAAGAGGTCTGATCATGGATGGTATCGTAGCCGGTGTAGGAGCTGTACTTGGTTTCGTTCCACAGATCTTGATTTTGTTCATCTTCTTAGCTTTCCTTGAAGGATGCGGATACATGGCTCGTATCGCATTCATCATGGACCGTATCTTTAGAAAGTTTGGTCTTTCTGGTAAGTCATTTATCCCGATGTTAATCGGTTCTGGATGCGGTGTTCCTGGAATCATGGCTTCTCGTACTATCGAGAATGACAGAGACCGCAAGATGACCATTATGACAACTACCTTCATTCCGTGTGGTGCAAAGCTTCCGTTTATCGCAATGGTTGCAGGTGCTATCTTCGGCGGTGCTTCCTGGGTTGCTCCGTCAGCTTATTTCCTTGGTATCGCAGCAATTATCTGCTCTGGTATCATCTTAAAAAAGACAAAGTTGTTCGCTGGAGATCCAGCTCCGTTTGTTATGGAGCTTCCGGCTTACCATATGCCAACAGTAAGCAGCGTTCTTAGAAGCATGTGGGAGCGTGGATGGTCCTTCATCAAGAAGGCTGGTACAATCATCCTTCTTTCCACTATCGTAATTTGGTTTACTACTTACTTTGGATTTGTTGATGGTGCATTCCAGATGCTTGAGGAAGATCAGATTGATTCAAGTATCCTTGCAACTATTGGTAAGGCAATCAGCTGGATCTTTATTCCGCAGGGATTTGGCAACTGGCAGGCAACTGTTGCATCTGTTACAGGTCTTGTAGCAAAGGAAAACATTGTTGGTACAATGGGTATTTTGTATGGCGGACAGGAAGGCGTAAGTGTCTATGCAGCAATGGCAGCTTCCTTTACAGCAGTAAGTGGTTACGCATTTTTGGCATTCAATTTGCTGTGTGCTCCGTGTTTCGCAGCAATGGGTGCAATTAAGAGAGAGATGAATAATACAAAGTGGTTCTGGATTGCAATTGGATATCAGTGTGGATTTGCTTATCTGGTAGCTTTAGTAATCAATCAGATTGGCAGTCTCTTTACAGGTGCCGGTTTTGGTGTTGGAACAGTAGTTGCATTTGTAATTATCGTTGCATTTATTTATCTGTTGTTCAGACCATATAAGGAGAGCAAGACTCTTGAGGTTGCAGCCGTAAAGTAATAGTTGGTAACAAGAGTGTATGTGTTTGAAAGGTAAGGTATCTTATGGGAACAGTAATTGTAGGAGTTGTAGTAGTAGGTGTGGTTGGACTGATTGTTCGCAGTATGGTAAAGGATAAAAAAGCAGGAAAGTCACTCCAGTGCGGAGGCGACTGCAAGCACTGTGGAGGACATTGCCACTGAGCAAAAAAGAATGGAGCAGCCTATGCAGCAAAGAAATATGCAAAAAGATGCGATCTTAAACAGACTCAGACAGCGAGGATGCAGGATCACTAAACAGCGGATGGTGTTGCTTGATATTATACTGGACGGGGATTGTTCAAGTTGCAAAGAGATTTATTACAAGGCATCGAAGATTGATCCAAGCATTGGCTCAGCAACAGTTTACCGTATGATTAACATGCTTGAGGAGATCGGAGCAATTAATCGCCGCAACATGTATAGGGTTTCCTGTACACAGCCTTGTGATGAATTAGAAGATGAAGCGCAGAAAAGTGGAAAGCATGCATGCACAATTGAATTTGATGATAATTCAAGTATAGTGCTTACACAAAAGGCGTGGAATCAGATCATACAGGCGGGACTTTCCGTATGTGGTTACAAAGATAAGCAGGCGATTCGCAGTATCAATCCGGCATAAGTTGGTCTGGCTTAATTGAAAAAAAGCTCTTAATGATAAACTTTATCATTAAGACGGTAGAAATTATTACACATATTCTTTATAATAAAGAGCAGGCAAAGAATGAAACTTTGCCTGCTTTTTACATAGATACCGAATAGGAGGATATAGCTATGAGTTTACGTGATTTAGATTACAAAAAAGGTGGTATTTTTGCAGCAGGTGTTCTGTTTGGAACAGCAGGTATTAAGGCACTTTCAAGCAAGGATGCAAAGAATGTATATACAAAGGTTACAGCAGCAGTACTTCGTGCAAAGGATTGTGTATTAGATGTAGTATCAAATATTCAGGAAAATGCACAGGATATTTATGCCGGAGCACAGCAGATTAATGATGATCTCGCAGCAGCAAACGAAGCAGCAGAGGCTGAAGGTCAGGATGAGGCAGAAGAGACAGCAGAGGCAGAAAAAAACGAGACAGAAGAGAAGGCTGAATAATGAAATTTAAGATAAAGCATGAAATAAAGGGCAGAATCCGTGTCCGTGCCATTATGAAGCACATGACGGCAAAGGAAGCTGATCTGCTCGAGTATGCTCTGTCTAATAAGGAGGGGATCACTTCAGTGCGCGTCAATGAACGTACCGCTGATGTGGTCCTTTGCTATAAGATTGACAGAGCAACAGTTCTTTCCTATTTAAGAAAGTGCCATGTAGACGAGATTGAGGCACCAGAAAGCTATCTGGCACATTCGGGAAGAGCACTGAACAACGAGTATTGGGATAAGCTTGTTGGAACGGTTGTTTGGCGCTGCACAAAGAATTTGTTTGTGCCGGCACCAATACGTACATGCATTACACTTGCAGCAGCGATTCCTTATATCTGGAAGGGTGTAAAAACACTTGCAAAGGGAAAGCTTGAGGTTCCAGTGCTTGATGCGACTGCGATTACCATCTCCATTGCAAGAGGTGATGTGTCTACGGCAAGCTCTGTCATGTTCCTTCTTGGAATTGGAGAGATCTTAGAGGAGTGGACACATAAAAAGTCTGTTGGCGATCTTGCAAGAAGCATGTCTTTAAATGTATCTAAGGTATGGATGCTTGCCGGTGAGCAGGAGGTTCTTGTTGATGCGTCTACGATCAAAGAAAATGATAAGATTGTAATTCATATGGGCAATGTCATTCCGTTTGATGGAACAGTTGAGAGCGGAGAAGGCATGGTGAATCAGGCATCTATGACAGGCGAGTCTGCAGCAGTTAGAAAATATGCAGGAACAACTGTGTATGCAGGAACAGTTCTTGAGGAGGGTGAGCTGACAGTTAACGTCAAAAAGCTTGGCGGTGCGAGCCGTTATGAGCAGATTGTTGTCATGATTGAGGAGTCAGAAAAATTAAAATCATCTATGGAAGGAAAGGCAGAGCGCCTTGCAGATAAGCTTGTTCCGTATACCTTCCTGACAACGGGACTGACTTATCTCTTTACTAGAAATCTGACAAAAGCTACTTCTGTGTTGATGGTAGATTTTTGTTGTGCGCTAAAGCTTTCAATGCCAATTGCAGTGTTGTCCGCAATTAAAGAGGCAAGAAACCGTAACGTCAATGTAAAGGGCGGAAAGTTTTTAGAGAGTATAGCAGATGCAGATACGATTGTATTTGATAAAACTGGTACGCTGACAAAAGCAGAGCCGACTGTTGTGAAGGTTGTTTCTTTTAATGGTGATTCTGAGGATGAGCTGCTTCGAACGGCTGCATGTCTGGAGGAACATTTTCCTCATTCTATGGCAAAGGCTGTTGTGGATGCTGCAAAGAAAAAGAGTCTTGACCATGAGGAAAAGCATTCAAAAGTAGAGTATATTGTGGCACATGGTATTTCCACGCAGCTTGAAGGAAAAAAGACAATTATTGGAAGTCATCACTTTGTTTTTGAGGATGAAAAGTGTCATATTCCAGAAGGCAAGGAGAAGTTGTTTGAACAGCTTCCGCTGGAGTATTCTCATCTGTATCTTGCAATTGAAGGTGAACTTGCTGCAGTAATCTGCATTGAAGATCCGCTCCGTGAGGAGGCCGCTGATGCGATTCGTGCGCTGAAGGAAAGCGGAATTTCTAAGGTAGTAATGATGACAGGAGATAGTGATCGAACCGCCAGGGCAATTGCAGGCAGAGTTGGCGTTGATCAGTATTTTTCAGAGGTACTTCCAGAAGATAAGGCTCGTTTTGTTGAACAGGAAAAGGCAGCAGGACGAAAGGTCATTATGGTTGGAGATGGCGTAAATGATTCACCGGCGCTTTCTGCTGCCGATGTGGGTATTGCTATAAGCGATGGTGCAGAATTAGCGCGTGAAATCGCTGATGTTACAATAGCAGCAGAAGATCTGTTTGAGGTTGTAACACTTCGCAAGCTGTCAAAGAGGTTGATGAAGCGTATTTATCGCAATTATAAGGTAATAGTAGGATTTAACTCAGCACTTATTGCGGGAGGTATTGCAGGTGTTTTGCAGCCAACTACATCAGCACTTTTGCATAATACATCAACACTTTTAATTGCGATGGAGAGCATGAAGCCTCTTCTTCATGAGGAAAATCAATAAAAATAAGCAGTTCGCTAAGAGATAAGATTTTGAGACAGGGCAGCAGACAATAAAATGTCTGCTGTCTTATTTTGTCAATAAAAATGGTAAATAAGAGAAAAAATAAAATAAAATCGTTAATATGGATCAAGTAAAGAATATTAATATTGTGAATAATATAATAAAAATATGATTCCAAAATGAACATTATAGTTAAAAGATCATAATTAGGAGAAAACAATAAAAAAATAAGTAGAATCATTTTCATAATCGTTCTACTATGTAGACATGAGAAAAAGATGGCTGAAAGATGTAGTAAGCAATCTTAAGAGAAAGGAGAAGTTCGATTATGAGAAAATTTGCAGCAATTTCCCTCGCAGGAATCATGGCTTTTGGCGCATTTCCAGTTATGGCTGAGGAGACAAGCACAGAGGAAGCAAGCACAGAGGCAGCTACCGAGGCTGGCAGTGAGGCAGCTGAGTCAGATCAGGTAGAGAATAACTGGGAGCCATTTGCAGAGAATGTAACTTTACGTGTTCCAGTTTATGACAGAGGTGTTGAGGGTGTTCCGGATGTAACAAACAACTACTGGACACAGTGGATTCAGGAAAACTTCGGTGATAAGTATAACATCACTGTTGAGTATGTTCCGATCACAAGAACTGATGTTATGACAAGCTATGCACTTCTTGCAGCTGATCAGAATCTTCCGACAATTCTTATGGAGTACGATTATCCGAAGCTGTCCACATGGGTAAATGACGGATATTTAACTTCATTTGATATGGATGCATTCAAAGAGGTAGCTCCAAACTACTATGCTCGTATGGAGGCAGACGGACAGATTCCATATACTACAATCGGTGATGAGACTTACTTCGCACTGGCATCTAATCCGAATTACAACATCAACTATACATGGCAGACATTTGTTCGTATGGACTGGTTAAAGCAGGTTGGTTATGATCATGTTCCAACAAAGCGTGACGAGTATCTTGACGCAATGAAGAAGATCCAGGAGGCTGGTCTTTGCGAGCATCCAGGTGGTGGTACTATGATCACAGGTCTTGGTTCCGATCAGAACCATGCATATCGTGAGTATCCGTTTAACGAGCTTGACTGGGCTATGTATGGTGATTATAACATTCCGGCACTTGGAACTGATGCAAACTACAACCTGTTAAAGAGAGCAAATGAGGATTACAATAACGGAATTACAGATCCAGAGTATTACTTGATCGATGGCGAGACAGCAAAGGCAAACTTCATCAACGGTGATGCATATTCTTATGGCTGCTATATCAGCTCTGATATGCCTGTACTGACTTCCTTCTATGAGACAAACCCAGATGCTGAGCTAGCTATTTATCCGGTTGTTACCGAGGATGATACAGCAGCTGATGGAATCACTGTTACTCCTGCTTATCGTTCAAACAACCCATTTGGTATGATGGTAGGCTTCTCATCATCTGCAACAGAGGATGAGTTAAAGGCAGCATGGATGTATCTTGAGTGGATGTGCAACGACGATGTACTCTTCACCATGCAGTATGGTATTGAGGGTGAGAACTTCAACTACAATGAAGATGGTCTGCCAGTATCTGTAGCTGATTACAGCGGAGACTACAAGCAGGGCTACAACAGCAGCGGTGATTACTGGAGCTGTGAGACTGCATCTAAGGCAGCAGGTACTATCGAGGATGTTATCTATGCAACAACACCACACAATCTGCCGCAGGATTTCACTCAGGATGTAATCGACTTCTACTATGCAAGACAGGAAATCGCTGAAAAGTATGCAGTTGCTGACTGTCTGTATGCATCTTCCATGGAGAATACTTCTGAGTATCAGCAGACATTAGTTACTCTGTACAAGGAAGCACGTGATACTTTGACCATGTGTGCACCAGAAGAGTTTGACGAGAAGTATCAGCAGTATACCGATGATTTCAATGATGCAGGATTTGCAGATATCACTGAAGAACGTAAGGCTGCATTTGAGGATGGAAATACCACAAGACTGCCAGAAGCACAGAAGGCAGCTGAGTAAAATAGCTTTTAGTAAATCTTCCTTATAAAAGAAAAGTTCGCCGTACCTGTTATGCAGGTGCGGCGGACTTTTTTTTAAAATTAATCAGCGAAAAGTGGAGTTGAAAGATAGCGATCGCCAGTGTCAGGAAGCAGCACGACAATTGTCTTGCCCTTTGACTCAGGCCGTTTTGCAATCTCAATAGCTGCCCACAAAGCAGCGCC
>OIYT01002180.1_pt1 | contig 12373 bp, 8 predicted proteins | sample 1588201 | NCBI WGS metagenome assembly OIYT01 (sample SAMN03283260) | human gut metagenome | biome: human-associated habitat; material: feces | host: Homo sapiens | place: USA | collected 2013
CTTGTCCGGACTGGACATGGTCGGATATTTATTCAACAGCAAAAGATTTTGGCTTTGACGGTATTGAAATACGAGGACTTGGTGATGAGATTTTTTCCGTAAAAGCTCAGCCGTTCACGGAAGCACAGCTTCCCTCTACTATCGCAAAACTCAAATCTCTTGGACTTGAAATTTCTTGTCTTGCTTCCGGAGCCTGTCTTAAATTCAAGGATAAATTCAAAGAGGCAGAAGCAGAAATCAAGGCTTATGCTCAGCTTGCTTCAAAGCTCGGAGTTTCGTTTATACGAATCCTCGGAGATCTTGACCCTGCTCCCGGCGGAGAAGTCGATGATGAATATATCTGTAAAGTTCTTACTGACCTTGTCCCTATTGCCGAGGAAAACAATGTTACTCTTCTCGTGGAAACAAACGGCGTTTACAGCGATACAAAGCGTCTTGCACGTCTCCTCGATGCGGTGAACAGCCGTAAGGTAGCTGCTCTCTGGGATATGCATCATCCTTATCGCTATGCCGGTGAATCTCCGGAAACAACTGTCGCTAATCTGGGCGAATACATAAAATATGTGCAGGTCAAGGACAGTGTAATGAATGGCTCTGCCGTTGAATACCGTATTATGGGAACAGGCGATATACCTGTAAAGAATATGATAAGTGCTCTTGAAACTATAAATTACAACGGCTATATTTCCCTTGAATGGGTAAAAAGATGGTCGAAGGATCTCTGCGATGCAGGAGTAGTTATCCCCCAGTTTGCAGATTATATGGCTCCCTATAAGAAAAAGCACAAGCATCCGCTTCAGACAAGCATTAAGGGGACAGGATATTATCCGTGGCCAAAGGAAAAAATACTGAACTATACATTCCCGGATGTTCTGGATCGTATGTGCGATGCTTTCCCGAACCAGTACGCTTTCAGATATACCGAACTTGATTATACAAGAACTTATCCCGAATTCAGAGATGACGTTGACACTTTTGCAAGATCGCTTATGGCTATGGGCGTTAAAAAAGGCGATCATGTCGCTATCTGGGCAACAAATGTTCCACAGTGGTATATAACTTTCTGGGCAACAACAAAGATCGGAGCTGTTCTCGTTACAGTAAATACAGAGTACCGTATTCACGAGGCTGAATATCTTCTCAGACAGTCGGATACAAATACCCTTGTTATGATAGACGGTATCAAGAACATAAGCTATATCGACATTATCAGAGAATTATGCCCCGAACTTGAAAACTGCGAACCGGGACAGCTTAACTCCGAAAAGCTTCCTTTCCTTAAAAATATCATAACAATTGATTCCAAAAACAACGGATGCTTTACATGGGATGAGGCAATCGCTCTCTCTAAAAATGTTCCGTACAGTGAAGTTGAAAAAGTAAGAAAGACTATTGATATTCACGATGTCTGCAATATGCAGTATACTTCCGGCACGACAGGTTTCCCCAAGGGAGTAATGCTTACACATTATAACGTTGTCAACAACGGAAAGGCTATCGGCGACTGCATGGATCTTTCCACCGCTGACCGCATGATGATTCAGGTGCCTATGTTCCACTGCTTCGGCATGGTTCTTGCAATGACCGCTTCAATGACGCACGGAGTTACAATGTCACCTATTACAAGATTCTCGCCGAGAAAGGGTCTTGCCTGCATCAACAAGGAAAAAATAACCTGCTTCCACGGCGTTCCTACTATGTTTATCGCAATGCTCGGTCACGAGGATTTCGATAAGACCGATTTCTCACATATGAGAACAGGTATTATGGCTGGATCTCCGTGCCCTATCAAGACTATGGAAGAAGTTCTGGACAAGATGAATATGACCGAGATATGCATTACCTACGGTCAGACAGAAGCTTCCCCTGCTACCACCATGAGCAAAACGACCGATACCATAGAACAGCGTGTAAATACAGTAGGCGGCCCTATTTTCGGCGTTGAGTGCAGAATTGTCGACCCCGAAACCAATCAGGAACTTCCTGACGATACTGACGGTGAATTTGTTGCAAGAGGCTATAATATCATGAAAGGCTACTACAAAATGCCCGAAGCAACTGCCGCCGCTATTGATTCAGACGGATGGCTTCATACAGGAGATCTCGCACGGAGACGCTCGTCGGACGGATATTATAAAATTACCGGAAGAATCAAGGATATGATTATCCGTGGCGGTGAAAATATCTATCCCAAGGAAATAGAGGATTTCCTCTATACCAACCCGAAGGTAAAGGATGTTCAGGTTATCGGCGTTCCGGATCAGGATTACGGCGAAGAAGTTATGGCGTGTATAGTTCTTCAGGAAGGCGTAACGGCAGATCAGGAGGAAATAAGAAACTTCTGTCTTGAGCGTATGGCAAAGCACAAGTGCCCTAAATATGTGGATTTCGTGGACGGATTCCCCATGAACGCTGCCGGCAAGATCCTTAAATACAAAATGCGTGAACAGGCTGTTGAAAAGCTTAAACTTCATAATGCAGACAGTATCGTGACAGCTTAATAAAAATCAGGGAAGCAGGTATTAAAAACCTGCTTCTTTATAATATATGAAAATTTTCATGAGCAAATAATATGATAAAAAGGTAAAATCTATAATATATTTTTTATGAGATTTATTGTAATATTTATCATAGCAACAAAGAATTTAAGGCATGATCTTTGTGCCGCAAGTATAAAACGGATGTTTCCGGGAAAGGAATCTACTATGAGGGAATTTACAGGATATAAAAAAGGCGTTAATCTGGGAGGATGGCTTTCACAGTGCGGCGCCGGAAATTACACCGATGAACGTTTCAACAATTTTATTACCGAAGATGATTTTGCAAAAATCGCATCATGGGGAGCAGATCATGTGCGTGTTCCCATCGACTACAACGTTATCCAGAACGACGACGGCAGCTTCATCGAAAGCGGATTTGCACATATCGACCGCTGTATTGAATGGTGCAAAAAATATGGTCTGAAAATGGTTCTTGATCTGCACAAAGCCTGCGGATATGTTTTTGACGACAAGACATACTGTCAGTTCTTTTACAACGAGGAACTTCAGGATATCTTTGTAAGACTGTGGCAGGAACTTGCTCGAAGATACGCTAAATATTCCGCATTTGTAGCATTTGAACTTCTTAACGAAATAACAGCAAAAGAAACAGCTGAAATCTGGAACCGCATTGCTGACAGAACTATCAGGGCTATCCGTGAAATTTCCGCTGATGTCAGAATAATTATCGGAGGATACTTTAACAGCAGCATAGAGGGACTTTTACTTCTGGATAAACCGGCTGATGAGAATATCGTTTTCACATTCCATTGCTACAGTCCCATGATCTTTACCCACCAGTCCGGCTATTGGGTAGAAAATATGCCCTCTGATTACAGTATTGCTTATCCCGGAACAGTAGACGAATACCGCAGAGAATCAAATGCTGTTTTCAACAAAAACTATGATAACGAATTTGACTATGAGGGCAATCTGATCGACAGCAGCTTCTTTGAAAGACAGTTCAGGACGGCTCTGGATGTCAGCGAAAAATATAATGTTCCGCTGTACTGCGGCGAATACGGTGTTATCGACAAGGCAGACCCGGAAAGCGCAGTAAAATGGTTCGCTGATATTCACGCTGCAATGGAAAAATTCAATATTGCAAGAGCTGTTTGGAGTTTCAAGGAAATGGATTTCGGTCTTGTCGATGAACACTATGACGGCTATCTTGCAGAAATTGTAAAATATCTTTGACAACTGATTTCCTTGACATTGCATATTGCTTATGCTATAATAAAAATACAGACAAGTTCTGAACTGTCTGTATTTTTTTAAAGGAGCTGTCATTAATGAAAACCATAGTTATTATCGGAGCAATGCCCTCAGAACTTGCTGATATAAGAAGTACTCTTGGAGATGCAGAAATCAAACGCTTTTCCGGCTTTGATTTTTACATCAATACTTATAAAAATAACACAATTGTAAATTCCTGCTGCGGAATTGCAAAGGTGAACGCCGCACTTTGTACCCAGGCGGCTATTGACAATTTTCATCCGGACTGCGTAATAAATACAGGTATTGCAGGCGGAATGAATTCTGCTGTAAAAGTCTGTGATATTGTTATATCCACCGAAGTACTGCCTCATGACCTCGATCTTCACTTCCTTCAGGATTACCCTCCGTACTGCGGTATTTTCAGGTCTGACGAAAAACTTATGGATATTGCAGAAAAAGTCTGCAAAGAATCCGGTATAAACAGTTTTCGTGGAAGGATAGTTTCAGGAGAGGCATTTATTTCAAGCAACGATGTTAAGGCTGATATCCAGAAACGCTTTGATCCTTATGCAGTTGATATGGAAAGTGCAGCCGTAGGTCACTGCTGTTTTCTTAATGATATGCCGTATGTAAGCGTAAGATGTATTTCTGACAACGCAGACGATAACGGGGCTATTTCTTTTGACGAATTTGAAAAAATAGCCGCAAAACGTGTTGCGGAAATTGTTTTAAAAATGACCGAGTCAGTCTGAAAGGAGATCAATCATGAAAAAATTATCATTTGCTGTTTCGACTGTTTTAGCAGCTTCAATGCTTGTTGTTCCGTTCTCTGACGCAGCTGTGGACGACAGCGACTATCAGCCGTCGCTCTATTTCAAACCAATCGAAACCGATGAGGCACAGGTTCTCAAAAACGGTACTGTTTACGTGAACAGCGGCTTGCTTACCGGCGAAAACAACTCGTTCAACGCCGAGGTCTATATCGACGACGAACAGAACAGTGTCGGTCAGATTATTCTTAAATGGAAATGCGACAGCGAATTTATCGCTCTGGATAATTTGCAGGATCCTATTACTCTATGTGGACATTCACCCTATTCACAAATTATAAGCAAAGATATTGTTGAAGTTAAACCAGAAGTTACGGCACATCCCGAACTAAACAAACATTTTGTTTCGTATTTATCAACCAGCAACGATCCATTTATACTGACATCTGAAAACTCAGATGACTATCCGCTCGCAGGTTTTTCCGCCGTTGTCGATAACGATACTCCGGCTGGCAGATATGCTGTTGAATTTATGTCAGGAAAATCCGGCGCACAGTGTGAAATAATCTGCTTCGGGGATTTCAGCGATTCTTTACTGGATTTTAAAGAATTCAAGCCCGTCGGTGATTACGCAAAGCCTATGAAGATAAATGTTTCCGACCGTATGCTCGGAGATATTGACAATAACGAAATCATTAACGGTTCTGATGCAACGCAGATCCTTGCCGCATATACAAAATTGTCTTCAAACATGGAAAGCGGATTTACTCCTGAACAGGAAATTGCAGCAGATATTGACGCTGACGGAATTATTAACGGTTCTGATGCAACACTGCTTCTCAACTACTACACCGCCATTTCTTCCGACTGCAAATTAAGCGTATACGACTATTTTCTCCAATGATTTTTCAGCTCTCCTTTCCGGAGAGCTGTTTAATGCTTGACTAATTCATGAAAATAGGTTATAATAATAGTATTACAAAAACAAGGAGTGTTCTAAAATGAGTGAATGTACACATGACTGCTCAAACTGTTCAAGCAACTGCGACAGCAGAACCGAGCCTGAGAGCTTCATTGAAAAACCAAACCAGATGAGCAAAATCGGTAAAGTCATCGGCGTTGTCAGCGGTAAAGGCGGCGTCGGAAAAACACTGGTTTCTTCTCTTCTCGCCGTTTCCATGCAGAGAATGGGCAAAAATGTAGGTCTTATGGATGCCGATATCACAGGTCCGTCCGTTCCTAAAGCATTTGGTATCCATACAAAGGCAGAAGGCTGCGAATTCGGCATTCTTCCTGTTAAAAGCAAAATGGGAATTGACGTTATGTCTATCAATCTGCTTCTTGAAAACGAAAGCGACCCCGTAGTATGGAGAGGACCTGTCATTGCCGGAGTTGTAAAACAGTTCTGGACTGATGTTATCTGGAAAGATATAGATTGTCTCGTTGTTGATATGCCTCCCGGAACGGGCGATGTTCCGCTTACTGTTTTCCAGTCTATTCCGGTTGACGGCATTGTTATTGTTACTTCGCCGCAGGAACTCGTGTCAATGATCGTGGAAAAAGCCGTTAAAATGGCAAAGCTCATGAATATACCGATTCTTGGTATCGTAGAAAATATGAGCTACTTTGAATGCCCCGACTGCGGAAAGCGTCACAGTATATATGGGGAAAGCCACATCACTGAAATTGCTTCACAGTATGGCATTCCCGTACTTGCACAGCTCCCTATTGACCCTGAACTCGCTAAACACTGCGATCAGGGAACTATTGAGCTTTTTGAGGGAAATTGGCTTGACGACGCTGTTGAATATATCACAAAATAAAATATTATTAAAGAAACAGGCATCCACGATTTTATGGATGCCTGTTATTTATTATGCGGGAAGCTTGTCAATAAGATGCAGCAAATACTTCTGAATCGTCAGTGCATCTGCGTTGGTAAGATCGTCTCCGGTATTGGAAACATCTCCGTTGATCTTTCCCTGTTCAGTAATATGATTTTTTTCCGTACCATTTAAACCGTAAGCATCGGGATTTCCGACAGCCTGCATTATCAGAACTGCATCATTCAAAAATACCTTTCCGTCGCAGTCGGCATCGCCGTACATAATCGTGCTGTCATCGGGCTTTGTTCCGTCAGGTTCAACGCCCCAGATAAGTTTTCCGTCAGCATAAAGAGTAACCTTATCGGTGATAGCAGCGGCATCGTTGTCATCCTCGAAGCTTACGAGATCGTCATAGCTGTAATCATTTGTGGAATCCCATACAGTATCGTAAGTTTCATCGTTCATCTTGTTAAGCAAGCCGAACTGATATACACGGCTGCCGTAAAAATCGCAGTTCTGCCACGAGATCTCGATATAGTATGTTCCGTTATCATCATACTTTACGGGTTCTGAGATAAGTGCCTGATTTTTTCCGTCAGTGAAGCTCTTCTCCTGATCGTAGTCAACACGTGTGTAAATATAGCTGATATCCTCGCCTTTTTCAAGCTGTTCGCCTATGTTGAAATAATATCTTGCCTTGAGATCGCTTTCAAATTTTGGCGGATTGACTGTTCTGTTATGAACAACTATTTTTATCTGGATTCCGGCATCGGTTTCCTGACTTTTGCCTGCGGAAATGTAAAGGCCTGTGGGGAGAGGATTTCCGTCGGCATCCACCTGATCGTAGCCGACAGCATTTTCGGACATATTAAAGTCGGGGATGACATAGTTCTTATCTTCAAGTTCCTTGCCTTTTGCACCGTAGAAGTGGTAAAGTCCTGCAAGATCGCCGCAGAATGCAGCATTGTAGTCGTCTGTTACTTCGTTGTAGATGTAGTCCTTGGTGATGTCGGAATGGAAATCGTCAAGATCCGGACCTCCGACAAGTGCTCCCCAGAGAGTATGAACCTGAACTACAGGATCATCCATACTCTGAGTCGGCGAGCAGTGAGAAGAACGATGATGCGGCTGAGAAGCAAAGTTGTTCTCATATCCGACTTCGTAAGCATATCCCATAGGATTATCGCCGAGGATGTATTCCATCTGATCTTTAGCCCACTCGGCAAAAATCATATCGCCGGTCTCTTTGGTGTAGACCATTGCCTGCAATCCGGCGGCAGTATTGTAACGTGCGCTTCCGTAGCCTGCGACAACGGCGTATCCCTCAGGGGATTTTGCAATGAAGTTGCCGCCGTTTTCCGGAAGATCCGGAATGTCGGCAGGGTCGATCTTCTGATTCCAGATAAGGTCATCCATTCCGAAATATTTGTGGGTAGTTGTGGGAACGTAATAGTTAGCATCCTTTGCCGTTGCCTCGTCAACTCCCGACCAGAATTCCAGATTCCAGCGGAAGATATACCAGTCACGGGCAGTATTTGTAACGGGTGCAAGCTTTGCGAAAACTCCGCCCCAGACGGTATCCCAGCAGTGAACCCAGATATTCTGCCAGCAGTTGCCGGTGTCGGTCATGATTCGCTTGAGATATCCGGTGTAGGGATGAGCACCCTTATCGTTTGTTGTCGTTTCGTCAACGGCTATGATATCGTCGATATAGTCATAATTGTCTGTGCAGTAATAGAGCCATACAGCAGCCCACGCAAGTTCGTCGTAGTCGTAGCTGGAGGTGTAGAAGCCGCCGTCATATCCGAGACTGGTAGCTGTCGGCGTTGTGCCGGGAGTCCATTCCTCGGTGTGTGTTTCAACGGCAAAATCGTATAGTGCAAGAGCATATTTCAGGCATTCCTCGGCGTATTCCGGATCGGAATCCTTGAAATTCAGGTAGTTTATCGCAAGAGAGGCAGATGCTCCGGCGCACTGATCCGATGCCGGCATCTCTCTGGTGGCAAAGTAAGCCGGACGCTTTACGCCGCAAGACGACGAAGCGACATAAGTTCCGTCGACCTGTAATTCCGGAGGACACCAGTAATTATGGTCGTTGTTTCCCTCGCCTACCTGATAGCAGTAGGCAACAACTTTTCCGTCATCATCTAAGAAAGTGGCTTTCATGAAGTAATCGTTTATCCAGCGGAGCTCGTCCTCAACGTGTTTGTCGAGACCGGTTTCCTTGTATGCTTCGGGGAACTCATAATATCCCCAGCCAAGGGTCGATGCGGAGTAGCTTCCGGGAAGTCCGAATTTTACATGATCTCCCGCATCGTGCCAGCCGCCGGTCAGATCGAGAGTACCGTTTCCGTCAGGGTCAAGATATTTTTTATTTTCCTCAATGAATTCCTTGGTCATATTAACGCCGATATAGAGACCCTCTGCGGAGCTCTCACCGCCGTCGCCCTTGCCGTCGTAATTTCCGAGACCGTCGTCCTTGCCGTCATCAGGATCGCCATTGCCTTTGTTGACAGTCGGCATAGGATCCATAGGCTGGAGAGGTATTTCAGCGTCTTTGACATGACAATCCGCACGCCATGAGTAGTAGCCGTCCTCGGCTACTTCGTCGCCGCATTTGTTAGCGTCGTAGAAGCACAAAGCAAGCTGCAGGGCTTCTGCAAAGTTATCATAGTTATTGGGCTTGTCTGGATTCAGCACTGCCGCATTTACAGCGGACGGCAAAGCAGTCAGAAGCATTGCCGCAGCAGAAGCGCAGGCAGCAGATTTCTTCAGTAAGGCAGATTTCTTCACGGAAAAACATCCCTTTCATTATAAATTATTTTTCTGCGCAAGCCGTTTGAATACGAGTTCGTAGCCGTCGTTTCCGTCTTTGAGAGATCTGTTTACACGGCTGATAGTTGCGGTACTTGCGCCTGTTTCTGTGACTATGCTGTTGTATACCTTATGCTCATCGAGCAGTTTTGCGACCTGAATACGCTGTGCAAAGGATTTAAGTTCAATGCTTGTGCATAGATCGTCAAAGAATTTATAGCAGTCGTCAACGGTTTCGAGTGTAAGAATGGCTTTAAACAGCATATCCATGCTTTCTGATCTGATCTTATCAATCATAGTATCATTCCCTTTCATAGACTGCAATGCAGCCGTTGATTATTTTCACACTTTACATTTTAACACATTATTACATAAAAGTAAAGAGTAAATTCAAAATTCTCTTACACTTACTAAGTTACCCATAGTATCATTATAGCATAAAATTAACATCTTGTAAAGAAAAAATTCAAAATTTAGCAATATTTAGAAAATTATTTGCCTCACATATCATTTTTTGCTCTATTTGACGCTTTAAGAGCGTGTTTCCTTCCCTCCTTGGGAAACACATTAATCAGGACTTGACTTTTTAAGTAAAATATGTTAAAATGATAGTGAAAGGAATGATTCTATGCCTGATTTTAAACGTCTTGAAAAAAATATACTTGACAATATTTACGAAGCACAGGTCAAACTCGGCTTTGACCACAGGGCAATGAGCCTGAATTATACCTCCGCTTCTCTTGAACATCTTCTCGGAGAAAAACTTACGCCGGAGGAGATGCGGCAGATACTTGCCGATTTTTCCGATTATTCCCTGCCTCGTCTCGGAAAACTGACCCTTTCGGAAATAAAAAACGGATTTTGTATCACCGTTCCGCCGGAGGGAACGGAATTCGTTCATAGCCGGTATGACGGCGGACAGTTCATATCCGCACTGGTCTGCGGCGTTAGAGAACATCGGACTCTTGAAGAAATTCTTGATATTTTCCACAGTTTTTCCGACAGCGTATCAGTCACTGAAATGAATAACGATGAATTTAAGTATCTCGTATATTTTAAAAATGGAATTCCCGACGACTACCGCTACTGTCTTTCCGTTGACGAGGAAATAGACGGCAGCGTTCACGTGACGTATCACAGGTTTATCCGTGAGGACTATGAAGATCTCGGATTCTGAAAGCAAAAAGCGTGTTCACTTTATGTAAATGTGAACACGCTTTTGTTTTATATAACTATATGAACCGGCATACCGTCTTTCATTACGGGATAGATCTCCCCTTGTATGAGCGGCATAAAATAATCATAAGCTTCCGGAAGAACATCATTTTCATCTTCGTTTATCCATTCAGCCGGGAACAGTTTCTCGGAATTAGCAGCATCTGCGGCATCTGTTGTTCCGAAACTGCAGCGGTACGGCTTGTCCGACTCACGGACGAATGTCATCATGCATCCGCTTTTTCCTGCAAGAGCAGCATCCACAGCGGCTTCGCCGATAGCAGCGGCAGAGCTTATATCTTCCGCCGAAGCTATATGAGAACTGCATCTCTGCATCACGTTAAGCTCGATAGACCGCACTTTGCAGCCTATTTCATCAGACACGGCCCTTTCAAGGAGCTTGCCGATACCTGCAAGATACGAATGTCCGAAAACGTCTTTTTGTCCTGACTGAAACTCCTCGGCAGCAAATTTTCCGTCAGCCGTCTTTACTCCCTCTGAAACAACTGCAATAACCGCCTTATGTTTCTTCATCTGAGCCTTTACATCGGAAATAAACTTCCCGATACTAAAAACGCACTCCGGAAGATAAATAAGCTGCGGAGCCTGTTCTCCGTTCGCTCTGATACAGCATGATGAAGCAGCAAGCCATCCCGCATGACGTCCCATTGCTTCAATGATCGTTACGGACGGCATACTGTAAACGTTGCTGTCCCTTGCTATTTCCTGAACGGTCGTACAGACGTATTTTGCGGCAGATCCGAAACCGGGACAATGATCTGTCACACAAAGATCATTGTCGATAGTCTTTGGAATACCGATGATCTTTATATCGTCTATAGATTTTTCACGCAGATATGCCGCATATTTCGCTACGGTATCCATTGAATCGTTGCCGCCTATGTAGAAAAATACCCCGATTTCCGCATCTCGCAGCGAACGTGTGATACTTTCATACAGACTGCTGTCCCTGTGAAAATCAGGCAGCTTTTTTCTGCACGAGCCAAGAACAGCCGACGGCGTCCTAAGCAGCAGCTGAAATTTTTCTTCATTTTCGATAACTTGTGAAAGATCGACAAGACGATTTTCAATGACGCCTTCAATTCCGTTCAGCGCACCGTAGATCCTTCCGATTTTTTCCGATCTCTGACCTGCCCTCAGCACTCCCGCAAGAGAAGCATTTATGGCACAGGTCGGACCGCCCGACTGAGCAACTACTATGTTCATAAAAACACCCCGCAAATCAAAAAGTAATATAATTATAACACATTATCCGACGAATTTCAACTACTATTTGAAAATTATTCCGAGTGGTAATATTGTTCATAATAATCCTTATTTGATACGTTACACATGATACTATTGTACACATATAAAAGAGTTTTTTGATATCAGACTAAACATGATACTATATTATATTTACATTTTTTCATAAAAAATGTATAATATAAATAAATTATAAAAAATCATGGCAGTACAAGACTGACTCATGGGGGGGAATTACAAATGAAAAAATCACTTAAAAGACTTACGGCAGGAATTGCCGCAGTATTCGTATGTTCCGGCGCAGTTGGAAAATTTCTGCCCGAACCTGAAAAAATAGTCTTCGCCGCTGAAAGCAGCAAAAGGCTCTGCATAGATCTTAACGCAGGCGACGGACGAAAGGCTTCCTATTCAAAAGTCGCAGAAAACTGGATAGCGACCGGAGACGCTCCGACTGCGACTATAGGCGGAGTAACACTGAAACTCAGCAACGGAGGTTCCGTCGGCTCGGAAGTACGTATGGTCAACTGCAAGATCCTCCAGCTTCAGAGCGGCAACTATCCGTATCTCACAATGGACGGCGCCAAAATCAACGACGGAGACAACGGCGGCGTCCTGAAACTTGAAATATCCGGACTTTCCGAAGGTCGGCACAGCCTGAAAATGTGGCATAGCTGCGTCGATAACGTGCAGAACAGCTCCCTTTCGGTTTCCGTAAACGGAAAAA
>OIYT01002181.1_pt1 | contig 12371 bp, 12 predicted proteins | sample 1588201 | NCBI WGS metagenome assembly OIYT01 (sample SAMN03283260) | human gut metagenome | biome: human-associated habitat; material: feces | host: Homo sapiens | place: USA | collected 2013
TCTATATACGCCGACAGGCGTGAGTTGCTCGTCTTCCGAACCTTTTTGGCAGTCTTAGCAGGGCGGCACGCCCTGCTTTTTTTGAAGATTTTAAGAAAATCGTGCGTATTTTGGAAAAATTTTCAAATTATTCACCCATTTTCCCGAAAAATGTGAGAAAATCCAACCGGTTTATTCTTTGAAAGAGGAGGAGCGCCTATCAAACGGATCCGACAGGCCGCCGCGCGCGCGGCAATTCTGGAAAAAATACGCGAGGCGGCCGTTTCCGTCCTGCCCATCGTTGTCATCGTCACGCTTCTGTGTCTGCTGGTCACGCCCATGCAGCCGGATCTGCTGCTGTCGTTCCTGCTTGGCGCGCTGCTGCTCATCGTCGGCATGGGGCTGTTTTCGCTGGGCGCGGAGCAGTCCATGACGCCCATCGGCAGCAAGATCGGCACGGCGCTGACGCGCACGAAGAATCTGCCGCTTATTTTGGGCGTGAGCTTCCTTTTGGGCTTTGCCATCACCGTGGCGGAGCCGGATCTTCAGGTTTTGGCGCGCACCGTGCCGCACATCGACAGCACCGTCCTGCTGCTGACGGTGGGCGCGGGCGTCGGCTTGTTCATGTCGGTTTGTATGCTGCGCATCCTGACGGGCGCAAATCTGCGCTATCTGCTGCTGGGCTGCTACGGGCTGATCTTCCTGCTGGCCGCCTTTACCGATCAGGACTTTTTGTGCATTGCCTTCGACTCCGGCGGCGTGACGACCGGCCCGATGACCGTTCCGTTCATCCTTGCCATGGGCGTCGGCGTTTCGAACGTGCGAAGCGACCGGCAGGCGGAGGCGGACAGCTTCGGCCTTGTGGCGCTGTGCTCCGTCGGGCCGATCCTTGCCGTGCTGCTCCTCGGCTTCTTCTGCAAGGGCAGCGCCGACGTGGCGGATCTGACCGCCGCGCGCTATGCCGACACCACGGCCGTCGGCAGTGCCTTCCTGCACGCCGTACCGGAGTACTTTAGGGAGACCGCCGTCGCGCTTGCGCCGGTGATCGTCATCTTCCTTGTCTTCCAGCTTGCGCTGCTGCGCCTGACGCGCCGCAGCCTTGCAAAGATCCTCATCGGCATTGCCTATACTTACGTGGGGCTGGTGCTGTTCCTGACGGGTGTCAACGTGGGCTTTGCCCCGCTCGGCGCGGAGCTGGGCGCGGCGCTGTCCGCCCCCGCCACGCGTCCCTTCCTCATCCCGCTGGCCGCCGTGCTGGGTTGGTTCATCATCTCGGCCGAGCCTGCCGTGGGCGTGTTGGAAAAGCAGATCGAGAGCGTCAGCGCGGGCGCCATTCCCGCCAAGGCGATCAAGATGAGCCTTTCCGTGGCGATCGCCCTTGCCATGGGGCTTTCCATGCTGCGCGTGGTCACGGGGCTGTCGCTCCTGTGGTTCCTCGTGCCGGGCTACGCGCTGGCGCTGCTGATCTCGTTCTTCGTGCCGGACATTTACACGGCCATCGCCTTCGACTCCGGCGGCGTTGCCTCCGGCCCGATGACGGCGACCTTTATGCTGCAACTGTTCATGGGCGCGAGCCTTGCGCTGGGCGGCAATGTCCTGCGCGACGCGTTCGGCGTGGTCGCCATGGTCGCCATGCTGCCGCTACTGTCCATTCAGGCCTTGGGTCTGTTCTACCGCGCAAAGCAGGCAGAGCCGGTCGTCTACGGCGACTTCGACATCGTAGAGCTTTGGGAGGAACTATGAATTATATCCTATCCATCATCAAGCCCGAGCGGCTGGACGATCTGACGGAGCTTTTGCGTCAGCTGGCGCTGCCGCTGAGCGTGACGCTGCACGGGCGCGGCACGGCGGTCAAGAGTATGCTGGAGCTGCTGGGCATCGACTCGATCGAGCGGCGCATCGTCGTGTCGCTTGCCAACGAAGAAAAAACGGCGGCGCTCATCGCCGCAGAGAAACAGCATCTGCACATCGGCGTGCCGGGACACGGCTTAGTCGTCGCCGTGCCGGTCAAGAGCGTAGGAGGAGGGAATACCGTGGCATTTTTGGAAGAGAACGGCAAGCGGCCGAGCGTCCGCTATGACTATGAGCTGATCATTGCCATTTGCAGCGAGGGACACACCGATACGGTCATGAACGCGGCGCGCGCATCCGGCGCGCGCGGCGGCACGGTGCTGCACGGCAAGGGAACGGGCAGCAAGGATACGCAGAAGTTTTATCACATCTCGCTTGCCGAGGAGAAGGAGCTTGTGCTCATCGTCTCCGCAGCGGCGCAGAAGGCGGAGATCATGCGCTCGATCCTGCAAAAGGCAGGCCCCGGCACGCAGGCCGGTGCGATCGTCTTCTCCCTGCCCATTTCGGAGGTCGCCGGTTTCGGCCTCCTTGCACAGTAAAAGTCGGCGGGCGGTTCTTCGCGAACCGCCCGCCGGCTTTTCTTTTACTGCGCTGAAAAAAGCAGAGGGGAAATTCCCCTCTGCTTGTCAATTCTCCGTAAGGACGGCGGCGCGGATGTCGCCGACCATGTAAAGGCTGCCGAAGGCAACCACGGCTTCGCCGCTGCCGGTCTGCCGCAGCGCTTCGGCGACGCCCTCGGCCACCGTCGGGCAGGCGGTCACGGGCTTGCCGTAGACGCGGAGCGCCTCGGCCAGCGCCTCGGCGCGCAGCGCGCGGGGGTTATCGGGCGTCACGGTGACGTAGCGGCTGATATAGGGCGCGACGATCCGGTACATATCCGAATAATCCTTGTCCGCCATCACACCCGTCAGCGCGGTGATCGGCCGCCCCGCAAGATAGGCCTTGAGGTTTTCGGCCAGCGACGCCATGCACTGCGGGTTGTGCCCGCCGTCGACGATGAAGACCGGCTCGCGGCGCAGCAGCTCGAAGCGGCCGGGCCAGCGCACGGTGCGCAGCCCTTCGCGCAGCGCCTGTTCGGAGATATGCCAGCCGCGCGCGATGAGCACGTCGACCGTCGTGAGCACAACGGATGCATTTTTGAGCTGATGTGCACCCAGCAACGGCAGCAGCAGCGCCTTGCGCGCACCGTAGTCGAAGACCTGACCGTCCAGCGCGGCGGAAACGGGCACGATCGCGTCAAAGTCAGCGCGGTGAAGCCGCGCGCCGGTGCGCGCGCAGGCGTCGGCAAAGACCTGCTCGACGCTTGCCTGACCGCGATAGATCACGACGTCGCCGCCCTTGATGATGCCGGCCTTGGCCTGCGCGATCTTCTCCAGCGTGTCGCCCAGCACTTCGGTGTGATCCAGACCGATGTTGCAGATCACGGCGACCTCCGGCTGTGAAATGACGTTGGTCGAATCCAGCGCGCCGCCGAGACCGACCTCCAGAACGACGATGTCGCAGGCGTGGCGCGCAAAATAGACCATTGCGATCGCCGTGACCAGCTCAAACTCGGTGGGATGATCCTCCATCGCCTCCGCGTGGGGGCGCAGCTCCTGCGTGATCTGCGCCAGCTCGTCGTCGTCGATCATCCGGCCGTCGACCTGCATCCGCTCGTTGAAGCAGGTGATGTAGGGCGAGGTGTAAAGCCCCGTGCGGTAGCCCGCCGCCTGAAGGACGGAGGCGAGCATCGCGGCCGTGGAGCCTTTGCCGTTGGTTCCGGCGATGTGGACGAATTTTAACCTGTTCTGCGGGTCGCCGAGGCGGCGCAGCAGCTCCTGCGTGCGCGAAAGCCCGGGGACGGAGCCTTTCCAGCTGACGGAATGGATATAAGTCAGCGCTTCCTGTACGTTCATGCTCTTGCCTTCTTACCTGAAACAAAATTTGCCTGCCGCAGTGCCGCGATGACCGGCAGCGCGACCGTCGCCATCAGCAGCGTCGAGAGCAGCCCCGAGGCGATGCGGATCCAGAACACGCCGAAGATCAGGTGGTACTCATAGTAGCCAAAAATCTTCGCATCCACGTAGTACACCAGCGTATTGAGCGTGGAGACCAGCACACCGGACAGGAGCGTCACGATGAAGTAGACATACGGGCGCTTGTTCGCGGTGATCGCCTCGACGGACATATGCTTGCGCAGCAGCAGCGCGCAAAGTCCGACGAACAGACCGCGGATCGCGGGCGGCAGCACCCACAGCAGAGTCGTCTGCGTGAAGCCGAAGGAGAGCATCTGCTCCAGAAGCGCGCCGAGGAAGCCGACGAGGAAACCGTCGACCGGCCCGAACAGCATGGCGCAAATGAGCGTCGGCAGCGAGGCGAAGGTGAGCTTGATCCCGCCGATCTGCACCGAGAGCATGGACAGCCCGAAGTACATGGCGATGAGCACCGCGTCAATGGCGATGCGGCGGATGGGGAACTTGGTTTTGGACATAAAAAAATCCTCCTTAATTTTGGAGGAGGTTAAAATATGGCGATGCTCAGGGCACAGAGATACCCTGCTCAGGCGGTTGCGGTAACAGTATCGCGGCGTCGCAAAACGCCTTCGCCCGACGGCAACCTCCCATCCGATCGGTACTTAACGCACTGTTCCTACTCCCTACAGCATCGCTTGGTTCGATATTATTGTAGCGATTTTTTTCCAAATTGCAAGCACTATTTTCGTTTTTTTTCCGCAAGGGCGCTCAGCTCGGAAAATCGCGCGCAGATCGCGTCGTAATTCTCCTGCCGGTGCGGGAAAAGACAGGCCGAGCAGTCCTTCACGCCCTGCGCCGTGTAGGTAAAGCCGCCGCCGCAGCGCGCGCCGAGCGCGTAGAGCGGGCAGAAGCAGAACAGGCAGTTAAAGTTCTCCGGATCGGCATTTGCGTGGCAGGGGAAGTATTCGCACGTCCGGTTCTGAAAATAACGATAACTCACGGTCTTTTTCCGATCCTTTCTCCCAATTTGACCCGCGTTTCAATGCCCTGCGCGCTGTAGTGCAGAATGTCCTCGTCGATGCGCACGGCGTCCTTCTGCATCAGCAGGATCACTGTTGACCCGCCGTAGGAGAAAAAGCCCTTTTCCTCCAGCTTCTCAAAGGACTTCGGCGCTTCGCAGTGGTTTTCAATGCGGCCGACCAGCAGCGCGCCGACCTCCATCTGCACGACCGTGCCGAAATGCGCCGTGTGCAGCAGCGTCCAGCGCCGCGTGTTGCGCCGGTAGACGCCCATGGATGCGCCGATCGGGTTGACCGAGTGCAGCACGCCCGCGATATGTACCGCCTGCTTCTGCCGCCCTTCGTCGGGATAGACATAGCGGTGGTAGTCCTCCGGCGACAGCCGGAAGATCAGGCAGCGGGAGAACGTCCGCGCCAGCGCCTCGTCCTCCAGCAGCTCTGCCATCGTGTAGGGCACGCCCTTAACATAGAAGCGGCTGCGCTCGTCCACGTCGAGCGCCAGCAGCTTCGAGTCGGCGATCGCGGGCAGCTCGTCCTCTGCCGTTTGGTTTACATAATCTTTCCTCTTGCGGGTAAAGAAGGCGTTGAAGTTTGCAAATTCCCGCTGCGTGCAGTCCGAGACGTCGATGCCGTAGGCTCGGATAAAGCGCCGCACCTTGCCGCGCGAGAGGGAAGAGCGCTGCCACGCGCCATAGAGCTGCGACACCCAGCGGCGGCAGAGGATCGTCTTGGTCAGAAAGCGCCCCACCGCCGTGCCGTAGGCAAAGGCGATCGCGCCGCCGCCCACCTCTGGCAGCTCCGTCAGCTTTTTCCGATCCCAGACGCGCATGGCCGTCTCCTCCTTGTATCAGTAGAAATTCTTAAAGTAGCCGCTCTCGCGCATGGAAAGGTAGTCGTCCTGCACGATGATCAGATGGTCGATCAGCAGCACGTCCATCATATTCAGGCATTCGCGCAGGCGCATGGTCAGCTCCACGTCCTCCTTCGACGGCACGAAGAGGCCGGAAGGGTGGTTGTGCGCCAGCACAACGCCCGTGGCGTTGGAGATCAGTACCTCGTGCACCAAATTGCGCACCGGCACGTTGGCAGAGTTGACGCTGCCTTCACCAAGGCAGACGCACTCGAGCACGACGGCATTCGCGTCGAGCAGCAGCGCGTGCACCTGTTCGTTACGCACGCCGTAGAAGCAGGGCATCATGTAGGCGGCGTAGTCGCTGGTGTTGTGCAGCGTCGTGCGGCCGCGATTGCGCGAGATGAAATAGCGGCGGTGCAGCTCCGGCACCAGTTGCAGCAGAAGCACGCTCTTTTCCGTCAGCCCCTCGACCGTGCGCAGGTCGTCGGCGTCCACCTCCATCAGGTTTGCGATCGTGTGAAACCGATCGAGCAGACGCTTGGCCGTCTCCGCCGGATCGGACTGACCGTAGCGCAGCAGGAGCGTCAGCAGCTCCTCATCCGTCAGGTTGTCCGGATCCTGAAAGCGCTTTACCAGGTCAGCCATGGTGCGCCCTCCCCAGCATGGGACGCAGGTATTTTCCCGTGTAGGAGGCGTCGCACGCGGCGACGTCCTCGGGCGTTCCCGTTGCGACGATCTGACCGCCGCCGTCGCCGCCCTCAGGACCGAGGTCGATCAGCCAGTCGGCCGACTTGATCACATCCAGGTTGTGCTCGATGACGAGCACCGTGTTGCCCGCGTCTACCAGCGCGTTGAGCACGTCCAAAAGCATCTGCACATCATAGCTGTGCAGACCCGTGGTCGGCTCGTCGAGCAGGTAGAGCGTCCGGCCGGTGGCGGGACGGCTCAGCTCCGTGGCCAGCTTGACCCGCTGCGCCTCGCCGCCGGAAAGGGTCGTTGAGTTTTGCCCCAGCTTGAGATAGCCGAGGCCGACGCGTACCAGCGTCGCCACCTTGGCGCGCAGGCGCGGTTGATTCTCAAAAAACGTCAGTGCCTCGTCCGCCGTCATCTCCAGCACGTCGGAGATGGACTTGCCGCGGTAGGTCACTTCAAGCGTTTCGCGGTTGTAGCGCTTGCCGTGGCAGACCTCGCAGGGGACGTAGACGTCGGGCAGAAAGTGCATCTCGATCTTCAGCAGACCGTCGCCCGCGCACGCCTCGCAGCGTCCGCCACGTGTGTTAAAGGAGAAGCGCCCCGCGCTGTAGCCGCGCTCTTTGGCGGCGGCCGTGGAGGCGAACAGCTCCCGAATGTCGCCGAACAGTCCCGTGTAGGTGGCGGGGTTGGAGCGCGGGGAGCGGCCGATGGGGCTTTGGTCGATGACGATCACCTTGTCCAGCGCCTCCAGACCCGTCATGGCGTCGTGCTTGCCCGGGTGCAGGCGCGCGTGGTTGAGCGCGCAGGCCAGCTTTTTTGCGATGATCTCGTTGACGAGGGAGGACTTGCCCGAGCCGGACACGCCCGTCACGCACGTGAATGTGCCCAGCGGCACGGTCACGTCGATGCCGCGCAGATTGTTCTCCCGACAGCCCAGCACCCGCAGCGCCTGCCCGTTTCCAGCGCGCCGCTGTGCGGGCACGGGGATGCGCCGCTTTCCGGAGAGGTACTGCCCCGTCAGGCTTTCCGGCGCCTGCATGATCTGCTCCGGCGTGCCGCAGGCGACGATCCGGCCACCGTGGATGCCTGCGCCGGGGCCGACGTCGACGATATAGTCCGCCGCGCGGATGGTGTCCTCGTCGTGCTCCACAACGATCAGGGTGTTTCCGAGATCGCGCAGACGCCGCAGTGTTTCGAGCAGGCGGTCGTTGTCGCGCTGGTGCAGGCCGATGCTCGGCTCGTCGAGGATATATAGCACGCCCATGAGGGAGGAGCCGATCTGCGTGGCCAGACGGATGCGCTGCGCCTCGCCGCCGGAGAGCGTTCCGGCCGAGCGCGAAAGCGTGAGGTATTGCAGGCCGACGTTTTGAAGGAAGCCCAGCCGCGCGCGCACCTCGCGCAGGATCGGCTCGGCAATGGCTGCCTGCGCGCCCTCCGGATGCCAGCTTTCTAAGAAGGCAAGCTCGTTTTCCACCGACATCGCGCAGAACTGCGCGATGGACAGCCCGCCCACCGTGACCGCAAGGGCAATGTCCGAGAGACGGTCGCCGCCGCAGTGCAGGCAGGGGGAGGAGACCATGTATTCCTCCAGCTCCTTGCGCATCGCGTCGGACTGCGTCTCGCGCACGCGCCGCTCAATGTTCGGGATGATCCCCTCGAAGGCCTGCTCCAGCGTGCCGCGGCTGTTGCCGCGCTCGTAGTGCAGCTGTAGCTTTTCACCGCTCGTGCCGTAGAGGATGATCTGCATTGCTTCCTCGGATAGGGTACGGATGGGTGCGTTGAGGTCGAAATGATATTTCTGCGCCAGCGCCTCGAAGTACATTCGGGCGATGGAATCGCCGCGGATGTTGCTCCAGCCGCTTGCCTGAATACCGCCCTGATAGATGGAAAGCTCCGGATCGGGCAGGATCAGCTCCGGCGACACGGTCATCCGGAAGCCCAGACCGCCGCACTCCGGACAGGCACCTATTGGATTGTTGAAGGAAAACAGCCGCGGCGAAAGCTCCGGCATGGAAATGCCGCATTCGTCGCAGGCATAGTTGCGGGAAAAGAGCGTCTCCTCGCCGCTGTCGGGGCAGGAGATGAGCACCAGCCCGTCCGAGTGCGCAAGCGCCGTCTCCACGCTGTCGGTCAGGCGGCGCGTGATGTCGCCGCGCAGCACGAGCCGGTCGACAACCAGTTCGATGCGGTGCTTTTTGTTGCGGTCGAGCACGATGGCCTCGCTCAGGTCGTAGAGATTCCCGTCCACGCGCACGCGGGAAAAGCCGCTGCGCCGCGCGTCGTCAAATACCTTGCCGTGCTCGCCCTTCTTGCCGCGCACGACGGGCGAGAGCACCAAAAAGCGCGTGCCCTCCGCCATGGTCAGCACCTTGTCGACGATCTGGTCGACGCTCTGACGGCGGATCTCTCTGCCGCATTTCGGGCAGTGCGGCACGCCCGCGCGCGCCCAGAGCAGGCGCAAATAGTCGTAGATCTCCGTCACCGTGCCCACGGTCGAGCGCGGGTTGCGGGAGGTCGTCTTCTGATCAATGGAGATCGCGGGGGAAAGCCCCTCGATCAGATCCACATCCGGCTTGTCCAACTGGCCGAGGAATTGGCGGACATAGGCCGAAAGCGACTCCACGTAGCGCCGCCGTCCCTCCGCGTAGATCGTGTCGAAGGCGAGAGAGGATTTGCCGGAGCCGGACAGACCGGTAAATACACAAAGACAGTCGCGCGGTATCTCCACGTCCACATTTTTTAGATTATTTTCCCGTGCACCGCGCACCAGAATGGAATTTCTCACCGCTGCCGCTCCTTTTTTCGTTCTATCACTTTATAGTAGCATAATTCCTTACCCTCATCAACTGTTTTTTCTTGCCTTTTTTGTCGAAATAGGGTATGATGGAGAGGGGAAGGGCGCTTTTCCGTCTGCCCGCAGCGTGACGGCACGTTCGCCCCACACAAAGATCGGATGCTGCTCCCACAAATTGCCATGTGTGCCGCCGCTTCCCCTTCCTACGGGGGAGTTTTTGCTTCTTTTGTACTTTGTCTGTCCCCAGTATGGCGCATTCTCTTCAAAAGCTCCCTCGTCAGAGGGAGCTTCTGCGCATCCCGCGCTCTCATTTTACGATCCTTTTCCTATAGTTTGACCCGCCCACCTTTTGCTGTTCCGCGCACAGAAGGCTAATCCCTTCCCGTCGGGGAACACTACAACAAAGGAGATGCTTAACAATGAAGCTAAAACATATGCTGGAGCTGGTTGACCAGCCCGCTTTTCTCACCGATGGCGAGACGGTCGTCTGGCGCAATCGCGCCGCGCGCCAGCTTGTGCTGGACGGAGACCGCGTCTCGTCGCTGCTCGGCGGCGGCACGCTGCCCACGGAAACGACACGCCTGACCGTCACGCTCCCGTCGGGTGCTTACGAGGCGACCGTAGAGCCGTGCGGGGAGCAGACGCTCTTCCTGCTGTCCAAGTCGGCCGAGCCGGATACGGAGGCGGGCAGCGCCTGCCTCTGGGTCTCCGCCCTGCTGCGAAGCACGCTGCACGACATGACGTCCGTGACTGCCCCGCTGTTTGACGCGGCGCAGGGCGATCCGCAGGCGGAGAAGGCCGCCTGCGCGGTCAACCATGCGATCTACCGCCTGCTCCGGCTGAGCATCCAACTGGCCGACGGCAGCCGACTGCTTACCGACGGCGATCCGACGCACCGCACCGCGCTTGATCTGCGCGCGTGGGCGGAGGACTTTGCCGCGCACGCGTCGCCCTTGGTCGAGTCGCTGGGGATGCGCCTGCGCTGCGAGCTGCCGCGCAAGCCGCTTCCCGTGCACGCCGACGGCGCGCTGCTCGAACGCGCAATGTACAACCTGCTGGCAAACGCCCTGAAGCATATGTCCGCCGGCGGCACGGCGACGCTTCGTGTCTATCCGGAAGGGGAGCAGTGCGTCATGCAGCTGATCGACGACGGCTCGGGGCTTGCGCCGGAGATCCTTTCCGTCCTGTTTTCTCACAAGGGTGAGGTCACGCCGGAGGGTGGCATGATCGGCCTCGGCGTGGCGCTTGCACAGCGCATTGCGGCGCTGCACGGGGGAGAGCTGCGCATTGCGCCGCGCACGGACGCACAGGGCGTGGTCGCCACCTTCTCCCTGAGCACCCGACCGCTGACGCTCTCGCTGCACGACTGCGCGCTGCACGTCGATCACTACACGGGGCGCGACCATGTGCTGACGGAGCTTTCCACGGTGCTGCCCAGCCGCGAGTTTGACCCGATGCAGGTGGAGTGACGCGGCTTTTTATCAGGTATATTTTCCGATCCCCCGCCGTATATATAGGGCGGAGGGATGGACGATGGCAAACGAACCCAAGCAGCCGCATGAGCTGCATCTGGACGGCAGGACGCACTTGCGCATCACCGGCGTGGGCGAGGTGGAGAGCTTTGACGAAGAGACGGTCGCCCTGCACACGGCGCAGGGAGTCTTGGTCGTCCGCGGCGAGGGACTGAAGCTCAAGACGCTGTCCATCGACGGCGGGCAGGTCGCCGTGGACGGACGCGTGGACGCACTGTCCTATGAGGAGGCGCAGAAGGGCGGCGGCTTCTTCCGGCGTCTGTTCGGATGACGCATTCGATCTGGCTCCAGAGCCGCCAGCTCCTCTTTGCCCTTGCGCTCGGGATGGGCTACGGCGTTCTTTACGACCTGCTGCGCGGCCTGCGGCGCAGCGGAAAGTGGCTGACGCCTCTGCTGGATCTCCTTTTTGCGCTGACGGTGCTGGCGGGCAATCTGCTCTTCGCTCTTCACGTCGGCGGCGGGGAGTACCGCCTGTTCGCCTTCTGCGCGGGCTGCGCGGGTGCGGCGCTGTGGTTCCTCTCCGGCAGCCGTCTGCTGCTGCCCGTGTTCTGCTTTTTTTGGCGATGCGTCGCCTTTCCCGCGCGGTGCTTGGCCGCAGGAAGTAAAAAAATTCTAAAAAAATCGGCAAAAAATGTAAAAAAACTCTTTTCAAGCGTAAAAAAATCGGTTACAATAAGAAGAACGCACCGCCATACGCGGCGAACGACTGTTTCGGAGGAGAAAAACGATGCGTCTGCGCAAATCGTCACTCATTACAAAGCTCATCATCCTGACCGTCATGATCTACGCGATCGTCACCATCGTGGCGCAGCAGCCGAAGATCGAGGCGCTGAACGCCGAGGCGGAGGACTACCGTCAGCAGATCGCCGCCATCGAGCGCGAAAATCTGGAGCTTGAGGAGAAGATCCAGACGCAGGGCACGGATGAATCGGTCATCGCCATCGCGCGTGAGCGCCTGAACATGGTCTTCAACGGCGAGATCCAGTTCATCGACAGCGGAAAATAACGGAGGAACAAACGGCATTTATGGAGGAGCTTAAAGTCGGCACGATACAAAAAGGAACCGTCCGATCCATTGCGAAATACGGCGCGTTCGTCGACCTTTCGGGCGGCTCGAGAGGGCTTGTCCACATTTCCGAGATCTCCGATTCTTACGTCGCGGACGTCAGCTCGTTCCTGACCGTGGGGCAGGAAGTCACGGTGAAGGTCATCAGTCTGGAGAGCGGCAAGGTCGGCCTTTCCATCAAGCAGGCGGAGCGCACCGCAGCCGCGCCGGAAAAGCGCGCGCCCGAGCTGCAGGCGGAACGCCGCGCACCCGAAAAGCGCAAAAAAGACGAGCGCGGCCGCTTTAAGCCCGCTCCGCCCAAGCCGGAGCCTGCGACGTTTGAAGAGAAGCTCAAGCAGTTCATGTCCGATTCCGACCGGAAGCTGTCCGGCTGCCGCCACTACGAACATATTACGCGCTCCCGCAAGCGCTGACGCCGCTTCGCGCCCGTGCGCGTTCGGCCGTGTACTTTTGACGAAACGCGCCCCATTTTTCGGGGCGCTTTTTTACGGAGGTTTTTATGCAGGTTTTGATCACCGGCGGAAGCCGTGGCATCGGTGCGGCCGCTGTCCGCGCTTTTTGCGCCGCGGGCGACAGCGTCGCCTTTTTTTATGAGAAAAACGAAGCGGCGGCGACGGCCGTCGCGCGCGATA
>OIYT01002185.1_pt1 | contig 12358 bp, 10 predicted proteins | sample 1588201 | NCBI WGS metagenome assembly OIYT01 (sample SAMN03283260) | human gut metagenome | biome: human-associated habitat; material: feces | host: Homo sapiens | place: USA | collected 2013
ACAGGTTATTTCTATTTGATTTTTATTCTATGAATTTGAGTTTCTAAGAGAGATTTTTTCGTGAGCGCGAACAATTCCCGTTGTGTTAGTTGTAGATTTGGAGAGAGGAAGGAGCAAAAGAGAAGTGAATTCAATTCTGATGAAACGAAACTCCTTAGAGAATCGTTATGTGAGTATTTTAGCAACGATGATGCAACAATTTTAAGAAATTTTCCTAGTGTATCATAATGTGGGATGAGTTAAAATTTGATAGGAAAACATGGGAAAGGAATTTTATTTGATAATGTAACGGAAAAATAGATAATCTTAGAATATGGAGGTATTTACATATGAAAATGTCATATTTGTTAGAATTGGGAAATAACAAGGATATTCTGGATCAAATTCGAAGAAACCGACAAAATATTGTTCCTTTTATTGGGGCGGGGGTATCTGCGGCATATGGATATCCTACATGGAAAGAACTGTTAGAAGAGCTGGCGGTGGATTATTTAAAACCAGATGAAAGAGAGAATTTAGATGATGATGCAGTGAATTTGCTTGACTATGCTCAGAAAATAGTTTCATATGCTGGGAAATTTAATATTGTTGTGGAAAATATGCGGGGGATTTATAACAAATGTTCAAAGAAAAAATCAGAAATAGGTTATATTTTGGTTAAATCATTTTCTAACAACATTGTAACGACAAATTATGATACTGTTCTGGAGAATGCGATAAAAAATACAAATGATAAAAGTATGTTGGTTTTGCTGCCAGATCAGCGTGAGAAAATGACAGAAGCAATTAAAAAAATTTATCAAGTATATTAAAAATGCATGGCTCAATAGATGAAGCAAGTTCCATAATATTTTCATCATCACAGTATGAAAATGCATATGGCACTGAAAAAGTAGATATGCAAAAAGCAATTCCATGGTTTTTGTCCTGCATATTTAATGGAAAATCAGTATTGTTTATTGGATGTAGTTTGTCGCAGGACAGAACAATGGAAGTCCTGAGTGCATGTCTCGATAAAAATGAATATATAAAAAATTATGCAATTGTAGGACAGCCAATTGATGAAAACAAAAAAGTAGAACAGAATCGGCAACTATCAGCCCTGGGTATTGTTCCGATTTATTATCCAGAAGGAGACTATGAATGCGTAGAATTATTAATAAATTATTTAGCTGGTGAAAATCCGTTTATCCAAATAGTAAAAGAAGAATTGAGTAAATATGTGGATAAGTTAGATATACAATATGATTTAATGTGTTCCATTATGAATGAAACATATTATAAAACGGCAGCTGAATATCCGGAAATATTGAATTATGATGTGGGGAAAGATACCTTTATAAGAAATCTGGAAATTCAGTTGAAAAAATTACATCCTGATCAGTCTATATATGAAATATGCTTACATATATTGGATATGTTTGCCGACACATGTGTTATTATGAGCGATTCTATAAGAGAGAACCTAAGAATCAATTTCATCAATGCGGTGTTAAGGGAAACAGATATAGAAGAATATATGAGAAAAACACATTCCGTATATTCAATACCGCCAATTCATATAGAAACAAGTTCACAGAAAATAACGAGACAGGCGGATTTTCTTAACAGAAAAATACAGTATGAAAATGACAGAGATTATTCGGATTATTATACTTACTATAATCAATCGGTTGAATTGTTGGATTCGGTATATGAAAATATTGAAATTCGTCAGCGTATTTTGTTATGTAATTCTGTTGGTGCAGGTTATTCGTTTTTAAAAGAACCACAAAAGGCAATAAAATATTTGGAAAAAGCAATTGATGAGTTGTTGACTATGGAGGATCCATCATATCATATATTAGCAATGTGCTATTGTAATATGAGTATTATCCAGGCGAAAGCAATGGAAGACTATCAAAAGGCGATAGACTATGTAAAACAAGATTTAAAAATTAAACGATTACTTAATGAAAACGAGCGATTAGTTGCAAATTCGCTGGGGTTGTTAGCTCTTTATGAGACGGAAATGAATCCGTTTAGTTCAATTCAAAGGCATATGGAAGTGATGGGTTTAAAACGAAATAATATAAACATTATAAATGGACTAAGGTATGAGAGAGATAAACTAGTATCAGGGGAACAAATGAGAAAGAAAATCATTCTATCATGGGCTACAAGTGTATTTAATTTTTCATTATTAATTAAGGATTTGGGATTGCATGAGGAAGCAAAAAAATTTATGGATTTGGCAAATAAATATAGATATGAATATTGTCCGCAAAATAGCTTTGATTATTGTGCGTCTTTAAATTCAGAAATGGAAATTAATATACTTTTGGGTAAGGAGGATATACAGAAAGGTGCAGATGCATTGCAAAAAAGAATTGCAATGAATAAAGAGTTGAACAATACGTTATTTCATTCGTATTATGTGTGTGCGTTATATTTTTATTATATTAAAGATTATGACAATGCAATGAAATACATTAGTCGATACAAATTTGAATATCGAATAAATAATGTTTCAAGGGACATAAGGCTTGAGGCAAAAGTAGCAAAATTGATCATGAAGATTTACATATTGAAAAATAAAACAGAAAAAGCGAAAGAAATTTATGATGAAATAATAAAAAAAATGATTCCAATATATGGAGAAGAAAGTGTGTGGCTACTTTCTTTAAAAGGGGTATATGGAAAAATTGAGTCATTAGAGAAAACAGATATTGAAAAACAGCAATGCTTTTCGGATAAGTTGAAAGATGTGGCAAAACAATTAAATGATTTTTATTTGGAAATGTTGAACGATTTGCCGTTGATGTTAGATGCGAGATAGCAGGAGGGAAAATGGGAAAAAACAAACGAATTCACAAACAGACACAAAAAACAAATAAAAAAACTCACAAAAACGAAGAGAGCAGGGATAAGAAGGATTACTGGCTCGATTATATATTGGAGGGCTTAAGAAAAGACATTGAAAACGCAAATAAAACAGGACTTACAGAATATTTGAAGAAGAATAAATCAGCAGTGATAGTGATATTTTCTGCAATTGCTATACCATATTTGAAGGCTATATTTTACGCATTTCAAAGAGGCAGATTTTCTGTGTATGATATTTCTGAAAACTATATTTCTGTTGGAGAGAATGTGATTCAGGAAGGAATCTTGTACCTTGGGGCAGTCGTGGTTATCATTTTCTTTATTACCTTAGATCTGGCTATTACTCCGAGGAAAGGGAGAATATGGGAGAACGTAAGAAACCATATCATTTTGTATAGTATACAATGTGTTTGTGTAATTGCATTCGTTTGTCCGGGAATAATTAAAATATTAATTTATCTTAAATTAAAGGAAGTAATATTTTTGCTTGTGATCGTATTATTTATAGTTGCAGCATTGAATTTCTTATCTTTTTTTATTAAAATATTATGTAGGTTAGCGGGAAAAAATAAACAAGAAAACTTATTGGAAGCGGATTTTCATAAAGTGAGATTGGGGTTGGCTTTTGCTTTTTTGTTTTCGATGGCTTTTTCAGTAACAATATCTTATTTTATGGGACAAACAGTTGAAAATAACAAAACAATGTATAAGTGTGTGAGAGAAGAAGTAGATGAAGCCTTGCAGGAAGATGATGATAATATTTGTGCAGATGGATATGTTTATTATGCAATAGTTGATGAACAGCCGGATAGATACATTGTTTGTGCTTTGGATGTTAAAACAACAGATGAAAACGAGAAGTACATAATCAACGCAGCACGAAAGAAAATAATTCAAAACACAGGTGTTGAGGTCTTTAACAAAGAAGTATCAAAAAATTAAATAAAAATATGTAATGATTAGGTCGGGGGCTTTTGAGGAGTGCTCGGCCTTTTTTGTGGGAGGATGGTTGCAATGTTGAGAATTTAATCTTGCAAAATTTGTGATATTATGTAGAATAATGGATATAAGGATAGGGGATATGTGAATTCATGGGGATGGGGATACTCTATAAACAGGTTATTTCTATTTGATTTTTATTCTATGAATTTGAGTTTCTAAGAGAGATTATTTCATGAGCGTGAATAATTCCCGTTGTGTTAGTTGTAGATTTGGAGAGAGGAAGGAAAAAGAGAAGTGAATTCAATTCTGATGAAACAAAATTCCTTGGAGAATCGTTTGTGGGTAGTTTAGCAACGATGAAAATGTAAGTTTTTGTTACTACAAAGAAAAATCAATGGAAAACGATGATGCAACGATTTTAAGAAATTTTTCTAGTGTATCGTAATATGGATTTTTCTTTAGTAGGGTTCTATTTTTGTATTATTTTCGATTTTAGGTAATGTTAGAATATTGATATTGGAGTTTGATTATGAAAAATATAGAGATGCTTGCAAGGAAGTTTCGGAAAGCAATAGATATGGCTTGTGAAGATAATAGGTTTGTCAATATGAATCCATTTAATCATTTTCCAAAAGATTGTTGTAGACATACGTGTGATATATTGAGTCAATATTTACTTGAGCATGATATAAGAACAAACATTGTAAAGGGAGTCTGTAGTAAAGACAGTCAATGGAATCATCTATGGTTGGAAACAGAGAATGGAATTGTAATAGATATTACCGGAGATCAGTTTATAGGAAGATTGGTAACGGAAATAGAGGTTAAGGCAGTTCATGTGGGAGGGGAAGGTACGGTACATAAAATATTTTGCAAGAATAGAGAACTTGAGAGAGTTGAAAGGTTCACAGATAAAAAAGAACATACGGGATTTGGCGGAACTCCCAGTGTGTACCAACAGAGATTGGTGGAGGTGTATGATATTTTGCGTTCATATCTTTAGTTGAATATTGCTTCGAAACGAAAAATTTCATTGAGGGGTAGCACAGAAAAAATAATCAGGAATGATTCATTCCTCCCAGATATCGAAGCGTGCCTTACAATTAAAATAATAAAATGTTGGATTTATGAGATTAAATAAAAAGGGGAAATGGTATGAAGGTTGATGAAACAAATAAAACACAAACGTTTTTGATTTTTAGATTTGGCAAGAAGAAATGGATAGACCAATTCAAGAATGGGACTTTTAGTTTTTCCTGCGCGGGAGCTTATATTGAACAGGGAAAAACAAACCAGGCACAGGGAGATTTATATGAAGCTGTCTTTGCGAGGTTAAAAAGATCGGATCCTAGAATTGAAAAAATGAAAAGAAAATTAGGCGAAGATTTGGAAATAATTGAAGATCATGAGTATGTTATGTTGCGAAGAAAAAGCGCAAAATTAATACCAATATTTTGCTTTTTTCACTATGAAATTCAGGATTTGAGAGAAGGAAGTTTGGGAGAGGTTGGTGAGGGTAATTTGGTTCCAATATCCTTGGAATTCGATAAAAGGATGTTTACAGATTTTTCAGAAGAAGGTAATGTGGCAGAAGAAGATAGACTGGAGACCATTTGTGTATATACAGAACCATTTATTAATCATGTAAAGCGAATTGTGAAATCGCCATTTGGAAGTGTGAAAAATGCGGAGATGCATAGAGTAGATTATTCAAAAAGAAAATCAGAGGAATTCTTTATAGAACCAACGGAAGAATATGCTGAATTATTTTGCAAAGACGAATCATATGCCTATCAATATGAGGGGCGCATAGCGTTATTAAATATGCGTTTTGATTCTACTGTTGAGCGTATAGATATAGAAACAGAACCATTTAAGAATACCGAGTATAATGTTACAGATGTCAGTCCTTTCAAAATAGTTTTGATGGCCCATGTGTCTCAGAACGGTGCGTTTGAATGAATAAGCTGATTTGTAAGATGTATAAAGATAAAAATACTAGGGGGTTATGAATTGAATAATATCGTACATAAAACATTTGCAGAAGTTGATTTAAGGGATCCGTTTTTTCAAACCCTAAGAAATGATTACCCAGGGTTTGATGATTGGTTTGTTCGAAAAAGAGATCAAGATGCTTTTGTGCAATATGAGGATAATAAGATTATTGGTTTTCTGTATTTAAAGGTAGAAACACAAATGGTTTGTGATGTAGAACCTGTTATTTGTGCAAATAAAATATTGAAAGTAGGAACTTTTAAAATCGAAGCTCATGGGACGAAGATGGGAGAACAATTCATCAAAATCATTATGGATTATGCTATGAATGAGAATGTTGATGTTTGTTATGTTACAATTTTTGAGAAACATAGATCTCTTATAAATCTTGTTCAACAATTTGGGTTTAATTTATATGGGGAAAAAGGTGTGGGCGTATATAGAGAAAATGTATACTTAAAAGAGATGAAGAAAATTACGGGAGATATTAATAAAGACTTTCCATATGCGGATATAAGAGGAGCCAAGAAATACCTGTTGAGCATATATCCTAAATATCATACAGTTATGTTTCCTGATTCAATCTTGACAACTGAAAATAAAAATATAATAAAAGATGTATCGTATACGAACTCGATTCATAAAATTTATGTATGCACAATGAAAGATGTAGATAATTTGAAATATGGTGACGTTGTTGTTTTATACAGAACCGCAGATAGCAGTAATGGAAGAAGCGCAGAATATTCTGCAGTTGCAACGTCTGTTTGCATTGTTGAAGCTGTCAAAAATCAGAATGAGTTTGATTGCTTTGAAGATTTTTATAATTATGTGTGCAAATATAGTGTGTTTGAGAAAGAAGATTTGCGTTATTGGTATGGGAAAGGAAATTGCAAAGCCATTAAAATGACGTATAATGCAGCTATGAAAAAACGCATTGTTCGTCACGATTTGATAGAGAAAATAGGAATAGATCGGGATCAATATTGGGGATTTGTTGAGCTCACAGATAGTCAGTTTGATAAAATTATTCGAATAGGAAAGATAGATCAGTACTTTGACGCAGAACAAACGTTCTGATTTGCGTTGCCAAAAAGATTAAAATGAATTATAATAGCTTAAAATAGTGAATATGGAGAGAAGATTATGTGTGCAATTTTATTATCAATTAATCCCAAACATGTCAAAAACATTATGAATGGAACAAAGCGGTATGAATTTAGAAAAATAGTATGCAAAAGACATGTGGATAAAATATTGATTTATTCTACAAATCCTATCATGAAAGTTATAGGAGAGGCTGAGGTTGAGGACATATTAATTGACGATCCTGAAATAATCTGGAAAAAGACAGAGGAGAATTCGGGAATAGATAAAGACTTTTTTGATCAATATTATAATAATCGTGAGCAAGCGGTTGCTTATAAATTAAAGAACATAGTAGAGTATAAACAGCCTAAGGAATTAAAAGAATATGGGATAAGCAATGCTCCACAATCCTTTTGTTATGTCGAAGATGTCTAAATAAAACGGAGAAAATCTTATACGTGATATTATAAGAGATATGCTTTAATGTAAAATCTTTAACACAATCAATTAAGGCGTTTTAAGAGGAAAATTGGATATGTATTATGCTGCATTAGAGGCTGGTGGCACAAAGATGGTATGTGCGATCGGTGATCAAAACAAGAATATAATAGACAAAGTGACGATACCGACCGATACGGCAGATGTATCAGTGCCGAAGATGATAGATTATTTCAGGAGGTACCTGGTTGCGTCGCTTGGAATAGGAACCTTTGGGCCGGTGTGCGTGGACAGGAAATCTTCTGACTATGGAAAGATTCTGAAGTCACCGAAGAAGTCGTGGGAAGGGTTTAATTTCTATCAGACGTTTTCGGATGCTTTACGGTGTCCGGTTGTCGTGGACACCGATGTGAATGCGGCTGCGCTTGGAGAATATCTGTATGGTAATCTGCAGGGGCTATCTTCCTGCCTGTATATCACGGTTGGCACAGGCGTTGGTGGAGGATTCCTGATGGATGGAAAGCCGTTGCATGGTATGGTGCATTCGGAGATGGGACATGTATTGCTACAGCGAAGGCAGGATGATAGGGTGCCGTCAGTGTGCCGTTGCCATGAGAATTGTCTGGAGGGACTGGCGTCGGGGCCGATGTTGACGCAGAGAACCGGCATGAAGGGGAGATCAATCCCTGCAGATTCTAAGGTATGGGATCTGGAAGCATATTATCTTGCGCAGGCAATCGTGGATTATACGATGGTGTTGTCTGTGGAACGCGTGGTGCTCGGCGGTGGTGTAATGGAGAATGAATTCCTGTTTCCAATGATTCGCAAGTATTATGCGGAATTGATGAACGGGTATATTGAAAGTCCGAGGGTATGTGATCTGGAGAATTATATCGTGCCGGCGGGATTACAGGGTGAACAGGGAATTATTGGGGCAATGAACCTGATATGAGAAAAATGGGATGGATATTTCGTGCATATTCGTATATATCCGTCCCTTATTTATTGCACAAACGGAATGGAAATGGTAAAATTATATAGATAATGTTTACTTTCGAAGGCTACATTACAGGAGGAACGCGAAAATGGATAAAACAATTCAGAATTTGTATGATCAGTGGCTTGATTCGCCGGTGATTGATGATGCGACGAAAGCAGAGTTGCGTGCGATCGCAGGGGATGAGGCAGAGATTGAGGATCGTTTCTATAGAAGCTTGGAGTTCGGTACAGGCGGATTGCGTGGTGTGATTGGCGCAGGCACAAATCGTATGAATATTTATACCGTTACAATGGTAACACAGGGACTTGCAAACTATATATGTGAGAAGGGCTTTGCCAGCCGTGGTGTGGCAATCTCCTATGACAGCCGTAACATGTCACCGGAATTTGCGATGGCGACAGCATTGTGCCTGTGTGCAAATGGTATTCCGACGTATCTTTTCACATCACTTCGCCCGACACCGGAGCTTTCGTATGCTGTTCGTTACCTGAAGTGCATATCCGGTATTAATATCACAGCAAGCCATAATCCGGCAAAGTATAATGGATACAAAGTGTATTGGGAGGATGGCGCGCAGATCGTTTCTCCGGTTGATAAGGAGATCATCGCGAAGGTGAATGCGATTGCAGATCTGTCAGAAGTGAAGAAGATGTCGAAGGAGGATGCTATTGCGAAAGGCTTGCTGCATCTGATTGATAAAGAAGTCGACGATGCATATATTGCGGAGCTTCATAAACTGGTTATGCGGCAGGATCTGATTGATAAAGCAAGTGATCTGAAGATCGTATATACACCGTTGCATGGTACAGGGCTTGTTCCTGTTACGCGGGTGTTGTCAGAGCTTGGATTTAAGAATGTATATGTAGTTCCGGAACAGGAGAAGCCGGATGGCAATTTCCCAACAGTGAAGGCACCGAATCCAGAGGCAAAGGAAGCGTTTGCACTTGGTCTTGCGTTAGCCAAGAAGGTTGGCGCGGAGCTTGTGATGGCAACGGATCCGGATGGCGATCGCCTGGGAATCTATGCGCTTGATTCGGAGTCAGGAGAATACAAAGAATTTACAGGAAATATGTCTGGAGCATTGCTCTGCGAGTACGTGCTCAGCCAGTTACAGGAGAAGGGAACATTGCCAGAGAATGCGGCAGTGACGTCGACGGTTGTTATTACTTCTATGATTCGGAATATCTGTAAGGAATATGGTGTATTCTGCGATGATAATAACCTGATTGGATTCAAGTATATCGCAGGGAAGATTCGTGATTATGAACAGACTGGTTCCCACACCTATGTATTTGGGCTTGAGGAAAGTTATGGTTGTCTGCCTGGAACCTATGCGAGGGATAAGGACGCTGTAGGAACGGTAATGTTGCTTGCGGAAGCGGCAGCTTATTACAAAGATAAGGGTATGACGCTTTGGGATCAGATGAAGGTTCTGTTCGAAAAGTATGGATATTACCGTGAGAATATTGAGACAATGACATTAGAAGGCAAATCCGGAGCGCAGAAGATCCAGTCGATGATCCAGAGCCTGCGTGATAATCCGTTGGACGAGATTGGCGGATATAAGGTAAAGTCAATTCGTGATTACAAGCTGAATACGGTTTTGAATACAGAAACAGGAGAGCGGACCGCGGGAGATCTGCCGAAGTCGAATATGATCTATTATGAATTAGAGGATGATACATGGTTCCTGGTTCGTCCATCCGGTACGGAGCCGAAGATCAAGTTTTATCTTGGCGTGAAGGGAACGAGTGTAGAGGATTCGATTGAGAAAACGAAAGCATTAGGTGCCACAATTAAGGCGATGTTTGCATAAGGCAGATGTAAGGAGGAAGAACATGACATATCAGGAGAAATATCAGTTTTGGCTTGATGCCCCATATTTTGATGAGAAGACGAAGGAAGAGCTGCGTGCGATTGCAGGCGATGAGAAGGAAATCGAGGATCGGTTCTACAGAGATCTGAAGTTTGGAACCGGAGGATTGCGTGGTGTAATCGGCGCGGGTACAAATCGCATGAATATCTATACGGTAACGAAGGCAACACAGGGACTTGCGAACTATATCAGTGAACTTGGTGAGAAGGCAAAGAATCAGGGCGTGGTAATCGCATTTGATTCGAGACGGATGTCGCCGGAATTCTCCAGAGCAACTGCGCTTTGCCTGAATGCGAATGGAATCAAGACCTATATCTTCGATTCGCTTCGTCCGACACCGGAGCTTTCCTATGCAGTGAGAAAGCTTGGCTGCGTGGCAGGTGTTGTAATTACAGCCAGCCACAATCCACCGGAATACAATGGATATAAGGTGTATTGGGAGGATGGCGCACAGATCACACCTCCACATGATAAGAATATTCTGGCACATGTAGCGAAGGTAGAGAGCTATGACCAGGTGCTCTCTATGGAGTATGATGCAGCTGTTGCGTCAGGACTTTATAACATGGTTCCTGCATCTGTAGATGAAGATTATTATGTAGAGCTTGTCAATCAGGTGATTCATTCAGATGTAATTCCGAAGGTTGCGGATGCAATGAAGATTGTCTATACACCGTTGCATGGTACGGGAAATGTACCAGTTCAGGAGGTATTAAAGCGACTTGGATTTACACATGTCTATGTGGTTCCCGAGCAGGAAAAACCGGATGGTGATTTCCCAACGGTTAAGTCTCCAAATCCGGAGAACCCGGATGGATTTGCAATGGCTCTGGCACTCGCAAAGAAGGTGGATGCGGACATCGTGCTTGCGACAGATCCGGACGCAGACCGCCTTGGAATCTATGTGAAGGATGTGAATAAGGCATTCGAAGGATCGAAGCTTGCGGATACACCGGATTACCCATATGTACGTTTTAATGCAAATATGACAGGTGCATTGATGGGAGAATATGTATGCCGGGAGAGAAAGGCGTGTGGGACATTGCCGGAGAATGGCGCGATCTGCAGCACGATCGTATCGTCCAATCTGCCGAAGGCGATTGCGGATGCCTATAACCTGAAATTTATTGAGACATTAACAGGTTTCAAATATATTGGAGAGCAGATCAAGTTCTTCGAAGAGCAGCATACCTATAAATATGTGTATGGTATGGAGGAGAGCTTCGGATGTCTGGTCGGCGATTATACAAGAGATAAGGATGCATGTGGAGCAGTTGTTATGCTCTGTGAAGTGGCAGCGTATTATCGGGATCGTGGCGAGACATTGTGCGATGCGATGATCGAGATGTATCAGAAGTATGGATATTATTTCGAGGATGCAAAGTCCGTAACATTAAAGGGCGTAGATGGAGCAAAGCAGATTCAGGCAATTATGGATAATCTCCGTGCAAATCCTCTGACTGAGGTTGCTGGAATCCCGGTCGTAGCCGTGCGTGATTATTCGGTAGATACACGGACGGAGCTTGCAACAGGTGAGGTTAGCGCAACAGGACTTCCGAAGTCGAATGTGCTTTACTATGAGCTTGAGAATAATGCATGGATGGCGGTTCGCCCATCTGGTACAGAGCCGAAGATTAAGTATTATTTCGGTGTGAATGAGAAGAGTCTTGCAGATGCGGAGAAGAAGCTTGCGGAGATGAGAGAGTGTGTGGAATAATGTCAGAAGCAAGACCAATGAAAAAGCATAAGGGTATAATTGTAATAGGTATATTGGCTGTTATACTTTTTGTAGTTGCTGCAGGGATATTTGCTTACAAAAAAAGAAGTGGAAAAGATGAAACCTGTATAGTGACACAATACTCAGATACAACGGGCAAGCAGGCGAATTGTTATACGATTACCAAGGATGGACACTTGATAATCATTGATGGCGGCTGGGCAGAAAATGCTCCTGCCTTAAGGCAGATTATAGTAGAGAATGGAAATCATGTAGATGCGTGGTTTATTTCACATACGCACAGTGATCACGTGGGTGCATTTAATGTAATTTATGCTGATCCACAAGGAATAACAATTGATACAGTGTATGATAGTGGGTTTGATTATGATTTTATCCGAGAAGTGGGAGAGCCATATGACAGTATGGGGCTAGA
>OIYT01002188.1_pt1 | contig 12333 bp, 13 predicted proteins | sample 1588201 | NCBI WGS metagenome assembly OIYT01 (sample SAMN03283260) | human gut metagenome | biome: human-associated habitat; material: feces | host: Homo sapiens | place: USA | collected 2013
GAAGATGCCGCTTGCGGCAGATGAGGTGTAATTATATCCGCGCCGTAGGCGCTACTTTGTTGACATATGTATCGGTTTGGTCAATAACCACCGGTCGGGATACCGCAAAAAATGTATTCGTAGAATGTAAAATCGCCTCTAAAAAAACGATCAATGATCGCCCGATTTTAATAATGTTTTTGCCTGACGGCAAATGATTAAAATAACACCTCATCCGTCACCAAGGTGACACCTTCCCCTCGAGCTACGCAGGGGAAGGCATTTTAGAGGCGCATTTTTTTAGAGGCGCATTAACGCTGGTGCCGATACGTTTTTTGCGGTTGCCCGACCGGTAGGCGCCGACGAAACCATCACAGCGGAACGGATAAATCCGTTCCCTACAGGTGTGCGGCGAAAAATTCAGCATTGCACTGCTGTAGCGCGAGGCACACACGGTTTCCACCATCTACGGGTGCACCGCAAAACTCAGCGTCGCACTTGCGTTACGCGAAACGCTATGGTTTCCACCATTGTCCCGAACCGGGATACCAGAGATAACCGTATCCGTAGGTGCGTCAATGCGCTACTAAAATTCCGATTCGACGTAGCCGATGCGGTCAAGCTCGCCGTCCTTATCCCAAAGGAAATCGAGCTTAAGCTCCTTGCCCTGCTTGATGCGCTCCAGGTTTTCGATGTGCTTGGAGAGGATGGGCAGGGTTATAAGTCCGAGTATCGCCGCCGCGCGCCAGTCGCCGCGCTCAATGCCGTGGTAGATCGGATAAAATACCGAGCCGGTTATCGGCACAAGGCAGAGATAGCGCGTAGCCATCAGCAGCACCGACTCGAGAAACAGCGTGGTGAGGAAGTCGTGCACGCCGAACGCGAGGATCACGCCGCCGAGACAGGCAAGACCCTTGCCGCCGCGAAAATGCATCAGCGCCGGATACATGTGGCCGAGGATGCAGCCGACTCCGGCGGCTTCACCGGCGTAGCCGCTCTGCAAAAACAGCTTGCGCGCAAGCCCGACGCTCACCGCGGCCTTGCTGATATCAAAGCACATGACGAACGCGCCGGCCTTCTTGCCCTCGAGTATCATCAGGTTTGTCGCCCCGGCGTTGCCGGAGCCCTTTTTGCGAATGTCATAGCCTTTGCGCAGACCCATGACGTAGGCCGGGTTGAGGTTTCCGATGGCGTAGCCGAGTCCGGCGGCCGCAAGCGCGGCGGAAAGCGGCTTGTTTATCTTCATTTCTCGCCCTCCGTAAGTATGTTAAGAAGCTCGTCGGTGCTGTCGGCTATCGGGCAGCCGAAAGGCAGCAGAGTCTCCCTGCCGCGAAAGCCCCAGGCTACCAGAATGCAGTCGCAGCCGGCGTTGGCGGCGGTCTGTCCGTCAACGTCGGAGTCGCCGATGTAAACGGCCTGTCCGATATCGCAGCCGAGGCTGCCGACAGTTTCAAAAACGCTGTCCGGTGCAGGCTTTTTGCGGACATTTTCGCGCTCGCCGACGACGCTGTCGAACACACCGGGAAAATAATGCGCAATGAGCGCTTTCACCGGCTCGTCTGCCTTGTTCGACACAACGCCGAGCTGCCAGCCGCGCGCCTTGAGCGCGTCGAGCATTTCCGGTATGCCGGGGTAGGGTCGCGTCAAAACCATGCAGTTTTCCGCATAGTGGCGCTTGAAGGCTGCAAACACGCGGTCGGTCACGTCCGGTGCGCAGCCGTCCGGCACGGCGCGCTCAATGAGCTTCCGTATGCCGTTTCCGACAAAGCGCCGAACCTCGTCAAGACTACGCTTCGGCAAGCCCTCGCTTTCGAGCGCAAAATTCGTCGAGGCGTGCAGATCCTCAAGCGTGTACAGCAAAGTTCCGTCCAAATCAAATATCGCAAGTTTTTTCATAGTTTGTCCTCCGCCATGATTTTAATACATGTGTCCGAAAAATTCAAGATTCTTTGTCGAACCATTGACCGCCCCGGAATTGGATGGTAAAATATTTATCCGACATTGAAAGGGGATATCGGCATATGGAGGATAAAACGCTGCTTGAAGAGCTGCTTGAGCGCTCGCCGGACGAGCGGATGCACAAGCGAAAAATGGACAAGGCGTATCAGCTCATGACGATGGGCTTTCGCGACGAGGCCGATGCTCTGTTTGATGAGATACTTGCCGAGGAGCCGTTTAACCGCGACGCGATGACCGGCAAGAAGCTCATCGAGCGCCAGAAGGCGGTCGAAAACAGATTGGACAATCTCGCTGCCCGTGCGCGCACGTCCATACCCGAGCCGAGGCCGGATGCAGACCCGGAGGAGCCGGGCAAGGCCGAAGAATCAGCGCCCGTTCGCGAGCCGAGGTTCAAGCTTTTGCGCTCAAAGAAAGTGAGAGCCGTGCTCGTTGCTCTGTTTGTCGCTGCTTTATTAATAGCGCTTTACTGCACCTGCGGATACGGATATTTCCGGTAGCCCGATTCGGAACTGCTGACAAAACCGCGCTGTTTCGCACCCTATTGGATGTCAGCTATCTGCTCTCGGCTGCGGAGAAACCGCACGGTTTTCTACGAACCCTCGATATCGAGCAATCGCAATTACCGTATCGGTAGCTGCGTCAATGCGCAACTAAAAAAGCCCCGTCAGATGACGGGGCTTTAAGTATGTTTGGCTTAGAACTTTATTTCCTTGCCTGCCTTGCGCCACTGCTTGAATTCCGCAACGGCGGTGAACAGCGCGTCGGAGGAGGAGTTGATCGCGGTCTCGACCGAGTCCTGAATGACACCGATGATGAAGCCGACGCCGACGACCTGCATTGCAACATCGTTGGAGATGCCGAACAGCGAGCAGGCCATGGGGATCAGCAGCAGCGAGCCGCCGGCAACGCCGGAAGCGCCGCATGCGCCCAGAGCGGCCATGACGGACAGGACGATCGCTACGGGAACGCTTACGCTCATGCCGAGGGTGTGAACCGCGGCGAGGGACATGACGGTGATGGTGACTGCCGCGCCTGCCATGTTGATGGTAGCGCCGAGGGGAATGGACACGGAGTAGAACTCGCGGTCAAGTCCGAGGCTCTCGCACAGGGTCATGTTAACGGGGATGTTAGCTGCCGAGGAGCGGGTGAAGAATGCGGTAACGCCGCTTTCCTTCAGGCACTTGAACACCAGCGGATACGGGTTCTTGCGGATGACTATGAAGGTCATGATGGGGTTGACAACAAGCGCCGCTATGAGCATGCATCCGACGAGGATGAGCAGGAGCTTGCCATACTCGGTGAAGATGGCAAGGCCGCTGGTGGAAACTGCGGAGAACACGAGGCCGAGGATACCGAAGGGAGCGAGGTTAATTACAAAGCGGACTGCCTTGGTGACTGCATCGGATGCGTCGGCGAGGAACTTCTTGGTGGTGTCGGACGCTGCCTTGAACGCAAAGCCGAGTACGATCGCCCAGAACAGGATGCCGAGGTAGTTTCCGGAGACTATCGAGCCGATGGGGTTGGCAACGATGTTGTTAAGAAGTCCGGTGAATATCGAAGCAAAGCTGTCGGGAGCTGCGTCGGTGGCTGCATCCGTGAGGGTGATGGTCACGGGGAAAATGAAGCTTGCAATAACTGCGATCACAGCTGCAAGGAAGGTGGATACAAGATACAGCACGATAACGGTGCCGAACTGCTTGCCCATCTTTTCTCTGGACTGTGCAAGTGCGCTGATGATAAGGATAAATACCAGCAGGGGCGCTATCGCCTTGAGTGCGCCGACGAACAGCGTGCCGAGAATACCGATTCCGGGAGCGGTTTCGGCAGCGTTGGGGATAACAAGTGCAAGTACGGCGCCGATGACCATACCTATAACAATTCGCAGCACGAGGCTTACGCTGTTATATGCTTTTACGATTTTCATTTCTCTTTACTCATCCTTTGATGTTAGTTTCGCGTTAAAGTCGCGTTGCATAGTTTAACAAACTGTTAACGCAATGTCAACACCGGCAGGTAATATATATCATTTTTGCTGCTGCTGAGGAGCATCGCCGACGTTTACATCCAGGCCGAGGCGCTCGAGCCGTGCGTTGACGGCTTTCACCGTGCGGCCGAGGGTGCGCGCGATCTCGGTTTTCTCCACACCTTCTCCGACAAGAGTGCCGAGCGTCTCATCATCCTGCGTGCTCCAGGGCTTGCCTCCGTTTTCTCTGCCGCCGCTTTTTTCGCGATTGAGCTGCTCTATCGCGTCGATGTTATCGAATATGAATTGCTGCGCCTCCGGCTTATACAGCACGACCGAGTACACCGAGTTTTCGCCCCGGAACTCCTGCGTTATCAGGCCGAGGCTGCGCCCCTGCGGCGTGGGGAGCTTGGTCTCCTTGCCCGAGGGAAGCTGCACCTGCTCAAGCGCGCCGATGCCGAGAAGCCACCTGGTGATAACGCCCGAGCGCAAATTTTTCATCGCCTCGGGGTCAACCTTTTCGTTTATGAGACTTGTCACCTGCGATATTCTCAGCGGCTCGTCGGCCGGGGTAAGCTCGAGCCGGGCGCTGCTATCGAGCGCAAACGGTGCGCGCCCTCGCCTTGCCGGCTTTTTGCCCTCAAGCCCGCCGTTTTCTATGACGCGGCGCAGAATATCCGAAACATAATACATGCAGCGAGATATTCTGACATTGTTTAGAAGATCGCCCTCGGCGATCGGAGTGCCGTCGATTGGGTTTATCCCCTCGGCAAGCTTGTCAACAAAGCCTTTTGTGTACTCGATCTTTTCAAGCTCGGTCATATTTTGCGCCTCCTGAAATCACATATTGTAAATTCTGTTATATCCTGAGACGCGGAATTTGTCAACAAGATTTATCCGCCGCGCGGCCGAAAAACCGGCTGTCAAAACTGTTGAAAACTCAGCGATAATCGGCTATAATTACTTATTACTTATTAAATCAATAAACTATCACACGGGAGTGAAAAAATATGAAAGCAATCGTAACGGTCGTCGGCAAGGATCAGGTCGGCATAATCGCCGGAGTGTGCAACACGCTGGCAGACCACAACATAAACGTTCTGGACATCAGCCAGACTATCATGGAGGGCTTCTTTACGATGATGATGGTCGTTGACCTTGCGCTGTGCACCGAGTCCTTTGCAAATCTGCAAAATGTGCTCAAGACCTTCGGCGAGGGGCGCGGCCTTTCCATCCGCATTCAGCGCGAGGATATTTTCGACGCGATGTACAAGCTGTGAGGTGCCGCCATGCTGAGCCTTAACAACATATTTGACACCATCGACATGATCGACAAGCAGCATCTCGATATCCGCACGATCACCATGGGCATATCGCTGCTCGACTGCGTAAGCGAGGATCCCGGGCGCTGCTGCCGAAAGATATACGACAAGATCTGCCGCCGGGCCGAACATCTCGTGAAAACGGGCGAGGATATCGAGAGCGAGTTCGGCATCCCGATCGTAAACAAGCGCATCTCGGTAACACCGATAGCGCTCGTCGCCGGAAGCTGCGCAACGGCAGATTACGTTCCATTTGCGCTGACGCTCGACCGCGCGGCAAAAACCTGCGGCGTGAACTTCATCGGCGGCTACTCGGCGCTTGTGCACAAGGGCTTTGCCAAGGGTGATGAGCTTCTGCTGCGCGCAATTCCGCAGGCAATGGCGCAGACCGATCTTGTCTGCTCGAGCGTGAACGTCGGCTCGACGCGTGCCGGCATTAACATGGACGCCGTCGCCGCGATGGGGCGCATAATTAAAGACACTGCGCACCTGACGCGTGATACCGACGGACTCGGCTGTGCAAAGCTCGTGGTGTTCTGCAACGCGGTGGAGGATAACCCCTTCATGGCCGGCGCATTCCACGGAGTCGGCGAGGCCGACAGCGTTATAAACGTCGGCGTATCCGGCCCGGGCGTGGTTTACCACGCGCTGCAAAAGTGCAAGGGCGCGCCGTTTGACGTTGTTGCCGAGACGATAAAAAAGACCGCGTTCCAGATAACGCGCATGGGTCAGATGGTCGCCGCAGAGGCTTCCGACAGGCTCGGTGTGCCCTTCGGCATAGTTGACCTATCCCTCGCGCCGACGCCTGCCGTGGGCGACAGCGTTGCGCGCATCCTTGAGGAGATGGGGCTTGAGACCTGCGGCACCCACGGCACGACTGCCGCGCTTGCGCTGCTCAACGACGCGGTCAAAAAGGGCGGCATTATGGCCTCCGGTCACGTCGGCGGACTGTCCGGCGCATTCATCCCCGTGTCCGAGGATGAGGGCATGATCGCCGCCGCCGAGTGCGGAACGCTTACGATAGACAAGCTTGAGGCCATGACCTGCGTGTGCTCGGTCGGCCTTGACATGATCGCAGTTCCCGGCGATACGAGCGCCGAGACGATATCGGCGATCATCGCCGACGAGGCCGCCATCGGCATGGTAAACAGCAAGACCACCGCCGTGCGCATCATCCCCGTTGAGGGCAAGGATGTCGGCGATATGGTCGAGATGGGCGGACTTCTCGGCTCTGCGCCCGTAATGCCCGTGCACAAGGCGCAAAGCGCCGATTTTATCGCGCGCGGCGGACGCATCCCGGCTCCCCTCCAAAGCCTCAAAAATTGATTTTTAGAGGCGCATTGACGCACCTGCGGATACGGTTATTTCCGGTGGCCCGGTTCGAGACTGCGGAGGAAACCGTGGTTGCCTCGCATCCCATAACATTGTGCTATATTAGTGCAAAATTTGTGCCGCACCCATTGGCTCTCCTGTCAAGGGGAGCAGGCAGCTTTGCTGCCGAGGGGTTGAATTTAAACACAACAGCTATCAGCTCTCCGCTCTCCGCTGCGGCCAAAGGTCGCTTGTAGGGAACGGATTTATCCGTTCCGTGTGCGATGGTTTAGCCGGCAGTTTCCGGTCGGGCTGACGCAAAAACCGTATCGGTACAATGTAAAAACGCCACTAAAAAACCGCTTGCGGCAGATGAGGTGTGAATAAATCCGCGCCGTAGGCGCTACTTTGTTACAATATGTATCGGTTTTGCCGGAACTCAAATCCATAGCTGTAGGGAACGGATTTATCCGTTCCGTTGTGATGGTTTAGCCGGCAGTTCCCGGTCGGGCTGACGCAAAAACCGTATCGGTACAATGTAAAAGCGCCTCTAAAAATGTGTTTGCCTGACGGCAAAAATTAAAATAACACCTCATCCGTCACCAAGGTGACACCTTCCCCTCAAGCTCCGCAAGGGGAAGGCAAAAGGCGGCTCGTCAATTCGCCTCTAAAAACAGCTCCTCGGCATCGAGCAAAGCCTCACGCAGCAGTGCAGCCGCAGCTTCGGCATTCTGCGCATCGTCCTCGATCATGCTGACAGCATCGTCGACTGCACGACACAGTCGGCAATACATCGTCTTGTAATCTGCCAAAAAAGTCATCCCCTCACATTAATTGACCAGTATAGCGGTCAATATTTGCTTACAGTTTAGCATAAACTCTGTTCAGTTGCAACCAATATTGGTCAAAAGCCACTGGATCGGGGGATATGTGATGGAACAAAAACTGCGGCGCGACCGCAACATCGGAGAGAATTTGCGCAGATTGCGCTGTGCTAACGGCCTGTCGCAGGAGAAGCTGTGCGCCGAGCTTCAGCGGCGCGGCTGCGACATTGGCCGCACGACCTACGCAAAGTACGAGTCGGGCGAGCTTAACGTCCGAATTTCCGTCCTCGACGAGCTAAAGGACATCTATAACTGCACATATGATGAGCTTCTGCGCATCCTGTAAAAAACGGAACGGATAAATCCGCTTTTTTAGAGGCGCTTTTACATTGTACAGATACAGTTTTTGCGTCAGCCCGACCGGTGAGTACGGTGGAAACCATAACAAACGGGCGAGCATTGCTCGCCCCTACGAGTGCGGTGCAGAATTTAATGCTGCACTAATGTGTGGCGGCAGTTTTCCGGTTTCATCGGCACCTTCGACACCGGGCTACCGCAATAACCGTATCCGTAGTTGCCTCAATGCGCCACTAAAAGACTCCAGAGGTTGGAGATTTGAGGGGAGAGGCGGTCGTAGGTCCAGTGCTTTGCGCTGTTATCGGGGCTGTTGGGATCGTTGACGGTAAAGCCGCAGCTGTCGTAGCCGGTGATAACGACGAAGTGTCCGCTGCTCGTGAAGTCGCCGGGGCCGAGCGCGAGGATAATGACCGCGCCGGAGTCCAGCGCGTTTTTCATCGACTGCTCCCACAGCGGAAGCTCGGCTGCGGAAAGGCCGAGCAAAGCGCTGCCCTCGCTGATAAGCGTCCACGAACTGCCGTTTCCGGGCACGCAGTAGCCGTTTTTCTCGGCAAGGCGTGCAACGAACAGCGGCGAGTATGCGGCGTTTTTCGTGAGGTACACCGCCGCCATCGACAGGCAGGTCGGGCCGCAGCCTGAGGTGCCGATAAAGCCGCTGCCGTATGGCTCATAGCCCCAGCGCTCGTCCCATTGGATAAACAGCGGTACGGCGCCGCTCTGTGCGTCGGCAGAAAGGTCAATGTCAAAGCGCTTGTCCTTCAGCTCCGGGTAGTTGTAGACATAGTCCAGAGTCTGCGGGCATTTCTCGGCCGTTTCGACTAAAATTTCGGGGTACTCGTCGCTTGTGCGTATCTTTTCGAGCTTTTCTGCGTCGCTCGGTCCGTCCGACAGCGGCAGGTCTATGCTCGAGCAGCCTGAAAGCTGCGCGGCAAAAATGCATATGCAAAGACAAACGGAAATAAATTTTTTCATAATATCCTCCCGTGAGCAAAAAACGCTCCTGTTTTCGCTGCTATCGTAGCAAAAACAGGAGCGCTGTTTATCCGTTTGTCCTTATGAAATCCTGATGTTTTCCGCCCGAATATCTTACGATTTTCTTACGGGCAGAGTGACGGTGAACTCGACTGTCTCATCGGCGCTGCGTGCATTGATCTTGCCGCCGTGGAGGGTGACGATGTTGCTTGCTATGGCAAGACCCAGCCCGGCTCCACCGGAGGACGAGCGCGCGGAATCGAGCCTGTAGAACTGCTCGAAAATGCGCCGCAGCTTCTCCTCGGGGATAGTGTTTCCGCGGTTAACGACGCTGACGGAAACGTTCTCGTCTTCGAGCCGCGCGTTTATCACGATCTCGGTGTCGGGATAGCTGTACAGCACCGCATTGCGCAGGAGATTATCGAAAACTCGCTGCATTTTGCCGGCGTCGCAGCTTATCGGCAGCGCATCCGGCGCGCAGAGGGTGCAGGTGAGCGATTTTTCCTTGAGCATGGGCATGAACTCAAACCTTAGCTGCTCGAGCAGGCGCACAAGGTCTATGCTTGAGTAATCGAGCGTAACGGTCGAGAGATTAAAGCGCGTGATCTCGAAAAATTCGTTTATCAGATCCTCGAGCCGCTCAGCCTTGTCGAGCGTTATCGAGAGGTACTTCTCGCGCAGCTCGGGGCTTATCTGCTGCTCGTCGCGCAGCAGCGTGAGATATCCGATGACGGAGGCCAGCGGCGTTTTAAGGTCGTGCGCAAGGTACATCACAAGGTCGTTTTTGCGCGCGGTTTCCTCGCGCAGAAGCGTCTGCGAGCGCATGAGCTTTGACTTTGCGTCGCTCAGCGGAACGGCGATCTCGTTTGGAATGCCGGTCTCGGGCGAGTCGCTGAGCATGAACTGCCCGACCGCATTGCCTATTCGGCGGCGCTCGGCGTTCAGGCGAAGCCGCGAAACGACGCCTATGGCAATGACGCAGAACGCAACGACCGCAAGCGCGAGCCTGAATGCAAGGCCTTTTATGGCGATCCAGTCCGGCTGAACGTAATCCGTTGCCATCTCGGAATCGTAATATTCGGTCATGTAGCCCCGGTAAAACCACTCGCGCAGCGTGCCGTTGAGCGTGTTGTCAAAAAAGCTCAGCAGCAGAACAACGAGCACCGCGCCGCAGATGAATATGCCGATGTAAGTGAGCGTCGTGCGGAGCGTGCTTTTAGTTTTCGATCTCATACCCAACACCCCAAACGGTTTTTATAAACTTCGGTTTTCTCGCCGGCTCGTGCATCTTTTCGCGCAGGCGGCCTATATGCGCCATGACGGTGTTGCTGCTGCTCGTGAGGAATTTTTCCTTCCACACGGCTTCGAACAGCTCCTCGGATGCTACGACCCTGCCTGCGTTATCGCACAGATACCACAGAATGTCGAACTCCGTAGGCGTGAGCGAAAGCTCGCGCCCGAACAGCCGGCAGCGGCGTGAAGCGCGGTTTATCGTAAGGCCGCGGATGTCCATTTCGTCGTTGGTCTCCGCTCCCCGGCGGCAGCGGCGCAGAACGGTCTTGACGCGCGCGGTGACCTCAAGGGGGTTAAACGGCTTTGTTATATAGTCGTCCGCACCGATGGTCAGGCCGAGAATCTTGTCCGAATCCGTGACGCGCGCGGTGAGCATGATTATCGGAAAATCGTGCTTCTCGCGCATTTTGCGCAAAAGCGCAAAGCCGTCGGTATCCGGCAGCATAACGTCAAGAACGGCGAGCGCAGGCTCGCATTTTTCGACAAAGCTCAGCGCATCGGCACCGTTGAGGAACTTATGCACCTCGTATCCGTCATTTTCAAGGTACAGGCCGATAAGATCGGCGATCTCGCGCTCGTCATCGACGACGATGATTTTATCAGCCATTTATCCGAGGCTTTTTTCGAGCTTTTCGATGCCGACGCGCATTCTGCGCAGGGTCTCATCCTTACCAAGGATGCGGCAGATCTCGACTGCGCCGCCGGGCGTTACGGCCTTGCCGGCCGCGGCGATGCGCACGGGCCACATGACCTTCGCATTTTTGCACTCGCACTTTTCGGCCATGCCGGTCATCGCGGCGAGGATATTCTCATCGCACCAGTCGGAAATGCCCTCGAAAACGGGCAGCATCGCACGCAGCATCTCGAGTGAACCTGCCTCGTCGGTCTTGCTCTTTTTGTGAACATACAGAGCCGTGTCGTACTCGGGCAGCTCGTCGAAGAAATCGAGCTTATCGGGAATGTCGGTGAGAACCTCCGTGCGCTGCTGCAAAAGCGCGGCGATAGCGGCGGCGCTTATCTCGGGCTTTTTGACCGCCTGCCGGATGAACGGCTCGGCAGCCTTTGCAAAGGCCTCGGGGCTCATGGCGCGGATGTATTCTGCGTTAAAATACTTGAGCTTTTCGATATCGAAGATAGCAGGGGACTTGGAGATGCCCTTTATGTCGAATATCTCGGCAAGCTCCTGCATGGAGAATATCTCGCGCTCGCCGCCGGGGCTCCAGCCGAGAAGAGCAACATAGTTGACAACGGCGTCGGTGAGATAGCCCTGCGCGATAAGATCTTCATACGAGGGGTCGCCGTGGCGCTTGCTCATCTTGTTGTGCGCATCGCGCATGACCGGCGAGCAGTGGACATAGGCCGGGATCTCCCAGCCGAAGCCCTCGTACAGCAGATTGTATTTCGGCGAGCTTGAAAGATACTCCGAGCCGCGCACGACATGGGTTATGCCCATGAGGTGATCGTCGATGACGTTTGCAAAGTTATATGTCGGCAGACCGTCGCGCTTTATGAGCACCTGATCGTCGAGCGTCGAGTTTTCAACGGTGATATCCCCGAAGATCTCGTCGTGGAACGTGGTGCTGCCCTCCTCGGGTATCTTCTGACGCACAACGAACGGCTCACCGGCCGAGGCCTTTGCGTCGCTTTCCTCGCGGCTGAGGAAGCGGCAGGGATCGGCGGCCTTTTCAAAGCCCTCGGTCTCCTCCTGCTTTTCGCAGAAGCAGCGGTAGGCGTGACCCTTCTCGATGAGAAGGTCGGCGTACTTGCCGTAAAGATCGCGGCGCTCGGTCTGAACATAGGGGCCGACAGGGCCGCCGACGTCGGGGCCTTCATCGTGATCAAGGCCGCACTCGGCCATCGTGCGGTAGATAACGTCAACCGCGCCCTCAACCAGACGCTCCTGGTCGGTGTCCTCGATGCGGAGAATGAACTTTCCGCCGCTGTGGCGCGCGATGAGCCATGTGTACAGCGCGGTGCGCAGATTGCCCACATGCATATATCCCGTGGGGCTGGGGGCAAATCTCGTGCGTACCTCGCCCTTGGGTATGCGAGCCTCCATTTGCTCGAACCATGTCATATCCATAAACTTTTCCTCCGAAAAACATAGATAACAACAGTGTAAAATGTATTTTGGCAGTTGTCAAGTGACAGTTAAAATGGTAATATAGTAAATTAGGTTATTAGTCTTATAGGAGATAATAAAAATGGAAAATGAGATAAAAAAGAAAAGCATGCTGTCCGGCATCCAGCCCTCGGGCGATCTGCACCTCGGCAATTACCTGGGCGCGGTGAAGAACTGGGGCGCAAGAGCCGAGGAATTTGACTGCTATTATTTCATGGCCGATCTGCACAC